>WNGA01025024.1_pt1 | contig 13824 bp, 17 predicted proteins | sample 5400061 | NCBI WGS metagenome assembly WNGA01 (sample SAMN13153366, study PRJNA577476) | soil metagenome | isolation source: 100 cm soil or saprolite under grassland replicate 2 | place: USA:California | collected 2016-06-15 | reverse complement strand
CCGCTCGGGAACGAGGCGGCGGGGGCGAGGCAGGTGGCGATCGACACTGTAGCATCGGCCTCGTGCAAGGCCGGTTGGCGCTCTTGGTCGGCGGTGCCGCGATTGCGGGTGCCGCGGCCTACCGCGCGCTCACCCGCCGTGGCCCGGCGCCGGTCGTACCGGAGCCGCACGCCGAGGCGCTGAAGGCGAGGCTCGCCGAGTCGCGAAGCGTCGTCGACGAGCGCGAGGAGTTCGAGGGTGCCGAGACGCCGATCGACCAGGCGGAGCCGGTTCCGGGCGAGGTCGGCGACCGCCGCCGGTCGGTGCACGATCGCGGCCGCCAAGTGGCCGAGGAGATGCGCCGCGAAACGTAGCGGTGGAGCTAAGGGCGTGCGACGTAATAGAGCTTGCGTCCGTCCCGCGACCAGACCGGCTGACGCGATTCGACTCCCCTCGCCACGACTCTGAAGGATCTCCTCCTCAGGTTCATCACGACCAAATTGAGTCTCGCCAACGGGCGGGTCACGAATGCGATTCTCGTTCCGTCAGGCGACCAGGAAGGAAGGCGCGGGCCAATAGAGCTGCGTACTCGCGGAAGACGCCGACGGCCCGACCCGTCAGCACGAACCGTCCAGAGCCCGTTCGAGTAGAAGGCCAGCCGCCGCCGATCAGGGGACCACGTCGGGTCGTACCCGCTCGGAGCGACCAGCCGCGCCGGCGACCCGTTGTCGACGTTCAAGACATGGAGCGGCCAGGGCGTGTTGTAGCCGTAGGCAGGGAAAGCAATCGCGGACCCTCGTGGTGACCAGACCGGCGGCAAGAATCTGTATGCCATGAGCTCGCCGGAGCGAGCGTCACATCGGCGCAGCTCGTGAGCGCGATGAGCCCCCCATCTCGCGACCAGACCGGCTCCACCAGGTGTTCGACGGAGAGCAACTCCCGCATGTGCGTTCCGTTCGAGGCCATGACCCTGAGGCGCGCATAGTCGCGAACGAACACCAGAGTTCGACCATCGGGCGAGAGCCTTGGGTGGTCGTCTCGCGCCGGATTCCTCGTCAAGTTGTGGCGGCCGGAGCCGTCGGCGTTCACGACGAAGATCTCGAGATCAGGAGAGGAGATTTGACGGGAGAAGGCGTCGAGCGTGAAGCCGAGGCCGCAGATCGCAAGCGCGAGCAGCGATAGCCCGAGGCGATGTCTGCTCATCGCGGGCGACCTTACTGCCGCCGTGTGAGGAGTCCTTCAAGAATCTGTACGAACTAGCGACCGGTGAACGCCGCCACACCGGCCGTGAAGCCGCGGGCGACCTTCCGCTGGTAGGAGCTCGACTGCAGGAGGTGCCGCTCGGCCGGGTTCGAGAGCAAGCCCGTCTCGACCAGGATCGCCGGAACGTCGGCCCAGTTGAACCCGGTCAGGTCGCTGCGCCTGACGAGCCCGAGGTCCGTGGCGCCCGTCGCGGCGACCGTCGTGCGCTGGATGACCCTGGCGGCCCGGAGGCTCGCACGGTAGATGTCGTCCGTCCAGCCCGGATGGAGCGCGGGGTAGAGCGTCGAGAGCCCATGCTTTGAGGAATCGGCCGAGCCGTCCGCGTGGATGCGCAGCATGAGCGCCGCGTGGCGGCGGTTGCAGAACTGGGCGCGCGCGACGTTTCCGCCGCTTCCGTAGCGGAAGGTGGGGCCCGTGCGCGTCATCGCGACCCGGTAGCCGCGGGCAAGCAGCGAGGTGCGCGTCCAGCGTGCGATTGCGAGCGCGACCGCGGCTTCCCCGTTTGCTCCACCGCCGTCCTTGATCTTGCGCATTGCGGAGCCCGGCCCGATCGGCTCGGTCTGCCTGCCGATCGCCGGTGGAGTGCCGTGGCCCGGGTCGAGGCAGATGAGCGCCGTGGTCAGGGTTTCGAGGAGCATCTGGTGGACGATATCCGCGTTTCTTGCGGGGCGATCCGGGGACATCGGTGGCATCATGTAGGCATGCTCCGGGGGAGGACAACTCGGGCTTGGGGCGCATGCACGGCAGTTGCGCTGCTCGCCTTTTTCATGCTCGGCGCGTCTGCGCAGGCAGGGACGCTGCCGAAGCCGGATCCTCCGCCGAAGGCGGCCCCGCCACCTCCTCCGCCGCCTCCTCCCCCGCCGCCGGTCGCTACTGAGCCGGTTGCCCCGCCGCCGGTCGCTCCCGTCGCCGTTGCCCCGGTGGTCGTGCACCCGACCGCGGCCGAGCGGCGCGCCGTTGCGGAGCGCCGGGCTGTGGTGCGCCGCGCAAAACTACGCCGCGCAAAGCTGAGAGCGGCGCGGCTCGAACGAGCCGCAGCACGGAAGCGCGCGACCGCAGCCAGGGCCAAGGCGCGCGAGCGCGCAAAGACGAAGCTCACCCCAACGGCGGCCGGCGCCTCGCCGTCGTCGTCCTCTGCGCTGCCATATCTGATCGCCGCCTTCGGCGCCGCATTCCTGATGCTCGGTCTCGCGCTGACGCCGGCCAGGGCGGTCCCGTGGAGCCGCGCGGCGCGTGTGCTCCAAGACCGCCGTGACGAGCTCGGCGTGCTCGGCGCAATGAGCTTCCTCGCGACCGTGCTCTTCTTCCTGCTTGTTCAAGTGACGACGTAGCAATGCGGCGGGCACTTCTGGTCAGCGCGCCCCCGCTGACGTGACGGTCGAGGCTCAGAACTTCTCGGGTGCGGTCGTCACCTACAACGCCTAGCCGGCGCGCTCCGCGCTCCGCAGCCCGCGCAGAGCCCAGACCCCAAGCGCGCCTGCGAGCGCGAACGCCGCCAGGTAGGCCAGCGCAACGTGCTCCGGCGAGCCCGAGATCAGGCTTCGCCCGGCCTCGAGCAGCGCCGTCGCCGGGTTGACGCTCGCCACGGCATGCAGCCAGCCGCTGAGCAGGTCGAGCGGCACGTAGACGGGCGCGAAGAACAACGCGAGGAAGACCGGCAGCTGCATGACCGGCCCGGCCTGGATCGTGCGGAACCGCATCGCCACTCCGGTCGCCCACAGCGTGCCGGCGATGCTGACGATCAGGGCGAGCCCGTAGAGCGCGAAGAGGTCGACCCCGTTGCCGCCCACCTGCATGCCCGCCACGAGCGCGACGGTGGTCAAGAGCGTGGCCGTCACGAGCCAGCGGCCGAGCGCGGCGAGGGCGTAGCCGGCGATGAGCCCGGTGCGCCTGGGCGCCGCCAGGAGCAGTCGCCGCGCGAATCCGTACTCGAAGTCCCGCGCGACGCCGAACCCCGTGAAGACGCCCCCGAACGCGGCGGACTGGAGGAGCACGAACACGAACTGAAACGCCGTGTACCCGTTCGGGAAGTCGAATCCGGGGATGTTGTCGACCCGCGACAAACCTCCCGCGAAGGCGGTGAAGAAGAAGAGCGGGAAGACGAGGCTCGGAAAGAGGAGCGACGGCGTCGTGAAGACGTTGTGCAAGACGCGCCAGGCGACTGCGAACGCCACCGACCAGAAGGCACCGGTTCCGGTGCCGCCGCCAGGACGGGCGGGCTTCGCCCGCTCGTCCGTCGGAAAAGACCGGTCGGACCGTTTCGAAGTCAACCGAGAACGCTTCTAGGAATCATGTGCGGGTCAACCTCATGCGGAGAGCCCAGGCGCCGGCGGCGAGGGAGGAGATGCCCAGGATCGCCGCGATGCCGAAGGCGAGCGCGAGCGCCTGCCCGTCCCAGCCGGTGATGATGAGGCTGCGGATGCCCTCGATCAGGTACGAGACCGGATTGGCCGTGGCCGCATACCGGAACCAGTCGATCTCGATCAGGTTTCGGGGCAGGTTCATCGACGACAGGAACAGGGAGACGAAGAGCAGCGGGAACAGCCCCTGTACGGCCTCGCCCGAGCCTGTCCGCAGCGCGAAGAAGGCGCCGAGCGAGCCGAAGGCGATCGCGATCAGAGTCGCGAGCGCGAGCAGGACGACCGCTCCGGCCACACCCGATGCGAGGTGGACGCCGACCGCCAGCCCCACAGCGAGGTAGAAGACCGCCTGCACGAAGCCCATCGTCGCGATGCCGGCGAGCTGCCCGGCGATGAGCGCGCCGCCTCGCATCGGGGTCAGGGCGAGCCGGTTGAGGAAGCCCGACTGGATGTCGCGCGCGAGGTCGGTGCCGGCGTTCATCGTCGCGAAGAGCGCGCCCTGGATGAACGGGAAAGCGAGGAAGAAGGCGAGGAACGAGTCCGTCGGAAAGCCCGGGATCTTCGTCGCCGGGTTCAGCCCGGCGGACGTGACGGCTAGCAGCGCCATCGGGAAGACGAACGGGAAGATCACGTTCGCCGGCTGGCGAATCGTGCGCCGCACCGAGCGGCGGGCGATATGTCCGACCTGGGCGGCGAGCGTCATGCCGTGTCGGGCTCTTCCTCTTCTTCTCCAGCCCCCTCGAGCGAGCGGCCGGTCTTGGCGAGGAAGACGTCGTCGAGGCTCGGCGCGTGCAGCTCCAGGTGCTCGAGCTCGATCGTCTCCGCGTCGAGGGCCCGGACGATTCCGGCGAGGTCGGTCGCACCGTGGTCGAGGCGTACGGCCACGCCCTTGGGAGAACCCCCGGTCGCCTCGCCGAACTGCTCGAGAATCCGAGCGATCGCGGCCGGATCGGTTCCGTCTCGGGGAATCGCCTCCACGGTCGGACGGCCGATCTGGGCCTTCAGCTCGTCGGGGGTGCCCTCGGCGACGATCTTGCCATGGTCGATGATCCCGACGCGGTCGGCGAGCGCGTCGGCCTCCTCGAGGTACTGCGTCGTCAGGAAGACGGTCACTCCTTCCTCGCGTGCGAGGCGCGCGACCTCGGCCCAGAGCGCGCTCCGGCTCTGGATGTCGAGGCCCGTCGTCGGCTCGTCGAGGAAGAGAATCGTCGGTCGGTGGGCAAGGGCGAGCGCGAGGTCGAGCCGCCGCTTCATGCCGCTCGAGTAGCCCCCGACCTTGCGGTCGGCGGCCAGCCTGAGGCCGACTCGATCGAGCAACTCGTCGGTTCGGCGGCGCCGCTCGGCGCGGGGAATCCCATGCAGCGCGCACTGGAGCCGCAGGTGCTCGCGGCCCGTGAGGAGATTGTCCAGCGCAGCTTCCTGGAGTGCGGCGCCGATGGCCGCGCGCACCTTCGGGCCTTCGTGCACGATGTCGTAGCCGGCGACGCGCCCCGTGCCGGCTGTCGGCGGCAGCAGCGTCGTCAGCATGTGCACCGTCGTCGACTTGCCGGCGCCGTTCGGGCCCAGGAAGCCGTAGATCTCGCCCGGCGCGACCGCGAGGTCGATGCCGTCGACCGCGCGGATACCGCCCTTGAATGTGCGAACGAGGCCCTCGGCCTCGATGCCGTGCTCCGTGTTCACGCCTCCACTATGCCGCTTCGGCGCCTTGCAGCGCTCGCGGGGCGGCTGCGAGGCCCTCGAGGAGGGCGCGAATCGACTCTCGAGTCCTTTCGTCCACGAGCCTGCCGTCTTCGTCGAAATGTTCCCAGGCGAGCGGCACGGCGACCTCGGGCTCGTCGAGCACGATCGCGCCGGGAAAGAGCAGGGCATCGCGGACCTGCTGCTGGGCGCGCCGTGTGCCGCCGCGACCCGTCGATGCTCCGATCACCGCCGTCGGCTTCCAGCGCAGGACCGAGGCCATGGCCGGGCGCGAGAGCCAGTCGATCGTGTTCTTGAGCACGCCCGAGGTGCCGCGGTTGTATTCCGGGGTGGCAAAGAGGAGAGCGTCCGCGTTTCGAACGGCGTCCCGCAGCGCGGCAACCGGCTGCGGATCCCCTGCCGCCTCCACGTCGGGGTTGTAGAGCGGAATGGCGGCGAGGTCGAACTCCTCGATCTCGACGCCGTCCGGGGCCAGCTCGCGGGCAGCCTGAAGGAGTGCTCGATTGTACGAGCGCTCCCGCAGGCTGCCGGAGATGCCGAGGACTCGCGTCACTGGCGTACGGCCGTGATGTCGGCGGTGATCTCGACCCGCGTCGGGCCCCACTCGATCGCGCCCTCGACGCGGAAGAGGGTCTTCTCGAGCCCGTCGGCGTCGGTGCCGGCGCCCTGGAACTTGGCGTCGAGCTCGACCGCGATTGGGACCTCCTTGATCGTCAGCTCACCGACGATCTTGTGGCGGTCGCCGTCGACGTGGTCGATCCGGTTCGACTCGAAGCGGATCTCGGGGAAGCGCTCGACCTCGAGCAGATCGGGCGAGCGCAAGTGTGCGTCGCGCTGCTCGTGGTCGGTGAGGACGCTCGTCGTGCGGACGACGCCCTTCGTCTGACCGGGGTCGATCGCGCCTTCCGTGCGGACGACGCCCTTCGTCTGACCGGGGTCGATCGCGCCTTCGAAGTCGGTGAAGCGTCCGCTGATCGACTTGAAGAGAGTGTCGGTGTCGACGACGTCGAAGCGGATGCTCGAATGGACCGGATCGACGACCCAGGTTCCCGGAGGGACGAGAGTTGTGGTTTCTATCTGTGTTGCGGACATTTGGGCTCCTTCCGGATTCAGTGCTAATATTTGAGCAGTCAACAATCTAGCGGAGAATAGTTGAGTAGTCAAGTATCAGAGCAGAGAGGTGTTGCGCTCGAGGCGTGGATCAACTTCTTGAGGGCGCACGCAGCCGTGACGCGGCAGTTCAACGCGGAGCTTCAGGCGACCCACGGCCTGACGTTGAGCGACTTCGACGTCATGGCGCAGCTCGCCCGCGCGCCCGAGCGGGCGCTGAAGCGCGTCGAGCTCTCCGAGCGGGTGCTGCTCACTCCATCCGGGATCACGCGCCTGCTGAACGGCCTCGAGCGGGTGGGCTACGTCGACAAGCGCGAGTGTGCTGAGGACGCCCGTGTGACCTACGCGGTCCTCACCGACGAGGGCGAGGAAAAGTTCCGGGAGGCTGCGCGAACCCACCTTGCGAGTGTCCGTGCCCTGCTCACCGAGCGCTTCGAGCAGGGCGAGCTCGAGACCCTTGCTTCGCTCCTCGGGCGCCTGCCGATGCGCCCGGACCCTGACTGCGCTTAGGCGCCGCTTGCGGTGCCGACCATCAGGACGTACGGGCTGCGCCCGTGCGTCCGTCTCTCGTCGCGCCCGCGGGCGGCCTTGCGGTAGAGGTGCTTGGGCTCTCAACGATGAACGACGCGGCGAAGATCGCGAGACCCCAGAAGAGCAGATCCTTCTTGAAGTCACCGCTGAGTGCGCCGACGATGAAGAGCACGATCGCCAGAAGCAGCAACAGGGCTTTCGGGCCTAGGTTCATCATGGCGCCCCTTTTCGGGGCCGCGCGAGGAATCCCTTTCGCCTACGCGGTCTGCGCGACCGCGGTGCGCGCCGAGGAGCGTCAGGGAAGGACTCCCAGCTCGTCGAGCGAGCTCCGCAGCTCGTCGGGGTCGCGGTAGACCCGGAAGGCACCCGCCCGTGTGAGCTCGTCCTCTCCGTAGCCGCCGCTCAAAAGCCCGACGCTCAGCATGCCAGCCCTGCGCGCAGCGAGCAGGTCCCAGACGGCGTCCCCGACGACATAGCACTCTTGCGCGGGAATACCGAGTCGCTCGGCGCAGGTGATGAAGAGATCCGGCTCGGGCTTCGCGCGGACAACGTCTCCGCGCGCGATCACAACCGTCTCCGATCCGATTCCGAGCGCCTCGAGCGAGGCGTCGATCTCGGGGCGGCGGCCCGAGGTGGCGATTCCGTGCGCGACCGTTCCCTCCCTCAGCTCTGCAAGCAGCTCGACGGCCCCGGGGTGCGGCCGTCGTACGGGCAGGAGCTCCCGGAAGAGCTCGCCGTGTCTTCGCTGGATCGCCTCGGCCTGGTCGGAGTCGATTGGCCGGCCGACCTCGCGCGCGACTGCGCGCGCAAAGAGACCGCCGCTCATCCCGATCCGGCGATGGATCTTCCACCCCTCGATCGGCAGGCCTGCCTCCTCGAGTGCGCGCTGCCAGGTGAGAACGTGGCCGTAGACGGTGTCGACGAGCGTGCCGTCCAGGTCGAAGATGAGCGCCCGCACAGGCGCGACCTTACGTCGTCGTGGGGAATAGTTGCGAGGTCGCGAGCGTTTTCAACAGTACGGCGGCGCGCGGCCCGTTATGCGTGCGCGCCCCACCACGAAGGAGGAGATTTCCTTGAAGCAGATTCATCCTGAGCTCACGCTCACGACCGTCCGCTGCACCACATGCGGCAATACCTTTACCACCCGCTCCAGGCGGAGCGAGCTGGTTGTCGACACCTGCTCGAACTGTCATCCGGCCTACACCGGCTTCGAGCGCGCTGCCTTCAGCGGCAGCCGCATCGAGCGGTTCGAGCGGCGCCGGCAACTGGCCGGAAGAAAGTGAGGACCTTTGACGACCATTCTTGAAGAGCCAATCCAGACGTTCCTCGGCGACGCGGAGGAGCGCGGCACGATCGAGGAGAGCGCGCTCGAGGCGTTCGCGGCCGAGCACGACCTCGAAGAGGACGAGCTCGCCGCGCTGCGGGCGGAGCTCGAGGGCCGCGAGGTCGACATCCTCGCGCCTGCGCCCGCCGAGGCGCCCGAGACGCACCAGCCATCCGGCTCGACGGACGGCCTGACTCTGTTCATGAGCAGGGCCGGCCGTTATCCGCTACTCACGGCGGCCGAAGAGGTAGCGCTCGCGAAGCGAATCGAGCGCGGCGACGCCGCCGCCAAGGAGCGCATGATCAACTCCAACCTCCGGCTTGTCATTTCGCTTGCCAAGCGCTACCGGGGGCATGACGTGCCGCTGCTCGACCTGGTCCAGGAAGGCGTCATCGGCCTCAACCGTGCGGTCGAGAAGTTCGACTGGCGGCGCGGCTTCAAGTTCTCGACGTACGCCACCTGGTGGATCCGGCAGGCTTGCCAGCGCGCGATCTCGAACCAGTCGGCAACGATCCGCGTTCCCACGCACGTTCATGAGCGCCAGCTCAAGATCGCGCGCGTCGAACGCGAGCTGAAGCTGCGCCTCGGGCGCGAGCCGACGCGCGAGGAGCTGGCCGAGGCCGCGGAACTCCCGTTCCGGCACGTCGACGAGGCGCTCGACGCGGCCGAAGCGATCGTGTCCCTGAACCAGCGTGTTGGCGCAGAGGAAGAGGGAGAGCTCGGCGACCTCTTCAGCGACCCGAGCGCCGCCGACCCGGCCGAGGAGGCAGCTGACTCGCTTCGACGGCTGGCGCTGCGAAGCTCCCTGAAGAGCCTGGCGGAACACGAGCGCCGGGTGCTCGAGCTGCGCTTCGGCCTCGACGGTGAGCCGCAATCGCTGGAGGCGATCGGCAGGGAGCTCGGCCTCTCCCGCGAGCGCGTCCGCCAGGTCGAGAGCGAGGCGATGACGCAGCTGGCCGAGCTGCTCAGCACCCAATCCGAAGAAGAGCTGATCCGAGCCGCCTAGGCCTTAGGAGCTACTTCTCCTGCGGCAGGATCACGACCGGACAGGGCGGGTGCTGGGCGAGCTGCTGGCTGACCGATCCGAGGAGGAGGCCGACGAAACCTCCGTGACCCCGCGTACCGACTACGAGCAGCGCCGCCTCGCGTCCCGCCGCGATCAGGGTCTCCGCGGCCGGGCCCGAGAGCGGCTCGCGCTCGATCGTCAGGCCCTTGGCCGCGTCGCCCGCTCGCTCCAGCGAAGTGTCGATGACGCCTTGGGCCTCCTTCTCCGCCGCGGCCTCGAGCCGCTCGAGATCCTCGGCGGAGAAGACGGGATGAACCGTGGGACCGGCGATCCCCACGCCTGCATCTACGGGTGCCGTCTGCGGGACTTGGTACGCATGGACGACTCGGACCAGCGCTTCGCGCAGGCGGGCCTCTTCCAGAGCCCACCGGAGCGCTGCGTCGCTGCCCGGCGAGCCGTCGACTCCGACGACGATCGTGTCCACTCTCAGCCGGCCTTGCGAATCGCCTTGATCAGATCCCACTTGCCCATCTTCGAGCGGCCCGGGATCTGCTTCTGCTTGGCCAGCTCGTAGAGCTGCTCGCGGTTGCGCTCTTCAAGGGCATGGCCGGCCTTTCCACCACGTGCACGGCTTCGAGCGGCCTGCTGGCTGAGCCCGCGCCGGGTGCTCTTGGGGAGGTTCGCGATCGTCCGCTTCCGACTCGCTGCTTTTTGCGCCTTCTTGATGTTCCGCTTCGCGGCTTGCGTCTGCTTCGCCGTCATCGTGACGCACCTCCTTTTCGCACAAGGTTGATGCCCTGAGCGACAATTAGCGAACATGCCTCGGATCGAGGACTACGCATTCGGACGGGTACTCGTCGACGGCGAGGAGCACACGAAAGACGTAATCGTTCTCCCGAGCCGAGTCGTCGGAGCCTGGTGGCGCCGCGAGGGCCACGCACTCGTCCTCGAGGACCTCGACGAGGTGCTCGACGAGCTTCCCGAACGGCTGATCGTCGGCACCGGCGCGTACGGCCGGATGCGGCCCGACCCCGGCGCCCTCGAGCAACTCCGCGCGCGGGAGATCGACGTCGAGAGTCTGCCGACACCCGAAGCGGTCAGGCGGTACGCCGAGCTCGACGAGGCCCGCACAGCGGCGGCGCTCCACCTCACGTGCTAGCGACCTAGAGAGCTGTGCCGTTCGTGGCCGCGCGTTAGCAGGCGCGCCGGCGCGCCTGCGGAAGCAAGGCCGCCGGGCGCCAGGCTGGGTCGATGCCACTGGAACCTCGGGCGCCCACGACCACCCGCTCGCTGCTGCCGTCGGCCCCCACGACGACGATCGTGCTCTTCCCACCCGCGACCCGCATGAAGGCAATGCGCTGTCCGCCGGGCGACCAGGCGGGCCGCGTTTCCCCCACGCCCGTCCTCGTCAGGTGGCGCACACCGCTTCCGTCGGCCTTCGCGACGACGATCGAGCCCGTGTCGGACAAGCGCGACGGGTACGAGACGTACGCGATCATTGAGCCGCTCGGCGACCAGGCCGGGTCGGAAGCCTGGCCGGCGAGCACGCGCCGCCCGGTCCCGTCAGCGTTGACGACCACGATCCGGCTCGTCCCGCCGCTTTGCTCCTCCGTCTGCGCGTCTTCGGCGTAGGCAAGCCGCCGCCCGCCCGGCGCCCACGAGGGCCTGCTGACGATCGTCGTAGGCGCGGCGAGTACCTGGCCGAGCGCCCGTCCGGTGTTCCCGACTATGACGATGCGCGACCGCCCCTCCCGAGACGTGTAGGCGATTCGCTTTCCGTCGGCCGACCAGGCCGGGTCCGCGAACGCGCCCGCCGGCGTCAGCCTGCGAACGACGCGTCCTCGTGCATTCGCGATGAGGACGCGCGACTCGGTGCCCACCTGTCGCGAGAAGACGACGGAGCGCCCGTTCGGCGACCAGGAAGGAGCCCGGTCCTTGCCCCGCGTGAGGCGGACGCGGTGCGAGCCGTTGGCCCGGGCGAGGCACAGACCGCCGCTCGACTCGACGGAGTAGGTCAGGAGCACCGGCGGACGCGCCGATTGCGTATCGGTCGCAGCGGCCACTGCGAGCACCGCGCCGATCGCGCCGAGAACGAGGATCCGATTCACGGCGAGCGGAAGGATAGAACGAAAGGTGGAGCCACGGGCCCGCCCTCGCAGGCCCGTGGCGCCAATGCTTCGATCAGCGGCAGCTTGGGAACTTGAAGGCGCCGACCACCGTCTGCCAGTTCACGATGTTGGTGACCGGGTAGTACTCGTTGATGTAGTAGAAGGTGCAGTCGTTGCGGGGGTCGACTGCCAGCTCTGTGTAGTCGCCCCAGCGCGAGTTGGTCGTCAGCTGCGCGCCGACGCCGTTCTGGAGAACCGCCTCGCCCTGCGAGAGCTCGCCGACCGGGTCGCTGGCCAAGCGTCCGGAATAGCGGATGCCTGGGAAGACGTCCGTGCCGTTGACGACGCTGTAGCCCGCTGCCAGGTTGCCGTTCTTGTCCTGAGCGACGCTGCCCATCCAGCGGTGGACACCGTCGCCAGGAGCGTACGTGCCCTGCTGGTAGATGACGGGAGTCTGCGGGCTCCGGATCTCGTACCAGCGGACTCCGGCGACGCCCGGCGTTGCCTCGACCGACTGGTTGGTCACAAGCGACTCGTACGTCTTGAAGTTGCGGTACTGGAGCCGGAAGGTCGGCCGCTGCCGGTAGGAGAGGATGTCGAGGTATTGCGCGGTATTGGTGATCCCGGGCTGCGGCAGACAGTCACGGGCGGAGGCTGGCCCACACGGGAAGTTCGAGTCGAACGGCGCCGTAGGCAGCGAGGCGGTCAGTCCGAAGGTCGAGCTCGCCGGATGCGCGAAGTCGACGTCTGCCTCGAACCAGTTGACGGCATCGAACGGTGCTCCGTAGACGTAGTCGTTGTCCATCGTCCCCGCGAAGTACTCGGGGCTGTTCGCAGGCGGCATCCGCTTCCCGTCCTGGTCGGCGGGCAGGATTCCGTCGCCCAGGAGATAGAGCGGATCGACGCCGTTGACGAGGTGGAACGAGACGACCGTCGGGTTCGGGTCGCCTTCCACCAGCTGGTGCCGGTTGATCGCGTAGACGCCGATCTGGTACTCGTCGGTCGGCCCGAACTCACGCGTCGTGATGTAGAGCCCGTCCGACATGATCCCGTACTTCGGGTAGTCCGGGAAGAACTCGCCGGTCGAGAACGCATAGCGGAAGTACGAACCGAGCGGATCGTCGGTCGTCGAGATGGCGACGCAGTTGAAGAACTCCGGCCCCGCCGTCGTGAACTGGGTCAGGATCCAGCGGTTCGAGATCTCGTCGTAGACGACGACGGGGTCGCCGCTCGGATCCGTGCAGTCGGGAACGCTGAAGCCCTGCCAGAGCGAGCCGATGTCGGCAGGCCCGTACTGCAGCGTGCCGGTCTTCGAGTAGATCGCAAAGGTCAGGTTGACCATCGCGACGTAGTTGTGTGAACCGACGTCGCCGTTCGGATCCGGCGGATTGACGCGGAACCCGAAGATGTTGAGGTTGTCGATGTTGCTCGGGCCGTTGAAGGTCAAGAGCGGCGCCGGCATCGCGCTGGAGACGGCCCCGTTTTGGAGTGCGCCGTCGCGCTGGTGTCCGGTGTCTGGGACGGATCCCACCAACGAGCGGTCGGTCGCCATTTGCTTCGCTCCGGACTGCTGTCCGGTCCCGGGTGCGATCACCTGCATGTCCCGTAGTGCCGGGCTTTTGTCGAACGCGACTGCCGTTCCGACCGTCGGCCGCAGTGGCGCGATGCCTGTGGAACCGCTGGTGCCGGCGAGCGCGGACCCCGCACCCAGGACAAGCGTCGCTACCGTCGCGGCTAGTAGAGCCGCAGTAAATCGTCTCATCTTCCCTCCCCTTGAAATGGAAACGAACGACCCCAATCCCTAACAGATCGCGCCCTCAGAGGGAAGAGGACCGGCCGGGGCCGGTAGTCTCGGAGCCGCCATGAAGGAGATCGCCTCGGACCTCGTGCGCTGGCGTGCCCGTGGCGATCGGCGGGTCGCGCTGGCCACCGTCGTCGCGACGCGCGGCTCGGCGCCGCGGCCGATCGGATCGAAGCTCGCCATCTCCGAGCAGGGGGAGCTCGCCGGGTCGGTTTCCGGCGGCTGTGTCGAGAACGAGGTCTACGAAGAGGCGCGGGCGGTGCTCGACGGCGCGCCGCCGAAACTCTTGTCGTACGGGATCTCGGACGAGCAGGCCTGGTCGGTCGGCCTCCCCTGCGGCGGGGAGATCGACGTCTTCGTCGAGGAGCAGACACTGGCTCACCTCGGCGAGCTCACCCGGCGTATCGAGAGCGGCGAGCGATTCACGCGGACAACGGTCATCGATGACGAGGGGAAGGAGTTCGTCGAGGAGTTCGGCCCGCCGCCGACTCTGCTCGTCTTCGGGGCCGTCGACACGGCCGAGGCGCTCTGCGCCGCCGCGAATCAGCTCGGCTGGCGAACGATCGTCGCCGACCCACGCGGCAAGTTCGCGACCGCGGAGCGCATCCCGAGCGCGGACGAGCTCCGCGTCGAGTGGCCCGAGG
>WNGA01011022.1_pt1 | contig 13826 bp, 20 predicted proteins | sample 5400061 | NCBI WGS metagenome assembly WNGA01 (sample SAMN13153366, study PRJNA577476) | soil metagenome | isolation source: 100 cm soil or saprolite under grassland replicate 2 | place: USA:California | collected 2016-06-15 | reverse complement strand
TGACCCTGCGGCAGAGCGTGGCAGCGCTCATCCGGCGCACCTGGTCGACGCTGCAGGAGGCGCCGCAGCTGCTCCTCCACCTGGAATGGTGGCGGGCGTATTACCATTTCGTGCGGCCCCATGAGTCGTTGCGCGAGCTGCTGGCGTACCCGATCGAGCGCGGTGGCAAGCGGCTCCCTCAGCGCTACCGTCAGCGGACACCGGCTATGGCGGCTGGGTTGACCCGACGACGCTGGACGGTGCGCGAACTGCTGGCGCTGCCACTCCTCCCAGCGGCGCACAGTGCTGGCTGAGGACGGGGCCGCGCGGCCAGACGGCCCCAGTGGCCCAGCGAGCGGCATGGTGCGCCGCATGTGCGACAAGGCGACGGGTATACGTACCGCATCCGTGTAAAAAGAGGCACCGAACCGGCCAAAGAGGCGGGGCGCACGGACAGTCATGGCTACCGGATCCGTGTGAAATTGAGCACCAATCTGGCGAGCCTGGGGAGATTAGAATTATCCACGATGTTTAGACGCAGCACCGCTCGGTCTTCATGTAGCTGCCCTGCGCTGCTCAAGCAGTGACTGACTGCTAGAGCCAGCCGCCGTGCCTCACCACACGTACATCCTACCTGTGGCTCGTGCATAACACCAGCGCAAACTATCCAAACATGACATTGTGCTTTTTGTCACTTTCGGCTCAATGGAATACAACCGTCAAGCGGCTGGTCGGAGTGCTTCACCGGCTTGCGCGCGTTGTGGGCAAGTAGGTATGGCTTCGGGATCAGCACGACGTTCGGCATCGTTTGCTGCCGCTCTGTGAGAGTATCACCGGTCCTGACAATGACACGGCTTCCGTATTGGCTCCATCATCGGCACCGACGCGTGCCCTGCCTGCCGCGCACTGGAGCGGCCAGGGCGCGGCAGCTGCAGTGCCGGTGCGGCGGGCGCATGTTGCTTGGTTATCGCTGCTCCAGCGCGGTCGCTTCGGGCTGCTGGGCGCGTTGCAGGTCAAGCCAGGTCGTAATGACCGCAAGCACCAACCCGATGTTGCCGACCTGGCAGTGATTCTGTGCCTGGTCGGCCCGAGTGAATAACCGCGCGGTCAGCGACCGTACGTTGCTGAGCGTCGTGATTTGGTCGTAGAACTGATGGAGCGGTACGTAATGATCTTCCGCTCCCGCCATGAGGAGCACGTCCTGCGTGACGCGGGACGAGACCGAATCTGTTCGATACTGCCGGATCTTCTGGAGAAATGCATAGGGGGTCTGACTGCCGGTGACGTGCATGCCTTGCTGGATCCCCCATTCGACTACCAGGCTCTGCTTCATGGCCCGCGCAACCAGCGTATTCACGGCCTGGATGGCATGCATCCTGAGCAGGGCGGCGAGGAGCAGACGCACAGCCGGATGCAGTTGTCGCAGTGACACTTCAAAAAAGTCCGTCAGGATATCGTCGGCAATGACGCGCCGCACGCGTGGCTCGTAGGCGGCGGCGCGGATGACCAAGCCGCCGCCTAACGAAAACCCCATCAGCGTGACGTCGCTCAGGTCGAAATGATTCAGCACAGCTTTGACCGGCTGCTCCCACGCATCGGTCATCGGCACATTGAAGTCTTCCAAGGCTGTCCCTTGCCCGGGGCCATCAAACGCAACGACATCGTATCCCGCATCGCGCAGCGCGAAGAGCATGGCGAACCACTCTTCGATGTAGCTATCGAAGCCCCCAAAGACCACCAGCGTGCCTTTTGCGGCCGTGGGGGTAAACCGGTAGGCCGAGAGCGCGCCACTTTCGTAGGGGATCGTGGCGTGATCGGCCTCCGTCACGCCGTAATGCGTTTTGATCAGCTGGAGAAACCGCTCGCGGGTCGGCTGTTTGATTGGATCATCCGGGAACAGAAAGAATTCGGCCGCCCGCAGGTAGAAGGCACCTTTGAGGTTGTGCCCCTGGGCCAGCGCGTGCTCGGCAAGGATACGGAACTTAATCATGGATACGCGGAGCCACCGCGCGTATCTCGTCCAGCATCCGCGGATCACCGACCCAGTTGTAAAAGCGGTTCATCTGAAAATCCAGGCTCACATCGGGGTGGAGCGCGTGATAGCCGATCGGGAACGGTGTTAACGTGGTCATGGAGTACCTCTTGCTTCCCATTTGAGCGCCATCGCCGGGGCGGTCGGCGGCAGCCGCCTATTCGGCGGAGTCGTCGTCATTTCGCCCCCCACGCATGGTACACCTGTTAAACATGGTGGATAATTCCGATCGCCCCATCTGAGCGGTTTCACATTCGTTTCTACACGCATCCGGTATCGATCACCACTCCATGGCGCCCAGGTGGCCCGCCACAGCCCCTGCTGGGTGCCTGTGGGGGCCGTCTGGCCCCCAGTCCCCGCACTTACCCAGCCCCGACCGGCGCCGGTGGGAGTGGGCGCGCCAGGAGTTCCCGCACCGTCCAGCGCCTCCTCGTCAGCCCGGCGGCCATGGCGGGCGTCCGCTGCCGATACCGTTGGGGGATGCGTTTGCCACCGCGGAAGCGCGGCTGTGCCAGCACCTCCCGTAACGACTCGTGGGGCCGCACAAAGTGGTAGTAGGCCCGCCACCACTCCAGGTGCAGTAGCAACTGGGGTGCTTCCTGCATGGTCGACCAGGTCCGGCGAATGAGGGCCGCGACGCTCTGCCGCACGGTCAGGTTCAGGCGCTCGACAAACGCCGTATTCAGCTTGCCGCTCAGGCCCAGCCCGATGAGTGCTGCCCGCAGCGCTGCGCGCGGAGAGCAGCGCATGACGTACGTGACCCCCACCAGGCGGCGGCCGCCTGCCAGCGACGCAGCCGCCGACCGCCACCCATCACCCACTGACCAAAGTGGGCGGTTAGCGCGTAGCAATACTGGTTCAAGCCATCACTCGTGAACACAGGGATACATCCCGGTGCCAATTTCTGGTGCAAGTCGTGGATCAGGCGATGGGCCGCGTCCTGCGTCCGTGATCCTAGGTGTAGTCCCACCATCAGCTTGCTGATCGGATCACGGGCGACCCACAGCCAGAGTGTGTGCGCGCGGTTGCGCAACCGCGTCCGCAGTTCGTCGAGCTGGAGATGGGGAAGTACGAGATTCCGCAAGTAGCGGTCATGCAGCGTGGCACTGTGCTCACCAGCCCGTGTGAGCCAGGTGGTGATGGTGGCATGCCGATGCCCGAACACGCGCACCGCGGCCGCGATCGAGAGCCCTTCCGCGAGCGCGCTGAGCACTTCCACAATGCGGTGAGACGCGGTTTTGAGCCGATAGAGAGGAGTATTGCGGCGGGCACTGAAAGTCACCCCACACGCTTGGCAACGGAACGTCTGGATACGCTCGCAGCGCCCATGCGCCCCATCAGCGACCAGGGCATGGATCTGCGCGTCAGTGATGTGATAGTAAGGACAGCTGCGGTTGGGACACGCGAACCCCTGCGTATCAATCCGTTTGGGCGCACCGCGGCGGCTTTTGATCGTTGACCAGGGCGGCACGGGAGGGTGGGGCGACAGGAGGGCAGGCGCGGTCGCTGCCTGCTGGCGGCAGAGCGGGCAGGCATCCGGCGTACGCGGCTTCAGCAGCCGTGTGAGCTGGGCGCTGGCGGTGCGGGACTGGCGGCGCCAGCGCCTACACCAGGCCCACGTCCACCAGACCAGAATCAGCCCAAGCAGCAGCACACGCCAGCATGCATCGGTCATCATCGGCGATCTCACGAGACAGTTGCAGAACGAAAGGGATTACCGGAAGGATACGGAGGACAGTTAGCGGTGTCAACCATGTGGGCAGCAGGGCGTGGAATTATCCACCATCAATAGAGGAAGTACCAGCGGATATACAAACTCCTTGACAGCAGGACTTGGTAAGTGTATACTTACGGTTAGTGGATACTTACCTACATCGTGCGCTGAACGCGCTGGGCGACCCAACCCGGCGAGCGATCTTCGAACGCCTGAGCCGAGGACCCAGTGCCGTTGGCGACCTCGCCCGTGAGCTGCCCATCAGCCGGCCGGCGGTTTCCCAACACCTCAAGGTGCTCAAGGAGGCTGGTCTGGTCGTGGACGATGTTGTTGGTACACGGCACCTCTATCGACTGAACCCGCAGGGCATTCAAGCCTTGCAGGCGTATTTCCATCAGTTCTGGAGCCTTGCCTTGGCCGAGTTCCGCACCACCACCGAAAGAAAGGATGAACCAATGACACAGCAGACAAGCGCTAGCGACGTCCGGGTCGTGATCAGTGTCGAGGCGCCAATCGCGCGCGCGTTCGAGGTATTCACGACACGTGGCCACGACTGGTGGCCGCGTGCGTATGGCATCGGCGAGACCGAGCGGGTCGACCTGGTACTCGAACCGCGCGCGGGCGGCCGCTGGTACGAACGCGCAGCCAACGGCCAGGAATGTGACTGGGGCAAGGTACTGGTCTGGGAGCCACCGCATCATGTGGCCCTGTCCTGGCAGATCGGCGTGGGCTTCGTGCCCGAAACAGACCCGGAACGGGCAAGTCGGGTTGACGTCCGGTTCGTTGCCGACGGCCCGGCGCACACCACCGTGACGCTGGTGCATTCGGACTTCGAGCGGCACGGCGCGGGCTGGGAGTCGCTGCGCGATGGCGTCGCTGACGAAGGCGGCTGGCCCGGCGTCCTGGAAGCATACGCCAAGCTGGTCGCCTCCTAACCTCACTTCAGAAAATGGTCTATCAACCTTGTCGATTCGGGCGCTTCCCGTTCGTCGTGATACATAATAGAAGAGGCGAAATCACTCGCCGACGATCTGAGAGGAACATGACTATGGAGTACGTTTGTTTGATCTACAGCCGCGAGGCCGATGAAGCAAGTCGAACGCCCGAGCGGATGCAAATGGAGATTGATGAGTACAACGCCTTCACCAAAGACGTGGTTGACCGTGGACTATACGTGGCCGCCGAAGCGCTGCACCCCACCCAAATGGCGACCACCGTTCGTGTCCGTGACGGCAAGACGGTGACCACCGATGGCCCGTTCGCCGAAACCAAAGAGCAGTTGGGCGGTTACTACGTCATCAACTGCAAAGACCTGGACGAGGCGATTGCGCTGGCCGCCAAGATTCCCAGCGCCAAATGGGGTTCGATCGAAGTCCGACCTACCATGGACTTTGGCCTGCCGTAGGCATGTTCTCAGCCCACCACATCGTCGAACGGGTCTTTCGAGAGGAATCAGGGCGGGTGCTCGCCGCCCTGATGTCCTACCTGGGCGACCTGGAACTGGCGCAGGACGCGCTGCAAGACGCGCTAATCGCTGCGCTGGAATCCTGGCCACTGCGCGGCCTGCCGCTCAACCCCGGCGCGTGGATCACGACGACGGCGCGGCGTATAGCGCTTGACCGCCTGCGCCGGGATGCCACTTTTTCGCGCAAGGCGGCGGCCTTACACGCGCTGGCCGAGCTGGAAGCCGAGGACGAAGCGATCGACGAGACGCCAATCCCTGATGACCGGCTCAAGCTGATGTTCACCTGCTGCCATCCCACACTGGCGCAGCAGGCACAGGTGGCGCTGACGCTGCACACCCTGGGCGGCCTGTCCACGCCCGAAGTGGCGCGCGCCTTTCTGGTCTCGGAGACGACGATGGCGCAGCGGCTGGTGCGCGCCAAGCGCAAAATACGCGACGCGGGCATTCCCTATCGCATCCCGCCGGGCGATTTGCTGCCGGAACGGTTGGACGCGCTGCTCTCAGTCATCTATCTGATTTTCAATGAAGGCTATGGCGCGATGGCGGGCGAAGCCCTGATTCGTCAGGAACTCTGCGCCGAGGCGATCCGTCTGGCGCGCGTCCTGAGCGAGTTGCTGCCCGACCCGGAGTCGCTCGGGGTGCTGGCGTTGATGCTGCTGCACCATTCCCGCCGCCGGGCGCGGGTGAACGCGCAGGGCGAGTTGGTGCTGCTGGAAGATCAAGACCGCCTGCTGTGGGACAACGACGCGATTGAGGAAGGCTTAAAGCTGCTCGATGATGCGCTTGCCCTGCGCCGGCCCGGCCGCTATCAAATCCAGGCCGCCATAGCCGCGCTGCACGCCCGCGCCCTCCGCCCACAAGACACCGACTGGCGGCAGATTGCCAAGCTTTACGGCAAACTCATCGAGTTCGTGCCGTCGCCAGTGGTCGAGCTGAACAGAGCGGTAGCGGTGGCGATGGCTTATGGGTTAAGCGAGGGCTTGAAGTTGCTCGACCAGTTAGAAGACCAGGACCAACTGGAGAACTACTACCTGTTCCATGCGGCCCGCGCCGACCTGCTGCGGCGCAGCGGCTGGCTGGATGAAGCCCGCGCTGCCTACAGCCGCGCGCTGGAACTGTGTGGCAACGCGGTCGAGCAGGCTTTTCTGCGGAAGCGGTTGGCAGAGCTGGAGCAAGGGCTGGCGTAAGCGACCTATTCTGAAAAACCCTCGCGCACCTTCCACAGAAGTTGCCAGTGTCAGCGTCAGCAAATGATACGCACATGATTTGGGGAGAGGTAACCATGCAAAGACGCGTACTGTTCGTTTTGTTCGGAACGCTTCTCATCGACATGATCGGGTTCGGGATGGTATTTCCGATCATCCCGATTCTCTTTACGGACTCATCTTCGCCTTCATTCCTTCTTGGCGGCTATTCGCCGAGCGTACAATTCTTCCTGGCCGGAGCTATCACCGCGCTCTGGGGGCTCATGCAATTTATCGCCGCGCCGCTCCTCGGCGAGTTGTCGGATGCCTACGGACGCAAGAAACTGCTCCTGTTCGGCGTCGGCACGCTCGCCGTGTCGCAAACCCTGTTCGGTCTCGGCATCGGCATGGCATCTGTCGCCCTCCTGTTCGTTGCACGCGCGCTCGCTGGCATTGCGGCCGGCAATCTGGGCATCGCACAGGCCTCCATCGCCGACGTCAGCGAGCCCAAGGATCGCGCGAAGAACTTCGGGCTGATTGGCGCGGCAGTCGGCATGGGCCTGATCCTCGGGCCATTGTTGTCAGGCTGGCTTGTGCATGCGTCTCATAATCCAGCGCTTCCGTTTTTCGTGGCAGGAGCGCTCGGCATTCTTAACGCCCTGTTTCTGGCGCTCTTTCTGGTGGAGACAAACAGTCAGCCCAAAGCTACACATACGTTCACGTTTACCAAGGGCGTGCGCAACATCCGATCGGCGATCGCTGACAACGAGACGCGCCGTATCTACCTGACCAATTTCTTGTACCTGTTCGGGTTCACGATGTTTACGTCCTTTTACAGCATCTTCTTGGTTCACAGGTTCGGCTTTTCCGAAGCGCAGGTGGGCACGTCATTTGCCCTGGTCGGCGTTTGCGTCGTCTTCACGCAACTGGTGATCTTGCGCGCGCTCGCGAAGCGCTACTCGGAGCAGAGCATGCTGCGCTACACGATCGTCCTCGTCGGCGCGTCGATCGGACTCTCCGCTTTCATGCCGAGCGCCCCGCTGTTTCTCGCGTTCATCCCGTTGGTCGCCATCCCGCACGCGCTCTCGCTCGCGACCATCCCGGCGCTGGTGAGCAGAAGCGTATCGGCAGACAAGCAGGGGGCAGCGCTTGGCATCAACGCCTCGCTCATCGCGCTTGCAAGCGGATTGGCACCGATCGTGATGGGCGTCGGCTCCGGATTGTTGGGCGTGCATATGCCATTTGTGACGGCGGCACTTTTTATTCTCTCTGCCTGGTGCGCGCTGTTCTTCCCGATGAGCTACTTACGATCGAAGGAACACGAGGTATATGAGTAAAGTCGTTCGAGACATCACCACGTCGCTCGACGGCTTTATCGCCGGCCCGAGCGATGATGTTGAGCGGCTTCACGACTGGCTCTTTAGCGGCACTACCCCGAGCGCATATAACGAATGATTCAAACTTTCGGAGCAGAGCGCCAAGGTCTTTGACGAACTTATCGAGACCAGCGGGGCGATCGTCGCTGGCCGGCGGACTTACGAGATCGTCGGCGGCTGGAGTGGCAGTCGCCCTTTTCAAGGAGTAACTACTGGGGAGAACAGCATGTCGAATATCACACAGGCACGCAAAGCGTTGGTCGCGCGGATAAAAGAAGGAGACGGCAGGGCGTCGCACGCCCAGCGCCGCGCCGCGTTCGACAACGCAGGGCTCGCCGAGCCGCTGAGCACGCTGATCGACAAGGTCGCCAAGCACGCCTACAAGGTCACCGACGACGACATCGCCGCAGCACGGGCAGCGGGCCTCAGCGAGGACCAGATCTTCGAGATCGTGGTGTGCGCGGCAATCGGCCAGGCCACGCGGCAGTACGACACGGCGCTCGCTGCCCTCGACGCCGCGACTGAAAGGAATGAGCATGCGCCTAACAATCCTCGATAGCGGCCACGGCTTCGGCGCGAAGGTGCTCTTCGCGCTCATTCGCGCGGTCTCGCGCCAGCCGGTACCCGAAGTCATCAAGGTGAACTACTACCGCCGCGATTTCTATGGCAGACCGATGAGAGAGGTCCTCCATGGGGCGATGCGCGGACCCTCCGTGTGGTCGGTCGGCGACCGCGAGCTGATGGCCGCGTTCGTCTCGAAGATGAACGAGTGCGAGTGGTGAACGAAGGCGCACGTCGCGGTCGCGACGAGGGCGTATCACGATGAAGCGAAGGTCTCCGCGGTGCTCTCTGATCTCGAGACAGCGCCGATCGAAGAGCCGCTACGAGCCACGTTGCGCATGTTAGGCAAACTGACGCGTGAGCACGCGCTGGATGCGGATGACATACGCGCGGTGCTGGCTGCCGGTGTCTCGCGCGAGCAGATCGAGGACGCGCTGGCGGTCTGCTTCTCGTTCAACACGATCGATCGGCTGGCGGATACGTTCGGGTTCTTCGTACCGGGTCCCAAAGGCTTCGAGGCTGGCGCGAAGTACCTGCTCAAGCGCGGCTACCGCTGAGCAGGGCAGGTTCAGCTGTGTCGCCTGTGGGCGATGACTACGTCATCAATTACAAAGACCTGGACGAGGCGACTGCGCTGGCCGCAAGGATTCCCAGCGCGAAATTGGGTTCGATTGAAGTCCGCCCGATACTTATTGACGTTTATCGCATTTTATGGCATTTCATCATCAATCGCAGAATACCTATCACGTCGGCGTAAAACATGCCCATCGACGAGAGAGCATTTCAAACCGGGGGCTGAGCGTACCAGAAGACCGGGGTGCTTCGTGTTTTGCCAGGACGCAACAGATATTCGTATCGTGCTGATGGCCTGATCCAGAGCGGAATTGACGACGGTGCCGAGCTACAGGCCGTAGCCCCCACTTTGAAATGGTCTCGTATCACATCAGATTATGAGCTTTGGCGGCAGGGTAAACTTGCCCGATCACCACGAGCGCGCCGACTGTGCGGCGACGATCCACAATGGCGACAGGCTGGATCAGCGCGGGCCTCGGATACGAAGAGCTCGCGCTGCCGCACGAAATTGAGCTGGTGACCAAGCTCTGTATCTGGAAAATACAGTCCAGTGAACATCATCATCATATCTGTCGCAGCAGGTGCCGCCGAGAGTGCATTAAGCGTGATTACGCTCGGTTCATGTACTTCGTCGCCTTCGATATAGTACTGGCGCCGGCGCTGCTCTTCTGACAACGACTCTGTGTTCAGTTGGGCCGCCGATATGGCTTTCTGGCACCAGAGACACCCCCCAGACGCATATGGCAGCACGAGTCGCGTCGCAACATGGATATCCTCAATAATTCCGCCAGGCGCATGCACCTTTGCGCCAATTTGTGCCCCAGGTATCAGGTATTGATACACCAGCGCATTGAAGACATTTCGGCTCTGCATCGTGTCGCTGGCGAGAAAGAGAAAATCGCAATCGACCATTTTCAGTGCGGTCGCCTCATCGACGATATCGCCGACCACTGCATCAAAGCGTATCTTCGGATTGATCCGCTGCGCTAGGCGCTTCGCGATATGCACTTTGTATGGCGCTAGCCGCTTGCCTAGCCTTTGTAGGAATGGGATTCTCGACTTGGCGAGCCGCACCCAGAATGCTGATTGTGTTGAACCTACTAGACGCGGCAGATTTGTCAGATCGGCTTGGTCAAAATCGACAGCTGCAATGTGCCCAACCCCAAGATGCACCAGCCACTCATTCAGCAACGAGCCGCCGCCCCCTAGACCAATGATCCCGACTTTTAGTCCACCAAGTATCTCTTGACCTACATCGCCGAATAGCCGAGCATGGCGGTTAAACATCGAATCGGCAGGCTGTGTGCGCGCGTGTGGGCATGGGTAGAGACGGTAAATCTGCGGCCCGATCACTGTTGTATGGCTAAGAGCAACCTGGCCGGTCGGCGTCCAGATGTCGCCGGCGATGGCGTTCCGTGCGAACACCAAGGCACCGACTGGCCCACCTTTTGTGATGTCTAGCAATGCTGGGTAGCCGCGCTCGTGCGATGCCAGATCGACGCTGGAGAACTCGACCGTATTGCTGCCGCCATGGCAGTGGACGGCCATGTAGCACAGACTCTGCTCGGCACAACTATTGGAAACCCGCGCGATGAACTCCGGGGTGAGGGCACGATAGCCGCGTTGCCCTGGCACAAATTCAATGCCATCGCGAGCAAGGTAAACCTCACGCGTCAGCAGCCGAGTGTCACGCGAAGTCTGTACAATACCGGCGACAATGATCGCACCATGCTCATCTCCATCGCCGGGAAACAGATGACTATGCAGGCGCTGATACTGCGGCACGTCGATGGTAAGCGAGACCGGCGTAGTTAGCGTGTTTTGAGCCATTCGAGTACCTTCATAAGTTTCACGGCAGCCGTATCGGTTGCAGGATTCCAATGGTTCGACCGGCGCGATACCTGCAGGGCTGATCGCCCTTCCCAAGTACAGGAAGTAATAGCCTCGCCATACAGCCCACCATCGGCGCGCTGCACGTCACCACCAATAAAGAGTGGGTAGACATCAGCATCGGGATACTGAAACGGGATCGTGAAGCCAGCCCAGGTTCGCGAAGGCGTAAAACTTGGCCCTATGAACACGCCGTGAACGATGACCTGGGCACCACCCTGCTCCTCGGCCACAACATCCACGACGTGCCCATCGAAGGCCGCGCCGATCTCCTGGATGGCCTGAACAATATCAGGCTTCATACAGAAGATCTCCTAGCTCGCGTCATCGGGGGCGACAGCCCGAAATTCATCGTTGTCGTTCAAGTTGACCCGCTCGTCATCGTCGACCGACTTGAGCTTGCCTTGGCCCTTCACCTCGAACAGCGCAAAATCCTGCTGGATCGGAACGCCTTGGGCGATCGCCGTTGCCTTGATCTCGGCCCCCGTCGCGTGGCGCTCCGTAAACATCACCGGATGGCGATTGACCGTAACGGTCACTGTCACCGGCTTGTGATCGACCTGCGGCTCATGCATACTTGTGGTCATGACAAACATCTCCTCGTGTTGCTGGCGGGCCAATCCCCGCCCAACCTATATCTATAGCCACGACTCGAAAGTCGGAGATGCCAATTAGAAGAACAAAAAGAAACGAGCCGGCCAACTGGCCGACTCGTTTTCTGAAGGGAATCCACACGCACCCGTAGTACAGTGGCGGTGCACCTCCCCCAGCCGATCCTGGCAGATTTGCTCAATTGCCCAGGTCGACAGCCGCTTGCCGCGCGTGCCGTTGGTTGCCAGGCTGACCCACAATGGCGCATCAGACGAAAGATCGCCCAGCTGACAGCCATAGAACGCCTGGAGCCAGCCGAGCAACATCCGTGTCAACAGCGATGGTATGCGGTGCAAACGGGGAGTGCTGATTTTTACCAGATCCCTTTTGGTTCAAAACGCCTTCGCTTTATGCCACGCTGCCCGCGCTCTGGGGGTTGACGGTTCGGGACGGTCTGACCTTTGCGATCACGGAGCTGCCGAGACCTGCGGGTTTTCACCAAGTCTCGTGTTTTTACACCAACAGTCTCAGCCGCAAAAGGAGTTTGTGAGACGAATAGGTCTAACAGACCTGTGGAAAACCCGCAGGTCTCGGTCTTTTGAAACGATTGTGCCTCAACTGCTTTTGTACGTTTTGGGACACGAATAGTTTGTCTGAAACCTGCTGAAAATCAGCAGGTCTCGTGTTTTTGTACCACAGTCTCAGCTGCAAACGTAGTTTGTGAGACAAATAGGTCTAACAGACCTGTGGAAAACCCGCAGGCCTCGGCGCTATCGTTTGTTTGACCAAACCGTAGCGTTGATGATTGGCCGCCGCTGAATGCGATGGGGCAACCGGGATGCGGGCAACGCGCGAGGAACTCGTACCAGAAGGAATGGCCTGATACCAGCTTTGTCGTCTCACGCGAATCCCCGCGCCTAGGTCTAGCGTGAGAGGGTTCGTCCGATCCTCGTACCGCAACCGGCCTTGCCAGCACATTCGTTCTTGACAAACCACCAAAAATATGTTACCATATGGTCACATATGAAGGACGACGATCCGACCCCTGGCGTATTGGATGTGACACAAAGCAAGCAGGAACCGATGATGATCAAACTGACCAGCGTGTACGTCGACGACCAGGAAAAGGCCATGCGCTTCTCTACCGAAGTGTTGGGCTTCGTAACATTCGATGCGTTCGATCAATAACCACTAGGAGGAGACACAGATGAACTCGCATGTAAGCGCAATTCTGCTTGGCGTCAAGGACATGGAGCGATCCAAGCGTTTCTACGTGGACGGTCTGGGCTGGAAGGTCGAGAGCGACTACAAGATCTCGGTCTTCTTCGTTCCCCACGGCGGCTCACTCGTAGGCTTCTACGGCCGCGAGGGCCTGGCCGACATGGTGGGGGCTAGCCCCGACGGCAGCGGTTTCAGTGGCATCGTCTTCAACTACGTCGTGCGCAGCGAGGCACGCGTCGACGAGGTTATGGAGGAGGCCAACAAGGCCGGCGCGAAGATCCTCAAGCCCGCGGCGAAGCTGCAGTGGGGCGGGTACGGCGGATCCTTCGCAGACCCTGACGGCTACATCTGGAATATCGCCTACAGCGCGGTGGGAGAGGATCAGCCCTACGCCGAGTAGCGCGGGAGCGGTGACGCACACACTCGAGGGCCGCGAAGCAGCGCACGCGGCCGCGCCCTCTGCGATGCGGCCCTCCTCAGGTGTGCACGGGGCCGTAGGGCACCGGCGCGTCCGGATCGCCGGGGCTCGGCCTGCACCTCGCCGATACCGTGTCAAGCCCCGGCGGTCCATGCGCCTCTGGAAGGTCGCGTCGCCCTCGTAGTAGCAACCGCTCATAACGGGTGGGGAGCTGGAATCGATGCCCGGCGGCGTTACCAAGGTTATCGTGGTCCACGAGGACTTCCAGGGCGAGACTGCGGCCTACACGGGCTTGCAGGGCGGCGGCTGGACATGGATCCTCAGCAACATGAAGACGCTGCTGGAGACCGGCCAGCCGATGCCTGAGGGGTACTAACCTATTTCTGTATCGGATATTGTTTCCCATCTCAGCCGAGCACGCCCTGACCCGGTTCTGACGCCTACGTAGATAGTTCCACTTTCCCGAAATGATCCAGTCACCCCAACTGGGCCTTCTCGGTCGAATGTGACGGAGCGGCACGATGTGAACACATATGTGTTCGCACGAATCGTGTGATGCCCTCTGGTTGGTTCGCTGGCTCATGTCCAGTAGGTGTGCAAGGATGGTATACTTGCCCCTGAAACCGTGCATGTGGGTGAGCTTACCGTGATTGACTTTCCGATTTGATGATAGCCTGTGCCTACTCTGGCTTGAGCGCCATCTTCATCCAAACGGGTTTGTGTGCCCCCCGCTGGGGGAGTGCGAATCGCCGGCTCTTTCGCCGCCAAGGTCACTATGACGCCTACCGCTGCCGTGTATGCGATGGCTACTACACGCTCTTG
>WNGA01039039.1_pt1 | contig 13827 bp, 10 predicted proteins | sample 5400061 | NCBI WGS metagenome assembly WNGA01 (sample SAMN13153366, study PRJNA577476) | soil metagenome | isolation source: 100 cm soil or saprolite under grassland replicate 2 | place: USA:California | collected 2016-06-15 | reverse complement strand
GGTCGCGCTGCTCCTACTGATCCAGCTGATCCCGATCCGGCCGCAGCCAAACCCGCCGGTGCTGGCCGAGCCGGCCTGGGATAGCCCAGGAACTCGCACATTGGCGCAGCGCGCATGCTTCGACTGCCACAGCAACGAGACGGTCTGGCCAGCTTACTCCTATGTGGCGCCGGTGTCGTGGCTGGTGGTTCACGATACGCTGGATGGGCGGCGCGAGCTGAATTTCTCCGAGTGGGGCGTTGCCCAATCGAATAGCCGTGGGCCGCGCGAGGTCAAGCCCGACAGGATCCGGCGCGATATCGCCAGCGGCTCAATGCCGCCGCGGATCTACCTGCTCACGCACCCCGAGGCGCGGCTGGCCGCCGCCGAGAAACAGCAGCTGATCGACGGGCTGATCGCCTCGCTGGCCCATTAGCGTAGACTCTCCTCAAAAAACCCCACAATCTCCTCCATATGTTGATTCACATACATATACCCGCCGAAGCGCTCGGTGCTGGGTGCCACGATCAGCGGCAGCGCGTTCGGCGTGGCGTCGGCGATAGCCTGCACATCGGCCAGGCTGCCCCACTGGTCGCCGCTGCCCTGGATGTAGAGCATGCGCGTCTCGCCCAGATGCGGCGCGGCGCGCGCGGGTGCCACCTGGGCCAGTGGCGGCGCACCAAAGGCACCATGCAGCGGCTCGGCCAGCTTCGCCAGCAGCGGTCCGGCCGGGCCAAGCAATTTGCGCGCGAGATTCGGTGCGAAAACCGTCCCACTGGTCGGCTGGACGGCGATCGCGGCGCGGATGGGCTGGCAGCGTGGAATGCCGTAGATCAGCGTGTTGCCGCCCATCGAATAGCCGATCGCCCCGATCCGGCGGCGGTCGACATCGGGCCGCTTGCGCAGCATCGCCACTGCGCCGACGAAATCGCGCGCCTCTTGCACACCAAACGTGACCGGCCAGGCCGCATCGCTCTGGCCGTGATTGCGGAGATCGAACAGCAGCACGTGGAAGCCGGCCTGTGCCAGCGCCCGCGCCGGCTCCAGGAAATCGACATTCCGATCGGGCAGCAGCGACTGGCCGGCCAGGTTGCCCAGCCGGTTCCAGGGCCAGCCGTGGACGAAGACGATCGCCGGCGCCGGCGTGCCGTCGTCATCGGCACGGTGGATGAACCAGCCGCGTAGCGTCACGCCGTCGTCGGATGGAAAGACGACATCTTCAGCCTGTAGCCCAACATCGGCCGGCCTGCGCCAGAACGGCTGGCGCGCACTGGTGATCATCAGGCGCGTCAGAAACGCTGCCGGGTAGCCGATTCGCCCGGTGGCGATCCCCAGCGCCAGGCCAAGCGCGAACGTGCTGCGGTCGCGGATGCTGCTCCACATCATTCAACATCTCCTTTTTTGTGGAGGTCTGGATGGGCAAAGCCCACCTCTTTTAAGCTGTGCTTCTTTTTTCGCTCGCAGAGCGAAAAAAGAAGCACAATTCTGCCGAAGGCAAATTCAGACTTTGCGTAGTTCTAAGTAACTGATTGGAGCGATTATACACGCGATCGATGGATTGTGTCAGCCTGATTGGTGTTCAAGGCGCGCCGCTTGATCAAAAACAGGTAGCAGCGAGAAATAGACCTGCCGATAGAGCTGATACGACGCGGCGTAGGCGGCCTGTGCGGCTGGCTGCGGCTCGAATCGATCGCCAATATGCACAACCAGATCGCATGCCTGGGCTAGCGTATCGTATGCGCCAATGCCAACCAGCGCCAGCAGTGCGCCGCCAAGCGCGGTTGTTTCGGTCGTCTGTGGCTTCGTTACCAGCAGGCCGGTCACATCAGCTTTGATCTGATTCCACAGCCGGCTGTGTGCGCCGCCGCCCATGACGCGCATCTCATTCAGCTCCAAACCGATCGCCTGCATCTGGTCGGTGATGTCACGAATGGCGTAGGCCGAGCCTTCGAGCACGGCGCGCGTGAAGTGGCCGCGCGTGTGCGCCAGTGTGAAGCCAAAGAACGTGCCACGCGCCGACTCGTTCCAGGTGGGCGCCATCGCCCCCATCAGGCAGGGCAGAAAGATCACGCCTTCTGAGCCGGGCGCGATCTGGGCGGCCTGGGCATCCAGCAGCGAATAGGGGCTGACGCCCTGCTCGGCGGCAGTGGTGACCTCTTGCGGGCTGAAGTGATCGCGATACCAGCGCAAGTTGCCGCCCGACACAAAGCCGGGGTTTTCGAGCAGCCACAGGTCGGGGTCGGCGTGGCAGTGGGTTTCAATCAGGCCGGATGGGTCGAAGCCAGGTGTCGGGCTCGCGGCGCAGACCGGCTCGGCGGTTCCCGCTATATCGCCGCGCACATCTCGGGCGACCAGGCGCGCGAGCGCACATCCATTAGCAGTGTTGACGATGCATTTGAATGATCTACGGCAATCTCGCCAGTCAGATAGAACGCCAGGTAGCTGCCGGGCAGCAGAAAATAGGCTGCCTGCTCGTAGATATCCGGCTGGTTTTCGGCGATCCAGCGGATTTTCGGAGCGACATGGCTGGCATCCAGGTTCAGCCCGGTGAGCTGAAAGGCGCGCTCAGCCGTCATTGTGCCTCGCGCCTGCTCGCACTGTGCGGCGGCGCGGCGATCCATCCAGATGATCGCCGGGCGCAAGGGCCGGCCGCCAGCGTCGATCGGCACGACGCCATCGACCTGCGTCGCCAGCCCAAGCGCGCGTACCTGCTCCGGCCGCACGCCAGTGGTTGCCAATAGGCGGCCGATCGCGGTTGTGAACGCGTCGAGCCAACGTACAGCCGGCTGCTCGGCCCAGAGTGGGTGCGGGTAATCGATCGCGTAGCTTGCCGATGCCTCACCGGCCAGCGTTCCGTCCAGCCCGAGCAGCGTCGCTTTCGTGCCCTGCGAGCCTATGTCGCAGCCGATCACATACTCCATCGGCTTCAGTCCTTTCCGCGTTCATCACTCGTCCGCGTCCTACTCACAGCGCCGGGGCGGTAGCCTTCAGCACGTCTTCCAGCTCCTCCAGTGCCTGCGCCGGCGACCAGCGATCGCGGAAAATATGGCTGATCGCGCGGGTGATCGCTTCCGGCCGCTGGTGCTGGAAGATATTGCGCCCGACCGAGCAGCCGATCGCGCCGGCATCGCGGGCCTGGGCCATGCGCGTGAGCAGCTCGGCGTCGCTCAGCAGCGAGCCGCCTGCCAATACCACCGGCCGCCCGCAGGCGCGGATGATCTCGCCAAACGAGCGCTGGTCGCCCGACCAGTTGACCTTCACGATGTCGGCGCCCATCTCGGCGCACAGGCGAGCGTTGCGCTTGAGATATTCCGGCCCGTGCGACTGGTTCATCTCGTTCAAGCTTTGATACGCATTCGGATATTCGGCTTCGGCGATGAAGGGCATGCCCAGCAGCTCACAGGTCTCGCCGATCTGCGACAGGTGGCTGATCGCCTCGGCCTCGTTATCGCCGGCCAGCGCCACATAGACGACCACCGCGTCGGCGCCGCAGCGCAGCGCCTCCTCGACCGAGCCGATCGGCGTGATGATCGCGCCGGATGGGCGGCCCGCCGCCGACGCCGTCAGCATCAGCGCCAGCGATGTGTCGCGCCCGAACAGGTGCGCGCTGGCTTTGGCGACACCCCGCCCCAGCATCAGCACATTCGCCCCGCCGGCGATCACTTCGCGCACGCGCGCTTCCGTGTCGTACAGTCCATCGAGAAACAATGGCGACGTCATGCCATGGTCGATCGCGCAAATGAGACAGGTGCGTGTCTCAGCCTGGATCAGGCGATTCAAACGAATGGCTTTGCCCGTGGATGCCGACATGCTTCCTCCTTTTATTGTAAATTGCAGATTGCAGATTGTAATGCTTGAAGCTTGATGCTTGATTGCATCACGTATCACGTATCAAGCATCAAGCATCTTGTCACCTTGTCACCTTGTCATCTTGTCATCTTATCATGAGTGCTCATCGCCCAGACCTGGTTCCATAGCGCCTCACGATCCCAACCCAAGAATACAAATACGTCGCCCAGAGTCAGGCGGTGGCGGATGAGCGGCGCGTTGAGGAACGCGAATTTGACGTCGTCGGCGCTGGCCGGCGGCGCGAGCTGCTCAAACGCGATCGGCGCTGCGACTTCACGCAAGATCTGGGCGACCAGCTCGGGTGGGCGTGTGAGCGATCGTATATGATCGCGAATGCTCGGCCAATCTGGCCCGATGGGTCGATTGAGTTGAAAGCTGCGGTGATGTGCGCCTGCATCTGATCGGGCGACGGGTAGCAATGCTCGATTGAGATTCGAGCCGGATCGAAGGTTGCCAGGAAAATGCGATAGGCGCTGGTGGAGAGAATTGTCGCCAGGGCCACCTGGGCGCCGTGCTGCGCCAGTGGCCGCTGCGCTCGTTCGGCCAGCAGATCGAGCGCATGCGATATGACATGCTCGAAGCCCGAGAGCGGCGCGGTGGCGTGCGAAAGCGACATCGCCAGACCAGCCAGCGCGATCAGCTTGGCTAGAATCGCCATACTCTCTAGCGTCGCTTCGCGAATGGCGGTCGCGTGGCTCAGGAAAATTTCGTCCAGCGGACCCATGAGCGTCTGGGTGAACTGTTTGTAGCTTGCGTCGAGCCCCAGGCGGCTCGCCAGGTACCAGTCGGCGTAGCTGCCGAACGCCGCCAGCAGATCGCCGACTCCGGCGGCCGTCATCGCGGGCGGCGCGTCGCGCAAGGTCTCGAGATCGCAGATCAGCACGTCGGGGTAGCGCGAGGGCAGTGTGCGCTTGACACCCCCGACAAACACCGGCGCCATGTTCGAGGTGTATGCGCTGACGCTGTTGGCGGTTTGATAGACTACAAACGGCAGCGCTTCGGCGGCCTGCGCGTGCGCGTAGCAATAGCATGCATGCTTGGCGACATCGGTGACGGTGCCGGCGCCGACCGCGAGCACAGCCGGTGCCGGCTGGAGCAGCGCTTGCACGCGCTCGATCTGGGCGAAGTCGGTATGCACCTGGCCAGTACCGTCCGGCTCAAGCCAGATCGGCTCCGGCTGCCAGCCAGCCGCACGCAGCTGCGCCAGGATCAGCGGCTTCAGGTCGTCGGCGCCCCGGCGCATCACCGTGCGATCCATTATCACTAGCAGCGGTCGATCCGGCGCCGCGCCGGCCAGCGATAGCATGCTCGGCAGGCGCGCGAGCGCGTTGGACTCAAACAGCATCTCGCGAATCGGTAGCTCCTGGCCGGCTGGGTAGCCGGGAATCTGGCGCAGCTCGGCCTTGAAGCGCGCGATCGGCGCTGGATCAAAACGCAGAGACATTGGCAACCTCGATAGCTACAGTTGCGTGGCGAAGGGTTAAGGGTTAAGGGTTAACGCCATGGATTTCACAGATGACTGTGTATACACTGATCTAACCCCTAACCCCTAACCCCTAACGACTCAGCCAGCACCGCGTTCAGTACGTCGGGGCGATCAGTCATGATGCCCGGCACGCCCAGGCCCAGCACGCGCCGGATGTCGGCGGCCTCATTCGGCGCCCAGGGCCACAGCGCTAGCCCGGTCAGGCGCGCTTCGTCCACCACCGCTTGCGTGAGAAAACGAACATCATACGACAGGCAGTTCGCGCCGGCCGCCAGGGTCTGCTCGCAGATCTGCCGCGGCGTCAGGCTGCCATCCTGCGGCGATGGGTCGAGCAGGGTCGCCAGCCGCGGCTGTAGCCGTTTGGCGCGCAAGAGCGCGGCCGGCGAGAACGATGTGACGACGGCGCGCCCGAGAAAACCCGCCCGCTCCAGCGCGACGATGGTGGCATCGGCGATCTCCAGGCTGTCGTAGTCGGTTTCGCCTTTGATCTCCACACACAGCCGCACTGGCGTCGATCGTACCAGGTCGAACACCTCGGCCAGCACTGGCACGCGCTGGCCGCGCCCGGCGTCGAGGCGCCGAATATCGGCCAGCGGTCGATCGCGTACCAGCCCCGCGCCATTAGTGGTTCGTTCGAGCGCCGCGTCGTGGATGACCACCAGCTCGCCGTCGTGCGTCAGGTTGACATCGAGCTCGATCACATCCACACCCTGCGCGATCGCGTGCGTGAAGGCCAGCAGCGTGTTTTCGGGATAGTCGGCGGAGGCGCCGCGGTGGGCGATTCGCACGCAGGGGTTGCTCGGCACGGATTATCCTTTCAGCCCGCTACTTACGACGCCACGAATGATATAGCGCTGGAGCAACACATACAGGCCGATGATCGGCAATATCGCCAGCGCGGCATTCGCCAGCGCCACGCCGGTGAATGTGCCCTGCGAGCGCCCCGCCACCGCCAGCCCGAGTGTCACCGTGTACAGCTTGCGGTCGGAGAGTACCAGTAGCGGCCAAAGAACATCGTTCCATCGCCAAAGCGCGCTCAGCACCGCTAGCGTCGCCAGCGCCGGGCCGCACAGCGGCAGGATGATTCGCCAGTAGATCGCGAGCTCGCTCGCGCCATCCATGCGCGCCGCATCCACCAGGTCATCGGGAATGCTGATGATATATTGCCGCAGTAGAAAGGTGCCGAAGCCGCCGCTGACAAACGGCACGATCAGCGCGAGCAACGTATTGTTGAGATGCAGCGTGCGCATGAGCGAGTAGAGTGGGAGCATACGAATTTCGAACGGGATCATGAGCGTGGTCAAGAGCAGGATGAACAGCGCGTTCTTGCCCACAAAGCGGCCTTTGGCAAACGCATAGCCGGCGAGCGAGCTGAACAGCAGGTAGCCCAGTGTCGCGCTGGTGGCGACAATGATGCTGTTCAGGTAGAAGCGCGGCAGCGGCAGGTTTGTGATCGCCACCTGGTAATTGAACAAGCTTGGATCGGCCGGCCATAGGCGTGGGATGCGCGGCATGGCCACGTTCGCCGAACGCGACAGCGACGTGGCCAGCATCCACACAAACGGCAGGAGCATTGCCAGCGCGCCGATCGCCAGCACTAGCACAATCGCCAACTGGCTAATCTGCTCGCCGCGCCGGCGCGAAGCGAACAATTGGCGAATGCCGGCGGCGCGGCGTGTGCGTTTGCCATACGTCTCGCGAATGCTGTCGTGAGCCATAAATCAATGCCTGGCCTTTCAGCGCTGCGCGAAATCCTTGCGGAGAAAAATGCGAAAGTTGATCAGCGTCAGCGCCAGCACGATCAGAAACAGTATCACCGCCGCCGCCGAAGCAAGATTGAAGTCGCTGCTCTCAAAAGCGGTCTGGTAGATGTACATAACAATCGTCTGAAGCGAGCGCGCCGGCGTGCCGCCCGGCCCGCCCAGCATCCAGGTGTCGCTGAAGCGCGACATCGCATCGATCGTCCCGGTCAGGATCAGAAACACAAACGTTGGTCGCAGGCTAGGAATAGTGATATACCACCAGGCACGCAGCGGGCTCGCGCCATCCACCACCGCCGCGTCATACAGCTGCGCCGGGATGGCTTGCAGCCCGGCCAGGAAGATCAGCATGTAGTAGCCAAGTGCGACCCAGACCGCCAGCAGCGTGACGGCGGCGCGTGAGCCGGTCAGGCTTGGGCGCGGATCGGCCAGCCAGAGCGGTAGCTCGGCGACGCCCAGCCCGTGCAGCGTGCCGTTGATCAATCCCCAGTTGGGCTGGAACACATAGCCGAAGATCAGCGCGACGGCCACGGTTGATGTGACCTGCGGCAAGAAATAGATCGCCTTGAAGAGCTTGGGAGCGTAGCGCAGGTGGTTGAGCAGCGATGCCAGAATCAACGCCAGCGGAATGGCGATCACCAGAAACGCAATCCCCAGCGCGGCTGTGTTCAGCAGCGCGTTGAGAAAGATCTGGTTGGTGAGCAGCCGCAGGTAATGAGTCGCGAAGACGAACTCCTGCCGGGTCGCCACTTCACGAAAGAAGCTCAGCCTGAATGTTTCGATCGTGGGATACACCACGAACAGGCCAAATAGCAGAAATGTCGGGGCGATGAAGGCATACCAGACCAAACTGCCACGCAATTGACGAATCATCAGCGCTCCTGAGTGCGAAATAGGAGATTGGTAGTTTCCGTGTGTGGTTTTTCGCCCAGCCGGGCGAAAAACCACACACATAGTGTGGTGGATGTCTACGCGGCTCCGCCGCACCCTGATGCATGAAAATGGCGATCCGGCGGTTCAGCGGCTTCAGCGGTTCAGCGGTTCAGCGGTTCTATTTTCGTGTTAGCTACTTCTGCTGGGCTAGCCAATCGACGGTTTCCTTCTGGGCTTGCTCCAGCGCCTGCTTGGGCGTGATCGTCCCGGCCAGCGCGGCTTCGATCGCGGCCTGTAGCGACCAGCGCGGCTGCGAGGATGCCCAGGGGTAGCGATTATCGGTGCTGGTGACCTGCCCCAGAATCGAATCGGCATCGACCAGCTTGGCCACCTCGGGCGCCGCCGCCGCCGAGTCGGTGATCACCGGCAGATTGCCGCCCGACTCGAAGTTGTAGCGCTGCGACTCGACGCTGCCGGCCAGCCACTTCATCACCTCCCAGGCGGCTGGCTTGTTCGAGCAGCTGGCCGCCATGGTCAGCGGGTCGCCGATGAACAGGCCACCTTTGCCGTCCGCGCCCTTCAAATTCTGCGAGGTGCGGTAGCGATCTTGAAGCTCTGGCTTGGCGATGAAAGGTAAGATATAGTAGCCCGCCTCGCCTTCAGGGATGATCGCGACCGTGTTCTGATCGGTCAGGAAGCCTTCGGGCATGGCATCAGCGGCCAGCGCGCCCGGCGGGGCGTACTTCGACAGCTTGACCAGCCACTCCAGTGCCTTTTCGTACTCGGGAGTGTTCCAGTTGATTTCCCATGTGCCGTCGGGCTTGGCCTGGCCCCAGTTTGCGCCCATGGCGTGGGCGATCGCCAGAAATTGCCAGGTGATGTACTTGCCCTGGTACCAGTAGCCATAGTTCTGCTCGCCGGTCACCGGGTTTTTGCCGGTCATCTTGGCGGCTTTCTGCTCGATCTCATCCAGCGTTGGTTTGGCGCTCAGCGGCTCGACGCCCCAATCCTTGAACAGCTTGGCGTCCCAGTGGATTACGCGATTGCCGCCCGAGGGATCGTTGGCGATCAACGTATCCAGGTTGGTCAGCAGGCCGCGGCGGCCGAAATCCGGCGCGCCGGGCATCAGGTAGACGCAGGCCTCGTTGGCTTTGATCATCGCCTCTGTCTTGGGCGCATAGCCGGTCGCGCCGGAGCCCCACGGAATGTTGACGATCTCCAGCGAGATGTTCGGATGGTTGGCCGCGAACAGCTGTTTGAGCTTGCCGACGCCAGGGATGGGGTTGCCAGTCACTGGGTCGATGCCGTCCTCGTCGGGCTTGCCGATCAGCAGTACGGTCACAGCTCCGGACGCCGCGCCGGCAGCTGCGGCGGTGGGTTGCTCGGCAACGGGCGCGGCAGTAGCAGCTGGTGCGGCCGTGGCGGCGGGCGCGGCAGTAGCAGCCGGTGCGGCCGTGGCGGCGGGCGCGGCGGTGGGCTGTTCGGCAGCCGGTGCGGCAGTAGCAGCCGGCGCGGCGGGTGCGCCGCCGCAGGCCGCCAGCAGGAGGACGGCGATCAGGACGAATGGCAGGAGCATTCGTGATCGTGATTGCATGAGCTTGTTTCCTTTAGTTGGAATGAACAGTAGCCATCGACACAATCGAACTGATCCGATGAATGCACAGCCGAAAACTCCTCTCACTAACGTGGAGCGAATTGCCTGCTTGTTCCGCCAGATGTCCTGCTATAATGATAGTGCTGGAACGAGCATGCCGGATGATTGGAGCTGGGCCGGCCAAGCCGTTCTCCTGATCCGGCAGGCTTCCGGTACTCTCGACAGAGGAGCTCTGCCGCGCTTTGACCGAGATCGGTGGGCTCCTCTTGTCGTTCCTCCACGAAAGGCTACAATCTGAAAAGGTGGTTTGGAAGGTCTTCGTTCCTCCAACCATCGTGCTCTTCGAGCGCAATCGTCCGCTTTTCCGCCGCAGCCTGATAGATCGCCAGAACGATCGCCAGCACCTGCCGGGCGTCACGCCCACCGATTGGCGCCGGTTCGCCGCGCTGGATGGCATGCGCGAACGCTTCGACCGCCCTGGTGTAGAGCGGCGCGGGTGAGCCTGGCAAGCGCTGCCAGGTGTTCGCCGGAAGCTCGCCCCAGCTCCGCCGCAAGAAGACCTGGAGGGCCTCGTCGCCATATGGATCAGGCGCCATGATCTGCCCGTGCGTGCCATAGATGTCGAAGCGCTCGCCGCTCGCGTTTGCGCCGGGCAGATGCGCGCCGGCGAAGATGCTACCGATAGCGCCATTGTGGTAGTGCAGCGTCGCTGCCGCTAGATCCTCGACCTCGACGGCTGCGACCAGCGTGCCGATCGTGGCTGCGACACTCACAACCTCAAGCCCGGTGATCGCGCGAATCGCATCCAGCTGGTGGCTGGTGTTCATCAGCACCACACCGCCGCCTGCCCGCGCCGCCTGCCCGCGCCAGGGGCTTGCCGCGCGCCCGCTGAGCCCCGCCTGCCAGTACGTCGTCGGTTTGTCAATCAGGGTCTGAATGCGCACGCCGATGATCCGGCCGATCGCTCCCGTGTGAACCAGCTCGCGCGCCTGGATGAAGGGCGTGGCGTAGCGCAGCTCGTAGAACACGCCCAGCGCCAGCCGCTGCTGCTCCGCGAGCGCGATCAACTCATCGGCCTGCACGAGTGTCAGCGCTAGCGGCTTTTCGACTAGCGCGTGCTTACCGGCCGCCAGCGCCTGCCGCGCCAGCGGCGCCAGCCGATCGTGTGGAACGGCAATGTAGACTGCATCTACCATGGGGTCGGCCAGCAGTTCGTCCACGCTCGTGGCGCAATCGGCGTCGTAGCGCTCGCCGAGATCACGGGCCAGCGCGAGGTCGATATCGTACACGCGCTTAAGCGCTGTCACCTGCGACGTGAAGATCGCCTCCGCCACTGGGAGCGCTGCGCCGCCACAGCCGATGATTCCGAAGCGTATACTCATCGCTATCGCTCTACTATGGTCCTTTTATTTTTTACATTAGAACTTACGCAAATGACGGATTTCTTACCCCTTGTGGGTTATTTTTCGCCCCACCGGGGCGAAAAATAACCTACATAAGAAGTAAAGTACCATTTACAGCCCCTCACCGTCGAGCCGACCAATTAAGAATGGGTCGCTATGCCGCACGCGAACTACGGTTGTAAATGCGGCGCTAAATCCATGCGCCCGCAGCAGCTGCGCCGAATCGGCGTTGTAGCCGCCATATGGGTAGGCGAACGGGAATGGCCCAGGCCCAATCGTACGCAGCCATGCGGCCGAAGCGCCGATCTCGTCGGCCTGTTCCGCAGCGCTGACCCAGTCGAACCAGGGGTGGCGCCGGCCGTGACCCCCAAAGTGCATGCCGTTCGCGCTCATCTCGGCTATCTGCGCGCTGGTGAGATAATACTCGCCGGCAATTTGCGCCTCGTCGCCAATATGCTCGGCTATCAGCTCGCTCAGGATCGTATCGGCGGGTACCGATAGGTCGCGCTGTAAGATTGATTTCAGTAGCTCAACCGCCGACTTTTCGCCGCTTGCCCGATAGTGCGCTTCGGCCTGTGTGTAGATCTGCCGCTGCGCTGGCTTCAGGTGGTCCCAAACCGTCTCGCGCAGATCATCCACGCCCAGCCGCGCGAGCAGAAAATGGATCTTATGGCCGAGCGCCAGGCCATCGCCCGGCTGCCGCGCAAGCGCAAAGAAGAGGCCGGATAGGCCGCGTTTGCGCAAGATTGGGAAGACGTTAATGTAGTGATCGCATGTGCCGTCGTCGAACGTCAGCATGCAGGCATTCGGCGCGAGGCTGTGCTGCCCGAGCAGATCGGCTTGCAGATCGGACCATGTAATCATCGTATAGTGCTGCGCCAGATATTCCAACTGCGCTTCGAAGCGCGCCGGCGCTAGCCCAGGGATACCCGAGCCGGCCTCGGCGCGATCGCCGGGATCGCGCACGTAGTGGTACATCAGCGTTGTCAGAGAAAAAGCGCTCATTTGCTGATCCTAAATGTCACAAGCGTGCGCTCAGTGCGCCGCGACCACTGCGCCACCAGCTCGGCGGTGATCGTGGCTGCGTCCATCTGCTCGACCTCGGCCCATTCGCCGGCAAGCGTCAGCGCCTCGATCCGTCTGGGCCTGCCGGCCAGCCACGCGGGCGCGAGTGATACGCCGACATCGGTGGTGACATGTACAGTGCCATCGGCGGCGCGCGTGAGCGCGAGCGTGCCCGGCGCCGCAAGTGTGGCAATGCCGGCTATTTGCGACAGCCCTAGGCCGCACAGCGCGCTCGCGTCGGGCTGGATGCGCACAAGCCGAATTTCATTGCCTTCAATCGTGTGATCCCCCAGCTGAACGCTCTTGGGCGGTATATTTCCTAGCCCGGCAAAGATGCGCTCGCCATCTGGCAAAGTCACGTTGAACGAATCTACCGTCGGCGCCAGCACCACAATCTCGGCCAGCTCGGCAGCCGGATCGAAGGGCGCCGGCCGCAGCAGGCTGGCGGCCGCCAGGCCGCGCGCGATGTCGCTTGGCTGCGACTCGCAGACTGTCGGCTGCTCGGCATATCGGTAGGCCAGGTTGATGTTCGATTGGCCCAGAAAGGGCGCGCTGGATGACTGGTGATCGTAGCCCCGCAGCCGGCGAATCGCCAGCGCGCGGCCGTCGGCCTCGGCGTACTCCCAGCCGGCAGCCGGGTCGGATCGGCGAATGATCGCCGCCGCTCGCTCGCAGCCTAGCGCGCCCGGCGCCTCAACGGCGCGTACCGCCAGCGTTGGCTGGATGAATGCCAGGCGCACCTGAATATCGTTCCAAAGCAGCACCACCACACGCAGCCGCTGGGCCTGCCCAGCTACGATTTCGTCAAACTCGCTCCAGATCATGCCTGGCGCGGCCCCGCTCGCGCGGGTCGTCTCGCGGTGGCCAAAGGACGTGCCATCGTGGGTCAGCGCCAGCATTGCATCGAGCGCGTATGAGCCAGCGACTGGTACGACATTGAACGGAAAATGGCTGCTGTAGGCCAACTTGCCATACTTCGAGACATAGTCGGGCCGCGCGACATCCGGCGCGTGGCCGCTGCGGCTGTTGAGCAGTACGACCTGCCCGGTCGCGCGGCGGCCGGAAAGCACGAACCCCGGCTTGGCCAGCGCCAGATCGAAATCCGCACGCTCGACCGGCAGCGGCGCTTCGGTCGCGGTCCAGAATGGATCGTCGCAGTCGAACATCAGCGCGAACAGACCGTGGCAGGCCCACGATGGCGAGCCGGGCGAGATATAGGATTCGCCGGCCGGCGGAAAATCGCCATGGAAGCCCTGGCGCAGGAAATGTTGATCAGGATCGATCGCGCCGTGATCGTAAAAATAGCGTATGCAGCCACTGGAGATCCGGCGCAGCAGCCCTGGATCGGGCGGCGCAACCTTCAGCAGGTAGCCGGTGGCGAAGGCGGAAACCGCGGCGAAGCGATAAACCACCGAGCGCCCCCAGGCCACATACGAACCGTTCGCGCCAAAGAAATATGGGAAGCCAGCCAGAAATGACTGCGCGCGCTCAAGTACGATCTGCCGATGCTCGGGAAAGCGCTCGCCATCGATCCAGGCCCACAGCAGATAGTGCCAGTTGAACATCCAGGCGTTGTAAAGCTCGATTTCGTCGGCTGGGCCATCGGCGTACCAGCCGTCGCCACGGTAGAAATCGGCGATCTGCTCTAGCCGCGCATTGATCGCGTCCGCCGGCGCCGGGTAGCCGAGCTTCAGGCGCACCGTCATGGCCATGGCCGGGAACAGAATCCAGTTATCGGGCCAGGTCTGCTTGCCGTCCACCTGCGCCAGCCAGTCGATAATCCGCGCGCGCTCGGTTTCGCTCATGTGGTTGAACACA
>WNGA01011972.1_pt1 | contig 13827 bp, 10 predicted proteins | sample 5400061 | NCBI WGS metagenome assembly WNGA01 (sample SAMN13153366, study PRJNA577476) | soil metagenome | isolation source: 100 cm soil or saprolite under grassland replicate 2 | place: USA:California | collected 2016-06-15 | reverse complement strand
TCGGTTGCCTTGAGATGTTGGTTGACGGTGTCGATATCGGGCACCTTCTGAAACAGTTCCGCCTCGGAATTCGAGCCCGCGTTGCCGAGACCGGACGCCGTGATTTGAAAATGAAAATGCCCGCTCGTGCCGTCCTCGGTGCCGTCCGTGCGTTTGAAGGCGTGCCGGCCCTTCATTAGCAGCGCCGACGTTTGCAGTGCTTTCACCGACGGCGATAGGGTTGCCAGTGCCTCGCGGGGCATGCGGAACGTGAGGTTCGACCGCAAGTGCGCCATCAGATTGGTGCCCATGCGGCCGTCTTCGCCGAAGGAAAGCAATGCGAACCGTGTGCTCTCGATAGTGCCCAGCGCGATCACGACCCTGGTGTCCGGTGAAACGGGCACGGGTCCACGCTCGGTCAGCACGGCGTCGACACGCCGTCCATCCGCATCGTTGACGACGCTGAGCCGGGTAACGTGACAGCGCGGCACCACCATCACCCGCTTGCGCACGTCGTCCCCGGGGAACTCGTTGAAGGCTCCCCGGGCTGCCTTGATGAGCAGCGGCGCGGTGCTGAATTTGTTGAGCGGGAAGAAGCCCGCGTGCTCGGGGCGCGCTTGCACCGCCAAAGGGGCCTCCAGCTTGAGCTTGTTGCGTAGCTCGTCTTCGAGCTTCTTGAGGTCCGCCGGCGCCGTCGGCAACGGGTCCGGCAACGCGGTGCCGAGCAGCTTCGCGAGATCCGCGAGCGACGGCGGAGCATCCAGAATCTCGACCGGAGGCGCATCGGGCAGGGTGTCGAGTTCCACCGCATCGCTGACCGTGGGCGTTGTTATGGCGGCGAAGAGCTGGTCGCGCATGGCATTGTGCAGTTCGCCGAAGATATAGTCGTTGGTGGCGGTGACCCCGATCTGCTGCCCGGACTGACGGAAATAACCGTTGTCGCCGTTTGCCAGCTTCTTCGCGTTCAGATCGTCAAGCACCGCTTTTGGCCAGGCGGCCGGAGGCGTTTCGGAGTCGAGCAGCCGCGGCGACCAGCCGCCCCACCACAGCGAACGTCCGCCGGCGCAATAAGCGAGGCCGGACGCGGCATATCCCAGGACGGCATCCGAGTTCCACGACAGCCCCCACACTTCCCTGCCGAGGCCGAGCGACGGCAGATTCTGCATGTGCTCGGGCAACAAAAACGGACCCGCTTCGAGTACCAGGATGCGTTCGCTTCGATCCGTGCTGCGGAACGACAGATGTTCCGCGACAGCCGCGCCGAACGTTCCGCCGCCGATGATGATGAAGTCGAACGGCCGAATGTCGCCGCGCGAAGGCAGGGGATTGCCGTTCACGTCCCTGGCATTGGCGCGGTAAGCGGGATCGGAGCTTGCGAGCGCTTCGTCGAAACTGTTGCAGACGTAGCGCCCGAGTACGTCCAGTGCGAATTCCGTCGGTTGCGAGGCTGAGCCGATACTCATCTGCGCCTCCAATGCCGCTATCGAAACCCGGACCCCCAGATGACCGTAAGTTGCCTGATTATATCACTACGCCCCGCCGGCGCCAGCCAAAAATCGCCCGGCCGGTAGACGTCGCCCCAATGCACCTCATCGGTCATTTCCATCCCCGAGAACCTGGCTTGGATCTGCGCGCCCGTGAGCTTTTGGAATTTCTCTTCGGCTTCAGCGCTCAATCCGAAAAACAACCAGACCAAACAGCGTACCGATCAAGGCAGTGGCTGCGGCCCGGCGCAGCGTCATCACAGGAGCCCCAGGAGATAGAGGACGACGCCGGCCGCACAGCAGGCGGCGAGGGTCGGGATCATCCCGGTCTTGAATCGGAAGATCGCGACCGCGGCGGCCACCGACAGCGCCAGCGCCCAGGGATCGACGCTCGCGAGCACCGGCGCGTCGAACGCCAGACCATGGCCGCCGACCGGCCGCACCTCGCGAAACACCGTGTGGATGGCGAACCAGATTGCGAGGTTGAGGACGACGCCCACGACCGCCGCGGTGATCGCCGAAAGCGCGCCATTGAGCGCCTTGTTGCCGCGCAGGACCTCGATGAAGGGAGCGCCCAGGAATATCCACAGGAAGCATGGCGTGAAGGTCACCCACGTCGCCAGCAAGCCGCCGAGCGTGCCGGCCAGCATCGGCGGGAGCGCGCCCGCATCGCGGAACGCGGCCATGAAGCCGACGAACTGAAGCACCATGATCAGCGGCCCCGGCGTGGTTTCCGCCATGCCGAGCCCGTCGAGCATCTCGCCGGGCTTGAGCCAGTGATAATGCTCGACCGCTTCCTGCGCGACATAGGCGAGCACCGCGTAGGCGCCGCCGAACGTCACCATGGCCATCTTGCTGAAGAAGATCGCGATCTGGCTGAAGACGTCGGCGCTTCCCAGGGTGACGATCAGCGCAATCACCGGCACGAGCCACAGCGCGAGCCAAATGCTCGACACGCGCAGCGCCCGCGCCACCGTCGGCCGCGCGTGCTCGGGAAGCTCGTCGCCGAGAAGGCTATCGACGAGGGCATCCCCCTGCTTGCTGACGCCGTGATCATCCTTGGCTTGAAAGGCCGCGAGGCCGCTCCACGCACCCGCGAAACCGATCAGCGCCGCACCGAAGATGATGACGGGAAACGGGATGCCGAGGAAGAAGATGCCGACGAACGCCGCCGCGGCGAGCGACAGCATCACGTTGTTTTTGAGCGAACGTTTGCCGATGCGGAACACGGCCTCCAGCACGATCGCCAGCACCGCCGCTTTCAGTCCGAAGAACAGCGCGACGATCAACGGCACGTTGCCGTAGGCGGCATAGATGTAGCTCAGCCCCATGATCGCGACGACGCCGGGCAGGACGAAAAGGCCTCCCGCCATGATGCCGCCGAGCGTCCGGTGCATCAGCCAGCCGACGTAGGTCGCGAGCTGCTGCGCCTCGGGGCCGGGCAGCAGCATGCAGTAGTTGAGCGCATGCAGGAACCGGCTCTCGGAAATCCAGTGCTTCTCCTCGACCAAGATGCGATGCATCACGGCGATCTGGCCGGCCGGACCGCCGAAACTCAACATCGCGACGCGCAGCCACACCCGCAGCGCCTCGCGGAGCGAGACTCCGTGCGCGGGCAATGGACGTTTGTCTGCGATCGCGAGATCGGCCACGCCATGCCTCCTTATGCCGTTGCCGTGGCGGACCTGTTGGGCGTCTCGGCCTGCAAGCGACACCACGTGTAGAGGGCGTCGTAGACGACCATTCCATGCCGCAGCATTTCGTGGTCGTCGGAGAAATTGGCCGAGAGGCCGTAGGAGATCGCGAGCAGGCCTTGGCATTGCGGCGTGAGATCGGGCCGCGATGTGTCGGCGCCCCTGACGATCGTCGCCAGGTGGTCGAGAGCCGGATCGTGGATGTCGTAGACGCGTACGATCGCATCGAATGAGCAGCGGTCGCCCACGTGGCCGAACTCGACGCCTTTTATGTCGTATGGGGTGCCGCCCACGTCATTGGCGACTTTGGCGACGTCGCTTGGAGGTACGTAGATGAATTCGGCATTGGGATCGATGAAGCGGTTGACCAACCAAGGGCAGGCGATGCGGTCGATCTTCGGGTGTTCACGCGTCACCCACTTGTTCTCGGCCGCACCACGCTTTCGGCGTGTCGGCAGATGTCTTTCTTTCCAGCCCGCGATGCCTCCTTCGAGGTACATGGCCCGGATGCCTGCCGCGCTCAGGGCCGTAACCACGCCCTGGCTGACTTCCCGCCCATGATTGCAGTAAGCCACGACCGGACGATCCGGCGGCAGGTCTTTCCGCCAGCGTTCCACGTCCTCGGGAGAACGATGGAACGCGCCGACGATCAATCTGTCATCGGTGCCGAAGGCGTCCTGACGCCGAACGTCGACCAGGACCGGCGCCGACGCCGTCCCGAGGCGTGCGTAAAGATTATTTGGAGAAATTGGAGAAGGCTTCCCGTCCATGCGCAATCTCCTCGACAACGAGTGTTGCGCAGTGCTTGGACGGAACGCCGTCTGACGGGGAGACTGCCCTGTCCCCGTGATCGGAAAGTTATATCGAGTGGCCGCAACCCGCAAGATTTGAGGATCACATTCCGGTGAAAGAGCATTCGACGGTGAGCCGGTGCGAGTTGCGTGGTGCAAACCGCGCCGGAAAGCCACGTTTCTCCTGCCTGAGAAGTGCCGGCGAAAGTTTGCAATTCTGCAAGGCAGCCAGAATTCACGGACGAAGCAACAGCGCAGCGGTGCGTAATCAATACACGTCAGTCTGATATCGGCCGCATTTCTTGAGATCAGCGAGGAAGGCGATGGCCTGATCGGTCGAGCGGGCGCCCTGGGCGGAGATCACGTCCACCAATGCGCGTTCGACATCCTTGCCCATGGCGATAGCGCCGCAGACATAGACGTGCGCACCGTCTGCGAGCCACGCCCACAGATCGCGCCCGACTTGGCGCATCCGGTCCTGCACGTAAAATTTCTGCTTGTCGTCGCGCGACCAGGCAAGCGAGAGCCGAGTGAGCACACCCGTGGCCTTCATACCGGCGAACTCATCCTCGTAGAAGAAATCGGTGTCGTGGTGCTGGTGGCCGAAGAACAGCCAGTTGCGGCCGCGCGCCTTCGTCGCCATGCGCTCGTGCAGGAACGCGCGGAACGGTGCAATTCCGGTGCCGGGACCGATCATGATGATCGGCACCGAGGAGTCGGCGGGCAGGCCGAACGCTTGCGCCTTCTGCACGTAGGCCTTGATCTTGTCGCCTGGCGCGACCCGGTCCGCAAGGTAAGTCGAGCCAACTCCAAGCCGCGTCCGCTTGCCGACTCCGTATCGGACCGCGTCGACCGTGAGCGCCACCCGGCCGGGATTGGTCTTCGGCGAGGAAGCGATTGAATAGAGCCGCGGCTGAATCTGGTCGAGCGATTCGATGAAGGCTTCGGGGTCGGGACGAATGCCCGGAAACTTCTCAAGTGCCGCAAGCACGTCGAGGTTGGCAGCGTCGCCGTCCGGGTCTCCGCCGGCAGCGAGCGTCTTCGCTTTCTGGCGCCGCTCACCCCCGGTGAGATAGGAGATGAGTTGGAACAACATGTCCGGCGCTGGATTGAGCGAGACGCCGTCGGTCAGAACTTCGCGCAGGCTCCGGCGTGCAATGGGAAAATCCGGCGGCACGTGGATTGCCGCGATGACCGCATCGACAAGCGCGGGGTCATTGGTCGGATAGATACCGAAGGAATCGCCGACGGTGTAGCTAATTCTCGTCCCCGCCAAGTCGAAATCGACGTGCCAAGTCTCCTTCTGCGATCCCGCCTTGTTGAGGCGGACGCGGGAGACGAAAGTCGCCTCGGCGGGACGATCGCGCGAAGGGCTGGGCTGGGTGCCGGAATCGACTGCGGCTACTGGCGATGCGTCTGCCGCAACTGCCGAGATGATCGCCGGTTTCGCTGGCGGCTGGATCGCGCCGAACTCGGAATAAAGCGTCTTTAACATGCGAGCGGTCTCCCTGCCGCCCGGTACGCACAGGTTGAGCCGCTCCTCTTTTTTCAGGAAGATCGCGTTCGAATAGTCCTCGCAATTGTAACCGCACTGGCCGCAATCCTGCTGCCCCATCGCCGCCATCATCCGCCGCCGGAGCGGCCGGTTTTCGGCGAGCTTCATGCGATCGCCGAGCATCAGCGTCTGGTCGTGCCAGGGCGCTTGCCCGTCGTCACCGTCGTCAAGTGGGCCACGTGCCGCCGGCGTACCCATTACGTCAGCCATCAGCGCGGTGGTCTGCTCGGGGGAGAGCGGGGTCACTCCGCCGTCAAGCGAGAACAGCCCGGCGAAGAAGCCATTGAGCCAAGTGCGCTGCTCCGGCGTGAACGGCGCGCTGTCGGGAATCAATGCGGGAATCGGCGGGCTTGTCGTCTGCGTCACTCGACGGCCTCTTGCTCGAACAGGGCTTTGAGCGCGTCGACCTCGTGACGGCGCGTGAAGGCCAGGAATGTCTCCTCCGTCGAGGCCCGATGGGACAGGTAGAGCTTGAGCACGCGCTCGACGGTCTTCGGCGCGTCCTCGGCTTTGACGTCGCGGTAAAGCTCACGGCCAAGCGAGGCATCGGGGCCGAAGCCGCCGCCAACGTGGATGTGGTAGCCCTCGACCGTGTCGCCCTCTTCGGACACCTGCACCTTGGCGCCGAGAAGCCCGATGTCTCCGATGTAATGCTGGGCGCAGGAGTTGGGACAGCCGGTGAGGTGGATGTTGACCGGGCTGTCGAGTTGGACGCGCGTCTCGCACCAGCGGGCGATCTCCTCGGCATGGCGCTTGGTGTCAGACAAGGCCAAGCGGCAGCCCATGTTGCCGGTGCAAGCGACGAGACCGGCGCGGATCGAGGTGGCTTTCGTCGAGAGTCCAATTGCTTCGATGGCAGCCTCGGCGGCTTTGACCCGCTTTTCGGGAACGCCTGAGATCAGCAGATTCTGCCACACGGTGAGACGAATATCGCCGTCGCCGAAATCGCGCGCAACCGTGGCGAGCCCACGCATCTGGTCGGCGGTAAGCTTTCCGACCGGCAGCACGACCCCGATCCAGTGAAGCCCCTTTTGCTTCTGCCGATGGGCGCCGATGTGCGCGGTGCGATCGAACGCCCGGCGCGGTGCGATCGCTTCGGCCGGAGCGCGCACGAGCTTGTGTCCAAGCTTCTCCTCCATTGCGGAGAGGAATTTCTCGAAGCCCCAGGCGTCGAGTACGTATTTGAGGCGCGCCTTGGCGCGATTGGTGCGGTCGCCATGGTCGATGAAGACGCGCACCACCGCATCCGCGACTTTGGTTGCGTCGGCGGGCTTCACCACCACGCCGGTGTCGTCTGCGAAGCTTCGATGTCCGGTGATTCCGCCGAGACGTAGACGGAACCAGATTCCCGGCTCGATCCCAAAGCCGTCCTTCACCTCGACGGCCTGAAAGCCGATATCGTTGGTGTCCTCAAGGACCGGGATGACGCCGGCACCATCGAAGCCGACATTGAATTTGCGCGGAATACCGTAGAGCGAGCGGTCGTTGAGGATGTGGAAGTGCCATTCGCGCGCGTAAGCGCGCGTGTCGATCAGCTCCTGCGGGTCGATGCCCGCGGTCGGCGTTCCCGTGACATTGCGAATGTTGTCGGCACCGGAGCCACGCGAGCACAGACCTAGGTCCAGGATCGCTTCGACCATCGCCGTTGCGTTTTTCGGCTCAACTTCGCGCATCTGCAGGTTGGAACGCGTCGTTACATGCGCATAGGCGCCGGCAAATCGCTCGGCGAGCTCTGCCAAGCCCGCGAACTGCCAGTGCTTGACGATACCATTAGGGATGCGCAGGCGGCACATATAGGCCTTCTGCGTCGGCGCGCAGTAGAACAAGCCGAAGAAGCGCCAGCGGAAATTGTCGTCGGGTTTAGGCGGCTCGTTTTTGGCAGCTTGTTCCTTCAATCGTTCATAGCCATCGAACGGATGTTGCTCGCGTTTGAACTTCTCCGGGTCCGACAGCTTGCCGCCCGCCTTGATGAAACGGTCTTGCGCGCGCAGATGCGCCGCATCTGGTCCCATCGGTTCGGGGGAAGCGTCCGTCGCCTTGGGAGGAGCCCCCGCGGCACCGTTGCCGGGTGCCCCGCGCGCTGTCTTTGCGATTTGCAGGCCGGCCACGAAGCCTTCCAGATAGCGCTTCTGTTCGGGCTCAAAATCACCAGGCATTGCGTCTCCATTCATCCGTGGCGGGTCAGGTGCAGGCCACCACGTCTCATTCCGCGGCGACCCGCGACGGCGTGGCCACGCGTGCAGGGTCGGAGACCGGCCGCGGCTTATAGGTCATGTAGATCGCAAGACCCGTGAATATGAAGCCGCCGACAAGATTGCCCAGCGTCACGGGGATCTGATTCCATAGCCACCAATCTGCGACGGTGACATTCGCTCCCATCATCATGCCGGTCGGGATGATGAACATGTTGACGACGGAGTGCTCGAAGCCCTGCGCGAAGAAGATGAAGACCGGCATCCAGGCCGCGGCAATCTTGCCGATGGTCGAATTCGTGGTCATGGCGAGCACAACGGCGAGGCAGACCATCCAGTTGCACAATATTCCCTTCACAAAGACGGTCACAAAGCCCGCGACGCCAAAGGCGGCGTAGCCGGTCGTCTTCGCTGCAGCGACCGCGACGATGCGTGCGGCGACGCCCGTCGGCTCGCTTGCTCCCATGTTGGTCAGCGCGATGGCAAGCAGAGCGCCATAGGCGACGCTACCAATTAGATTGGCGACAAAGACCCACCCCCAGTTCACGACTATCTCTGCGCTGCTCGCGTCGCGATCGAGCCAGGGAAGCGGCAACAGGGCGAAACTGCCGGTGATAAGCTCAAGACCGAGCAGCACGATGATTACAAGGCCCACGGGAAAGATGATCGCCCCGACGAGCGGCTGTCCGGTCGAGAACGCGCCTGTGAAGGCGAGGCTTGTGGCCACTCCAAGAATCGCGCCGGACAGCATCCCGCGAATGAGAAGATCGGTGGTGGGGAGTGCGAGCTTGCGGCGCCCGGCATCGACCATCGCGGCGGCGACATCGGCCGGTTTTACGTAATCCATTTCTAGTCTCCTCGATGACGGTCCGGAGTGTCCGCGAGCTTGTGCATGGACGACCGGCGTCAGCGAATGAGGATATTCAAATGACGTGCCAAACTGGCAAAGTACAATTTCTGTTGTAGTATCAATCCCTTAATCTTGCGATAGGCGTGATTGGGTCATGATCATTGCCGGATTTAATTGCATTACGCGAATAAATTGTGCATCGCACAAAAAATGATCGAATGACGAAATTTATACCGGTCAAATCTTGAGCACGATTGTTGAGGCCATGCGACATGCGAGGCTTTTTGTTACGAGAAATCAGCGAGGCAAACGGCCTGTTACCGCCCCAGCAATTGGCTGGACCGCTGCATGGCTTCCTGCTGCACTGAGAAGGCGAAGGTCAGACCGGCGCGCAGCTCGGTCTCGGGGCGGCGATTGACCCATGCCTCCCGCACGCCAAGGTCGAATGCGAGATTATCCCTCGCCTTCCAGATCGCCCCGCCGAGAACGGAGAACCTTTCCCGCGTATTGAATTCGTGCTCATAGACCACTTCCGCCACCGGGCGGACGGTCCAATCGTACGGCCCTTCAATGATGGTTCCCACGAACAAGTCGGCGCGATGCTCTCGCGTGAGGGCAGCGCCGACGTCGAAGTGAATCGTTCCCCACGACCATCGCTGCGACACAATCCCAAGCCAGCTCGCGCCCACGCCATGCTCGTCGTTGATGCCCGGCAACAGAATGCCGAATTCGGTCGCCACGCTCGGTCCGGCCTTGTCCTGGAGAGCACCTTCTTGCAGCACGCCCTTGAGAAAGAGGGCATTACCGATCAGCCTGCTCCGGGTATCCTCCGCGGGCGGCAACGGATGCTCTCCCTGGCCCTCCAGCACAAGCTCCCAATTCTTGGCGAAGCCGTAGTTGATGACGTATGCGGGCGCGATCGCGGTGCGCTCCGTATCGGATCGGCGGAAGCCAACGGGACCGAACTCGATCTCGAGTTCGCCGACGTCGGCGACCGCTGCATCCGTCGAGTCGAATGGGCGATATGCGAGGGAACGTCCAGGCCAACCGGTGCTAATAATCAATGCCAGCAAAAGCAGGGCAATTCTATTCATGGAACTTAACGATGCTCGCCGTGCTCGACCCCCTGCCCATGTTGATGCAACATTAGCCCCTACAACTCGGAAAAAAAGGCATCACTGCAAAATTTTGCCTGCATGTGGCGCGCGAGTGACACGGGCGCTTTGATACCGCCTTTTATGGCGAACCTGGACGCACCCACGATCCGCTGAAGAGAGCCAAGCCAGGCTCGCTGCCCCGCGGTTGGTTACGAGGACGTGGCCTTCGTCGGCGACCACGCCCGCCGCTTCAGGAAAGCCGGACAACGTCGCGAGATGGCAGCTGCCGTCGCGATCGATCACCTCGATGCGATCCCGCGCCGTGTGCGCTACGAAAACGCGGCGACTCTTCGAATCAAAGGCCCCATGGTCGAACAAGGTATCGGCAGAATCCGGCAGCTCGATGATGCCTGCGGCCTTTAGCGACATCGCGACCTCTTGAAGCGGCGCCGGCATTAACGCGAAGGGAGCTGCCGTTTAGCTAGCCCGCATTTCTCACACTCGATGTGGCCGCATGGAGTGTGAGAAATGCGGGCTAGTGCGCGTCGTCAATCGCCTCCCTCACGCGAATAGGCCATTCGCGCATGATTCCTCACTGAGGCGCGTCATTCCCGTCCGCGGTTTCCAAGAGCGGCGGCTCTTTGGGCCGCCGCTTCGATTGCTTACGCAATCCGCAAATTGTGATGCATCAGCGGGAAGGTGCGGATGCGCTTGCCGGTCGCCGCGAAGATCGCATTGAGGACCGCGGGCGCGGCCACCGCGATCGTCGGCTCGCCGACGCCGCCCCAGAACCCGCCGGTCGGCATGACGATCGACTCGACCTTCGGCATCTCGCTGATCCGCATCGAGTTGTAGGTGTCGAAGTTGGTCTGCTCGATGCGGCCGTCCTTGACCGTGCACTCCTGATAGAACAAGGCCGACAGGCCGTAGACGAACGAGCCTGCGATCTGCCGCTCGATCTGGGCCGGGTTGACCGCATAGCCCGGATCGGTGGCGGCGACGATCCGGTGGATTTTCACGGCGTCGCCGTCGACCGAGACCTCGGCGCACGCCGCCACATAGCTGCCGAAGCCCATGAACTGGGCCAGGCCGCGGTGGACGCCTTGCGGCGCGGGCTTGCCCCAGCCCGCCCTTTCGGCGACCGCGTTGAGGACGGCGAGGTGCTTGGGATGGTTCGTCATCAGCTTGCGCCGGAATTCGAGCGGGTCCTGGCCGACCGCCTGGGCGAGTTCGTCCATGAAGCATTCGAGGTAGATGGCATTGTGGTTGACGTTCACGCCGCGCCAGAAGTGCGGCGGGACGTGCGGATTGCGCATCGCATGGTCGATCAGCAGGTTCGGTATCGTGTAGCCGAATGCACTTTCGGCGCCGCCCGCATTCAGGCCCTGGAACGTGGCCGGGTCCTTGCCATTTTGCAGAGCTTCCGGAAGATACGCATGTGCAGCCCGGTCAGGTTGTTGTTGGCGTCAAAGGCGCCGGTAAGCCTGCATTGCGTGACCGGATGGTACGCGCCGTACACCATGTCCTCTTCGCGCGACCACAAGAGCTTCACCGGCACGCCCGGCGTTTGTTTCGCGATCAGAACAGCTTCGCGCACGTAATCCGTTTTTGTGCGCCGCCCAAAACCGCCGCCCAGGAGCATCTTGTAAACGTCGCATTTGGCGACGGGTAGGCTCGCCGCCTCTGCGGTGGCCGCAAGCGCAGCCTCGCCGACCTGCGTTCCTGTCCAGATCTCGCATTTGTCGGGCGTATAGAGCGCCGTCGCGTTCAAGGGCTCCATCGGCGCATGGTTCTGGTAGGGGTAGCTGTAGACGGCCTCTATCTTTTTGGCCGCGCCGGCGATCGTGGCCTTGGCATCGCCGACCTGATTGCCGACGAAGGCCTGCTCGGCATCAAGGCCCTCCTTGAGCCAAGCGGCGATCGAGGCGCTCGAGACCTTGGCGTTCTCGCCCTCGTCCCAGACGATCGGGAGTGCATCGAGCGCGGTCTTGGCGTGCCACCATGTGTCGGCAACGATCGCCACCGCCTTATCGTCGACGAGGACCACTTTTTTCACGCCCGGCATGTCCTGCACTTTGGCGGCGTCGAAGCTCTTCAGCTTGCCGCCGAATACCGGACAATGCTTGATTGCGGCATTGAGCATTCCCGGCAGCTTGACGTCGATGCCGTACTGCATCGCGCCGGTCAGCTTGTCGGCGGTGTCGAGCCGCTTCACGCCTTTACCGACGATCTTCCAGTCCTTCGGATCCTTGAGGGCGACATCCTTCGGCGGCTCGAGCTTGGCCGCCGCTTCCGCGACTTTGCCGAACGTCGTGGTCCGGTTCGACGGCTTATGCGTGATCACGCTGTTGGCGGCGCTGCACTCGGAGGCCGGGGCCTTCCACTCGTTGGCGGCGGCCTGGATCAGCATCTCGCGCGCCGTTGCGCCGCCCTTGCGGACGAATTCGTGCGACATGCGGATGCCCTGGCTGCCGGCGGTAAAGAAGTCGCGCCATACGCGGTTGCGCGCGACGTTTTGGCCGGGCGTCGGATATTCGGTCGTCACCTTCGACCAGTCGCATTCCAGCTCCTCGGCGACGAGCTGGGCGAGGCCAGTCAGCGTCCCTTGGCCCATCTCGGAGCGCGCGATGCGGATAACGACGGTGTCGTCCGGGCGGATCACCACCCAGGCATTGACTTCTGGCGGCGGCAGTACCCACGATGAAGGAGCGACGGTTCATTTGCGGGACGTAATTCATGATGCCCTCCTTACCTCACGCGCTCGCGGCGGCGTGAATTGCCTGGCGCACCTGCTGGAAGGTGCCGCAGCGGCAAATGTTGGTGATCGTCTTGTCGATGTCGGCGTCGCTCGGCTTCGGCTTCTCCTTCAGCAGCGCCGCCACCGCCATGATCATCCCGGTCTGGCAGTAGCCGCATTGCGGTACGTCGTGGTCGAGCCAGGCCTTCTGCACTTTGTGCAGGTTGCCGTCGGTCGCGAGACCTTCGATGGTGGTGATCTGCTTGCCGACGGCGTCGCTGACCGGCACGCTGCAGGAGCGCGTCGCGACCCCATCGATGTGGACGGTGCAGGCGCCGCATTGCGCGATGCCGCAGCCGTATTTTGTGCCGGTGAGGCCGACCTGTTCCCGCAACGCCCAGAGCAACGGCGTGTCGGGTTCGACCTCGATGTCGTGAGCTTTTCCATTGATGGTGAGACGGGCCATTTCGTTTCCTCCCTCGTCGAGGTTGACGCGGTCATTGAAGGGACGTAACGCGAACACTCATTCCTTGATTTCAGAACAACGATCCGCGCGCGGCAAATTTCCGCAACGACGGAATTGTAGATGCCACGGCGCATGAACGCTCGCAGTCGGCGAACGGCCCGAGGATGGGCGACGTCGCCGTCTCAAGCCGCACGCTAAGATCGTGCGGACATATCGAAGGGTTCCGGCTTTCGTCCATGCGCAATCACCTCAAGAAATCGAGGCATGCGCAGAGCTTGGACGGTATAGCCGTCTCACGGGGAGCCTGCGTTTCCCCGTGCCGGCAACCTAGCCAAGCACGCCACATTTCACAAGCCCCAAGCGACAACGGCGAGAGAATTACCGTTTGCTGATCGATGGTTCCGGGCCTTCGCGGCGTGGCCCTGCCGCGAAGCGCAGTTGGTTTGCGCAGCGCTGTTTGGTCCAGGTTTTGTGGTCGGTGTGCCTCCCGTACTAACCGCGCTCCCTGTTTTCCTGCCGGCGCCATCTCGGGATGACGATCACGATCTTGCGCGTACCTGCCTCGACGACGGCAATCACCTCATCCACGGCGATGTAACCGAAGCCGCGAAATTGAGGCACCAATTCTTCGACACGCGACGGCAACGGCCGAAGAGGAACCGTCTCGGGTACGACGCTGTCGATGGAAACCGAGAACTCGACATGGGTCAGAGGCTTGGTTTCTGGCGGAGCCGAATCGGCGTTTCCCGTGAAAGCCGATATGATGCTAATGTTTCAAGCCACAGGGGTGCGGGCACGGCGAACGTAGATCCGCCGGAGACGTGATGGATCTCCAATCGATCGAAGACCGGGCCGATAGCCGGATGCGGACGATGCTGCGGCACACGTGGCTGGTCGCCATCGCCGGCTCGCTCGCGCTCGCGGGGCTGGTCGCGCTGGCGTTCTATTTCGGAACGCGTCCGACGATCCTGAGGATCGCGGT
>WNGA01015128.1_pt1 | contig 13828 bp, 19 predicted proteins | sample 5400061 | NCBI WGS metagenome assembly WNGA01 (sample SAMN13153366, study PRJNA577476) | soil metagenome | isolation source: 100 cm soil or saprolite under grassland replicate 2 | place: USA:California | collected 2016-06-15 | reverse complement strand
TCGCACCTTCCCTGGCGGCGAGCCGGCCTTCTCAACTCGGGATCGCGCTGTGAAAATGCGGGTGTAGTGGCCGACCTGCCTGACGGAACCGTCACATTTCTCTTTACCGACGTCGACCGCTCGACGGAGCTGGTCAAAAGGCTGCAGGAGCGCTACGGCCCGGTGCTTGCCAAGCATCGCGCCTTGCTTCGGGCCGCGTTTGCCGAGCATGGCGGCGCCGAGGTCGATACGCAAGGCGATGCGTTCTTCGTCGCCTTCAGCGACGCACATGATGCCGTTGCGGCCGCAATCGCCGCTCAGCGCGCGCTCGCCGACCACCCGTGGCCGGACGAAGCTCCGGTCTCTGTCCGGATGGGTCTCCATACGGGCGAGGCCTACTCCGCCGACGAGGGCTGCGTCGGCGTCGCCGTCCATCGAGCTGCCCGAATCTGCACGATCGCACACGGAGGCCAAGTGCTGCTGTCGCGGTCCACGGCCGGAATCGTCGACGACAGAGACATTCCGGGTTGTTCGTTGCGCGACCTTGGCGAACACCGGCTCAAAGACCTTGATCGGGCAGAGCGGATCTCTCAGCTCGTGATCGACGGGTTGCCCAGCGACTTTCCGCCGCTGCGGACGATCGATCAGCAGATTCCTCTGACAGGGACCGTGACAATCGTTCTGGCCGAAGGGAGGCGAATGATGCGCCTGTCGCGCGAGCTCACCCCAGACCACTTCGGGGCGTTGCTTGGCGAGTATCAACGGCTGCTCAGTGGGCTGTTCGAGCGGATGGGGGGACGCGAGGTGGAGGTCTCCTTCGACTCGGCCATGGCGGCTTTCCCGACCGCCAAACAAGCCGCGTTTGCCGCTGTGCCGCCCAGCGCGCCGTCGCAGTCCACGAGTGGCCGCAGGGACTGAGAGTTGCAATGAGCGTCGCGCTCCATTCTGGGGAGGCAGGGATCGGCTGGGTCGGCCCAGCGGTGTTGCGCTGCGAGCAACTCTGCGACGCTGCCGAGGGCGGGCAGATCTTTCTGTCACGTGCGACGGCGAGTCTGCTCGAGGACGTGAACCTCGGCGAGCTCTCCATACGCGATCTTGGCGAGCAGGAGACCAGACGCACTCACGAGGCGGTACTCGCCCACGAGCTTGTTGCCCTTTCGGTCGGGGAGACAGGCTAGAGCACCGCGGTCAGGCGAGAGCCAGGGGCTCAGCGCCAATAGTGACCAGGTTTGCGCACTGACAAGTTCCGCCCATCGAGGAACCCGCTGGAAACGGCGGGTTCCTCGTTTCCGGAGAGCTGGCAGATCGTCGCGTATGCTCGGCTGCGGAAAGCTCGCGGAAAGAACGCTCGAAGGCGGTCGCGCTCGGCCGGGAGATCGAGCGGCTCGAGCGGGAACGAGCGCGAGAGCGGCAACCAGGCGGGGCGCAGGTGTCGAAGCCGCTCAGTAGACGGGATCAGCATCGAGGCGCGACTGGTTGACCTCGAACGGGAACCCGTACTTCGTCGTGACCGAAACTACTAGTTCGCGCAACCACGCTGGGGCGCCGGGAGCGACGTAGATGCGCTCGACGAGCGTTGTCATGCGTACGGGCACGGTTAAGCCGGAGGCAAGCGCTTCGGCGTCTAGTCGATACTGCGGGGCTTGCTTGTGCTCCGTTCCTGTCGCGTGCGCCAACTCTTGGCGTACGGCACGGAGTTCGCGCTCGTGTTCGAAGCTCCGTCTCTTATGAACGAACGGAAAGAAGCTGTTGTGCTCCGGTATGAAGTCTCTCTCGTAGTCGATGTACTTCACTTCACCCACGTAAACCGAGGGCACGTAGTCAGCGAGCGACTCAATCAGACGGCGGTACGTGGAACGGACCGCGACCCCTTCGCCCGATTTGAGGTACAGCCGCCACATTGCCGCGGATTCGACCTCGTTCATGTGCCAGCAGTTCACGAACGTGAACTGAGGAAGCTTCTCAAAGAACGGCTGGATCCTTTCCTGCATGGAATCGAATCTGTCACCGTAGAGCTCGGGTCGCGCAGCCACATTCGCCGCCGAGTACGAACCTTCGAAGGGGTCGCCCAGCCGGTCGGCTCGCGTGAAGAAGAGCGCTTCGTGATCGAGCAGCCAGACGTACTTCGTGAAGTCCATGTATCGCCAGACGGGTATGTCGGGATCCGTCGGCGGCGTGAAGGCCTCGTGCTCCTCGTACACGGCATACAAGCCTAGAGGCGCGCCCAGCCGGTTTCTCGACGGCCTAATGAGCGCGAGCCTCGATCGAGCGGGCGACTGCCGATACTACGAGGCGGATGGCTACTGTCGAGCTTCCTAGGCTCTTGACGGCCGCCGAGGCCGCGAGACACCTGCGGGTCTCCGTAAGGACGATCCGCCGTCTCGTCGACGGCGGGAGGCTAGTCCCGATCCGCTTGGCGCGGGAGGGGCCGATGAAGTCCAACGTCGAGGACCTCCGGGCTCTGATCGACAAGTCACGCGAGGGGGAGGCGTGACGTTGGGCCTGTACTCGGAGGGGAACCTGACGAGGCGCGAGTTCGTCGAGCAGCGCGTCGCCGCCGCCGAGCCCGAGCAGCAGGAGTTCCTTTACCGGCTCCTTTCCCCGACGAGCGCCGACGATCCGCGGCCGCTCTGGGTGACGGCGTCGCAGCGAGTCCAGCAGGAGCGCGACGAGCAGCTCTACCGCCAATTCGCCGAGTCCTTCGGGATCGCGCGCGCCACCCACGTCACGGTTAAGGAGGATGTCGACGAGATCGACCGAGCCTGGATGGCGACGAGTGTCGGCAGCTCGGCCGTCGCCCCCGAAGGCGATCCCACAAAGCCCCTCTTCGACAACATCGACGAAGCGTGGATCCAACTCTCGACCGGCTGACACGAGAGGAGACGTGCTGAAGGTAGAGCAGCTTCAAGAGCAGGCTCGCGAACTGGAGGCTGCGCTCGTCAGCGCCCGAACGGCAGTCGACGCCGCCGCCACCGCCGAGAAGCAGGCGGAGGGTCACGAAGGGGACCTTCCCGTCATCGCTGCTGAGAAAGCCCTCGGGACGCTCGGCGCCGCCGACGCGGAGCGGCGAAAGAATGAAATCCTCGACGCGATCGAACGGGCGCGCGACGAGAAGAACGAAGCCGAGCTTGTCGTCGAAGAGCTAGAGCGACGTCTCCACGACAAGCGCGACGAAATTGCGCAGGCGGAAGCCCTGCAGGCCGCGTCGAAGCTCGCTGAGTTCGAGCGGAATCGGACCGCGTCAACCGAGCTGCACTAGCACGTCGTTGCGCTGCTGGACGCCGTCGCGATGCTGGTGAAGGAACGCGAGTTCGGCTCGGTACTTGAGGCCGAGGCGAACGCCGAAGCGGAGCGCGCGGGACTGCCGACAGTTGCCGCCCTCAGGGACGAGCCGGACTGGCTTGGAGGGTGTCGACGTTGAAGAGCTGGTCGGGGTTCTTCAGTCGGGGCCGCGTCGTCCACATGCAGCCGCCACCACCGGGCGCGAACGGCACGAACGTGAGAAGCAGCGGCGCAACAACGAGCTGATCAACCAGGCGGTCACGCAGAGACTCCACGGCATCCCCACGCTCATGCGTCGGCTTCCTGAGAAGCTGCGAGCCGAGGCCGAGGCGAGATACCACGCGATCTACGATTCATCGCTTGCGCGCCAAACCGGCCGAACCGGCCACGGCGCTGCTCCCCGCGGCTGAGCGAAACCCATCGATGACGGTCGGAATCCCGTTCCACCCGATCAGACGGCCCGGAACGGCGCACGAACGGGGATGCACCCGGAGACGACGGGGACGTTTTTCTATATCACCCGTGGGTGTGCGGCGGGTTCCCGGAGTACGCGATCGAGTCGGCCAGGGAGGCGGCGGCGCGAGGCGGGGGCGCGGGGATGAAAGACTGAAGGGTGTGGCACCTGTTCGCTTCATCGTTCCCGAGGTCACGATCGAGATCAGCGAGGCCGACGCCTGGAGGCTGACCCACGCGCTACGCGGGGAGGGCGTGGCGAACGACCCGAGCGGGGGACGCCTTGCCGACCTGATCGAGGGCAAGATCAAGGGGAGCGCAGCGCCGATCACGCTCGACGACGACCAACAGCGGGCGCTGTTCGCCGCCCTCGACCTGCTGAGGGACACCGAGCCCCCGAGAACGCTCTCGCCTGAGATGCACCGGCTCCGCGAAGCGATCGGATACGGACTCGGCGCGCTCCCCGCCCCGCCCCCACCGAATCCCGGTTAGGCGGCCTTTCCGCCTGTTCGCGGCGTGGTACGCGATCGAGGCGACCAGGGAGGCTCCCGCGTGTGCCTAGCGCGCTAGTCGATCTCCGGCCAGGGCTCGCCTTGTTCGACGTGTGCACGGATGGCCTCGAGGCCCTTCTCCATCGCATCCGGGACGGATTCGCCGTAGGCGAGGAACCGGCCGACGGTCGCCTGACCGCTGTGCGTCGCGGGGAAGGCCACGGCTACATGCGTGAGCGGCTCGATGTTCGGCGCCTCGTCGGCCGTGAGGCGGTAACCCAACTGGAACGCTTCACCACGCAAGGCCTGTATCCGAAGCAGCTCCTCCTCGTCCACAACCGCATCTTCTCTCATCCGGCGACCGTCGGGAACGCGGAAGGCCGGGCCCCCCGGGGGCCTTCTACACCTCAGCGACCGACTCTTTGAAGCTCTTACCTATGCCTTTGCCCCGCTGCGCGGGAACGGCGAGGCTCCGAACGCGCGCGAGCGCGGGTCGCCCGTAACTTGTTCATCGCCCCTCCTCGCGACTGTCGCCTGGCTCCTCGTCGTCGAGTCGTCGAAGCTGTGTTTCAAGCTCCACCACCTCGCGGCCCCGAACGAGATCGAGAACGATTCGTACGAGCGTCGCAGCTCGGAGGTGCTCCCGGTGGGCCGCGTTGTACGAGTCGAGTCCGCCGCCGTGGGTCAGGAGGTCGCGCGCATGCCAGGTGACCCGGTTGAACGTATTGAAAAGCGCGACTTCTAGCTTCGCCGTCGCGGCCATTACTCGATCATCGTCGGCAGCAGCCGAGAAAACAGACAGCTCGTCCCGGAGGGTGTTGAGGCGACCTGCGAGCGCCTTCATCTCGTCAGGCGTCGTCTCCGGGTTCACGTTGAACCCGACGCGCGCAGGGTCAATGTCGGTCAAAAACGTGCGTACTCGGCCGAGGATCTCCGCCGCGCGCGCTCGTCGGGCGGCCGCTGCTTCGGCCTGACGTTCTGCTCGGGCATGACGGTTCTGTAGCCGCGCGGTTAAGAGGGTGATGAGGCCGCCGATGACGGTTCCTCCGAGCGCCGCCCCCGCTGCGATGAGCGAACTCGTTGTCTCCGCCGCCAGGGCGAGAACACCCACGGGATGCAGGCTCGCAGACGAGTCGGCCGCCACTCCCAGGGGCCGGGTGGCTATCCGAACACGCCCGGGCGCTCGTCTCGCCCTCCGGCCCCGACGTCGAGCGTGAGACGGGCGAGTGGTTGAGGCTAGATGCCCGTAAGGGACATGTCGCCCGGGTCGACTTCGCGTCGCTCTGTCGCCGGTCTTGCCTGTGTTGCTTTCGTGCGACGGCGTCCGGCGCGTACCAGTTGCGTCCGCTCACGCCGCTTCCAGGTAGTCGAGGTAGCGCGCCATGCGCTCGTCGGTGCGCAGCTCGTCCTTCTCGAGCGCTTCGAGACGCTTGAACGTCGCAATGACGCGACGCAGCGCCTGCGTAGAGCGTTCGATCGCGCACATCCACGTCCTGATGTGCAGTCAGAGGCTCATGGCCCGAGGGCGTCAGCTCGTCCGACGCGGTCAGCTCCTTGCGGCGTGCGAACGCGGTCTTCTCGGCGACGTGCCCGTCGTACAGCTCTTGCAGCGCGGCGAAGAACGAGTCGATCGCACGCGTCATGCCCGCGCGCTGACGACGCTGCTCCTGCTCTGTCTCACGTCGCACGCGTCCAGCCAGCTCAGACGGCGTGCCGAACAGAACTCGACCGTTCTGCGTGATCGAGATGTGCGGCTCGCCCTGAGCGCGCTCATGCGTTGGGCCGATGTCCCAGCCGTGCTCTTCGAGCACCGCTCGATGCTCGGGATCGATGTACTCCCGCTCGTCAGGCATCGCTCACTCCTTCGAGCGGCACCTCCTCAAGCGGGACGTCCCACGCTGTCCCCTGCCGCACACGGCGCTGTTCCTTGTCGGCGGCATCACGCTCGGCGCGAGCGCGCGCCCCCTCCGGAACTACGGCGCGCGGCCCGTTCGGAACTGCCTGAACTGCGGCAACGGCGTGCGCGTAACGATGCCCCCACCGCGGTTCCGCAAGGTGCCGTCGGACGAGTGGCTCGACCCCAACAGCGGTGGGAACATGTTTCTAACTGAGCAGAAGCACTACAAGGCACACCGGGACGAGATCCAGCGGGCGATCCTCGGCCGCGAAGACGAGTAGCGGGCCGCCCTTGTACCAGTCGACGCGGTTCGCTTCGAACGGGAGGTGGCGGTCCGGGACCACTGCGTCGTACTTCCTCGCGAGCGCGGCCAGTTCGCTCTCGTCATCACCCGTCACGCCGAGCGAGATCGTGTTCGCGTACGTCCAGAACGCGAACCCGAGTGCGCTGGCGACGAATGCCTCTGAAGGCCCGGCGTTGAAGCTGTAGCTCCCATCCGGGTTCACGTCGACGCGCTGTTGGAGCGAGCGAGCCGAGTAGTGCAGGAGGATGTTGTTCCCGCGGTGGAAGAGATCGTACGTGCGTTGCAGCCTTTCGGCCGACGCCTCGTCCGGCCACAGCGGCTTGACCTGCTTGACCATCGTCGGGAGCGGTCTGCCCGTCCACGAGCCGCGACCGAACAGCTTGCGCAAGCGCTTCTTCCTGCTCCCTGTCCACGTGTGTAGCGGAGTCGAGAGTTCGTAGGCGATGTTGTGCCTCTTGCGCACACGGGCGAGGTGGACGCGCACCCAGTCGTCGTGTCGTTTCAATAAGCGAGCGGCTCGCTTCGGGTAGAGGGTCGCCCAGTGCGCCGAGATCATGTCTTCGAAGAAGGAGCGGTTCAGCATCGACGCTTGATCGCCGTAGCCCATCCGGCAGAGCTTGATGATGCACTTGAACGCGGCGGCTGATCGCGCGATCGTGCCCGCGACGATGAGAGACGCCTCATGCGATACCGGCCCAGGCCGATGGGCCTCGGCGAACTCCTGTAGTGCCTCGCAGGCCTCGAAACTCGCCTCGAACTTCTGCTCGATTCCTGGTTGATCCTTCACGCTGGGAGGGTGCCTGGGCAAGCGGCCGTTTGCATTCCGGCCACGTCCGGCCCCGGCGAGCGGCTCCTAGCTCGGCGGCGTACCGGCCGCTCCAGCCCGCCGGAGGCCCACAGCGGCCGACAGGGCGCGACACGGCGGCAAGATCAGGGCCTACGGCCGCGGTACGGGCACGGCCCCCGGGATCGCCTGTCTCCAGCGCGCTGACGCCGAGCTTCGCCGCGATCTTCCGCAGGGCCCGTGAGGGTCTGCGTGCCCTAGCTTCCAGGCGCGAGAGGTAGGCGTAGCTCACGCCCCCGGGCTCCGCCAGCTCCCGCTGCGACAGTCCGCGCTCCTCGCGCAGCCGTCGGATGCGTGCGCCGCTGAGGAACGACTCCCAACCGATCGCGGCGTTGAGGAATGCGTCGACCGAGGCGTTCTTCCTCAGCTCGTTGCCGCTGATCTGGCCGCACATCTGCGTCCATGTCGAAAGTGAGATGGCGGCCAGGTCCTTGGAAGTCGTCGATGACGTCGTTCGGGTTCTTCTTGCGCATTGGCAGAGGGTCACGTATCGCTCGGGTCGCAGTCAATGCGGCGCTGCCACCCGAAACTGCACCTGCGCCTTCCAGCGCTCTTTAGCGCTCCCAAGGCTCTTTCAGCGTGCGGAGGTTGCGCTTGCGCGGGGTGCCGCGGGTGGTGAAGTTCGGATCGAGACCATGATCCCTGTAGTAATCGGGGTCGGTCGGCGTGTGGCGGGTGCGTGTCCACCAATGGTCTTGGATGGCGTTGAGCCAGCCGTGGAGCTGGATGAGATGGTCGCGGCGGATGTCGTAGACGCGGGCGCGGCCGTCGCCGGGGTCGGGGTGTGCTTCGACGAGTCCTGCCTGTCGGAGGATGCTGAGGTGCTTGCTCACGAGCGGTTGGCTTTGCCGTAGCCGGCGGGCGAGGTCGGTGACGGTGCGCGGCTCGTAAGAGAGTTCCCAGACGATTCGGCGCCGCGTCGGCTCGGCGAGCAGATCGAGGGCGGGGAGCGCAGGGAGCGGTTTCGGCTCGCCCGAGTCCGGTCTTTGCATGTCTCGCAGGTTATACAGTCGCCTGTCCGAACGCGGCTGTCCTGTACGCGCAAACGCCCCTTGCATGCGGGGTTGCGCCGCTCACGTCGACATGGGCGAAGAGGCTCGGACCTTTCTGAGCCCCTTCTGCCGCGTTTGTTATGTGAAGGGTGATTCGCAGCCGGGACGATGTGCGCTGCCGCTGGGCGCTTGTGGCTGTCTGCGCTCCGCGCGGGGCGTCGACAGGCAGCCGTCCTGTGCTGCGCGGACTCGGTCGCAAGGGATGAAGGAGGTTGGTCATACGCATCGGTTTCACCGCTTTCACCGTGTGCTCGCGGGGGCAGCTCACCATCACCACCACCGCCCGCGGCCGCGGGCCCACCTGCCCTGGCTGGTGCGCTTCCCGGAGCAGCTTCACGGGTTCCTGAGAGACCTGCTCGCGCAGTTCGTCCACTATCTCGAGCTTGCCGCGATCGTCTGCGTCGCCGCGTTGGCGCTTGCTGTTGCCGGCGGGGCGGTGCGGCTCGTGCTTCGCCGTCGGGCGGCGGCGCGGGCGGTTCGCTTGCGGGTGTTGTTGCCGGAGGAGTTCGAGCGCGAGGGGCTGGTCGGGTTCTTCCGGACGTTGTCGTCGCTGTTGCGTCCGCGGCTTGGCGGCGTTCCGGCCTGGGTCGCGTTCACCGTCTCGGCGGAGGGGCAGCGGCTGGAGGCGGAGCTGTGCTGCGCGGGCGTGTTTTCACCGCAGGTGGTGTCGGCGCTCGAGGCGGCGATCCGGGGTGTGAGCGTTACACGGCTCACGCCGCGGTTCAAGCAAGGGGAGCTGCAGCGTCGTCGCTGGGCGCGCTGTGTGTTGCGACCGGCTGGTTCGGTCTGGCTGCCGCTTCGGGGTGAGCATCGCCGCGATCCCTCGGCGCAGGTGCTGGCCGCCTTTCAGGGGCACGCGCAGAACGAGTCCGCTTGTGTGCAGTTGGTGTTCTCGCCGCTCGCGCGGCGCGCAGCGTCAGGTGCGCGCAAAGAGGCGTGGGCGTTGCGCGGTGGGCGCCGCAGCGGGTTCAGGCACGCAGCTGTCGGGTTCTCGCGCGAACTGGCAACCGATGCGCTCGACATCGTCACGCCGGGTTCCTCGACGCCGCATAGCGTCGGTGCGGCGGCTGTCCACCCTGATCCCTGGACGGTGCAACAGGCGACAGCGATCGGACGCAAGGCGGCAGAGCCGGCGCTTGCTCTGAGTGTTCGGCTTGTTGCCGGGGCGGCGAAGCGGCGCTGGGCGCGGGAGCGGCTGTCCGGGCTGGCGGCGAGCTTCACCCAGTTCCACGAACTCGGCGGGCTACGCCCAGGCCGCGAGACCAGGACGCCGTCTGTTGCTGGTTCTGCCGGAGGCGCCGGCACGCTCGCTCGCCCCGGTCGCAGAAGCACCAACAGACGGCGTCCTGGTCGGCAGAGGCGAACAAGGCGGCTGTGACGGTGAACTGCGGATCGCGACCGAAGCGCTGTCCCAGCACGTGCACGTCCTCGGCCCGACCGGGCGCGGCAAGACGACCGCGCTCTGCAACATCTACCTCGATGCGGCGCGGCTCGGCCTCGGCGGCGCTTACATCGAGCCGAAGGGCGACGCCGTCGACGAGATCCTCAAGCGGATCCCGGCCGAGCGGGCCGACGATGTGGTGCTGCTTGACTTCGGCGACGAGCTGTACCCGCCCGCGCTGAACCTGCTCGCCTGCGCCCCGGAGGACGAGGACCTGCACGTCGAGGCGCTGGTCGGGATCTTCCGCCGCTTGTTCGGCCGCTTCTGGGGACCGCGCTCCGAGGACATCTTCCGTTCCGCCCTCGCCACCCTGCTCGCCAACCGAAGCGATACCCGGTCGGCGCCGACGCTCGCCGACGTGCTCGCGCTGCTGACCGACCCGGCCGAGAAGGCTCGTCATCCGGTCTCCGATCCGGTCGCGCTCGCGCAGTTCTGGCGGCAGTGGCGGACATTCTCCGCCAGCCAACGCGAGCAAGCGCTGGCGCCGCTCGCGAACAAGCTGCGAGCCTTCCTCGGCCGCCGCGCGCTCAGGAACGTGCTCTGCCAGGAGGGAGCGCCGGACTTTGAGCGGCTCGTCGGCGAGCGGAAGCTGCTGCTCGTCTCGCTGCCGGCGCGGACGCTCGGCGATGCCGCCGATCTGGTCGGCTCCGTGATCGTCTACCGGCTCTGGCAGGCAGCCCAACGCCTCGGCCCTGACCCGATGCGGCCGCCGTTTGTCTGCCTGGTCGACGAGGCGCACCGCTTTTGCCGGCTCCCCGGCGGCCTCGCGCAGGCGCTCGCCGAGGCGCGCGGCTACCGGCTCGGGTTCGTGCTCGCCCACCAACACCTCGCCCAGCTGACCGACCCCGACCTGGCCGAGGCGGTCGAGGCGAACTGTCAGACGAAGCTCTGCTTCGCGCTGCCCCCGCACGACGCGCACAGGATGGTGGCGCACTTCGCGCCCCGGCTGGACGAGAGCGACCTGCGCCGGCTCGGCCGCTACCGCATCGCCTGCCGGATCAGCCACGACGGCAGACAACTCCCCGCGGCAACCGCGGCCACGCTCCCGCTCCGCAAACCAAACGCGGGCCAGCCGGCCGCGCGAATTCGCGCTACCGCCCGCGCGCTGGCAACGCCGCGGCCGGAGGTCGAGGAGACGCTCGCCGCTCGTTACGGCAAGCCCGACCCCGACGGCGGCGGCGGCAGCGCCGCCCCCGATGCGGGTCCTCCTACCGGTCCTCCGTCCGGTCCTCCACCCGAAGGAGGACGTCTACGGCCGCTGGGGCCGCATGGACACGGCGATTCCTCCGTGCGGGAGAAGTCCGACAAACATCAGCTGAGAGAGGATGAAGGTGACCGGCGCGCGGCTGCCTAACCGGCCGCTGCTGCCGGCGCTGACCGAACGCGACCGGGCGCTGCTTGCCCAGCTCGCCGAGCACGAGCCGCTCACAACGTCCGAGCTGCGCCTGCTCTTCTTCAGCGGTCCAAGAACGTGTCGCGTCCGGCTCGCCCGGCTCGAACAGCAAGGCCTGCTCCTCCGCGTCTACCCGGCCAAGGACCGGCGCGGCTCGGCAGAGGCGCTCTGGTTCCTCAGCCCGCAAGGCCGAACACTCCTCGCGGCACCCACCCGCCGCGTCCCCTCGCTCTCACTCCCCGATCTGGAGCATCGTCGGGCGGTGGCCCGCTTCTTCTGCTCGCTGGTCGAGCGCAGCCTCCGACGTGAGCGGGAGGGGCTGTGGTGCTGGTATGGGGAGGCCCGCGCCCAACAGGGCGCGGGCGGCAAGCTACGCCCGGACGGCTACGGCCGCTACCTGCTCCCCGACGGCGAGCTGAGCTTCTACCTCGAGCTCGACCGCGGCAGCGAACCCGGCAAGCGCGTCGGCGAAAAGCTCGCTGGCTACACGGCCGCACTCGCCAGCGACGAGGACCGCGAGCGCGGCAACGTCCTGCTCGTGTGCCAGAGCCGCCGGAGACTTCGCAACCTCGCCGCGCACGCGCCGCACGGTCCGCCGTGGCTCTGGGGCACGCTCGACACTGAGCGGTTCCATCTGCTGCCGGCGCTGCGGGACGAGCGGCCGCTCGAGCAGCTGCCGCTGTGGCCACGCGATCCGGCCCGGCCGACCGCTGCCTGTCTCGGCCGGCGCTGGCAAGCCTGGGGCCTCCGCCGATGGCACTCGCCGAAGGAGGCCGCCTGAGCGGCCGTCGGCGCCTGCGCGCCCTCCCGGTCGGCGCCCGCGCCGACGCGGCCAAGAGCACCTCCAGCCCCGACCAGGGCGGCCAGACGGCCGGAAAACGCCCCGGGGTGGCCGTTGTCCGCTCCGGCCGTCGCCTCGTCGTCCAGCCGCCAAGGTTCGTGCCCGGTTCGGAGGAGCGGTGGGCGGAAGCGATGCGGGCGCTGCGCCTGCTCTACCGCGACTTCCTTGAGGGAGGCGGACTTGACGACGTCCGGCGGCGATGGTCTCCTGTCCAGCCCGCCGACCACACCCGGGAAAGGAGGGCAGCGTGAGGATCGCCACCTACACCCGCATCTCGACCGACGAGGAGCACCAGCCCTACTCGCTCGAAGCGCAAGCGACCCGGCTGCAGGCGTACGCCGACAGCCAGGAAGGCTGGAAGATCGGGCGCCGCTTCTCCGACCAGGCATCGGGCGCGACGCTCGAACGACCCGGACTCGAGCGCGCGCTCACCGAGGCGGCGGCGAAGCGGTTCGAGCTGCTACTCGTCTACCGGGTCGACCGGCTCGCCCGCTCGGTCCGCGGGCTCGCCCAGATCCTCGAGCGGCTCGAACAAGCGGGCGTGCTGTTCCGCTCGGCGACCGAGCCGTTCGACACCGCCAGCTCGGCCGGCCGGATGATGGTGCAGATGCTCGCCGTGTTCGCCGAGTTCGAGCGGGCGACGATCGTCGAGCGGGTGATCGCCGGCATGGAACGCAAAGCCGCCCGCGGAGAATGGAACGGCGGCTCGGTCCCGTTCGGCTACCAACTCGACGCCGAACGGCGCTTCCTCGTCGCCGACGCGGGCGAGGCGCCGCTCGTCGCCGAGATCTTCGCCGCCTACGCGGAGCGGCTGCAGGGGGCGCAGACGATCGCCCGCCGGCTGTCCCAACAGGGCAACCGCACCAAACAGGGCAAGCCGTTCAACCCGCAGGCCGTGCTAACCATCCTGCGCAACCGCGCCTACCTCGGCCAGATCAGCTTCCGCGGCCAAAGCTACCAAGCGCCACACCAGCCGCTCATCGACAAGCCGCTGTTCGAGCGCGCACAGCAGATCCTGCGCGAGCGCGGCGAGGACTGCTCGCTGCGCCGCTCCAACCAATCCGACTACCTGCTCACCGGCCTGGTCAAGTGCGCCCGCTGCGGCAAGCGCTACATCGGCGCCGCCGCCAACGGCAACGGCGGCCGCTACCGCTACTACGTCTGCTTCTCCCGCCAGCGCTACGGCCGCAAAGCCTGCGACGCCGACAGCCTCCCCGCCGAAGAACTCGAACAAGCAATCCTCGAACAGCTGCACACACTGCTCGCCCGCGAAGACCAAGTCCGGCAGGTCATTACCGAAGCCTTCGCCGAGCTCGACGCGCAACGCCCCAAACGCGAAGCGGAAGTCGCTCGCCTCGATGCCGAACTACGCAAACTCAACGACACGCTCGACCGCTACTTCCGCGCCTTCGAAGAACAGACGATGCCCGAACAAGCCTGCGCACCACGCATCGCGAAACTCACCCGCCGACTCTCCGAGCTCGAAGCCCGACGCGCCGAACTCACCGCCGACCAAGACGACGGCCCCGAGCCACTCTCCCACGACGACCTCCACGCCCTACAAGCACACGTCCACGAAGTGATCCAAAACGGTGACAAGCCCGCGCGCAAAGCGCTGCTCCAAGCACTACTCGAAGAGATCCGCGTGGTCAGCCGCGCCGAGATCTACCCCTTCTTCTCTTTACCCGTGGTTCGACCACCATACGGGTCAGTGCGCCTGGCAGGAATCGAACCTGCCTGCAAATCGGCTACTTCCTAGACTCGAGGACAGCACGGAGGACAGCACCATTTGCTCGCGTGCGGCGGCGTTCGAGCAGTTTCCGCGTGGTTTGGCTAGCGCGAGGTCAAGGC
>WNGA01008726.1_pt1 | contig 13833 bp, 12 predicted proteins | sample 5400061 | NCBI WGS metagenome assembly WNGA01 (sample SAMN13153366, study PRJNA577476) | soil metagenome | isolation source: 100 cm soil or saprolite under grassland replicate 2 | place: USA:California | collected 2016-06-15 | reverse complement strand
GGGTCGCGCCCGAGCACTTCGCCGAACGGCACGCGCTGATCATTCTGATCGCGCTCGGCGAGTCGATAATCGCCATCGGCCTCGGCGCCGGCTTCGAGCTGGATACGGGAGTGATCGTGGCGGCGGCGCTCGGAATCGTTGTGGTCTCGGCGCTCTGGTGGCTCTACTTCGACGTGGCCGCGATCTTCGCACGGCGGCGGCTGATGCAGGCGAAGGGCCTGGAGCTGCACCGGCTCGCGCTGCACGCCTACAGCTACCTCCACCTGCCGATGGTTGCCGGCATCGTCCTCTTCGCCCTCGGCCTCAAGACGACGCTCGGCCACGTCAGTGAGGCGCTCGACACGGTGCCCGCGGTGGCGCTCTGCGGCGGCGCCGCCCTCTACCTGCGAGGCCTGGCCCGGGCGGGAAGCGGCCGGTGGGGAGGACGCCCCCTTTGCCAAGGCGCTCGGCGACGCCAGGAAGATCGTCGTGTCGAACCAGCAGCTAGAGTTCATCTGGCGCAACTCCGAACAGCTGCAGGGCGACCTCATCGAGGCCGTCACCGCGTTGAAGAACGAGCCCGGCGACGGCACCATCGGCATGAGCGGCTCGGTCTCCGTCGTCCGCCAGTTGCTGGCCGCGGGGCTGCTGGAGGAGCTGCACCTGCTTGTGCACCCGATCGCCGTCCGCAAGGGCATGCGGCTGTTCGACAAGGGCGAGCCCCCGTTCCCGTTCACACTGATCTCGTCGCAGACCTTCAAGACCGGTGTGCTGAATCTCGTCTACGCCCCGGCCGAGTCGGCCGGCAACGCCAACGATCAGGACGCCAAAGTCCACCTGTCCCAGCCCGAACCGTAGAACCGGGCCACGGAGTTCCTGAACCACAGCGGAGCCATGCGTTTTCATCTAGGTACTGCACAGGCGTGAGCGCGAGCTGCGGTTCGAGGACAGTTGCGATGAGTTTCCGGGTCGCCGCGGGTCTTATTTTGTGACCCGGTAGGGTCCGATCCGACGATGGATTCGGCTCGCGCGGGAGCGCTCGAGTCCGACGAGAGGAGATGAGATGCCTGAACATAAGATCGGAACCCGCGAGGAGTGGCAGGCGGCCCGAGACGAGCTCGCCAAGCTCGAGGCCGAGCAGGCGGAGCGAAACGAGGAGATCAAGAGAAAGCGCCTCGATCTCCCCTGGGTCCCGGTCGAGAAGGAGTACGAGTTCGACACCGAGGACGGCAAGAAGACCCTCGCCGAGCTCTTCGACGGGCGCTCGCAGCTGCTTGCCTACAACATCATGTTCGGCCCCGACTACACCCTCGGCGCCTGCCCCGGCTGCACCAACCTGGGCGACGGGCTCGACGGCTCGCTCGTCCACCTGAGCCACCGCGACGTGACGCTGCTCTGCTTCTCGCGCGCGCCGATCGAGCGGCTGACCGCCTACAAGCGGCGGATGGGCTGGCAGTTCCCCTACGTCTCCACCTACAACACCGACTTCGCCTTCGACTTCGGTCTTGCGTTGACCGAGGAGCAGGCGCCGCAGATTCCCGAGGTCAAGGAGATGATCGACAAGCCGCCCGACTGGCTCCAGGAGTGGTCACGCCAGATCGGGGCCGAGCTCGAGGACGGGTTGCGCGAGGGCCCGAGCTGGATCGCCTTCGCGCGCGAGAACGGGACCGTCTACCACACCTACACCGTGATGGCGCCCGACCCGTTCGTCGCGCCGTACTACAGCTTCCTGCTAGAGCGAACGCCGAAGGCCCAACCCGCTGAGCCCCGTACTTGGCGGAAGGACGAGTATCCGGGCTGACGCCGATCGGACCACGTTCCCGCTCTGGAGGTACGTCTCGACGTCGCTGCATACGGAGCACAAGATCCAGAACAAGGAGGGGCGCATCACCGAGCGCAACTCCTACGGCAACGATCCGTACCCGCCTAAGGGCTAGACGCGCGGGGCCCATTGCATTTGATGCCTGGCTAGACAACGAAATCGCGACCTTTTTCGTCTAGCTGTTCCAAAATCTGTTCCATACTTGAGCACGCTAACGAAGTGCAACGAAGCGGAAGAGAGCGAAAGCCCTGCGTTTGCAAGGCTTTCGCGAGAGCCTCTGACGGACTCGAACCGTCGACCCCCTCCTTACCACAAATGACACCTTCAAGCCGTGTCTCCGGTGTCCCCGGTGTCCGCGCGTACCCGCGTATGCACGATCTGATGTACCCGTCTCGTACCCGCGCGCAGTTGTCTGTTCGCAAAACACACAACGGAGAACGTCGATGCGACTGATCGCCACTACGAACCTGTGCGCGTACGCCGTGCGTTGCGGCGGGAGTCACCTGGAGGCGCGCTGTGCGTCTCCGCTTCTCGCGGAGGCGTCAGGCGAGAAGGCTTACTAGGGCTCGATCAAGCCGCGTCGGATCGCGTAGCGCGTGAGTTCGACGCGGTCGCGCATCCCGAGCTTCTCGAGCATGTTAGTGCGGTGGCGGTCGACGGTCTTTATGCTGATGACAAGCATTGCGGCGATCTCTTTCGAGGTGTGGCCCTCGGCGATCAGTTTCAGAACTTCGAGCTCGCGCGGGGTAAGGAGGTCGAAGTCGTTTCCGCGCTGGTCGGCGCGTTCGATGAAGTCGCGGACCAGTGTGTGGACGGCGGAGGGGTAGAGGAAGGAGTGGCCGCGCATGGCGGCGCGGCAGGCGTCGACGATGTCGGCGTCGGCGCCCGATTTGAGCACGTAGCCGGAGGCGCCGGCCTTGAGCGCCTCGAAGAGGAACTGCTCGTTCTCGTACATCGAGAGGATCAGCGTCCGTAGTTCGGGTCGTCGACGGGAGAGCTCGCGTGCTGCCTGCAGGCCGGTTTTGAGGGGCATGCTGATGTCGAGGATCGCGAGGTCGATGCTCGGGTCGAGCGCCTGTTCGACCGCTGCGGCGCCGTCGGCAGCTTCAGCGACGACGGCGAGGTCGGGCTCGTGATCAACGACGCGTTTCACGCCTTGGCGGACGAGCGCGTGGTCGTCGGCGACGAGGATTCTCATGACCTGCGGGATCGGCATCAGCCAGCGTTCGTCGTTGGCACTTCGAGGCGTACCTCGACGCCGCCCATCGGGCTTGGTTTGATCGCGAGCGCGCCGCCGACGATCAGGGCGTTCTCGCGGATGCCGCGCAGACCGCCTCCCTCACGGAGCGGGCGGTTGAAGCCGTGCCCGTTGTCGGCGACTTGGAGGACGACGCTGTCGCCGTTACGTGAAAGCGCGAGGAGCGCTTCGGTCGCATTGCTGTGGCGGGCGACGTTGGTCAGACCCTCCTGGGCGACGCGGTAGAGGACGAGCTCGACGTCTGGATCGAGCTCGTCGAGCTGGGGCTCGATCCGTCGGTCGACGGTGATGCTCGTTCGCCGTGCGAACGCGCGCGCGAGGTTGTTGAGCGCGCTTGCGAGTCCGAGGTGGTCGAGGGCCTCGGGGCGCAGCTCTTGAGCGATCCGTCGAACCTCTTCGAGGTTGGCACGAACTGCTTGTTGCGTCTCCTCCAGCGCGGCCCGTTGCGCCGGAGGCGCGTCTCGACGAAGTTGTTGCAGGAGGAAGAGGATGCCGGTCATCGTCTGTCCGACCTCGTCGTGGAGGCCGCGGGCGATTCGCCGTCGCTCCTCTTCTCGGGCTTGCAGGGCACGCGCGCCGGCTTGGCGACGCTCGGTCTCGAGGCGCGCGAGCATGCGGTTGAACGTTCGCTCGAGCGCGCCGATCTCGCCGGGGCTGGTCGCCGGAATGGGCCTGGCGGCGCGCAGGACGTCAAGTTCCTCCATCCGGTGGGCTAGCCGCTCGAGCGGCGCGAACAGCGGCCGCAGCAAGAGCAGGTTGGCGACCAGCACGATTACGACGCCGACGGCGAGCACGGCCGCTTGGATCAGTCGGATCTCGGCGCTGACGCTGAGTGGCGTCAGCGCCAACACCAAGACCCCCGCGATCAGGAGCGCGGCGTTCACGAGGAACACGCGCCAAAAGAGAGACATGCGCATCAGTGCCGATATGGGCAGCCGAAATCTACCGCCGCGGCGGCGGCACGATCACGACCGCGCAGGGTGCGCTCGCGGCGAGCTCGCCGGCCAGGCCGCTGCGGAGGCCGGGGCGCAGGCGGCCCTGGCGGCGCGAGCCGACGACGATCAAGGTCGCGGCTTCCTCGGCGGCGATCCGGGCAAGCGCTTCGGCCGGCTCGCCGACCTCGACTCGGCGCTCTGCTTGGAGGTCGTGCTCCCGCGCGGCCCGCTCGAGCAAGCGATCGCCTCCCTGGCGAGCCTGGTTTGTCGTCAAGCTTTCGTCCGCGCCCGCGGACCAGCCGGCCGCGACGTGGGCAAGTACCAGTCGCAGCTTGAGATCCGTGCTCAGAGTGCGGGCGACGCGGAGTGCTTCATCCGCTCCCGGCGAGTCATCAATCCCGCAAACGATGGTTGCCACCCCGTCCCTCCTCCGCGCTCGATCACAGACAGAGTCGCCGCGAACGGCCCCTCGCGCTATGGGGGCTGACCGGCATCTTTGGCGCTACCCCGACCCCAGCGGAAATGCCACGCAGGTCACGTTGAGCGAGGGCCTGGAAATGGAGTGCCGCCCCCATAGCTTCAAGTGGCCCTCTACGGCAGGCTCCCTCCTGAGGCGTCATCGATGGAGGCGAGGGAGTGGAGGGTTTCCGCGTCGTCACGGCTGTCGGCGAGAAACACGTCGGTCGCATCGTCGGAGCCGAGGGGGAGTACTACATCGTCAAGCGCTCATTCGGCCGCGGTCGCTACCCGCTGCCCAAGCATCAATCCGAGGTTGATTCAGAGCGACGGCGGGTGCTGATGCGAACGCCGCGAAAGGTCCTCTTCGAAGCACCCAAGATCCGGCGCAAGGGAGAGCTCGACCCGGCGACCGACGGCTACTACAGCGGCTAGGGCGGGCGAGCGATGGGCCTCCCAATCTTCATCGTCGCCGCTCGGCGACTGCTCACACTCGACCGCGCGCCGAAGCGGCCGCCGCGGCCGGCGCCGCGAAAGAAGGCGGGAAAGCGGACGAAGCGAGCGCACTAGGCTGGAGCGCAGCGGCGGATGACGCTCGCCGAACTCGCGATCACAGTCGGCCTGCTCGCCGGTCTCGGGCTCGTCGCGAGCCGCCTAGGCCTGTCCGCGATCCCGGCCTACCTGTTCGCCGGGCTCCTGCTTGGGCCGAACGAGCCGAAGGCGCTCAGCCTCGTCCGCCCGTCCGAGGTGACGGACTTCGTCGCCGAGATCGGGCTCGTGTTCCTCCTCTTCTTCCTCGGCTTGGAGTTCACGCTCGGGCGGCTCGCTCGCAGCCGCCAGCACGCGCTCGTGGGCGGGGCGATCGACTTTCTCGCGAACGCCGGCCTCGGCCTCGTGGTTGGGGTGGCCGCGTTCGGGATCAGCTTCGGCTCGCTCGTCCTCGCCGCGGCGATCTACGTCTCCTCGAGCGCGATCACCGTCAAGGGGCTGATCGACTTCCGTCGCCTAGCGGACGACGAGACCGACCTCGTGCTGGCGATTCTCGTCGCCGAGGATCTCGTGATCGGCCTCGTGCTCGGGTTCGCTTCGGGAGGCGGCGGCGCGGCTGGGGAGACGCTTGCGCTCGTCGGCAAGGCGATCGTTTTCGTAACCGCGGCGCTCGCGATCTCGAAGTGGCTGAGCGGGGTGATCGACCGGCTGCTCGACTGGCTGCCGCGCGAGTTCTTCCTGCTGGCGGTCTTCGCGCTCCTAATGGGCGCAGCGGCGATCGCGAAAGAAGTAGGCCTCTCCGAAGCGGTCGGGGCGCTGATGGCGGGCGTTGTGCTCTCCGAGACGTCGGTGCGGGAAGAGATCGAGGAGCGTTTCTTCAGCTTCCGCGACGTCTTCGCCGCGCTCTTCTTCTTCGTCTTTGGCCTTTCGATCGATGTCGCCAGGATCGGGAGTGTTGGCTGGATCCTCGCGGCTGCCGTCCTCGCCGCGCTTGTCGGAAAGGTGGGAGGTGGGTACCTAGCCGGCATCGTGGGCGGCTTGACGCGACGGCAGAGCTTCAACGCCGGCGTCGCGCTCGTCGCACACGGCGAGTTCACGATCATCCTCGCGCAGATCGCGAGCGGCAACCGACAGATCTCGAGCGAGACGCAGGCCAAGCTCGTCGCCTTCGCCGGCCTCTACGTCCTGATCACGGCAACAATCGGCGTGGCGCTGATGAAGGAATCGAAGCTGATCGGACGGCGCCTCTTCTCCGTCCCTAGACTGGCCGAAGGAGGCTGACGATGCCTGTCGATGTCGAAGAGACACGTCTGCCGGGCATCGGCTCGAAGTTCACGCTTCGGCTCGACGCCGGCGGCCGCCTCGCCGTGATCTTGCACAACGACGGCAAGCGCGAGCTCTACTACTTCCGGCACGCCGCGGACGAGGAGCCACGGGCAGTGATCACGCTCGACGACGACGAGGCGCGCCAGCTCGGGGCGGTCGTCGGCGGCGCCTATGAGCGGCCGAAGATCGTCGAGGACCTCGAGATGGCGCTCGGCGAGCTCCAGATCGAATGGATCCCGGTCCCCGACGACAGCCCCTGGATCGGCAACACGCTCGCCGAGTGCGGCTTTCGTGCCAAGACCGGCATCACGATCATCGCGATCCTGCGCGAGCCCGAGCCGGTAACCGGCGCGCAACCCGGCGACTCGATCGAGCGCGGCGACACCCTCGTCACCGTCGGCAAGGCGGGCAATACCCGGCGTTTCGGCGGCTGCTCAGCGCTGGAGAGCCCGGCAGCTCAGCAAAGGAATCGTCCGCAGCGGGAGAGTGATGCCCGGAGAGGTCGGCCCAGGCGAGCTCCTGCTCTTGCTCCTGATCGCCCTGCTCCTGTTCGGCCCACAATGCCGGCCGCATATCGGGCGCTCCTTAGGCAAGGCGCTCCGGGAGTTCAGAGAGGCGCTGTCGCACGAGAGCGGCTCCGTCGATACGCACGGTCGCTAGCGCCGAGCGTCGGTTGGGCGATCGTCGCTGCTCGAGGATGCGTCTCAGATTTCGAGAGGAGGAGCCTCGGCCTCGACCCGATCGGCGAGCGCAACAATCCAGGGCTTGGCCGCTTCGGCATCGACAGCCTCAGCCAACACGAGGCGAAGGTCGCGCCCGCGGTAGGTGCGCTCGTCCCCCTCGACGAGCACGAGCCACTCGTTTCCCTCAAGCGTGATCTTCAACTCGCGCCCGTCAGGCGTGTCGTGCCACCAGATCACTCGCTAGTCGAGGGCCCACCAGGAAGCGACGGCCTCATCATCGACTGGAGCCCCCTGCTTCAGCTTCGGCGCCTGTGCCAGGATTTCTTTCGACACCTGCATCACCACGCGGCGCTCCTCCTCCTTTACGGAGGCGTGGGCCTTCGGTAATGCGCGCCAGACCTTCCGCGGCCATGTACCGCACTCCACGACCAGTGCTCGCTCCGATTCCCCGGCAACGTGGCCGACCGCCTTCCCCTCCGTCGTCACGACGCGGTAGCCGTGGATATTGGCCACGAGGGGAGTGTTACGGCGCCCGCAGGCTGCGTCTATGCGGTCGAAACCCGATCTTTCGAAGCTGATTATCGCTGCGGTGGGCGTGGCTCGAAGCGTGTGCAGCGCGGCGGCTTCGCGTCCGAGCGGGACGCGTCAGAGGCGCTTGGTCGTGCGCTCGAGCGGTTGCGGCCCGAGCGGCGGCTATCGCAATCACTGACCCTCGCCGAGCTGGTCGACGAGTACCTCGCTCAGCACGACGCGGAGCCGGTCACGATCGCGAAGCTACGGTGGCTGCTCGGCAAGGCGGTCACTGCGTTCGGTGATCTTCGGATCAGCGAACTTCGCCCCCAGGAGCTTCGCTGGCACTGGACGCGGGACGAGTCAAACCCGAAGCGCGTGTCCGGCTCCGAGTACGCCAGACAGATCGGTAAGGGTCATGTCGTCGTCAACAGGTACGCAAGAGCGCACGAACTGAGACTCCATGACGACCAGCTGTCGGAAGTGACGCCATGCTGCTCGCTCGAGCACGACGCGTGAGGCCAAGACCGAGCGCAGCATCAGAGCAAACACGAAGGCGTACATCGCCAAGGCCGACCCTGAGGAGATCGTCGCGCTGATCCCTGAGGACAAGCTCGACTCCGTCGCTCAACGAGCCTGGAAGAAGGAGCGGCTAGAGGGCGACTCCGAAGAGGCTCCGGGCGAGCCGCTGGCCGGCGAAGACGAGATATAGCTAACTTGACCTTTGTTAGCGCGTCTAAGAGTTTGAGATGCCCGGACGCCCATGGCCCGCGGCCGCCATGCTGGCGACCGGAGTCTTCCTCGTAGTCGCTGCCCAGCTCGCCGGCGCGGCCTCCGACCGGCGAGGGGGGATCTTCACGTTCGGGACGACCGCTGCTTCCGTCCAGGTAGATCCGCAACTCGCGTACGGCACGACCGCCTGGTGGCTCGAATACGCGACCGCCGCCAAGCTCTACAACTACACGCCGAAGGGCACGCTCGTGCCCGAGGTCGCGTCGCGCTACAAGGTCTCGAACAACGGCAAGCGGTACACGTTCTTCATCCGGAAGGGCTTCCGGTTCAGCGACGGCCAGCCGGTGACGGCGCGGAGCTTCAAGTACGCGATCAACCGCGCGGCGAATAAGGACCTGGCCTCCCCAGGCGCGCAGTTCATCACCGACCCGAACGCGACCGAGATCGTCGGGGCGAAGGAAGTCAATGACGGCCGGGCGACGGACGTCCGGGGAGTCCGGGCCCGGGGCAACAGACTGGTCATCCACCTCGTGCGGCCCAACCCCAGCTTCCTCTCTACCATCGCGATGCCGTTCTTCCAGGCGACCTCGTCGAAGCTGCCGCTCGATCGCGAAGTCGTGAACGTGAACCGCATGGGAGATCTGCCGTCGGCGGGCCCGTACGCCTTCACGCTCAACGAGGTAGACGCGAGGACGTCGCTCCGCCGCAACCCATACTGGAAGCGCGGCCCCGGCCGCAACGCACCACGGAACCTCGGCGGCGTCGACGTGCTCTGGAACCTGAACGAGCAGGCCGCCTTCGAGATGGTGAGATCGAACCAGTTGGACGAAGGCCCTGTCCCCGCCGCCGAGGAGCAACGCGTGGCGGCGCAATACGGGGTCAACAAGACTCGCTTCTGGGTGAAGTCGGGGCCGTGCATGGGCTGGATCGCCTTCAACAACCGCGCGGGCCTCTTCCAGGGAAGCCCCGCCATGCGCAAGGCGGTCAACTGGGCGCTCGACAGGACCGACTACAGCGGAGCATCCTTCAGCCGGACGCCGTGGACGCACCTGCTACTGCCCGGCTTCCCCGGCTCGATCACCAAGAAGAGCCTTCAGCCCTATTCGCCGCGGGCGAACATTTCGAAGGCGAGAGAGCTCTCCGCCGGGCACTTCAAGGACGGAAGGATCACGGTCTACTTCGACTCGTCCGGGACGATCGCCCCGGCCCAGGCCGAGCTCGTGAAGCGCGACCTCATCAACCTCGGCTTCGAGCCGGCCAACATCACGATGAAGGGCTATCCCGGCTGGGACCTCTACGTCGCGATCGGGAAGCGAGGCAGCGACTTCGACCTCGCCGTCCCGCTGGCTACGTGCACCGACTCCCGCGATCCTGCTGGCGCGCTCGGTCTCGGCCTCGGCGGGCAGCCGTTCATCCCCGACAGCCTGAGCTACCGCGCCAAGTTCGCGGCCGCGTCGCGACTCACCGGCGCGGCTCGGAACAAGGCCTTCGGGAAGCTCGACATCGATCTGATGAAGAACCTCGCGCCGCTTGCGGTCATGAACACGCTCAACGACCGGTACTTCTTCTCGAATCGGGTAGATCCGCGCACCACTTCGTTCCACCGCGTCTATTCCGGGTGGAGCATTCCTAGCCTGGCGCTGACGTAGTCTCGTCTCCATGCTCCTGGCGATCGACGTCGGGAATACCCAGACGGTCACACTTTCGCGACCTTCGCGCTCCGTGCCGGTATTTCGACCTTTGACCTGTCTCGCTACATGGGCGCCAGCCTGACCATGATCGACCGGCATTACGGCCACCTCGCGCGCGACGGACGCGAGCATGCGATCCGCCTGCTCGACGAGCTCAGCGCGGGACAACGTCCACGGTGGACGCTGGTGGACACTGGGTGGACACCGGAGCGAGCGGTCGCGGCCAGGCGAGACAACGGAACCACAGGCTAAGCAGCCAAAAGTACGAAGCCCTCTTCCGGACTCGAACCGGAGACCCCCTCCTTACCATCGACAACGTGCCGCCGATTCGCGTTCATAGAGCGCTTTCGCCCGCAAATTCAGTAGTTCAGCCGCGAGGCGATCCCTTCCCCAGCACGCCTTGAATCTCCCCGAGAAGCCCCGAAGCCTGAGATTCGCACCCACTTCCCGGTACCGCCGGGTCCCGTGTTCGTGCCGGTGAAGGTCCAGTGGTACTCGACCACGTCTTCCTTGACGACGACATCGTCCGTGAACACCTGAATGTCCGGGAACGCGGTCATGAACGAGCGCGCCACCTCTGTTATCTCAGTGGGCTCGCCGCCGTTGATTGCGATCGTGCCGCCCGGTGTGTAGTGGCCGGCGACTCTGGTGGGATCGTGGCTGCACCACGCCTCGGCGTACGTACGCGCGAAGTCGCGCGCTCCATCCTGATCGAGTGGCATCGGTTCCCTCCTAGGCGAGTTGGACAAAGCGCCCGCCAGGCTGTGGCCACCGTCGTCACCCTATTCCTTGCACCCAGGCGAGACAACATCCCACTGCGCGAGTGTGCGGGAATGTCGCCTGACGGTAGTCGTCAGGAGGCCGCCGAGACGCCTGCTTCCGAACCGTCGCAGAGGAACGTCGCAACCGCGACGGCCTCGTCAACCGTCATCATCGAGCCGACCGCCTTCTCCCGCTCCCACGCCTCCTCGCCGAGCACCGCCACCAGTTCGCGTTCGAAGTGAGCTTGGAGCTCTTCTCCTGCATCGAAGTACGCATTCATCACGACGCCGGCGTCGCTATTGAGTTGGGCGACGGCGCCGTGGAGTCGGGCCGCGCGGTCAGCGGCCGCTGAGTCGGCCGCGAGGGCAATCCCCGACAGCGCTTCGGCGACGTAACCGGAGTGGGTCCGAGTGGTTGCGCGTGCTAGCTCGAGCATCTCGGCAAAGGCGGCGCGAGCCTCGCGACGCTGCCCTAAGCCGAGCGACGCGAATCCAAGTCCCTTCAGCGCTTCCAGTTCGTAGTACCTGGTGTCGCTGCTACGGAGTTGCGTCAGCACAGCCGCGTAGGCGGCACGTGCGGATTCGTAGTCGTGCTCGACGAGGTTATGTGCGCCCAGCTCGGCGAGGAACACCGTCTCCAAGGCCACCAGCCCGCTCCGGCGAGCCTCCTGAACACATCGCTCGAGGAGCACACGCGCCTCGTTGCTGCGCTTGGCGCCCGCGAGGATGCCGGCGAGGTTGCCCATCGCCTGAATACGCGACGCGTCGTCGAACAACTCGGCTTCCTCGGCGGCTTGTCGGCCGAGCCGAATCGCCTCCTCGGTCTCGCCCCGATGAATCGAATAGAACGCCAACTCGGCGAGAGCTAGGTAGTGGGGCTCCGTGCCGGGCTCGGCGAGCGCGAGCGCCTCCCGAGCGGCGACCTCAGACGCGTCCACTCGGCCCACGTGCATATCGACGTCAGAGAGACGGACCAGCAGCGCCGCCCGCGACTGGTGAAGAAGGTCGTGGCCCGCGAGGAGCGCTCGGAGCCGCTCCTGCTCCTCCGCAACCGCTCCCCGCGCCCTCCAGAAGAAATGAAGCATGTATGCGGCACGCGCGGCGTCGATCGGCGCGGCGTCGCTCAGTCGATCGAGCATCGCGCGGAGGTTGTCCTCCTCGTCGTCGTACCAGGCGAGGATCTCCGGGTGCCGGGCTCCGAGGCGGTCGGGATAGTTCGCCTGCAGCCGCTCGAGATACCAGCGGCCGTGGCGGACGGTGCACTCCGCGGTCTCTGCGGCTTCGTCGAGTCGTTCCCGAGCGTACTCGCGGATCGTCTCGAGCATCCAGTAGCGCTCGCCTGAGAAGCGAAGGAGGCTCTTCTCGACGAGCGACTGCAAGGTGTCGAGCTCGGCGCCGCACACTTCCTCGGCCGCCTCGAGCGTGCAGCCACCCCGAAAGACAGACAGTGCGCGAACGAGCCGCTGCTCCTCCTCGGAGAGCAGGCCGTAGCTCCACTCGATCGTCGCGCGCAGCGTCTGCTGGCGGGGGTCGGCATCGCGGCCGCCGCGGAGCAGGTCGAGGCTCTCCGAGAGCCGCGCGAGGATCTGCTCCGGCGAGAGCGCCTTGCAGCGTGCGGCTGCCAGTTCTATCGCCAGAGGAAGGCGATCGAGCCGATCGCAGATCGCGGCGGCCGTGGCGTACTCGACCTCGAGCTCGGGTGCGACGGTGTCTAGCCGTTGCCGGAAGAGCTCCACGGACGGCGACTCGGGGAGCGGCGAGAGCGGATACTCGCGTTCGATCGCGATCCGCATCGCCTCTCGACTCGTGACGAGGAGTCGAAGGCGTGGGCACTTGCCCGCGAGCTCCCCAAGGCGCGGCGCTGCGTCCACGACCTGCTCGAGGTTGTCCAGGAAGAGGAGGCACGCGCCGTCGCCGATGTGGCGCGCGACATCGCCGTCGGCGGCGATTGCCTCGGCGACCGTGGGAAGAACCAGGGCTGGGTCGCGGAGCGCCGCGAGCGGGACGAACCACACGCCGTCGGGAAAGGCTTCCGCCGCCTCGCCGGCGACCGCGAGCGCGAAGCGCGTCTTGCCGACGCCCCCCGGCCCCGTGATCGTCACGGCTCGGGACCCGTCGAGGAGCGCTTGCAGCACGTCGGCGAGCTCCTTCTTGCGGCCGATGAGGGGGTTGGCCGCGAGCGGGAGGTTCGAGCGGTAGAGGCTTCGGAGCGGGAGGAACGCCTGCTCGCCGAGCTGGTAGACACGCTCGGGCGCCGCGAGATCCTTGAAGCGATGCTCGCCGAGATCGACGAGCCCGTCGACACCGACGAGCGTCGCCGTCGACGCGGCGACGAGCACCTGTCCGCCGTGGCCGACTGCCGCGATCCGCGCGGCGCGGTGGACGTCGTCACCGACGTACCCCTCGCCGGTGACGAGCGGCGTCCCTGTGTGGAGGCCGACGCGGACGTGGATCGGGCCGGGCGCCAGCGACTCCGTGAGTGCACGTGCCGCAGCGAGCGCGCCAGGCGCCGTCGGAAACGCGAAGAAGAAGGCGTCGCCCTGGGTGTCGACCTCCACCCCGCCCTCGGCGGCGCACGCGGCCCGGATCACTCGACGGTGCTCGGCGAGCGCCTCGGCGTACGCCTCGGCGCCGAGGGAGTGAAGGAGCTTCGTCGAGCCCTCGACGTCGGTGAAGAGGAAGGTGACGGTTCCGGTCGGTAGGTCGTCGCGCACGCCGCATGATCATCCGCCCGCTGGCAGTGCGCGTCCAGTGGCCGCTCGCTCCGGCGAGGTGAACTCGGCGTGCCCGAGTGTGCGGGAATGTCTCCTGAGGTGAGCCAGCCCACCCGAGAGTCGGACGCGACTCTAGACCCTACTGAGGCCCGGCTTGGTGGCCCTGATGTGGCCAGTGCGACCGCACCGAAGCGTAGGGATGCGACAAGCAGTGCCACGACCGATCGTCTGCTCCGGAAGGATGTTTGCCTGCGCTGTGTAGGGACGAAGGCCGACGACCACCGTGACGTTTTGAACATCCCATCCCTCGCGGAGCAGTAGAACGCTGACGATTGCGGTGACCGGGTTGTCGCCAGCTTCGTCAAGCTCCTGGCTTGACCGATGACTTCTGACGCGCTGGGCGGTCCTACGAGCATGTCGACAGAGGGAGGATCGATGAGCAAGCTGAAGCTGAACATCACGATGTCGATCGACGGC
>WNGA01008724.1_pt1 | contig 13833 bp, 10 predicted proteins | sample 5400061 | NCBI WGS metagenome assembly WNGA01 (sample SAMN13153366, study PRJNA577476) | soil metagenome | isolation source: 100 cm soil or saprolite under grassland replicate 2 | place: USA:California | collected 2016-06-15 | reverse complement strand
TGGCCGAGGCGACCCTTCAGGCGATGCTCGTCCTCGACGCCGCCGGCAAGGACCTCGTCTTCCTCGAGACCGTCGGCACGGGCCAGGGCGAGGTGGAGGTGATCGCCATCGCCGACACGGTCGTCCTCGTTCTGATGCCCGGCTCCGGCGACTCGATCCAGGCGCTCAAGGCCGGGATCATGGAGATTCCCGACGTGATCGCAATCAACAAGATGGACCACCCCGCAGCGAAGACGATGTTGAACGAGGTGCGCTCGGTGCTCTCGCTCGACAGGGAGCGCCCGTGGCGGCCGCCGATCGTCCTCACGGAGGCGACGCGGGGCGAGAACGTCCCGAAGCTGTGGGAGAAGGTCGAGGAGCACCGCGCCTTCCTCGAAGCGGACGGCCTGCTCGAGGAGCAGCGCCGCAAGAACCTCGCGGGGGAGGTGTTCGCGGTCGCCTCCGCGCGGGCGAAGGCGCATCTCGAGCGCGCGGTCGCAGACGATCAGGAGCTGCGCCGGCTGCTCGACGAGGTGCAGAGCCGGCAACTCGACCCCCTCAGCGCGGTTCGGGAAATACTTCGTAAGGTCTTCAAGATCTCCGGTGCCGGACTTCAGTCTGGCTCCGGCGAGCTCGAGAATGGCGACGAGGACGGCACCCAGCCTTCGTGACATCGAGGAGGCGCGCGAGCGCCTCGACGGTGTCGCACGCGTCACGCCGGTCTACGGCTCCGAGACCTTCTCGCGCCGCGGGGAGCGCCTCGTCTACCTGAAGGCCGAGAACCTCCAGCGCACGGGCTCGTTCAAGATCCGTGGCGCCGCCAACAAGCTCGCCACGCTGTCCGCGGCGGAGCGGAACGCCGGGGTCGTCGCGGCGAGCGCCGGCAACCACGGCCAGGCGGTGGCCTGGGCGGCCCGCGAGGCCGGCGTCCGCGCAACGATCTTCATGCCGCAGGACGCACCGATGGCGAAGGTCGAGCCGACGAAGAAGTACGGCGCGAACGTCGAGCTCCGGGGCGCGAGCTTCGAGGAGGCGCTTGCTGCGGCGCTCGCCCAGGCGGGCTCGACCGGCGCCACGTTCGTCCACCCCTACGAGGACGAGAAGGTGATCGCGGGGCAGGGGACGATCGGGCTCGAGATCGCCGAGCGGGTTCCAGAGGTGGAGACGGTCGTGATCCCCGTCGGCGGCGGCGGTCTCGCCGCCGGGATCGCGCTCGCCCTCCGGGCGGTGAAGCCGGACGTCAGGATCGTCGGCGTCCAGGCAGGCCTCGAAGGATGGACGATCGCCGACGGAATCGCGGTCAAGCAGGTCGGCGAGCAGACCGGCCGGATCCTCGAGGAGAACCTCGACGACCTCGTCAGCGTCAGCGACGAGGAGATCTGCGAGGCGATCGTGCTCTTGCTCGAACGCTCCAAGCTCGTCGTCGAGGGAGCGGGGGCGGTCGGCGTAGCCGCGCTCCTGACCGGCAAGGCGGGCGGCGACGGCCCGGCGCTCGCGCTGCTCTCGGGGGGGAACATCGACCCGACGGTGCTGATCTCCGTCATGCGCCACGGGCTCACCTCGGCCGGGCGCTACCTCGTCCTGCGGACGCGCCTCCAGGACCGGCCCGGCGAGCTGATCAAGCTGCTGTCGTCGGTCGCGGAGAAGCGGGCGAACGTGATCTCGGTCGAGCACCACCGGGAGGGGATGGACGTGCCGGTCACCGAGAGCGAGATCGAGCTGACCGTCGCGATGCGCGACGAGCACCACTGCTCGGTGCTCCTCGAGTCGCTGCGCAGCCTCGGCTACACGGTCGAGCGACTGAGGTAGCCATGCTGTTGTGCACGCACTGCGGGCGCGAGAACGCCGACGACGCCCGCTTCTGCTCGAGCTGCGGCTCGCCGCTCGGCGCCGCGGCGCCGGACCAGGCCCGCGAGGAGCGGAAGGTCGTCACGATCCTGTTCGCCGACCTGGTCGGGTTCACCTCGCAGGCGGAGCAGCTCGATCCCGAGGACGTCCGCGCCACGTTGTCGCCGTACTACGCGCAGCTGCGAAGCGAGCTCGAGCGGCACGGCGGCACCGTCGAGAAGTTCATCGGCGACGCCGTGATGGCCGTCTTCGGCGCGCCGGTCGCGCACGAGGACGACCCCGAGCGCGCCGTCCGGGCCGCGCTCGCGATCCGCGACGCGATCGTCGATGACGGTCAGCTTCAGGTTCGGATCGCCGTCACGACCGGCGAGGCGCTTGTCACGCTCGACGCGCGCACGAGCGAGGGCGAAGGGATGGTCGCGGGCGATGTCGTCAACACCGCGGCCCGCCTTCAGAGCGCCGCGCCGGTGAACGGCATCCTCGCCGACGAGACCACGTATCGCGGGACGAAGCAGCGGATCGGCTACCGGGAAGCCGACCCGGTCGAGGCGAAGGGCAAGGTAGAGCCGGTCCCCGTCTGGGAGGCGCTGGAGGCCCGTTCACGGTTCGGCGTCGACGTCGCGGACGGAGGTGCGCCGCTGGTCGGGCGCCGGCGTGAGCTGGACTTCCTCACCGACGCGCTGGCCCGTGCGCGGGAGGAGCGCGCGCCGCAGCTCGTAACGTTCGTCGGGGTCCCCGGGATCGGCAAGAGCCGGCTCGTGTACGAGCTCTCGCGAGCAGCCGACGCCGCGCCCGAGCTGATCTCCTGGCGCCAGGGCCGCTCGCTTCCGTACGGCGAGGGCGTCAGCTACTGGGCGCTCTCCGAGATGGTGAAGGCGCAGGCGGGAATCCTCGAGACGGACCCACCCGAGCAGGCGGAGCGAAAGCTGGCGGACACCGTCTCCGATCTCGTCGTCGACGGCGCGGAGCGGATGCTCGAGAGCCTGCGGCCCCTCGTCGGCATCGGCGGAGAAGCGGAGCGGGGAAGCGACCTGCGAGCGGACCGCTTCGTTGCCTGGCGCCAGTTCCTCGAGGCGCTGGCGGAGCGGGGGCCGACGGTGCTCGTCTTCGAGGATTTGCACTGGGCCGACGACGACCTGCTCGACTTCGTCGATCACCTCGTGGACTGGGGGACGGGCGTGCCCCTGCTGGTGGTGTGCACGGGACGACCGGAGCTGCTCGAGCGCCGGCCGGGCTGGGGCGGTGGGAAGCCGAATGCGCTGACGCTTTCGATCTCGCCACTCTCGGACGAGGAGACCGCGCGTTTGCTGGCGAGCCTGCTGGACCGGGCCGTGCTGCCCGCCGATCTACAGGCGTCGCTCCTCGCGCGGGCAGGGGGCAACCCGCTCTACGCCGAGCAGTTTGCAAGGCTGATCGCGGAGACGGAGCGCGGCGAGGAGCTGCCCCTGCCGGAGAACGTGCAGGGCATCATCGCCGCCCGCCTGGACGGGCTTCCTCTCGTGGAGAAGCAGCTCCTCCAGGATGCGGCCGTGCTCGGAAAGATCTTCTGGCTCGACGCCGTCTGCGCAATCGGCGGCCGCGCGCGATCGGACGCGGAAGCCCTCCTGCATGCGCTCGGGCGGAAGGAGTTCGTGCGCCGGGAACGGCGCTCCTCGGTCGGCGGCGAAAGCGAGTATGCGTTCCGGCACCTGCTCGTCCGCGACGTCGCCTACGGCCAGATCCCTCGCGGGGCCCGGGCGGAGGCCCACGAGCGGGCGGCTGATTGGATCGAAGGGCTCGGTCGTCCGGATGACCATGCCGAAATGCTGGCTCACCACTACCTCGAGGCCATCCGGCTTCGGCGGCTCGCCGGGCAGGAAGACCGCGCGGAGCTGGTCGACCGCGCCCGGCTCGCCGCCCGTGTCGCCGGAGGCCGCGCCCTCGCGCTGGGAGCCTTTCCCGCCGCGGCGCGCTTCTACGAGGCGGCACTCGAGCTCTGGCCCAGGGACGAGCCGGAGCGCGCCGACCTGCTCCTCGACTATGGCCGGAGCCGGTTCGACGACGTCGCGTTCGACGAGAAGTTGCTGGACGAGGCCACTGAGGGGCTGCTTCGGCAAGGGAATCGCGAGGCTGCGGCCGAGGCACAATCGATGGTCGGAACGATCTGGCTGAATCGTGGGGACCGCGACCAGGCGTTCGAGCACCTCGAGCGTGCCCGCCGGCTCGTCGAGGACCGCGCCCCCTCTCCGGCCAAGGCGTTCGTCCTCCAAGAGGTCTCACGCGCCGCGATGATGGGCGACGACTTCGAGCGAGCGATCGAACTTGCGTCGGAGTCGCTGCGGCTGGCGGAGGAGTTCCGGCTCGATGCGATGCGGGCCCGCAACCTGAATACCCTCGGTGTGGCTCGGGTACACGGCGGCGACGAGGCAGGGGTCCACGACCTGGAGCAGGCTGTCGCGATCGGAGCAGCAGCGAACTCACACGAGGAGTGCGCCGCGGCGGCGAACCTCGCCTGGTTGACGGCTGTGTTGGGCGACCTGCGGCGGGCGTGGGACCTGCATGAAGAATGTCGCCGGATCGCAGACCGCCTCGGGCTGGACAGCTACATCCGGTGGCAGCGGGCCGAGCACGTATTCCACTGCCACTGGCAGGGTCGCTGGGACGAGGCGCTGGCGACGGCGGACGAGTTCGTCCGTGAGGTCGAGGCCGGATCGAGCCACTACATGGAGAGCGCGTGTCGTTCCATCCGCGGGTCGATCCGACTCGCGCGCGGCGATCCAGCAGCAGCGCTCGCCGACGCTGCGCGCGCGACGGAGGTGGCACGCGGCACCAGGGATCCGCAGGTGTTGAACCCGGCATTGGCATTCGAGGCTCGTGCCACGCTCGCTGTTGGTGACCGGGAGGGAGCAGGTGCGATCGCGAGCGAGCTGCTCACCGCGTGGAGCAAGACCGGTGTCCGGCCGACGCACGAGTCGGTCGACGGCGCCTGGGCGTTAAGGGACCTCGGCCGCAGCGACGAGCTTGCCGAGGTACACGAGAGCGCCCCGGGGACAACGTCGTGGCACGAAGCGGCACGCCGAATCGCCGCCGGCGATCTGACCGGCGCGGCCGAGATCTATGCGGAGATCGGATCGGTGCCGGACGAGGCATACGCGCGTCTCCGCGCGGCCGAGGAGTTCGTGCGTGCTGGACGCCGAGCCGATGCCGACGCGCAGCTCAGGCTCGCGTTGCCCGTGTTCGCCCAGCTCGGCGCCACGGCATGGGCCGCCGACGGCGAGGCTCTTCTCGCCCCCTCCGCCTAGGTCGAGCCGCCGCAGCGGCGGAAGGCAGTGACCGGGTTGCCGCGGGCCTCCCAGTCGGGGATGCCGGCGTCGAGCAGCGGCCGCGCCTCGATGCCCTCGGCTGCGAGCACGCTGGCCGCGATTCCCGCACGGGCGCCGCTCTCGCAGACCGTCACGACCGGACGGCCGTTGTCGAGCTCGCCGCTGTACGCGCGCACCAGCCGGTACGGGATGTGGCGGCTGCCGGGGATGTAGCCGTCGTCACGCTCGCTCTGCTCGCGGACGTCGATCACCTCGACCGCATCGTCGGCGAGCAGGCGCTCCAGCTCTTCGATCCCGATCGGCTCGAGCCGATCGGGCGCGTCCGCGTCGACGAGGTAGCCCGCGAGCTCGAGAATGCCGACCGCGTGCAGCCGCCGGGCCGCCAGCTTCGCCTCGGCGGGCGAGGTTGCGTGCAGCGCGACCGGCGCCTCGGCGTCGAGGATGAAGCCGGCCCTCGTGCCGAACGACGATCCCCCGACCGGCACGTTCAGCGCTCCGGGCACGTGTCCGTCCGCAAACTCCCGTGCCGGGCGAACGTCGAGCACCTGACCCCGGAACGACCCCAGCGGCTCGGGCGGGCGCGGCGGGCCGAGGAACGGCCCGCGGTTCAAGGCCACGACTTGCTCGATAGTCGGGGGCCGGGGCGCGGAGATCGAGGCCGAGTCGGCGACGAACTCCTGGAGCTCGCCAAATCCCAGCGCGCGGTTCGTGCGCCGCTCGGCGCCGATCGTGGAGGAATGCGCACTGCTGATCCCGCTCGCGCAGAGCGAGCCGGCGACGTGGCCGGGATAGACGCCGGTCTCGTCGGGCAGCTCCGCTAAGTGCCGGAGCGAGCGGTAGAGATCTTCGGCCCCCGCGTGCGCCTCGATCGCCAGGTCGGGCCGGGCCGCGTCCCCGATCAGGAGCGAGTCGCCGGTCAGCAGTGCCCCCTCGACGAGGTAGCAGCAATGCTCCGGCCGGTGACCCGGCGTGTGCAGGACGTGGATCGCCGTCTCGCCGACCCGCAGCTCCTGTCCGTCCTCGACCGGCTCGAACGAGTACTCGGGCTCCGCCGCCGCGTGAATGCTCACCTTGATGCCGTGCTCGAGGGCCAGTCGCCCGTGGCCCGAGACGTGATCGGCGTGCGTGTGCGTCTCGAGCACGCGCACGATCCGGACGCCGGCACGCTCGGCCTCCTCGAGGTACGGCTCGACCGCGTAGGCCGGGTCGACGACGACCGCCTCGCCGGTGCCCTCGTCACCGATCACGTAGGACGCGCAGCCGAGGTCCTCGTCGACGAACTGGCGGAAGAGCACTTCGTGACGACCCTAACAACGGCCCCCGCTAGCTTTCTTGAAGTGAGCGGGGGAGGGCGACGGATCGCCCTCCCCGATGCGGCTCTAGAAGCCGGCCCAGGTCACGTAGGTGACCATCCGCGCGCCGCCCGCCAGATGAGCGACGAACTTCGAGGTGGTCGCGTAGGAGCCGAATGGCGAAAGCGCCGCGGCCCCCACGGTCGTGGTCGAGTCGAGATGCTGGTAGATCGTCGCCAGCTCGTCGTAGTCGTGTTGGTTCGGGGTCGTGCTCTTGGTGTCGGAGTCGCTCGTGTTGTGGTAGTAGTCCATGCAGGTATTGAGCGACGCGCCCGAGGTGCTCTGGTGGTCGAGTCCGAGCGTGTGCCCAACCTCCTGGCACAGCACGTGCTCCCGCTCGGCCTTGTTGTTGTACGTGTACGTCGCGCTCGGGCCAAGGTAGTAGTCGTTCACCTTCACCGTGCCTTGCACGATGTGCGACGTGCCCGACTGGAGCCAGATCGTGGCGACGCCGAGCCAGCCGTTGTTCCCGTAGCTCGCGTTGCAGATCTCGTCGCGGCCGGCGGTCGGACGGCAGTTCCTGTTCCTCGCTTGGCCGGCGACGATCGTCGTGTCGAGGACGGTTGACTTCGACCAGTCGCTCGCGGTCTGGCTCAGGTGGCTGTCCCATTCGGCCGTCGTCAGATTGTCGCCGAGCTTGAGCGTGAACGGATTGGCGGTCCTCGCCCAGTGGTAGCCGTTCCAGGAGTGGCTCGCGAGCGCCGACGAGGTCACCACGGAGGCAACCAAGGCGGCCAGGAGAATCGGGAGAGATCGTTTCATTCGCCCCCCTTGGGGTTGACGTTTTGCGGCTTACGGAGTGTGAAGCGGAAACGCGCTGCGATCAAGCGCAGGAAGTACGTAGCGCAATCCGACCTGCATCCCCGCAGCGAAACTTCCTGTGGATGGGTCGTTCTCTTCGCCTTGCCCTCGCCGTCGGCCTGGTTCTCGTGGCGCTTGCGGCGGGAGCGGGCCGCGCGTTCGCGCATGCGCGGCTCGTGCGCTCGGAGCCTGCCGGCGGCGCCGTGCTCCCGAGCCCGCCACGGGCGGTGCGCGTCTTCTTCGACGACGACGTCGTGGCCGCGGGCGGCAACGAGGCTGTTCGGAACGGCGGCGGCTCGGTCCTCCGCGGAGAGGCTCAACTCGCTCCGGGGAATCGGCGCGAGCTCGTCATCCCGCTGCGCGCGGGCCTCCCGGAAGGGGACTACAGCGTCCGCTGGCGCGTCGTCTCCGACGACGGGCACTTGATCACCGGTGTGCTCGCGTTCGCCGTCGGCGTTGGGCGCGCGCCGCCGAAGCCCACGCTCAGCGCCGGGGGGAGCGAGCCGAGCGCCGGCGACGTCGTCTCGCGCTGGCTGTTCTTCACGGGACTCCTGCTGGCTGCCGGGACCGGCGGCTTCTCGCTCGCCGTCTGGCGCCCGGCGCTGCGCCGGGCGCGTGCGCCGGACCGTCGGCACGCGCGCTTCAGCGTGCTCCTCGCCGGCGGCTCCGTGCTGATGCTGATCGGCGGCTCGCTCGAGCTGAACGCCGCCTTGACCGCAACCCGGTTCGGGCTCGTCACGCTGATCGGCGTTCTCGGCGCGGCCGGGATCGCCGCCCTCGCGGCGGCCTCGTTTGCGGAGAGCCGGCTGCTCGTCCTCGCCCAGGGGGCGGCGCTGCCGCTCGTGCTCGTGCCCACGCTTGCCGGGCACGCGGTCGATCCGGGGCGCTCCTGGATCGAGCCGCCGGCCGACGTGCTGCACGTTGCCTCGGCAGCGGTCTGGTTCGGCGGCCTCGTCGCTGTGTTCGTGCTCGTTCCCGGACTGCGCGACGCAGTGTTCGCGACGCGGGTCGTGCGGCGGTTCTCGGTGCTCGCGCTCGGGGCGGTCGCGCTGCTCTCTCTCACGGGCCTCGTCCGCGCGCTCTCCGAGCTGACGTCGTTCCACCAGCTCTGGTCGATCGGCTACGGCCGCGCGATCCTCGTCAAGACCGGCCTGCTCGCTGCGCTCCTCGCGCTCGCGTGGGTGAACCGCTACCGCCTCGTGCCGCGGCTCCCCGAGGCGCACGCCTCGACGCGCCTGCGGGAGAGCATGGGCGCTGAGGTCGCGCTCTTCGTCGGGCTCGTCGTCGCGGTAGCGGTACTCGTGCAACTGCGACCCGGGCGCGATGTGGTCGTCGCTTCCGCTCGGCCGGGCGCGCCGCCGCTGACGGTGAATGTCGAGCCGCCTCCGCCGCCTCCGCCGGGGGCGCTCCTTCTCGCGCGCGAGGCGGGCACCCTCGCGGTCGCCCTGGCCGTCGAGCCTGCGAGAAGAACGCGCTTGACCGCGACGGTGCTGGCGTCCAGTGGCGAGGCCCTTTCCGGGCTTCCGCTCTCGTTCCGCCTCGGCCCGGGGGAGGAGCGGTCGCTCCGGGCGAGGCCATGCGGGCACGGCTGCTACACGGCCGAGGCGCCGCCGGGAGCCCGGCCGCGCGTCGTCGAGGTGCTGCTTCGCGGCGGCTCTGCGGTCGTGTTCCGGCTGCCTCGTTCGCAGCGGCCGGCCGGCGCGCTCGTCAGACGTGCCGCGCGCGTCTTCCGCAACCTGAGCAGCCTCGTGTATGTCGAGTCCCTTTCCTCCGGGCCCGGCCGAGGCCTGCTGACCACCTGGCGCCTGCGCGCTCCCGACCAGGTGAGCTACCAGATCCGCGGCGGGTCGGCGGCGGTCGTGATCGGCAGGCGCCGCTGGGACCGCGACGGAGCCGGCCGGCCGTGGCGGCGCTCCTCCCAGCTGCCGCCGCTGCGCGTGCCGCAACCGGCCTGGGGCGACGTCGCCGTCGATGCCCACGTGATCGGGACGGGGCGCGTGGCCGGCCGTCCGGTCTGGGTCGTCACCTTCGCCAACCCGACCGTCCCCGCCTGGTTCACCGCCTGGATCGAGCGGCGCAGCTACCGGACGCTGCGGTTGCGGATGACCGCGGCCGCCCACTTCATGGTCCACCGTTACGAGGAGTTCGACCTGCCGCTCCGGATCCGTCCCCCGAAGTAGAGCATCATCACGGCGATGCGCGACCTTCCTGCCGGCACGGTCACGTTCCTCTTCACCGACATCGAGGGCTCGACGAAGCTGCTGCACGAGCTCGGCGCGGAGCGCTACGCGGCGTCCCTCGCGGCGCACCGCCGGGTACTGCGCCGGGCCTTCGCCGAATGCGGGGGAGCCGAGGTCGACACGCAGGCCGACGCCTTCTTCGTCGCGTTCGCCGACGCGCGGGACGCGCTCGCAGCCGCGCGGAAGCGCAGCAGGCGCTGGCGGGGGAGTCGATCCGGGTGGGATGGGAGTCCACACCGGCGAGCCGCTCCTGACGGACGAGGGCGACGTCGGAGTGGACGTGCACAAGGCCGCGCGGATCTGCTCGGCCGGTCACGGCGGCCAGATCCTCGTCTCGGAGGAGACGATGCTCGCGGTCGAGGACGGCAATCTCCGCCCGCTTGGCCTGCACCGACTGAAGGATCTGACCGCCCCTGAGCCGCTTTACCAGGTCGGCGAGGCGGAGTTCCCGCCGCTCAAGTCGCTGAACCAGTCGAACCTACCCGACCAGCCGACGCCGTTCGTCGGGCGTGAGCGGGAGCTAGCCGAGGTGATGAGCCTGCTGCGGCGCGGAGATGTCCGCCTGCTGACGCTGACCGGCCCCGCCGGCTCCGGTAAGACCAGGATCGCCGTCCAGGCGGCGGCGGAAGTGGTCGAGGCGCAGGAGCACGGGGTCTGGTGGGTCGGCCTCCGGGGCGTCCGAGACCCCGAGCTCGTCGTGCCGGCGATCGCCTCGACGATTGGGGCGAGCGGCGAGCTTGCTGCGCACATCGCCAACAGGAGGATGCTCTTCCTCCTCGACAACCTCGAGCAGGTGATCGGCGCGGCGCCGGAGCTCGGCGGGCTGCTCGCCGCGTGCCCGAACCTGACCCTTCTCGTCACGAGCCGAGAGCCGCTCCTGCTCGCGGCGGAGCAGGAGTACCCAGCGCCGCCGTTCGTCGAGCAGGAGGCGGTCGGCTTCTTCCTCGCCCGCGCCCGGGCTGCCCGCCCGGCGTTCTCGGACCACGAGGCGGTGCGGGAGATCTGCCGCCGGCTCGACCGCCTGCCGCTGGCGCTCGAGCTCGCGGCCGCGCGGGTAAAGGCGCTCTCTCCGGCGCAGATCCTCGAGCGGCTGGAACAGCGGCTTCCGCTCCTGACCGGCGGGCCGCGAGACGCTCCCGAGCGGCAGCGGACGCTGCGGGCGACGATCGCCTGGAGCTACGACCTACTGTCCCCGGAAGAGCAGACGCTGTTCGCGCGAGTGTCCGTCTTCTCCGGCGGCTGCGTGCTGACGGCGGCGGAGCACGTATGCGGGGCCGACCTTCGACACGCTCCAGTCGCTCGTCGACAAGAGCCTGCTCCGCTTCGACGAGGAGCGCTACGCGATGCTCGAGACGATCCGCGAGTACGCGCTCGAGCGGCTCGGGGAGTCGGGCGAGGCCGATGCGATCCAGTGTGGCCACGCGGCGTTCTTCCTCGCGTTCGCCGAATCGGCCAACATGTCCGCCGAGGGAGACTACGGGCGCCGCTACGACGTGCTGCCGCCCGAGCAGGAAAACCTGCGGGCCGCCGTCGATTGGTCGGTCGCGGCCGGAGAGATCGAGCTCGGCCTCCGGATCGCCGTCGCGCTCGAGAACTTCTCGGTGATCACCGACCCGTTCGAGGGAATGAGGAGATTCGAGACGCTGCTCGCCGCCGCCGGGGACGTCCCTCCGATCCTCCGGGCCCGCGCCCTTCGCTGCTACGGCGGCTCGAGCCACATGTCCAGCAAGTACGAGCAGGCGCAGCGCGCCAACGAGGAGAGCCTGGCGCTGTTCCGTGCCGCGGGCGACGCACCAGGGATCGCGGTGATGCTGCACCGCTCGGAGTGACGGCGTCCGCCCTCGGCAAGCCCGACGCGCGGGGACTGCTAGAGGAGAGCCTCGTGCTCTCCCGGCGAGTCGGCTCGCTCCGGGGGGAAGGCGAGACGATTGGCTCGCTCGGCGGCCTGGCAGAACGGGAAGGGGATCTCGAACAGGCCATCGAGCTGTACGAGCAGAGCGCCGCGATCGTCGCGCCCTTGGGTTTCACCTGGTGGCAGCTGAACATGCTCGGGGCGATCGCCGAATGCGCCCTCGAGCTGGGGCGGATCGACGAGACCTCGGCACGGGCCCTCGAGGCGCTCGCCCTCGGTAGGGAGATCAGCGACAGGCAGAACATCGTCTACGCGCTCGCGTGTCTCGCGCGCGTTGCCGCGGAGCGCGGAGAAGCCGCCCGCGCGGACCGCCTCTGGGGTGCGCTCGAGGCCGAGGAAGAACGCGGGCCCGTCGGGCAATGGAAAACCGAGCGCGAGGCTTTCGCCGCCCGGGTGCTGACGCACGGCGGCCCCGAGCTCAAGCGCGGGCGCGGGGAGGGGCGGCGGCTCTCACTCGAGGCCGCGATCGACGAGGCGCTCGAGAGTCCCTGACGGCAGCACCGCTGGCGAGGCGGGAGGCGTTAGAACGGCCACGCCGGCAAAGCCGGCACGGCCTCTTTGGTCGGCGTCGCAAGCGAGCGCCTTGGACGGCCGCACCGGCAAAGCCGGCACGGCCTCTTTGGTCGGCGTCGCAAGCGAGCGCCTTGGACGGCCGCACCGGCAAAGCCGGCACGGCCTCTTTGGTCGGCGTCGCAAGCGAGCGCCTTAGACTGGCGGCGATGAGCACGATCTCCTTCGCGCGCGGGATTCCGGCGCCGGAATGCCTGCCCGTCGCCGAGCTCGCGGATTGCGCCAAGGCGGCGCTGGAGCGGGATGGCCGGGTCGCGCTGTCCTACGGGAGTACCCTCGGCTACCAGCCGATGCGCGAGTGGATCGCCGAGCGGCACGGGGTCGAGCCGGAGCGCGTCGTGGTGACGAACGGCTCGCTCCAGGGCTTCCATTTCGTTTTGGAGATTCTCGGGGCCGGCGCCCGCGTGATCGTCGAGCGCCCGACCTACGACAGGCCCCGGAAGATCCTCGCCCAGACGCTCGAGTCGTTCGACGAGGTCGCGATCGACGCGGAGGGCCTGGACGTCGACGAGCTGGAACGAGCGCTCTCGAGCGCGGGGCGACCGGACCTGCTCTACACGATTCCGACCTTCCAGAATCCGACTGGCGTCACCCTGAGCGAAGAGCGGCGTCTGCGCCTCGCGGAGCTCGCGCGGGGGCAGGAGCTGCCGGTCCTGGAGGACGATCCGTACGGGCTCGTCCGCTTCGAGGGCAGGCCGCTGCCAAGCGTGTTCGAGCTCGCGGGCGGGGAGGGCGTGACGTACAGCTCGTCGTTCTCGAAGACGATCGCGCCGGGTGTCCGCGTCGGCTATCTGATCGTTCCGGCGGGAACGGCTGCGGAGCTCGAGCAGCGTGTCGCGTCCACGTACATCACGCCGGCACTGCTCGCACAGGCGACGGTTTACGAGTTCCTCCGGCGGGGGCTCTTCGAGCCGAATCTCGAGCGCGTGCGCGGGCTGCTCCGGGAGCGGCGGGACGCAATGCTCGCGACGCTGGAGGACGAGCTCGGAGACCGCGCGCGCTGGAGGCGGCCCGAGGGCGGCTACTTCCTCTGGCTCGAGCTACCCGAGGATACGGACTCGTCGGCCCTGCTGGCCCGGGCGAGCGACGCCGGGATCACGTTCGTTCCCGGATCGGACTTCGGCGGGCCACCGAACACGGCTCGTCTCGCGTTCAGCTTCGTGTCGCCTGCCGAGATCGAGGAAGGCGTCCGGCGGCTGGCACGGCTGCTGAGGGTCCCCGCACCTGCTGCGGCGGGGCGCTGAGGGACGGTTTCGGTAGAGCTCGAAATGGCCCGACCGCAATTGCAGACGGACGCGCGGGCGCAGCCCGTACGTCCTGACGGCGGAGGCGCCTAGGGGCCGGTCAGCGGCCGCGGCACGAGCCGGGGCTGGCGGGGCGGGACGAGCGAGCCGCGGCTGTGCAGCCGGAAGGTCGGGCAGGGATTCTCGACCGTCAGGGCACAGAGCCCGGCGCGGCGGAAATAGCAATCCTCGCAGGTTAGTTTGGTTACCTTGCCCATACCCCTCTGTGCTCCTCTTCGCGGGCCGTTGGGACAAGGCGGGACTATAGGGGCCCGGGCGTGTGATTCAAGGCTTGCCTGTGGAGAAAACAGTGCAATTTCCGGGGGTTCTGGATTGGTGAAAACTCCCGCTTTCTTACGATTTCGACCCTATCGTTGCCAGTGCCCGCAACGCCTGTGGAAAGTTCTTCACAGGCACGATCCGGACGCCGTCGGCATAGAGCCTCGCCTCCCTGGCGTTCTCCCCCGCCGGGACAAGGAAGACGTCCACACCCGCTCGGCGGACCCCGAGCGTCTTTTGCTTCACGCCGCCGATCGGCTCGACCGA
>WNGA01023160.1_pt1 | contig 13835 bp, 15 predicted proteins | sample 5400061 | NCBI WGS metagenome assembly WNGA01 (sample SAMN13153366, study PRJNA577476) | soil metagenome | isolation source: 100 cm soil or saprolite under grassland replicate 2 | place: USA:California | collected 2016-06-15 | reverse complement strand
AAGTATTATCTCCCCGAAACTAAGGAGGAGATATGAAACGACGCGCTCTCTTCGTCAGCTTGATCGTTGTTCTGCTCTCAACCGGAAGTGCATTCGCGCAAACGTTAGGCGCGGTTTTGACCGGCTCGCAGGAAACGCCGCCATGCGCGACGCCGGGTTTCGGCAATGCCATTGTGACGTTTGACTCTACGCGTCAGAACATCAACGTCACCATCACGGTCGCCAACCTCGGCAGCCCAATCACCGCGTCACATATTCACAACGCGGCGACAGGCGGAAACGTCGTTCTCGGATTCACTCCAACCGCATCATTCAACAACGGCACGCTGACTGGCACGTTCCCAATCACGTCGGATCTCACAACGCAGATTCTGCAGAACCCGGGAAATTTCTACGTGAATGTCCACACCAATCAGTGCCCCGGCGGCGCAGTCCGCGGCAGTCTCGCCTTCGTCAGCGGCGGGCCGATCATGTACGCGGCGGATTTGCGTGGAGCGAACGAGACGCCGCCGAACAGCAGCAACGCATTCGGCAGCTCGCTGGTGACCTTCGATCCCATCAACAACACTCTCTTCTTCGAGGTTGCCACGAGCGGCATCGCCAGCCCGAGCGCATCGCACATTCACCGTGGTGCTGCTGCAACCCCTGGCCCGGTGATCATCAACTTCGCCACGTCGGCTTCGCAAATTTCGAACGGACGCGCGAGTGGCGGCGGCGCAATCTCCACGCTGCAAGCGTCATCATTTCTTCCGAGTGATTTGACGGGCCTTTCTAGCGTAAGCACCGCAAACGGCTTCTACGTCAACGTGCATTCGACCGCATTTCCGGGCGGCGAGATCCGCGGCCAGCTCGTGGCGGCGCAGGAAGTCGACATTCCCGTCGCCGGTCACGTGACCAACGGAATCGGACAGACGTTCATCAGCGACGTGCGCATTTTCAATCCGTCGTTCACCACGCCGACGACCGCTCTCGTCGAATTTTTCACGGCTGGAACCACGGCGAATTCGAACGCCACCAATTCGATCGCCCTGAACCTGCCCGCGCGCGGCACGGCAGTGCTCAACGATGTTGCCGGGACGTCCGGCCTGAATCTCACCGGCGTCGGCGCGATCCGCCTTTCCAGCGTGGCGAACATCGTCGCCACGTCGCGGATTTTCGTGAATACGCCGGGCGGCAGCTTCGGCCAGTTCGTGCCGGCGTTCGCACGCAGCCAGGCGCTGCGGCGCGGTGCCATTCCCCAGGTTTCCAACACGGCCGCCGCGAACGGTTTCCGCTCCAACGTTGGATTCTTCAATCCGAATCAGAGTCCGGTCACCGTGCGTCTCGAAGCGCGCGATGCAAGCGGAAATGTAGTCGGCTCGAACCTGATCACGCTCCAGGCGCTCTCGCAACAGCAGAATTCGATCGGCACCTATTTCCCCGGAGTCGATGTCTCGAATGCGGCGAACCTGACGCTGAGCTTCGATGCGAGCGCGGGCATCTTCGTGTACGCATCCGAGGTCGACAACACCTCCGGTGACACGTTTTTGATTCCCGCGCAGCCCGATACCGGTGTGGCGGCGTCGCAGTAGCGCGGTAGCGTGTAGCGGCGGGCGTCCTCGCCCGCCGCTACACTGCTGTTGTGCTCGCGTTCGTGAAGCGCCACTGGCTGACCTTCGCTGCCGGCGCGCTCGCGTTTGCTTTCGTGGTGACCGGCCGCGTCCGTTCGAGCTCCGCATTCGGCGCAGTGGATGCCGATCTTCTCCTGGTGTTGTTCGCGCTGCTGACGGCGATCGAGATCCTTCGCGCATCCGGCTGCGTCGACCTTGCCGTGGCGAGAACGCTTTCGCGATTTCACTCCACGCGCGGTCTCGCGTTCGCTCTGGTGATGCTCAGCGGCGTGCTGGCGTCGCTGATCACGAATGATGTCGCGCTCTTCATCGTCATTCCGTTCACGATCGTCGCCGGCACGTTTGCGGATTTCGACGTCGAGGACGCTGTGGTCCTCGAAATCGTGGCTTGCAATCTGATCGGCTGCCTGACGCCGCTCGGAAATCCACAGAACCTTTTCATTTTTCATCGCTCGGGTTGGCCGGCCGCGCATTTCATGCGAGTGATGCTGCCGTTCGTCATCTGGAGCATCGCCGGACTTCTCGCCGCGCTCTTTCTCCTCGGCCGCTCGCGGCCGTTGCAGACGATCGAAGTGGACCTGCCGCCGCGCAATCGCAGTGCAGCGATCGGCGGAGCGATTTGCTTCGGACTGGTTGTGCTGGAGATCGCCCGCGTGGCGAATGGCTGGCCTGCCGCCATCGCAGCGCTGATTGCTGGAGTTTTTTTTCTGCGCCGGCGGATGCTGGCGATCGATTACTCGATCGTGCCGCTGTTCTTCTTTGCGTTCATCGTGGTGGAAGGATTGCGGACGCTGAATGTCTATCGCGGCGGCGCGAATCTGTACGTCGCGTCGATCACGCTGTCACAGTTCATTTCCAATGTTCCGGCGACGATTCTGCTTTCGCCGCTCGCAGCGGGACGGTGGCGCGAGCTGCTGTACGGCGTGAACGCCGGCGGATGTGGCACCATCATCGCCTCGCTCGCCAATCTCCTCGGATGGCGGATCTACGTGCGCGGCTGGAATCGCGACCCACGCTTTTTCTGGCGCCTGACGGTTCTAAATTTCGCATTTCTCGCGTGGGCCGCTTTCGGTGGGGCCGTCATCCTGAGCAGGGGAACTGCGCATTCCGCAAACCGTGCGGTGATGACACGACCCCTCACCCGCCGCTTCGCACACCCTCTCCCCGCTTCGCGGGGCGAGGGATCTCGCATGAGGTCCTTCTCCCCGCTGGCGGGGAGAAGGTGGCCGAAGGCCGGATGAGGGGTGTCCGCCTTGCACTTGCGCAGCGGATCCCTCGCTCCGCTCGGCGTGGCAATTAACGCAGGCTCTTGTCCCGCACAGCGCGAAATTCGTCGCCCGGTTTCCAATTCGGCATCGTCGCTGCGTTTGCTGCGTCCCAGCCGAGCCAGTATCCGAGTTGGGCCATCTGCACTCCTTCCGACCAGTCCCAGTTCGGATTGAACTCGTCGCTCGGCTGGTGGTAGCGGTGCTCGCGATAATCGGCCGACATTTGATCGCCCCATGCCTTGCCTTTGCCGGCGACGTCGTGTCCCGGCTCGACGGAGAACGCCGGAATCCCGACCTTGCCGAGACTGAAGTGATCGGAGCGATAGTAGTGTCCTTGCTCCGGTTCAGGATCAGGAGAGATTCTCATAGCCATTTCTCGTGTAACTTTTTCTGCTGTCGGATAAAATGTGGTGCGCTCGGCGCCGTTCAGTACCACATCACGCACGCGGCCCAACTCGGGAATCGCGTCGTAGTTGAGATTCAGCGCGATGCGTCCGGCGGGGATCGGCGGATGCTGTCCGAGATATGCGGAGCCGAGGAGTCCCTGCTCTTCGGCGGCGACGGCGGCGAAGTACACCGATCGCTTCGGCGCGGGACTCGTCTTGGCCCACACGCGCGCCAGGTCGAGGAGGATGGCACAGCCGGATGCGTTGTCGATCGCGCCGTTATAGATCGTGTCGCCGCGTTCATCGGGGCGGCCGATGCCGAGGTGGTCGTGATGCGCGGTGTAGAGGATCGCCTCGTCGCGCATCTTCGGATCGCTGCCAATGAATTTGGCCACAACGTTCGCCGTATCGAACGGACGGATCTTGCTCGCCACCGTTCCCGTCAGCTTGTATCCGAGAGGTACCGGTTTGAAATCGCGCGATGCAGCGGCTTGCGTAAGCGCGTTCAGATCGTATCCGGCAAGTTTGAAAAGATCGGCTGCAGTTTTCTCGGTGATCCACGCAGCGATGTGCAGCGCAGGCTGACCCGATGCCAATCGAACGTACGACGTTTCGCCGCCCCACGAATTGCGCACCACCGACCACGGATATCCCGCGGCCTGGTTGGTGTGAATGAGAATGACGCCATCGGCACCTTTCGCAGTGCCGATTTCGTATTTGTACGTCCAGCGGCCGTAATACGTGCGCGCTTTGCCTTTGAAAAGGTTCGGCTCCTGCGCGTTCGCCGGCGGATCATCCACGAGCATGACCAGCGTTTTGCCGTGCGCGTCCAGACCTTTGTAGTCGTCCCATCGATATTCTGGCGCCACGACACCGTGCCCCACGAAAACGAGATCGGAGCTGATTGTGCTCACCGGCGTCTGTGACTGATCGGTGGCAACGAATTCGTCCATGTGTTTCAACGGTCCGATCGCAGGCGCGCCTTCTTTGGTGAATGAGAGGCTGGTCTTCGGCGCGTCCATCGTGATGCCGAGGAGAGGGAGCCGCTGGTAGTACGTGCCGTTGTCGCCGGCGGGCTGCAGGCCATACGACTCGAATTGCGCGGCAATGTACTGCATCGCCAGGTCGTCGCCGCGCGTGCCGGGGCCGCGGCCCTCGAGCAGATCGCTGGCCAGGAATTTGTCATGCGCGCGCATCGCATCGGCGCTGAACATTTTGATGGCCGGAGGTGCCGACGACGAGGCGGCAGCGATGAAGAGCAAACCCAGCAACGGGAAACGTCTCATGAAAGCTCCTTTCGGTTAGGCCGATAACGAATGTGAGCCAGCGCACATTCTGCGCGGAAATTTACAAAGTTATGGGTAGGGACTTGTTTACGGAAATCACTCCTAGACAGGTGCGATACAAAGAAGCCGAATTCACGGACGAACTGGCCGAGGCCATTGAAAGCGTTGCCTTTCTCGATGAGCCGATCTTCGAGGAGCAACAGCCGCTGCAGCTTCAGGTGGTCGACAAACTCGCCGACATGCTCTTTGCGAGCGATATGGTCCTGGACATGCTGGGTGACGAGCGCAACCGCGTGCCGCCTCATCTTTTGGCTCTCCAACCGCAGGTCCAGCGGCTCTACGACGAGATCAACGACCTGATGAAAAATCTGACGGACTAGGCTCGGGCAAATCCCGCGGACCACTTCTCGTAGAAACCGGGCGCGTTCTGATTCAGGTACTCGATGAATCCGTGCGCCACTTCTTCGATCTGCTTGTAACGCAACGCGTCCTTGTTGTGCGCGCGCATCTCGGGGAGAGCTCGTCGGACTTTCTCCCAAACAAGCAGCAGCTCCATGTTGTTCGCGCGGTAGAACAGTTCTCGATTCAAAATACCGCAGACCACGAACGACGCCGCCATTTCCCAATAGGTGGTGACCATCCGGAAGAACGCATTCTCATCGCTGCCCGGCGGACACACTTTCAAAAGTTCCTCGCGCGAGATCAGCGCGGGCATCGACCCGAACCATTTTCGCGCCGCGCGCAACTTTTCTTCACGACGGAGATCGTAGAGCCGCAAAATCAACGCCGCGTCATCGTAAGTCGCCTGCGATTTCATCGTTTCCTCCGAGCGCGCCCAACGCCGTCGAAGTGTCGCCGCCTCGGGAGCCTCGCCGGAACGAGTTCCACACCTTCTTCGCCGCGACGTCCGGCGTGACCGCGCCGCGCTTTTTCCAGAGTCATCAAAAATCCGAGCGCCGGATCTTTGAACTGCAGATGGCGCAGCACCTTCCAGTGCCGGTGCACGTATCCCTGCAGAAAATCGAGAACGTGACCGAGGCTGATGATGCGGCAGGGAGGGACGGGAGCGCCGGGCGGAAACGCGCCGAACGCGATCATGCGCAGCATCACGCCGCTCGACAGCCTCGTGCTCCCATTTGTCAGCAGCTCGTCCACCGCGTGGTCGGCATCGGCAGTCGGATCGCCCAGCCGATTGACGACCACCTTCAACACCTCGGGATCGCGCGTGCCGGTGTTGATGCCCACCCGCCCTTCTTTCACTTCGCCGATCACCATGTCGATGGAGTCAGCAGGCGCGCCGAGCCCCGGATCGAGATCGCTGACGTCGAGTCCTTTTGGGGCGCGTTTTCGCACCCGCGTGGCACTCGGCAGCCCGCCAGGAAATCGGAAGGCCAGGATGTCGATGTCGGTGATCGTACGAACCCCGCTGCGGCCCGCGGATGCCATGATCGGGTACTCCGCCGAAGTGAAGTAGCCGTTGAGTTGAAGGTACGTCTGCACCAAAGATACGGCATGGTCCATTGAGAGATGATAAAGGACTGAGGACTGACTCAGGACTGAGGACTGAGGGCTGAGGACTGAGGGCTGAGGACTGAGGACTGAGGACTGAGTCCCGCCCAGGCCTTCTTTCACTCAGTCCTCAGTCCTCAGTCCTCAGTCCTTCTATTCTCGGTACTCGTTTTGCGTACGCGTCGGCCATGGCGCTGCCTTACGACTGCAGCAAATGTCCGGCGTACTGCTGTAGTTACCAGGAGATCGAGCTGAAAGATCGCGACCTCAATCGACTGGCGAAACATCTCCAGCTCGATCGCGAGACATTTCTGGAGCGTTACACCAAACAGGGAGACGCGCTTCCGGTGCTGCGTCATCATCGCGACGACCTGTTCGGCAGCGTCTGCGTTTTTCTTGATCGCCAGACGCGGCGCTGCACGGTGTATGAGGCGCGGCCGAACGTCTGCCGCACCTATCCCGATCGTCCTCGCTGTGGCTACTTCGATTTCCTGAGCTGGGAACGGGAATTTCAAGGTGACGATGCATCGCTTCCGCTCAGCCGGTGGACGTGGTCGCCGCCGTCTTCGTGATCTTCGTCACACGCTGAGGCGGAAATCGCATTCAGATTGCAGACGTTCTGAAAAGCGTGCGGCGATGGTTGTTTGCGGGACTGGCGGTGATGGCGAGCGTCTCGCTCGCGCAGGATGTGCCTCGTGTCCAGGAATCGGTCTCGGTCGGCTACGTCATGATTCCGTTCACCGTCCTCGGCGATCAAGGCGCGCCGATCACCGATTTGCATCGGAACGAAGTGAAACTCCTCATCGATGGTAAACGTGTGCCGAGCGACATGTTCGAGAAGTCGCAGAACGCGCCGGTGTCGTTCACGATCCTCGGACAAAATCCGACGCGGGCGATCATCCTGCTGAGCGACGGCATCGACAACGCGTCGAAGTTGACGCGCGACGACCTGGCCAAATTGCTCCAGGGAGTCGCCGTGCCGATTTACCCGCTCGGCATTCGCGATCCGCGAGAGCAAGCCGGGCATTCGAAAGAAGAACTCTCCGATCTCGACATTCTCGATGCCGTGGCCAACCTCACTGGCGGCAAGCTGCACCTCGGCAACGAGCCGCAGCAGATCGCCCTGGCCATCGCCAGCATCGAAAAAGACCTTCGTGCTCAATATCTGATCGGGTTCGCCCCGACGGGACAGGGTGGGATAAAGTACCGCCGCATTTCCCTCAAGCTCGCCGGGCGTGTGCATGGCGTTCGGGTCCGCGCAGGCTATTTCGGTACGGAACCTCCTCTGGTTGTACTCAATGGAGAAAGGAAGAAAAGTTGATGAAAAATATTACGAAATTGTTGACGATCGGGACCATGGCCGCCGCGCTCGTGGGATGCGCGACATCGAAGAGCGTCGAAGAGAGAGTTTCGGCGTCGCAGACCCAGACCAACAAGAAGATCGAATCGATCGAGAGCCAGATCGAAGATCTCCAGAACAAACAGAAAACGACTGAGAGCGGACTTGCCGCGACGAACGTTCGCGTCGAACAGCTCAGTAAAGAAGCGCAGGACGCGCTCAAACGCGCGCAGGAAGCGGGCGTCCTGGCCAAAGGCAAAGTGGTCTTTCAGCAGACGTTCACCGAGGACCGCGTGCGCTTCAAGACGGGTTTGTATGATCTGACCAAGGACTCGCAGGCGGCGCTCGATGATTTCGCCGGCAAGGTGAAGGCGCTCAACGAGCCGTTCTGGATCGAGATCCAGGGCCACACCGACAGCAGCGGCAGCGTGCAGTACAACGATGACCTTGGCCAGCGCCGCGCCGATTCGGTCCGGCGTTACCTGTCGCGGCAGGACAGCATCCCCGGCGGGTCGTGCTCGTCGTTCTGGAGTAGTTACTCGAACGTCGCCACTACGGGCGCGTGATCGCTGGTGCCCACCTCGCGGTATGACGGGCAGGCGATCGCGCGCTCGGCGAGCGGCTCGCTGGCGAGCACGTAGTCGAGCCGCCAGCCGATGTTGCGCTGCCGCAGATTTCGCCACGGCGCCCACCAGGTGAAGTAGTTCTCATCCTCCGGGTAGAGCTTCCGTCCGACATCGACCAGTCCCTCCTTGAGAATGGCCTCGACGAGATCGCGCTCCTCCTGCCGTTGTCCGATGATGTTCGGCTTGCGCTCTTTCGGGTGCACGTCCATGTCGCTGCGCGCGATGTTGACGTCGCCGCAGATCACCACACGAGTGCCCCCTTCGCGCATCGCACGCGCGTAATCGATCAGCGATCGCATGAACGCGAGCTTCGCGGCGTAGTCCTTTCCGCCGTTCGGCACGTACACCGATGCGTACACCGTGTCGCCCGCCCGCGCCTGCACGATGCGCGTCTCCTGATCGAACTCCGGATGCGTGAACTGCGGCTCGTCGGGAAAGGTCTCGCGCCGCAAGTGCAGGCCGACGCCCGAGTAGGCGCTCGCGCCGTGCCAGTAGCACCAGTAGCCGTTCAGATTGCAGATCGATGCCGGCACTTGCGCGAGCGAGGCTTTGAGCTCCTGCAGGCAGATGACATCCGGCTGCTCGCGCTCGACCCACTCCAGGAATTGTGCGTGCCGCGCGCGGATGCCGTTGACATTCCAGGTGGCGATCTTCATGGTTGCTGAGTTGCTCGGTTACTCCGTTGCTGAGCAACCGAGCAACCGAGCAACCCAGCAACAGTAACCGAGCAACCTGTCTCCTCTACGGTTCAAGTTGTCCACCACCGCGGACGCGATGCCGGACCTTGTCTCGAAGTCCTCTCACTTAACCCCGGCTCTTCCCGGCTTCGTTTCTGCATCGAGTGCCGCGGGTGCGCGCCGGGGGGCTAGCGCATCGCGAGGGAGATCTTATGCGAAAGCTGCTTTGGGTCTTTACGCTGTTGCTGATTCCAGCTTCATTGTTTGCGCAGGACTGGCGCCGCGGGTATCGGGACCGCGGCTATGCCGACAACTTCTTCGAGCTCACTCCATTCCTCGGCTATCGCTACGGCGGGACGATCTACGCCGACCAGTCGCGCCTCTTCCGTCAGGACGTGGACGTTGAAAGCTCGCCGAATTTCGGCGTGAACTTCGCGATGCCGGTGGCCAATGGATGGAAGATCGAGCTGATGGTGAATCGTCAGGACACGCATTTCACAAACGGCGCCGGAGGACTGTTCGCGCCGAACGATCGATTGGCTGATTTTGCGATCACTTATTTCCATGGAGGCCTGCAGATTCCGTTCGCCGTCAGCCGCGCGGCGACGCCGTACTTCATCGTCAGCGCCGGCATCGCCAATCTCGATCCGAAAGTGAGCGGCGCGTCATCGTCGAATCGCTTTTCCGCGGGAGGCGGCATCGGCGTGAAAGTGCCGATCAATCGCAACCTCGGCATTCGCATCGAAGAGCGCGGCTATTTCACGACCCTGAGCAACTACGGCGATAACTGCCGGAGCTGCTACTACACGTACAACCACGATCTGTATCAGGGCGAGACGAACGTGGGCGTGTTCCTGCGGTTCTGATCACTGCCGCCACGTGTCATCCTGAGCGCAGCGAAGGATCTCAAACAACAGGATTTTCGTTGATTGAGATCCTTCGCCGTCTGCGCGGCTCAGGATGACACTCGCTGCCATCAGTGCTGTGCCGAATCCTGGAGTTCGGTCGAGCGCTTAGCCATCATTGCCACCTGAAAATCTTCAAACCGATCGCAAACGTGACGATGCCCCACACCGCGAGAAGCGCGAGGTGGGGCATCACTTTTGTGATCGGTGCGGCGTCGTTCATCACCGCCCGCAGCGCATCGTTGAGCATCGTCAGCGGCAGCGCGCGGATGAACGGCTTCGCGGCTTCGGGGAATCGCTCGTACGAGAAGAACACGCCCGAACAGAGCCACATCGGCATCATGATCAGGTTCATCAGGCCGCTGACGCCCTCGAGCGTCCGCGCTCGCGATGCGGTGAGAAGTCCCAGACCGGAGAAGGCATAACCGCCGACGACGCATAACAGCGCGAGAACGGCGATCGATCCGTTCACGCGCACGCCGAAGACGATCCAGCCGAAGGCGACGAGCACGGTTACTTCAACCACCAGAAAAATCAGTCGCGACAGAAACTGCGACATGACGTACTGACTCTTCCGCATCGGTGTGGCGATCAGCCGTTTCAACAGCTTCTTCATTCGCGCGTTGGCGATGGTGAAACCCATGCCCCACATTCCGGTGCCCATGAGGTTCATGCCTAACAAGCCTGGAATCAGGAAGTCGATGTAGCGGGCGCCCTGCTCGTGCACATACTCGTCGCGCGCGGGCATCACATTGCGACGGCCAGCCGCGGCCTGCAATGCATCGTCCGCTTCGCGCCGCGCGGTTCGGCCGTCAGGACTGGTCGGGTCGTAGCGATAGATCAGCGAGTGTGTGCTGTCGACGACGAGCGACACCCTTCCGTGTCTCAGCGCGTCTTGAGCGTCGACGCCATTCAAAACGCGCGGTGCCAGCGCCGGCGATTTCGTGAGCGCCGCAGCTTCGGCGGATACAGCGGAACCGCCCACAACGGCAATTGGAATCCGATCCGGCGGCTTCTCGCGAAAGGCGAATCCCAGCGCGAGTGCGAGCAGCAGTGGAAAGCCGAAGACCCAGAAGATGGCCTCCGTTTCGCGCACAAACTCCTTGGTTCGCGCGCTGGTCAGCTCGAGGATCGCCGGACGCACTTTGTCAGACATCGCGCAGCTCCCGTCCGGTGAGGGAGACGAACAGGTCTTCGAGGGTCGCCGCGTGCGTCGACAGCGTCAGCAGCTTCGCTCCCGATTTTTCAACTGCAGCGAGCAACTGGGGAACCGATTCGACAAGCGAGTCGACGCGTAATTGACACGCGTTGCCGTGCGGCGTGCAGCCGTGGCACCCGGGCAGATTGCGAAGCGTCTCCTCCGGCAGCGGGGGATCGCTGCTGAATTCGATGATGTTGCGCGCTTCGAGCTTGGCGATCAGCTCCTGCGGCGTGCCCAGGGCGATGAGGTGCCCGTGGTCGACGATTCCGACGTGGTCGCAGAGCCGTTCCGCTTCTTCCATGTAGTGAGTGGTCAGCAGGACCGTTCCGCCCTTGGCGCGAAATCGGGAGACCACTTCCCAAAGCTGCAGACGGCTTTGCGGATCGAGGCCGGTGGTCGGCTCATCGAGAAAAAGGATGTCGGGATCGCCGACGAGCGCGCACGCCACCGCGAGCCGCTGCTTCTGGCCGCCGGACAACTTGCCGACGCGCGCGTTCGCTTTTTCATCGAGCGAGAGATCGCCCAGCAGATCGTCGGGAAGGGGACCGGATCGATAGAAGGAGCGGAAGAGATGCACCGTCTCGTGCACCGTCAGCTTTTCACTGAGTTGGGTCTCCTGCAACGAGATGCCGATGCGCTCGCGCAGATCGCGTTCATTGCGTTTCCATGTGAGGCCGAGGATTTCGACCTCGCCGGAGTCGGGGACGGTGAGGCCTTCGAGGATCTCGATGGTCGTCGTCTTCCCGGCGCCGTTAGGGCCGAGGAGGCCGAAGCACTCGCCATTCTTGATGACCAGATCGAGTCCGTCGACGGCTTTTACGTCGCCGTAGTATTTCTTCAATCCGCGACACGCGACGGCTTGTGAATTCAACGCTTCGCAAGATACAACAGGCGCGCGGCGAGCGGCGAGCGTCGAGCGGGTTTCCGCTCGATGATGATGTGTCATCCTGATGCTGAGCGTAGCGAAGCGGAAGGATCTCAAAGCGCGACGATTGCGATTGAGATCCTTCGCCGACTTCGCGGCTCAGGATGACACAGTCGCCCGCGACGAGCGGCCCCTCCCGGTCGCTGCTCGCCGCTCGCTGTAAGCTGTTTCAATGCGTGCCATCGTGATTGACCACCCCGGCGACGAGAGCGTCCTGACTGTCGGAACTGTCGATGCTCCACCGCTCGTAGACGGCTCGATTCGCATCCGCGTTCACGCGACGGCAGTCAATCGCGCCGACCTTCTGCAGCGCGAAGGACACTACCCTCCGCCCGCCGGAGCCTCGTCAATCCTCGGAATGGAATGCTCCGGCGAAGTCTTCGAAGTCGCGCACGACATCACCGGCTGGCGCGTCGGCGACAGGGCCATGGCCCTTCTCCCGGGCGGCGGGTATGCGGAGGTGGCGGTTGCGGATGCCGGCTCCGCGATGCACGTCCCCGATTCGCTCTCGTTCGAAGAAGCGGGCGCGATGCCGGAGGTTTTTCTCACCGCGTATTTGAATGTGTTCGAGCTCGCGCGGGCCCGGCGCGGCGAGATGCTGCTGGTTCACGGCGGGGGCAGCGGCGTCGGCACGGCGGCGACGACTCTTGCCCGCCTCGCGGGACTTCGCGTCGTGGTCACTGCCGGCTCGCCCGAGAAGTGCCTGCGATGCGTGCAGCACGGCGCGGATCTGGCGATCAACTACAAGACCGAAGATTTCGTCGAGCGCGCGCGGGGCGCAGACATCATCCTCGATCACATCGGCGCGCGATATCTATCCCGCGATCTGCAGGCGCTCAACACGGGCGGGCGGGTGGTGATCATCGGCTCGATGGGCGGCAGCGCCAAAGCGGAACTCGATGTCGGCTCACTCCTCGGCAAACGGCAGCAGATCATCGGATCGACGCTGCGGGCGCGGCCGAAGGAGGAGAAGGCGGCGATCGTCGCCGGATTTCTCGCGCGATTCGGCGACGACATGCGCGCCGGCCGCATCAAGCCGGTGATCGACCGCGTCTTCCCGCTCGAACAGGCCGCAGAAGCGCATCGCCTGATGGCCCGCGATCACTTCGGCAAAATCGTGCTGCAGGTGCGCTAGGCCGCGGAGGTGTCATCCTGAGCGCAGCGAAGGATCTCACGTTGCGCGGATGGAGATCCTTCGCCGTCTTCGCGGCTCAGGATGACACTACACCCGACACCTTTTCGCCCGCGCCCAAATCAGCACTTTCGGATTCATTGACACCGCCGGATCCGCTGAGCGAAGCACGCGCACGGTGTCGTCCTGACATTGAAAAAGCGTGAAGCGATCGATGTCCGGCACCCCGGCCGCAGCGATGTCGATCGCATGGAAGCCGCCGCTGTCGGCGATGCGCGCGTTTGCGCCGCGACGGAGGAGAAGCTGCACGATGTCCGCATAGCCGTAGCCGGCGGCCATCATCAACGGCGTGATGCCGTCGCCGCTGAAGCGATTGATGTCCGCGCCGCCGTCGAGGAGCGCCTCAACCGAGCGAAGCTGTCCTTTGTGAATCGCGTGGAGAAGGGGACTCCAATTGTTCTGTCCGGCCACCTCGTTCGGATCGGCGCCGTGGGCGATGAGATCGCGAATCGTAGCCACGTCGCCAGCGCGGGCTGCGTCGGCGAGCGGCGTGAAATGAGGGTACGGACGGATGCAGCCGAGGAGAAGAAGAGTAAGGAGGGCAGGTCGCATGGTCATCTCCCATGTCAAGTACTTTGTATTGCAAAGTATAGGCCTGCCCAAACCTTCGCGTCAATGAGCGCCGTCTGCTTCCGTAACCATTGTTCGATTCCTGGGAGAGGGATGACCTGCACGGTGATGTCCTCTTCGCCCACGCCGCCACCCTTCCCCTCGCGCCGCGGATTTATTGCACGATAATATTGCACGATTTCTGACGTGATTCCTGGCGATGTCGGAGCTTTCGCCAGCAGCTCGACCCGATCGCACGTGAATCCGGTTTCCTCCTCCAGCTCGCGCCGTGCAGTCTCTTCGGGATCGTGCTCCTCGATCAGACCGGCGGGCAAATCGATTACGCGAGCATCGACCGGACG
>WNGA01017542.1_pt1 | contig 13837 bp, 20 predicted proteins | sample 5400061 | NCBI WGS metagenome assembly WNGA01 (sample SAMN13153366, study PRJNA577476) | soil metagenome | isolation source: 100 cm soil or saprolite under grassland replicate 2 | place: USA:California | collected 2016-06-15 | reverse complement strand
CAATCCCGAACCTCAACGAACAGGCTAAGGCTGCTCGCGACCGCCTGCCATTCAAAGTTTACACTGAAGAAACACATATAGAGCTTCACACCCTCTTATGCGAACTTCTCAAACGATTTGAGTCATCGCTGGAAACTTTGGCCGGCTACCATAGTGTGACAGGTTCTTCCGGAGACTACCAACGTGATTTGCATGCGACTGCAAGCATTGGATACGTTCTTTTTCGTCTTGCCCGGAGTGCTGCTATCGAGAAACACTTCAAAGCCATCGAATCATCACTCGCCGACCGCCGCCACAATAAAACAAAAGATGTGAAACTGGATGGGATTATGGCAGATGGCGTTGAAATTGATCCTGAATTTGGTAGCATCCAAGATACTCATGGGGAGGTTGGCGCACCCGCCCTATGGCAGTCATACCTCAATTGGTTTCGCCTAATGATCGTTCATTTTGAAGCCGTATGGAATCTCGCCGAATATCTCCTTCGACCGGATTTTCAGTCCCATACTATTGACATCAAGATCTTACCATCTCCGCGTGCAAGCGAGACAATGCTCTCATGGGAGAAATTGCTGCTGTCGGACCACTTCCCTGATTCATCATATTCCATGAACGTTGGGAACCAGCCAACCAATGAGATTGTCGAGTTTCTTAGATGGTCACCTTTTGATGAGGAGGGAAACAGGGCCTCGTACAGCGTTGAAAACGTCATAGTGGCTCTTAAAGATCTCCTTGGCGAGTCTCCTCCCTTCGACGACCATAGGACCCCCGCTCAATCAATCATCGAGGAGATCCAAAAGCTACGAATCTTCAATTATCACCAGTCGCTCCTCTGGGATACATACGCCACCAGGATGCGTACGAAGGTCGAGTTATTGGAATGTGTTACTGATTCATCTGAATTCCGCAGCACCATCACTGATATCATCCGAATGCTTGAACCTCTCAGGGACAGCTCCCGACTCTTTCTCCAGTTATCCCGGCAACCGCTGTCATCAGGGAATGGCTTTCGAGGTTCCCTGCATTGCGAACTCTTCCTGGCCAGTCTCATCAGCCTTTCGCGCACCGAAACTTCGGGTAAAATTTATGACAAGCACAAAGCTGTCCTGGATGGATTACAAGTAATGCATTATTCTTTCTACTCAGGCCTTTCTCATCTCCAGTGCTACAGGGTGCTGGGTCAGTCATTGGAGTATCCAATCGATGCTGTCCAGTGTGTGCGTACCTACTCCGTGAATTACCGCTGAGTGACGGGGAACGCTTCCTTACAAGCCCCTCTCGCTGCACAATTTCAGCATGTGCACTGCTGACGTGGCTTCCAGCGCCGGTTATCAAGAAAATGAACCATGTCTTTGGGGCCCGGTTGAGGGAAGAGCTTATTGAGACGATGATTCGCATTTCTTCGGTGAACAGTCGTCAACCCTCCCCCCCAGACAAATTTACGGGGGCCTCTCTAACAGTGCCGCTGAAAAAAAGTTACCAGACGGGTGGTGTCCTCCGTCTTGACTAGACTCATTGTAACGAAGGCGGAGCCTTCGACGAAAACCAATTATGAATCGTGTACTAATCTTTTCTGCTTGTATTCATTATGTAAAGTGAATTTACGAATTTACGGGACAATGTTGGCCGAGGACTGCCGAAGAGAACTCAACGGAGCACGGCCCGTACCGAATATTCCAAAGCGGCGGCAGTGAGTAATCGATTAATTGCTTATGCTCTGCACTGTCACTCTGCACCAAGGAGAGGCTACGCTCCTGTTCCAGTAAGCACTCGCTGTTTCACCCGTCGAGCTCTCTCATTTCCCGCCCTCACAGGCTCCTCCACAAGCGGCCACACTCTCCCAGCCATCCGACCCTTTCCATGGTCAGGAGCTGCTCGCAAAAATCGCCGCCAGGTTCATCACCCATCTCTTCGCGTGTCCCGATTACCCCCATCCACCAATCACACCCACGCTAGGCTCCCCTTCTTAATCGCGTATGCTCTACATCGCACAAAACTACATCCAGCCGTCACCTTCGCAGCCCTCGTTCTCCTCCGTGCTGACTGACGGGGAGGTGTGGGACAAGGATCTGTTCAAGTACGTTGAGAAGGAGACAGAAAAGGGAGATGAGTTTGGGTTTTGAAAAAGGAGAGGGACGATCTCATTGACAGACATCTTGCATGGGCAGCGTGTTTTATTTCTACACTGTACAACGATTGTGGGTATCTTTCGCTTTCATTTCTCTGTTCCACCTCACTGTTTGCACAGATACATTGCATCCCACCCACTCACCTTCCCATCTCTTTCCGCCGTGCTTCGCCTCTCGACCAAATATCTTGTCGAGCCATTCGTACAACACCGCCTCTTCCACCTCTCCCCCCAAACAAGCGATACATCCCGCGAGAGTTCTGACTACACCCACTCATCATTCAGTTTTCACTCATGATGAACCTGCCCAGGATCCTGCCGTCCTAGTGTACGATCTCCCGAGGTATATACAGAGGGTTGCACCTGGACCACCTCCACTTCCACCGCTTCTCAGGCTGTCAGAGCCCAGAATGAGGTGTACAGCATGCCTAGCTGGTACGAGGTCGAAGAGAGCCCACCACGGTTTGAGAATCCGATGATAGCCCCACGACCGCATCGGGTCGACCGATCGATACCTACTAACGTGAGCTTCTCGTTCTTCTCTCTCCTGCGCTGCTGCTTATCCACTGTAGATCACAAAGGTACTCGACGATCTCCAGGCCCTCCCGCCTCCTGCTCTCCCAGCCCCTTCCCCACCCTCTCGCTCTCCTCCAGTCTGCTCTTCCCAAGGTCCCCATTCCGACGCATGATCCGATGCTGCGGATAGCCTGGTACCGGGATTTCTTCTTCCTGATCGAACGCACGAGTCCGACTGGCTACCCATATACGGATCCTCCCGTCGGCCCAATCTCCTTGTCCTCCCCAGATGGCCCGATCCTCAAGTCACTGACACCGCTGTCACTCTCGTCCTCCAAATCGCTACCTCCTTCCCCATCCCTCCCTCCAACACACACATCCGCGAATCCAAAGCTTCCGCCGTAGGTCCCAGAAGCCCTCGCCATCCGCGAGTTCCCTTCCTTCGTGCCCCATAACCAGTCTCTTTCATCTCCACCTTAGGCAAGCGGAACATCTCAAGCGGAAACGAATTTTTGCTCTAGCCTACGATCTTCTATCTGCAATCAGCGTCCTAAAAATAGTTTGCGCATGCTCCAGAGCCTATGGGTCGAGATTTTGTCGGACGAAGTTGCGAGGATGATGTTTAGGGGTGGAAAGACCAAAGAGGTATCCAAATACTTCGGAATAGGTCTTTGACGGATTTCGTTCTGACGAATGCGATGTTTTTGATTGGCAAAGCATTTACGAGGCAATGACTCCCTTCTATTCAAGTGCTGACAATGTATCTTGTACAGACATAGGAATTAAAAATGGCCGATTCTCATCCTTCTCCGGAGCACACAGCAAGTCTGTCAAGGACACCAAATTAGGGGCGATTTTGGATGAGAGAGCATGCAGTGTCGGAGGAAGTTGTGAGCGGAAAACAACATTAACATCCCAGAACGAGCAATCTCGCCTTTCTACCTACTCCAACTCGGTGGTGGACGTGAATTTATATTCCTTCGGAACGACCGTATTGCGTATCGAAAGGAGGAACTCAAGACTTCTCATTGTGATCGTGTTTGAAGGGATCCAAGTGTCCTGATCGGGTGTCCGTGTCGTGACGAGGTGGATTGGTGGGATTTTAGGAGAAGGGTTGGTGAGGTATGCGTCTTTTTCGTTTCTTCTTCCTCGGTTTGGATTGAAATGAGGGTTTTAGCTTCCGACAATGATATTTTCGATTAAGGACGAACCCTTCTGATTCAGACGTTACTATGGGTACGATTTGGATTTGGACGATGGAGGGGAGGAAGGCGATGATGATGACGACGGTGTCGAGGTTGAGTTGACGTTAAGATGGACGCTGAAGCGAACAATAACGACGATAACGACGACAAACGTTTTTCGTCCTTCCGGAGGATGAAAGACGTCATGGGAGAAATGGTCGAAGAAGTTGGGAGCGAAATTTAGATTTTTATTCTCAAACTTCTTTACCTAACGATCTCAAGTAACAAATTTGTCCCGAGGACCAACATTTTTGATTGATGATAATGCTGGATGCGTATCTGGAGAAGGTGCGCCCATACTTCATTTTCTCGACTGTCCACCACTCCTCTTGAAGCGTTTCCGAGAATTGCGAGAATTGCGCAATCCAAACATCACTTTTCGCAACTTTTTTGACATCAGACCCTCGCTGTTCACTTTGCAGGTTTTCGTATCAGATCCTTGCAGTTTAATTTCCGCAGGCTTTCCTATGACAGCATTTTTCACCAAATATTATTGTGTAGTGATCACAGTTTGAATGCATAGTTTGTTTACATGGTTTTGGAAAATCCTGAGATCAAAGTACGAAAGGCATGGTCGACAGTCATGGTCGACAGTCATGGTTGAATGGTCGACAGTCATGATCGACAGTCATGGTCGACAGTCATGATCTGTCATGAAATCCCCGGTCATCAATCTCAAATATTGAATCTATACTGGCGATCAAGCTGAATTGCCTCTAGTCTACTTCCAGTCATGGTCTGTGCTCATTTCTGTAATGCTTTTAAGCCCGAGGCCTGTCAGAGCGATTTATTTTCCTCGCCTTCTGTTTTGCTTCTACTATTGCTATTCTCTCCATCGTCTAACTCACATTCAGTCTCTCATTTTTTTCACCTACGACCAGCTCATATCTATATCGTACTCTCAGTATGTTTCCAATGCCATTCACTCTGTCATCGTTCCAACACTGAAATTGTTCTAGTGTCGTTTAATTTCACTCCGGAAGAGGTCGCTCGTTATCAGGCCTTTCTACAATACCAACAGTCAGCTCAGACTGGCCCATCTACAGCCACTACTGCATCACCCATCGCCTCACTGGCTCTTCCAGGCTCTATACTATCCTCTTCTGTAAACTCTCGTATGTCAACTAGAATTTTCCACACTCATGCACTCGTGACTCACAGCCTTCTCAAATTTAGAACATGGAGCCGCTTCAGGTTCCCATCTCTCAGGAATAACATCACTGGCACCTTCCTCTCATTCGTTTCATTCCTCTCAACAAACATCTAGTCATCCACCCTTCGTATCACAGTCTCAGCACCTTTCTCCTGCTCCACCAATTACACAGCTCTATTCAAACACGAGAGCTCAACAGCATGGTCATCCAGCAGCATCATCGTCATCAGCCCCATCGTTTCATCCCTTCTTCGGCACTGGCCTAAATATTTCTACATCACATGTTAATCAGGCTCGCCTGGCATCAGCGAATGCTACTATTCCTCGGAATCTACCTCTTGCTCGTCGGGGTCGCCGAGGACCAAGTGCGATAGCACCCTGTCTCCCCCGGGTTTCATCACGAATGTCAATTGAGAAATGTATGCAGAAAATACCTGGCTCTGTTGATAGTCTCCATATGACAATAAGGGTTTTTCCACCTCTTGTGAGTTTTTCTTTGCCTCTGTCGTGTCCGAGTCTACTTTTACTGACTCAATGTCTAGTTATCAGATAAACAGGAGCATATCATGTACAATCATCTTCGCACCACTGTTGATAACTGGCTGGCTGAGCACTGTCTTATCTATCACGAAACACTTCCTATCACAACTTTAGTCAAATCGATTATCAAGGAGATCGAGACAAGAATGAAGGATTCTCCATTGGCTTATTGTTTTCAGCCTCTACGATCAACATTCGCAGACCATGAATCTTTGCCTCTGAAATTACTTGGAGTAGTTGGAAGAGGAATAAGTCGGGGGCCACATGGGCTGATTCTTCTTCGTTCAAAGCCCTTTTCGGCAACAACAACTCTTTCCGATCTGATAAACAATAAAGTGACCTTTGCACCTCCTTCCTGTCTCGATAGTGATGCCAATCGCTGGGCAATGTACCTCGGTGAGATTTTTTTACCCACTGTAATTCATAGTTTAATATTCTTCTAGCTGTTGAAGCCTTTCCTCTTTCACATCTTCGTGATGGGCAACGACATACCTGTACCAGCTTCTGGTTGAACAAGAGTTTCTCAAGAGATAGCAATATTAAATCTGAGGACGACTCCTTTGATCAAAATTCATCAGGAGGAGAAGACGATGAGGCCAATAGACAGACAACACCAGTTCTGCGAGAGGTAAAATTCAATGTGATACTATATACTAGTCAATGCTTATATTATTGTCCAGATCAACTCTTCAGATGAAGCTCCAACTTCTCTTGCATTATCGTCTGCCACTAATCACTCATTCACCTCTTCTCGCTTTCTGCCTGATGAAATCTGGGCAAATTCTTGGACTTCTCTGCCAACCAATTTTCCAGCATTTACAATCAACGATCTTGCAGCAGCAGTGCATGATGCAGTTGATGCACCCGAGGACTTAGCTGTTCAGGGCACTAGCATGTCTGGTCTTGTTAAAAATTTTGAGGATCTTATCGACAAATGCCTTTCTGCTGGTGACTGCACAGAGCTTCTTGCTCGGAATCGTCATTTTGAGGTGTAGGTTTTTATTTTCATCTGGCGCTTTATAAACTCTAGCTTATCTTTTCTTTTTAGAGATCCTCGTGGTCACATCGGTTTGACTTTTGGCCAGGGAATCGAGCGGGAGGTGCTTTATACAGCTTTTGCTGGATATCTCATAAACTTCTCTTGCTGGTTTGTACCGAAACACAATGCTCGTGCATCCCTTCAGACTAGTTGGCCAGGATGGCGGGCTGGTATGGTTACTGAGAATCGTCTTATCCATGTCAAAAGGCTCGGGGCTCTTTGTGCACTCATGCTTATCGCTGGCATATGCCCCGAACCCTTAAATCCCCTTTTACTTCATTTCGTCATACATGGTTTCGATTTCAACTCGCTTACTCCAGGCATTGTTCAAGAATGGCATCCAGAGCTCTATCAAACTATCACTGACTGGCTCGAAACTGGCCCATCTGGTGATACTGAACCCTTTCGATCGCACTGGATTTCATATCATGATCAAGATGTAAGTGTTTATTATCAGCGAATGTCTCATAGCATTAATATTTTACTAGCCTTCGGTATTGCGAAATCGTGATGAAGCTTCGCACAAAGCATATGCACCTGAAATGCTTTACTATGCTCTTTTCGGACCTGAATTGCCATGTCATCCTGAATGGAAAGCTTTCCGAGATGGTTTTTCACTCCGGTGCCGAAATGGCTTTTCATTTTTAGAGGTAAGGAATAAATATGTTGAGGTTACAGAATTGCTAATATCTGTATACCTGTTTTTAGATTCCAAAAGCATTTAATGGAGGAAGCGAGATCTTTCTTAATCTTCTCTGGACCTCATCGGTTTGCGATTATGAAAGTCTTGCACCATATCTCCACTACTCGCTACCACCTGTCGGTTTCCTCCGCAGACTCGCTGCAGCTCAACCAGATCTCACACATTCAGTATCTGAGCTTATTGCCGACTTCCTTCGCGGCTCAGGTGCACCCTGTCCAGAAGAGTTTAATTCACTCCAGGATGGATTTAGTTTGCTCGTTGATTTTACCAAACTCGACGATCCAGCTTTCCGATCCCGGATTTTTCTCTGGGCTGCTACAGGCTGTCCTACAATTGACCCTACCACAAGCGAGAGGATCACGGTAGGTGTCTGTCTCATATCAGCTAATATCGCTAATTGTGACTGCCTACTCAGATTATTATTGCTGATGACGATGATCCCCTTTATGCAGATGCACGAAACCGGGATGTCATGCTGGCTGCAGGTAAGATATGTTTCAGAACCTGTCTCAAGGCTGTTCGCATTCCTGCTTCGCATATTATTAAACTCGCTTCATCATCCTCTCCCACCTCGCCTAACAACCCCCAGGATTTTATATCTGCATTCAATCACTGGCTTTTCATAGAAACCCTTGCTGCTTTAGGAGGCCATTCACTACTTTAGATATACTACTATCATAATTTTTCTTCCTACTTTTTCACTACACTGCTGTTGCCCAGCGATCATGTCTGTCTTTTCCACTGAACATTCTCGTCTTCAGCTACCTAACTACTGTTCGCTACCCAGCAAACCCCACCGAACATTTTTCTATCCAGCTTAACTACCTCCCATTACAGGCAGTATAGTATTACTAGTTTATTTAATCGAAATCGCTTTCCTGAAAATGACATCGCTTTCCCCAATTAATGTGCATCATTAGTTCAGTGTGCCAGCACACCAGCACCAGCTATAATATAGTAGATACCCTTAGCAGGCTGCAAGACACAATGGCTGAATGGCTGTGATCTAAGGACTGTGAAATATCGTCTGAGGATTGCCTCTATGAAGGCCAGGGTTCGAATCACCATATGGGCAAAAAATAACCACCTGTTACTACACCTGCAGATGTAATCTGAATGCTGTAACCTGTATATAGAGCTAATCAAAGTGTGATACTGGAGAGTCTCTTTTTTTTAATGTTATAATACAATTGTCTAGGGTTTTCGATTTTCCATATATCCATATAGCAGAAATAGAAATGTCCCCTGCTGTCTGCATCCACACAGCCATTCTTGCATCAAAATCTCCCGGACCGTCTGTATAAGGAGTGGCAGGCGGAAAAAGTGGAACTTCATTCAAATGGTCTGGAGGACCTGCACGGCCAATCCAGGATGTCGCTCCTTCACTTTGTGGTGCAGAGCTACGCACTGATTGCACAATATGATCATCGTTTAGTGCAGCCCAGTCCACCCCATACACCTCCAGTTCATCTGCAGTCAGATTGGTGTCTGCATCATATAGCCTGTCACCCCGAACACCATGAACAAGCATATCAAAGCCGAACATATCTGCAGGAGATCGGTTTGGTCCATTTCGAATCTGAATTCGGTGGTGATTCCATGCTTCGGCAAAAAACGAGAGATGCTGATTGAGAATAGGAAGAAAGAGGTGGTGAAGGAGCCATAAATGATAGACATTATTGATATCAAGCCCATGATGAAGTTCGAGAGCAGTGAATGCAGCTGACCATGCAGCACCAATCTGAGCAGTAACATCGACCCAGAGCCGTTCGATACGAACATTGTGGACACTTCTGTGTGAAAGATCCAGTATGAGATGGGGTCTAATTAAGCTGCCAAAAGACTTACCGGCCCCATATATATGATCCATGCTGTGTCCCCCGGAAACTTTCTATCCACGCAGCAACCTGTAGATTTTCCACACCATGGTCACCCCGCAAACGAGATGGAACACCGTATACAGCAACTGCCCGCAAAAACAGATCTAGAACAGTCTGTCCCATATTATTATTACTTGCTTGCAGAGCTGTTATCAGCCGTGAATATCCATCAATAAAGCCATGGATTACAATTCCCCAACGGATCAGTCCTGAATCGTCAAATTATTAGAATGTTTTCTGCTACTGTGCATGTAGCATAAATACTCACCATGCTGCCCATCATGGTGCCATAAGGCATTCGGTCCTGCAACTGAGTAAACGCGGCGACGGATTCGTATGCGGTCGAACACCCGATGTACAGGATCAATCCGTAAAAGTGACTGCTGAATTCGGTGGTGTGGAATACGATATCCTAATCTTCTCAACATTCCATGCAGCATAGTCTTTCCTGCGCGGACAAAAGTCTGTCTTAACTGCAGGATTAGACTGTCCAATTCATCATCTGTGGCAGAGGATATGGGTCCTGTATAAGATGTGATGTGATCGCGACTCGGAGCCTGAGGCTGCCCAGAATTTGGAATATAATTTGGGTCCGAGGGATCGAGAAGGGAATCAGGACCAGTCTGAGTTGTCTCTGGTCCAATTAGAACACCCAGGTTATCATCTCTGTGGAAAACAAATGGATCCAACTGTTGCTCGGCAATTCCATGAGAGAGTAATGCATTTCGCACAGTCTGTCGGCCAACACCAAGAAACCGGCTGATAGATGATGTGCTCCGAAGTGAATAAGCCCAGTGGAGAAATTCTGGGTTTATCTGGATAGATGGACGGCCAGGACGGCCAGTATAGACAGTCTCTATAACAGAGGGATGGCCATGATGCGATTGATCTAATGCTTCGCGATAAGCTGATCGGATTTCTTCCTGCATCATTGCAATACTTGTGCAAAGAATTCCATATTCATTAGTGTCGAAAATTTGGGGAAACTAGTGCACATTGTAAGTGTTTCAGGACTAGCAGAAAATCACTTACCTGTTGGACCTGTTCGTTGAATTCATCAATGCTGTTACCAAGCTGAGATAATCGATTTGTTTCAGCATGTCCAGTCACTGCTTCCTGCACACTGTGCACCAGTTGATAATAGATAGTACGAAATGCTGTGAGTAGCTCAGTATGACCTGCTTGATGAATTTCAGACATAATAGTTTGTATCAGATATGTCACACAGAAGTCACAGTCCTTGCCGATTTCCATACATTCAATCTGTTTATACGAACATAGTACTTAGTCCTCGTCTTCAACTTTCTCAAAAGCAATAAGTGGCTCTCCCTCACGTTTAACTGCTTCAGCCCATGCATCACTAACACGTCGAGAAAAAGTGATCGCAATAATCGAATTAGCGCGTCCATAGCTAAGTGTCGTTCCATGAAGATGTTCCGGCTTGAAAGCCATTGCAGTTCCTGTGTACTGATGAACGACAACCTTGAGCCCAATGTCAACAAAACTAGAACCACCCATCAAAGGCTCTGATTCTGGTAACACCACCATCGTACTGTCAGGACAGAAAGCAAATGCATATGTGCAATACGATTTGTCTGTATGAGTGTGTCTAACAATTTCGAAATCAGTTCGGCTTTCATATTTTTAAAAAAGACTGTACGCTTGGTATCCATAAGAAAAATACGCCTCAGGAGGTGCGCGTTCGGCAGTAGGAAATTCATATACTTGATCTTCCACTTTGACATGGAAACCATAGCCTAAGAAGTATGTAAAATTGGATAGTGAAATGAGAATTTATGAATTTCACCCTGTTTGATATTGCGCGTCGCTAAACGAGGCAATTTCAGCTCGGCCAGCTTATTGTCCACACAATCCAAGACATCACGAGGCATAACCGATTGCACAAGACTCCACATAATCGACATTGCACCTACTGCATCTTCATCACGGCTGATCATGATGTCTTCATCCAGATTTTTCTGAAAACTCTTCGCCCAGCCAAGAACACGTGCATGCCGGGCCCCCATGTTAAGCCCCAACTGAACGAGTGTACCAGGATGAGTGGGCTAATTTATAACACTGTCATTAGTAGAATAAACTGGATAAGTCGATGACATACCCGGGTATCACGTCGGTCATAACAGGCCTGAGAAATAACCTCTTTAATCCACTGCAAAAGGTGTGCCGAAAAGGGAGCTTTACAGGCCACTCCACGAAATACCACAAGTTCGATATCGAACTTACCTATTTGAAAACATCAGATGAAGTCTATATGATGAGATAACACCTACACCTCTCAGGGTCACTGTACGAGTAAAATATCACTGATTCATCTTTATGAACAACATAGAAGCCGTTCTGTTCATTTGCTATCACAGCCTTCGGATCCAAGTTTGCAACTTCGTCGAGAACCCGGTAGTGCTTCACATTGTGATTCTTGTTCCGGGCACGTTCAACGAGCTTGACCTTATAAAGCCGATCTCTGGGTGACCGATCGAACAAATCCTGCAGATAATATGGTTCGTAGAAAAGCCCTAGTTGTTTAATCTGGAGAAGTAGTGATAATACCTGATTCGACACAAATTTAGATATACGACTTACGAATCTTCGCTTTTCCCAGTGGCCTGGAAGATTAGCAGTTTGTTTCAAGTATTGAGACAGCTGCCTCATCAATGTATACAGAGGTTCCTCTTTTTGCTGAACACTCGGAGAGCAATGAAGTAGCGACAGAAAAGCTGTGGGCTACAATGAGTCAGTACAATCAGATTGATCCGAAATTCATCGACTCACATTATCGACCTCCTGGCCCCAAATCTCAGAGGCTGTGTCCAACAACCTAGGAAACAACTCAGACAGATTGTCTGGTGTCAATTGTTCCATGAGATAGATGGTATCCTGCAAATGCAGGTAATTTTCCCCTGCCAGCTCATCAACATTCCAGTTCCAATGGGAGGCAAAAATGAGGCTATCACTTACAGTTAGAGAGGATCTGTTGTTTCTTCTGCTGCTGCTGCTTTCCCTTCCCCATAGTTAACAGGTATACCTTGCTGAACTATGACACAGTGTGATAGGGTGTATAGTATGATCGATCTCAGGAGTGTGACACATGATTTTGTCACAGGCATGTTTCGTAGGAGAAAAAAATAATTATACTGCAACTGCTATAAGGACACAGAATCAGAAAGTAGGGGAAAGATCTCTATTGTTTTCTAATCTAAAATTTTTAGCTGCTAACGCAATCATCAAAGGGCGGCAGTGGGTGGTCAGTGCCCTCCGGGTTCCCTCCCCGCTTCTCCAAATATCTCCACAACGCGATGGCCGATCAAGGCGGTCATTAGCGCGTCGAAAACCTTTCGATTAGATGTTAAAATTAATATGAGAACCACAGGAAACGAGCAAGTACTTACTGAGATAAGTGCCAACTGCTATCCCAGGTCATCCCCCCGTTTCTCCAGATATCTCCACAACGCAACAGCCGATCAAGGCGGTTATTAGCGTGTCGAAAACCTTTCAATTAGATGTTAAGACAGATATAAGAATCACAGAAAAAGAACGGGTACTTACTGAGATAAGTTCCACCTCCTCCTCCTGGTACTTCCTCCCCACTTCTCCAAATATCTCCACAACGCGATGGCCGATCAAGGCGGTCTTTAGCGCGTCGAAAACCTCTCAATTAGGTGTTAAGATTAATATAAGAACCACAGGAAACGAGCAAGTACTTACTGAGATAAGTGCCAACTGCTATCCCAGGTCATCCCCCGCTTCTCCAAATATCTCCACAACGCGACGGCCGATCAAGGCGGTCTTTAGCACGTCGAAAACCTCTCAATTAGATGTTAAAATATATATAAGAATCATGGAAAACGAACAGGTACTTACCTAGATGAGTGCCAGGTCTTCGGACGAGTCCCTCCTCTTTCCAAGTATCTCCACAACTTGGTGCATTGAGAAATTATGAGCCTGCGGGCTTCGTAGTGCAAGTCAGTATATAAGAAAATGTTTGCGCACGCACATGTCGTTGCCTTCTTGTTGCCTTCGTTGTCAATGATTATCGCGACCTGAGACCTGAGACCCGCACCAGAGATCAAAGTTCCACACTTGTGCAAACAATGATATCGACCTCGACATCGGACTATAAGGTAATACAAATAATATTTAGTGAAAAATACAGTTATAGAAAAATACAGTTATAGATAACAACGATGACCTCACGACAACAACAACAACAACAACAACGACCACCCGCAACGATGGCGACGACGACCGCCACCACCACAACGTCGTCGACCATGGCCTCCAGCACCACCCGCGACGACGACCACCACCACCACTACCAGCACCAGCACCACGCCACGACACCATAACCGCCTCCTACGAAAACGAGTGTACGTGCTCGTTTTCATAGGAGATGGTTGTTTTGACGCCGGCACCATCAAGGACAGCGGACGCAAAGGTACGTCCGCGAATTTCTTCTTTTTTCCTCTACTACCATGATTTGGCAGGGAACAGTACGACGCCGACCGTCGTGGTGGTCCACCGTGACCACCTCTGCTGCCAACCACCACCACCTGCCTCCAACCACCTCCCTCGAAAACGAGCCCAAACAGCTCGTTTTCGAGGGAGGAGATTGTTTT
>WNGA01008708.1_pt1 | contig 13842 bp, 14 predicted proteins | sample 5400061 | NCBI WGS metagenome assembly WNGA01 (sample SAMN13153366, study PRJNA577476) | soil metagenome | isolation source: 100 cm soil or saprolite under grassland replicate 2 | place: USA:California | collected 2016-06-15 | reverse complement strand
GGCCGCCGGCATCACGCATGGCGGGATCGTTTTGCAGGATGCGGGAGAGTTCGTCCCATTTGCGGTCCTGCCCAGAGGCGACAACGGCCCTGGCCTGATGTTCGAGTCCCTGGAGGAGGATAATCTCCTGCTCCAACTCGGCGATGGTGCGGGCAGCAGTGGCCTGATCGACCAGCGTTTCTTCGAGATTCTCCTGTTCCTCGGCGTTGAGATCGTCGTCGTCCTCGGGCACATCGGCGAGCGTCTCGGCGAGGAGGTGCTGGCCGCGCATGCCGAGCCTTTCCTCGCGGAGGCGGCGTTCGAGGCGTTCCTTGCGGCGCTTGAGCGATTGGAGGATGGCCTCGGGGCTGGAAGCCAGGCGGCGCTGGAGGGCCGTGAGGGCGAAACCGACAGAGCCTTTACGCGAGCCGTCGAGTTCGTCGGCCTTGCCCATTTCCGTCTTCACGTAGTGCGTGACGGATTCGTACAGGGCAGCCTCGATATCGGAGAGCGTATAGTTAACCGTGTACGCCTTGCGTTCGGGGAAAAGCGGCGTGCCGTCGAACTTCACCATCTCCTCTTTCACCATACGGCGCATGAGGTCGGACGTATCCACCTTATGGACGCCGTCGCGGAACCGGCCGTAGAAACGGTCGGAATCGAGTAGCGACAGGAAGAGCTGGAAGTCTTCCTCCTTGCCGTTGTGCGGCGTGGCGGTCAGCAGCAGCAGGTGCCGCGTGTGTTGACCGATCTTCTCGGCGAAATTGAAGCGCTTCGTGCGCGCAATTTCCCTCCCGGAAAAGTGGGCGGAGAGCTTGTGAGCTTCGTCGAACACCACCAAATCCCACGCCGCGAGGCAGAGCTTGTCCTGGGCATCCTCGTTGCGCGACATCTGGTCAAGCCGGACGATGAGGTGGTCATAGTCCTCAAAGGGATTGCCGCTGGGCGAGGTGGCTTCGAGTTCCTTGGAAAAGATGCGGAACTCCAGACCGAATTTTTCAAACAGTTCATCGCGCCACTGCTCCACGAGGCTGCCGGGAGCGATGACGAGAATGCGGCGGGCGTCGGCCCGCATGAGCAGTTCGCGGATGTAGAGGCCGGTCATGATGGTCTTGCCCGCTCCGGGATCGTCGGCCAGCACATAGCGCAAGGGCTGGCGCGGCAGCATGGCTTCATACACCGCAGTGATCTGGTGCGGGAGCGGGTCCACGTTCGAGGTGTGGACGGCCATCATCGGGTCGAAGAGAAAGGCGAGGTCGATGCGCTTGGCTTCGATGGCGAGCTGGAAGGCTTCACCGTCACCGTCGAAGGCCCAGGGGCGCTCCTGGGTGGCAAGGGCGATAGTGGTTTCGTCGGTCCGTCCAAGCAGGCGCTCCTTCAGAGTGCCCTCGGGCGTCTTGTAGATGACTTGCACCGCGCCTTCGGCGATGGGAACGACGGCGACAATCGTGGCGACCACCGAAGATTCGAGGCCGATGAGGGAATTCCCGGGGGTCAGGTCTTCAAGGCGCATGTCAAGTGTCTTTCAAGTGGGTTAGAGACACAGATTTCTCGTGTGCTCTTGCTGCCGTATCGGTAGGTCGATGTGGTGCGCACAGGCCCGAGCTGCACGCAGCATGGGCCCTAGAATCCCCCCATGGCGCGCAGTCGGCCTGGGCATCCAGACCGCCGGCACCTGCAACCATTGCTCCACCTGCTGCCGGGCCGTCGCCACGGACACCGGTCGCTCAAACACGCGCGGGTGGGTGACCAGCCGCACAAACGCCAGCAGGGACGGCCAGGGGAGGCCCACCCGCGGCAGCGTATTGAGCTGCTGATCCAGCCACGCGTGCGCTGCGGCGTGCTGCGGCAGCTCAGCCGCATAGGCATAGATGAGGAGAGCGGCATCGACGAGGATCATCAGCAGGCGTCCCCTTCGGCGAGGGCCAACACTTCCGCAATATCATCCAGATTCCCCACGAGACAGCGCCCCAGGGAGACGGGCTCCGTGTGAAAGGCCGGTGAGGGTGCCGGCGCATCCATCTGGCGCAGCCCTTCTCGTAACGCCTCGTTGAGCAGGGTTCTAAAAGACACCTGGCGCTCCTGGGACAGGCGTTTGAGGAGGATGGCCACATCATCGTCTAACGTCAGAGTCGTACGCATACATCAGAGCATACTCGAAGCGATGTCCTGAGGCAATCTGCCTATGCGTCTCGCTACACAGGGTTTTTTGCATTACCCCCCGCAAGGGTATATTGCAGCAATATGCCTATCTCATGACGAGGAGTGCCTCGTTAGGCTCTCACCCTGAAAGATGGAGGATGTAACATGGTTGCGGCGAGCATCAAGAAGCTCTATGCTGAGTTGAATGACGAAGTATACTGTCTTTACAATATTCCTGATAGCATGCGCCAAGCAATCGAGGAAACCCTCGGCGAACGCCCTCCGAAACTCATCTGGCCCCAGATGGAAGGCAAGACTGTCGAGCAGAAGGGCATGGAGCACGTCTGGCGCCTGCTCTCCTACGTCGTCAAGCGCGTGGTGGAGACCAATGCGGACGGCATCGTGCCCTTTATGGGCATATCTGGCGAGACGGCGTTGCTAGAGCGCGGACATCAGGAACTCGCGGCACTTTTCCCGGGCTATGACATCAACGAGGTCGAAGTTGAGATCACCAACGAACTCAAGCTGCAAGGTCAAGGGCTATAAGAGGACCAATAGCATCCGGGAGTGGCTTGTGGATGTATTTTTCGACTACCACGTCGCATTCTACAAGCATCGCCCCATCATCCGGCACACCTCCAGCAAACCAGACCGGGGAGAGGCCACTTTCGCGGCGCTCATCCATTACCACAAGTTCGACAAGGACCGCATAGCGAAGCTGCGCAGCAGTTGCCTGCGTGAAGCGCTCAACGTCTTCCGTCGAGAGGCAGGACATGCCGCCCAGGCAGTGCGCACCAACGACCGGCTAGAGTGGCAAACCAGGGTCGAAGAGGCAGAGGCGCTTGACCAGCGACTCCAGTGGATCCAGGAAGGACAGCACGAGGGAGCAGAGGGGGGGACCGTGACTTCCGTATACTGACACCCTGGAAGTCGGTGGAGGAACGCCCGCAGGGCTGGGAGCCGGACCTCGATGATGGGGTAAAAGTGAACATTGAGCCCCTGCAACGGGCAGGTGTGTTGCGACGCAATGACCTGGTTCGCTAGACTGGAACCCGAAATCTCCCGTATAAGGCTAGAGGTGAAGTGATGGCCTATACACTGACAATCGAGTACGGGGACGACGTGCTTTTCAGCGTTGGTCTCTCCCGTGAAGCATTCGCTGAGGAGGCCCGATTCCTGCTCGCGGCCAAGCTGTATGAGCTGGGCAAGCTGACGTCGGGTCAGGCGGCTGCGCTCTGTGGGAAAGGGCGGGTAGACTTCCTGCTCTCGCTGCCGCGTGTTGGGGTTTCTATCAGTAATCTGCGTCCGGAGGATGCTGAGGTCGAGATCGAGTTCATACGCAATGGCTGAACGCATTGTCATCAACACCGGGCCTTTGATCACCCTGGCCCGTATGGACGCCCTCGATGTCCCTGGTCAGCTCTCCTATGAGTTCATTTGTCCACGAGAGGTTCAGGCCGAGTTAGAGGCTGGTGTGGTGGCAGGACATCCTGTAGTGAACCCGTCGTGGCTGCAGCTCTGTCCTTTACAAGGGGCACTGTCCCGTCTGGTGTTATCGGCCCTTGACGAGGGCGAGGCGGCAGTGATTCTGCTGGCTCTGGAGCAACGGATTCCCTTGGTCTGTATCGATGAATGGAAGGGCCGGCGCATGGCACTTGCTACTGGGTTGAAAGTCACAGGCGCTCTCGGACTCCTGGGGAAAGCGAAGATACAGGGGATTATACCCGCTGTAAGTCCATTCATTGAACGCGCCTTGCGCAATGGGATCCGCTACCATCCCGCGCTCGTACGACAGGTGCTGGAAGCATTGGGGGAGTGAGGAGATATGATCCTGGATGCCCTCATCGCCCAATGCCAGCAGCGTTTCCAGCACGAAAAGCGCGCCCGGGTGTGTCTCTGGTTCGACGACAAGGGTGAATTCGCACCGCTGCTACCGGCGTTCCGAGCGCACCTGTCAGCCATACAACCCTCACCATTTGTCCTGCTGGAGTATGACCCTGACGCCTACCATGGCCAGATCGATCGCGACCTCAAAGGCTATGATTTTTCCGTCCAGGCGATTAATCTGCACCAGGCCAAGGAGGGTGCAGAGACCGCCGTGGCCTTCTTCATTTCGATGGTCTCCTCCATCCTCGACAAACCAGTCTCGGACCGCACGGTCGTCCTCGGTGAGATGAGCGTGCAGGGCTTACTCCTCAAGGTCAACGCCCTACCTGAACGCATGCAACTCGCCGTGGAGGCTGGTGCAAGACGCATTCTCATCCCAAGCGAGAACAAGCGCGACCTGGCCGACGTGCCAGACGCTATCCTGACAGCCATCCAGTGGCAGTTCTACGATTCGCCGACTAAGGCAGCGATCATCGCGATGGGTATGAACTGACAGAAAGCCTAGGAGAAACATTTATGGACCTCGTGCCCTCCCATACCTTTCGCGCCGTCAGCTATCCCTGGCGCTTGTATGCTGGCGTGGATGCGCTGCAACACCTCGCCGAGGAAGTCCGTCGTCACAAAACCCAGCGGGCCTTCGTCGTGTGTGGCCAGACCGTGGCGTATAAGACCAATCTGCTGGAACGTGTTCATGACCAGCTTGGTACGCTGTATGCCGGTGCCTTTGATGCCATGGACAAGGATTCGACCTGGTCGGCTGTGGAAAAGGGCACCGCAGCAGCGCGCGCTGCGGGGGCGGACTTGCTGATTGCCATTGGAGGCGGGAGCGTCATCGTAGGGACACGCGTCATCGCCATCCTGCTAGCAGAGCAGGGTGACCCATATGCTCTAATGACGCAGTACCTGGAGGGGCAACCAGCCTATAGTCCGCGCCTGCTGGCCCCTAAGCCACCGATCATCAACATCGTGACCACACCCACCACGGCGATGAACCGCGCCGGCTCTGGCCTCAAAAATGAGGCGCTCGATCATCGTATGGAATTCTACGACCCCAAGACGCGCCCTGTGGCGCTTTTCTGGGATGCCGAGGCACTGCTCACGGCGCCTCCTGAGCTGGTCCGTTCAACCGCCACGACGACCTTCTCGGGCACGCTGCGGCATCTTGGGCATACGACCATGAATCCGCTCGTAGAAGGCGACCGTCTCCAGGCGTTCTGTCTGCTCTATCAAGCTCTGCCGCGCCTCATGGCCGAGCCGGCAAACGCGGCCCTGCGTATTGACCTCTGCACCGCAGCCTTCCTCGAAAATCGTGCGGCCGACGACGGCACGGAACGCCGCCGTGACCGTGACCACACCTCGAGTAGTGCCTATGCCCTGGCTACGGCCCTGCACATCCGTTATCACCATATTGGGCAGGGCGAGGCGACCTCCGCAGTGATGCCGGTGCTGACACGGCTTACCCCGCCTGAGGATATCGCTGTAGCGACACGTATTGCCACAGCCCTCGGCGTGTGGCGGGACGGCATGTCCGCCGCAGAGGCCGCGACCGCGACCGCGGACGCCTTAGAGGCGTTTTATCGCTCCATCGGCATGCCAACACGCGTCCATGAACTAGATATCCCGCAGGACGACCTGCCACTCCTGGCACGCGATACACTGAAGAATTTTAACGCCAATCCGGGGGCGCGGTCTGCAGGCTATATGGATGAGATGCTGCGGCTTTTACAAGCCGCGTGGTGAGTAAGGCCTTATTCCCTGTAGCCCCTCAACCCTGCTCTTGTTAGGCTCAAAACGGCAGGGTATCATCGCACGCCGTCGTGGTGGAGGGGGGTTGCGATACGGCAACAGTCTCGGGATAGGTCACGCGGCCATTGTCGTCAATGACGACCACACCACGGGCGACCAAGCCACGCAGAATTTCTTCGGGTTTGATGTTCTTTTTATGGTTTTTGCAGAAGGCCCGAATACTGTTGGATAGCGTGATTTTGCGCACTGGCCGCGACCGTGCTGGCTGCAAGTACACCGTACAATATTCTGTAACCACATCGCCGTCTGTTTCCACCGGCTGCGGCTCTGAAGAGTCAGTAACCACCCTTTTTGTCGTCCTGTGCACTTTCCCGTCCTGACGTTCGACCTGGCGCTTGGACCCCTGGAGCATGTGCACCACATGGTCCAAATCGGTATCCTGCGACAGGATGAGAAATTCTGTATCAGGAGGCATTTCAGCCGCCAAGCGACCCGCCCAAAACGCCAGACCAAAATCGGCAGCATTTTTGCCCTTTTTCTGCATGCCAATGATCGCCAGACGCCCTTCGTGAATGGCCGTCGCGAGCAACGGCACCATGCTCAGGGGCACTTTAGGTTCGGTCCCGCCGTAGCACGCAATCACACGCGCGTACTCGGTGAGCGTCTCAGGCAGACGCTCAATCTGCCGCGGGCAGTTGTCAAGATCGATCAGTAATGCCCGCACAACCGTTGTCTGGGGTGGGGATGGTTCCATGTCCTGGCCCTGCTCTATACGTTGTAGCGTATCCTATCTCCCTGCGCTGAGATGTGCACCATGCGGATCACTTCCCCGATGTCCTGTACCTGTTCGAGATGCCACAAGCGTTCCAGCAGTCTGGAGGTCTGCTCTGGTGTCAGCAGACCAGACGCCAGCATACGAAACTTGTCCTCCACCTCCTGCTCGCTCATGGGATTTTTGAAATGGCCACGATGATAGGCCACCTCAGCTGCATGGCGCGCTCCGGAGGTTGTCACGACCTCGACACGGCTCAGCATCGCCTCTGGGGCACGCCGGTTCGCCTCTTCGGACACATGCACCTTGACTTTCTGCACCAGTTCGAGCAGCTGTGGGTTACGCCAATACTCTGCCTCAAAGTGACGCGCCTCCACCGTGCCGTACATGAGGGCTACCGCTGTCGTGTACGGCATGCTGTGGTCCGCGGTTTCCCGGTTCGTGGGATGCCACTTCTCAGCATCACCGGCCATGATCTTGACAGCCGTCTGTAAGGTGGCCACATGGACCTCGTGAATCTCGTCAATACTGGGCACCTGCGAGTGCACTTGCAACGCCGCATCAACCACCGTTTGTGAATACAACCCCAACGGGAAACGCTTAATAATACACTCGAGTATTTTAAAGGGTCGTCCCTGCCCGCCAAAAGGCTCTAACGTCAAAGGGGCACAACGCACTGCGTGAAAAAAGCCCCCAGCTCCAGCAAAGATCGGTGCTGGACCAGTCATCCCGAGTGACGCCAGGAGGACGGCAAAGACCGCATTACGGCTGGCATTGGCAAAGGCGCATCCTTTCCACAGCGACACCTCACCAATACGCGTCTGGTACAGGGCGAGATTGGCTGCCACACTCAGATTGAGCGCTTGACGCATCTGGTCAGGCGCCAACCCGAGGGCTTTCGCGGCAGCCAGGGTACTGGCAATCACGCCAATGGTGACATGATCAAAGCCACGATCGCGCACACACACCGCGTCACAGAGGCGACAGAACACTTCGTAAGCCAGTACGGTCGCGGTAATGACACTCCGGCCATCTCCATGTGCCACCTCTGCTGGAGACAAGACCGCAGCAATAGCGTCACTGGGATGGCCAGACTCTTTGCTCGTATAGCCATCGTTAAAATCGAGGTAGCGTATCATCACCCCATTGGCAAAGGTGGCCAGCTCCAGACTCGTCTGCTGGCCACTGCCCAGCACTGTCGCTGGCTGCTGGCTGGAGATGGTGGCAGCCAGGGCACGAGCCATAGTGCTCGGTTCACTGGCATACCCTCCAATAGCGCACCCCAACGTGTCAATCAGCATGCGTTTGGTATGATGCACCACCTCAGCCGGTAAGTCGGTGAAAGAGAGTGATGCAGCATAGTCGCTCAAATAGTCCACAATCTGGTCCATAGCACAGTCCCCTCGCATGACCCATGTATGGCCCACACACACAGTCCGCGCCGCCCTCCTCCGCTAGGAGAAGCAGTTACGCCGAGCGCGCCCGGCTTCTGCTAGCACTTGCTGGCGCTTTGCGTTTTCTTTTCTGGGCACTGGCTTGCGTCTGCCGTTGCTTGAGTTGCCCGAGAGCAGCATCCAGCCAGGCCAGGTCAGCCTGACAGAGAGCAACACTGCGCTGCAGCGTCAGGAGAGGGAAAAAGGTCTCATCATCGGCGTCAGCGGCCGGCGTTTTCTCCGTGAACTCCTGGACTCTCTTTTCACACCCAGCAAGGTCGGCTGCAATCTGTTTCCGACGTTCTTCAAGTAGCCCGATGGTGGTGTCCTGCGACAACATGTGTCCAAAAAACACCTTGAGTAAGAGCGCGCTCTTATAGGAATCTGGCTCCACACCTGAGCTCTCAAGCCATTTCAGCATGGCTTCTGTGCCTTGAGGCGTGATCTGATAGAGTCGCTTATCCGGTCGGAGGGTCTGCGGCACCTCACGCATGGTAACCAGGCCGTGCGACTCCAGACGTCGCAGTTCACCATAGATCTGGCTCTTCGCCGGACTCCAGTAAAAATGGGTAATACTCTTGTTGATGAGCTGCTTCAGATCATATCCGGACATCTCGCGGAATGTGAGTAGACCCAAGATCACATACGAGGTGGTGGGAAGATATTCTTCTGTGGCCACGTGTACCATCCTTCTTGACATAATTTTTATTGGATGCGAGGTCTTTGACTGACGTGTCCATACACGCTCGCCTTCCCTCAATAGGTAGGTCCATATCAAAACAGACCAGCACCAACAAAGATTCTGGCAAGAATTTTGTTTTTCGTCAACTCCTTATATTTTGTCATGCCCTATTGCCCCATAAGTGTCAGACTCTATAGCCATGGCAAAAATGTACCCTTTATTCTACACCTGGAAGTGTATGGTATCACTGCAATGTATTGCATCAAAAATCTCGGCACCAGATGTGCCATTCTCCCAGGAGCACCACGACAGCTCCGAGAAGCAGATACAGCCATAATGGTGTCTCCACAATACCAGCGTGTTGAGGCGTGCCATTACTTGAGCTCGGCATAAAAGAGGGCAGCTTGTTAGCCGGGTTAATGTCTGACTCTGTCTCATCCAGTAAATTGACCACCAGATAGTGCTTGGCTTCCCCAGCGCGGACGATATACACGCCTACCCGCTGCGCCTCGGTAAAGACCCAGGGATTGCCCGACACACTGTAGTCACGCTGCTTGCCCTGTGGGTCTTGCACGGTAGCCTGCGTCACTGGCTTGTCAAAAAACATCGCATGGGACATACCAGCTTGTACGTACCCAGCACTCATCTCGTCCTGCTGCGGGTTGAGCCAACGCAGCAGGTTGTTGAGCAGCATGGGAAAGGCCACACGCAAGGGCAGATCGGAGCGCATGAGATCAAACGCTAAGGTGACCAGGTGCAATTGGGGCTCATCGATAACACTGAGAAGAGAGGTTCCCGTGCCATCAACAAGGCTCTGGGCACCGGCCTGAGGTTTCACGACGAGGGCCTCTTCGATGTGCAAGTCGGTCAGCTCTACAAACTGCAACAGGGGGTGTTGCCGCTGCCAGTCGAGCACCTGTGGTCGCATCACCGTGCCATGGGAAGGCAACCGTTGGTCCTGCGGGGTCGTATTGAGCAACAAAAAATTGCCGTGGCGGAGAGGCGGGGGCTGCGCCCCGTTAAAAATGATCAACTGGTTCGCTTCGAGCAGTCGTGGCAGGGTCTCCTCTGCGACCTGCGGCGCGACGTTGACGAGCAGACCAGGAAACGACGTTAACAGCGTTTCCAGAAAATAGTTGCTCTCACCCACGAGCAGCACCCACGTCTGCGCGGGTGTTGCCACCACGCCATAGGCCCGATTATCCAAGGGGAAGTCGTCGTCAATGACAATTTCCGCTTGGACAATCCCTTTCAGTGGCCCTGTGAGCGTCGACACGATTACCTCCTCTTGCCCTGGCTGGAGTTGCAGGTGTCGTTCGAGCAATGGCTTGCGCAGTACAGCCGTGACCTGTAAAGGGACCTCAACTGCCTGAGCGGAAAAATTTTTCACAGCAATCAGCATGTCGTAGGCATCCGGAGCATCCAGGACTTTGCGCAACGCCATGCGGGTGATCCCGATGTTTTTTTCCCCACCCGTCACCTGGATGTGGCGCACCTGGCTGTGCTGCAAATCCAGGTCGAGCAGCGCTCCATAGGCCCCGTCACCAATGATGACGACCTCCTGGGTGCCGCTGCCCTGCGTAAAGGACAGGGCGAGTAACACCGCGTCACGCATGTTGCCAGGGGCATCAGTCGGCTGCTGGTTGGTAATAGCTTCGCGCAACACGGCTTTTTCAGACGTAAAGAACGACACCACCTGTGGCTGTCGACCCGCTGTAATCAGCGCCATTTGCCGACCCCTCGGCAGGCTCTGGATGACCTCTAGGGCCTGCTGTTGCGCCTGGCTAAAGCGTGTACCTTGCGGCGTACGCGTCTGCATACTCGCACTCACATCGAGGACGAGGACAATGTCCTTATTCTCGGCAACGGTTTTCGTTAACACAGGATTCGCCAAGACCGCGGTGAGCACACACACGAGTAGGAGCTGCAGTAGGAGTGGCAGATTTTGCACCAGTCGTTGCAGCCCGAGGCTGCCGTGCGCTTCGCGCAGGACACTTTCCCACAGAAACAGCGTACTGACACGCACATCGCGGCGTCGATACCGCAGGGCATGCAACACCAGGACAACGGGAATCAGTGCCAGAAAGGCAAAAGCAGTGGGATTAAGCCAGGTCATAGGACTGCTACCGGGAGGCTAGTGCAGATAAAAACCACGGCGCAAATACCGCAAGATCAGATCTTCAAAAGGGACCGTGGTGCTGGCGCGCAGATACTCGATGTTGCGTTTAGCACAGAACGTCTCAATCTGGGCGAAATAGTCTACCACTTTTTGACGATAGAGTGCGAGCATGCGTCGGTTCACCGTTAACCGACGTTGCTGGGCGCTTTCAATATCGTGCAAGCGTAACGCGCCCTCAAAGGGGGGATTGATTTCCGTTTCATCCACGAGTTGGATCACGAGGACGTCAAAACGACCATAGGCCAGGGCGTCGAACCCCCTCGCATAGCCATCGGGATCAAGGAGGTCACTGAGCACGATGGCCAGGCCGCCCGTGCTGCTCTGTCTGGCATAATTGCTCAGCACCCGGTTCAGATCAGTACCACCCTGACATTGTAGGGCCTCAAAATAACGGAACAGGGCAAAGATCTGCTGCCGGCCGCGCTGCGGCGGCATCGGTCTCCCCAGTTCATCGGCAAACGACACCGCTCCCACGCGGTCCAGGCCATTGAGACCGATATAGCCCAGCGCCGCCGCAACCCGTCGCGCATAGTCCAGCTTCGGCGGAGTCCCCACCTGCATCGATTGGCTGGCATCGACAAGCAGATGAATGGTCAGGTCTTCTTCAGCAGTAAAGATCTTGAGAAACAGCCGATCGAGACGGCTGTAAACATTCCAGTCGATGTAACGGAAATCATCCCCAGCATGATAGCGCCGGTAATCGCTAAACTCCAAACCCATACCGCGGCGTAGTGTGGTCCGGTCGTTTTGGCTCTGCCCCCGGAAAACTTTGCGCGCTAGCAAACGCAGGGTCTCTAGTTTGCGCATAAACTCGGCATCGAATAATGTGCTCTGCACACCTACGTCCTATCTGGGCGCCTACGCCCTATCTGGGCGCCTGTTCTGGCAAGTGCTCTAGGATATCACGGATGAGATTAGCGCTGTCAATCCCTTCTGCTTCGCCCTCAAAGTTCAGGATCAGACGATGGCGCAGGCACGGGGTCGCCACCGCGCGGATGTCCTCGAAACTGACGTGGAAACGCCCCTGGAACAGGGCGCGCACTTTGCCAGCCAGCACGAGGCTTTGCACACCGCGTGGGCTCGAACCGTAGCGTACGTACTGTTTGACGTGCTCCGACGCCACGGGGGTCTGCGGATGTGTCGCCATCACCAGACGGATGGCGTAGTTTTTCACATGCGACGCAATGGGTACGTCACGCACAAACTGTTGGGCCTCGAGGATTTTGGCGGTCGGTAAGATCGCCTCCAACAGCCGTTCCTGCCGTTGTGTGGTGCGATCGACAATTTCACTGAGGTCATCAAAGGAGGGATAGGTCACTTGTAACTTCAAGAAAAATCGATCCAGTTGTGCCTCAGGCAGCGGATATGTGCCGTCCATTTCGAGAGGGTTCTGGGTCGCCAGAACCAGAAACGGCAGCTGCAGTTTGTATTCCACCCCGGCGACTGTGACGGTCTGCTCCTGCATCGCTTCGAGCAGGGCAGACTGCGTCTTAGGCGTAGCCCGATTGATCTCATCGGCGAGGACGATGTTGCTGAAGATGGGCCCCTGCTGAAACTCAAAATAGCGGTGCCCCTCCTCATCTTGCGATACAACGCGCGTGCCAATGATATCGGCTGGCATGAGGTCAGGAGTGAACTGAATGCGCGAAAAATCCAGATGCAGCGCTGCCCCTACACTCTTGACTAACAGCGTTTTGCCGAGCCCAGGGACACCCTCTAAGAGGGCATGGCCGCCACACAAGAGGCACATGAGGAGTCCTTCCACCACCTCAGTATGGCCCACAATAACTTTGGCAATCTCCGTCCGTACACGCTGAAAATCCTCACCAAACTGGGTCACCTGTGCCTCAACATCGGTCATTTCATCATCCCAAGCGACAGGAAATACTGCTTAATCTGCTCGCGGTACGCCCGCGGGATCTGTTCCTGCGTCAACACTGCCTCGGCAGCATGCTGATACTGCACCACAGCTTTCTCGACCGGTACTTGCGCCTCATTCTGCATGGGTAAATAACGAATGTAGCTCAGCCGCATGGCGCCTTCACCACTTTGCACCTCGACGTTCGACGTCGGTTGTTCTGACTCGCGCAACGCCGCATTGTTCTGCTGGCGAGTCGTCGTCGAAGAGCCAAAACCCTGCTCCGACCCAGGCGACGAGAAGTCCTCCATGCCAGGCATATGCTCAGAGAACATGCCCTCTTCGCCCATATCCATCGGATCCTGACCGGAGGGCTCTGCCTGTGGCCGGGTACGGCTCGTGGAGGGGTCACCCTGCCCCCCGCGCTGCAGGGAGCGAGACGAATATTCCAGGGCCCGGCGCGCCCGATCGAGATGTTCCACCTCTTCGGCGGCCTGCTGCTGTTGCAGGACATCGCGCAACAATTGCCGGGCCGCATCAAGATCCCCAGCGCGCAGGTTTTGCAACAGGTTCTCTAACTGCGGATTCTGGCCTAGCTGGCGGCTTAGCCGCAGCACGCTCTGCTCAGCCATGGCGGCCGTTTCACGTGGCAGAGCATCGTCCTGGAGCATGGTGAGGATGTCGCGCAATTCCTGCTTCACGCTTTTGCCAGACCGCAGGACATCACGCGTCGCCATCGCCCCAGTGTCACTACTCATCAAAGCACGTTCCCGCAGCTCCTGCTGTAAGCGTTGCAGGTATTGCGACAGCGTCGCAATACGCTCGGCCACCTGCCCTTGCTCACTGCCTTCGCGCTGCAGGCGCTGCCCCAGCTGTTGCATCTGGCGCGCCAGGATCATACTGCGGTCCAGCTGCTCGCGCTTCGCCAGTTCTTCCAGGCCGCGCCCCCATTTCTCCAGACGCTGCCCTTCACGGGAGACCTGGCGAGCCACGTCAGGCTCATGCGTGTCATCAAACCGCAGTGGCGTGACCTTGAGCATGGGGAACACTAGGGTTGCTGCAAGGAGTATTGGAATACCCCAGACCCGACGTGGCAGACGGACAGGCAGCACGCGGTGCCTATCCACCCGTGGCGCTAAGCGTTCTGCCACCGCGGCGAGACCG
>WNGA01009372.1_pt1 | contig 13843 bp, 11 predicted proteins | sample 5400061 | NCBI WGS metagenome assembly WNGA01 (sample SAMN13153366, study PRJNA577476) | soil metagenome | isolation source: 100 cm soil or saprolite under grassland replicate 2 | place: USA:California | collected 2016-06-15 | reverse complement strand
AGCTCGCCGAACCAGCCCTGCGAGGTGAACTTCCCCGAGGGGACACCGCGGTCCCAGCCGCGCTCGAACCCGCCGAGCACCCACAGCGGCGGCACCGGCTTCGGCACCCACTTCACGAGCGGCAGGGTGCCGTACAGCGTCAGCCGATCGAACCGGTCGAGGAAGGTGGTGCTCCCCGCGGCCCCGACCGCTCCCGCCGTCGGGACGGTGAGGAGGCCGTGGTACCAGTGCGCCGAGACGGCGGCGTCGCCGATGAACTGGTTCGCGAAGACCTGGACGTCCTTCGAGTTGTAGTTGGGATCGCTCCGGGGGCGGACCAGCTCGCCACCCTGGAACGGGAAAGCGTGGTACGGATCGTCGGCGGACCCGTCACCGTGCACGGTGAGGCCGTTGAAGAGCGTCGCCGCGACGTTGAAACCCTGGAACGTGAACCCGCCCTCGACGCCCGCCTCGTCGAAGCCCCACGGCGTGTAGAACAGTCCGCGCGCCGCATTTCGCTGGAACGTCGGCCGCGCGATGGAGAGCGGACGATCGCTCGCGCCGTAGCCTTCCCACGGATGGAACACCCCCGCCCGCAGGTTGAAGTACATCTTCTCCGCGCCGAACGTCCCGCGCACCCAGGCGTTCTCGACCTCGAAGAAATCCTCCGGAGCGACCGACAGCTCGCCCTCCGACGAGAACCAGCGACCCCAGGAGCCGGTGACCGGGTAGAGCGTCGCCTCGAAGAAGGTGAGCTGCCCGCCCGTCTTCGCGGATCCCCGCCCGTGCTCGGCGTGCCACTCGGCGTCGCTCTGCAGCCGCGCGGCGTTCATGGTGCCGAAGTCGGGCTGGCTCTTCTGCTTCGGGTCACCGATCGTGCTCGGGATCCGGAACCCCGCGTTCCGGAACTCGTACCCGAAGCGGTTCAGCCGCGGGATGTTGACGTGGCAGGTCGAGCAGTCGAATCCTTCTCTGCGGGTGAAGTTCGGCATCGCGCTCGCCTGGAACGAGGCGGCGCAGAGCGCAAAGGCTACGAGGATGCGTGCGGTTCTCATGGTGAACCTCCCGTGCACGTCACGGTACGTCTCCGAAACGGACCGTGGATAGCCACTTGGGGGCCTCCCTACCCGGCGTCCCTTGCGCGGGGGAACCTCTATCGGGTGGACGTCACTCTCCGAGGTAGGCTTTCCGCACTTCGGGTGAAGACAGCAGATCTTTACCCGTCCCGCGCATGGCCACCGCGCCGGTCTCGAGGACGAGCGCGCGGTGCGCGAGCTGCAGCGCCTTGTGCGCATTCTGCTCGACGAGGAGGAGCGCGACGCCGCTCTCGTTCACCTCGCGCAGCACCCCGAAGATCCGCTCGACGACCTGCGGCGCGAGGCCGAGCGACGGCTCGTCGAGGAGCATGAGCTTCGGACGGCTCATGAGGGCGCGCGCGACCGAGAGCATCTGCTGCTCGCCGCCGGAGAGCGTGCCCGCCACCTGCGAGCGCCGCTCGGCGAGGATCGGGAAGAGCCCGTAGGCCCGCTCCTCGTCGCTCGCGATCCCGGCTCGATCGCGGCGCAGGTAGGCGCCGAGCGCGAGGTTCTCCCTCGTAGTGAGGTTCAGGAAGATGCCGCGCCCCTCCGGCGCGTGCGCCATGCCGCGCGCGACGAGCTCGTGCGAGGCGAGGCGCGTCACGTCCTCGCCGAGGAAGCGGAGCGCGCCCGCGGACGGGCGGAGCATCTTCGAGATGGCGCGGAGCGTCGTCGTCTTGCCCGCGCCGTTCGCGCCGATGAGCGCGACCACCTCGCCGGCCGCCACCGCGAGCGAGATCCCGCGCAGCGCCTCGATGCCGCCGTAATGCACGCGGAGGTCCTGGACCTCGAGGATCGGCGCGGCGCTCACCGCGAACCTCCACCGGGCGGCACCGCGATGTGGCGCTCCTCGAGGTAGGCGTCGCCGAGGTAGGCCTCGATGACCTTCGGGTCCTTGCGGATCACCTCCGGCCGCCCCGCCGCGATCGTGACGCCATGGTCGAGCACGAGCACCCGCTCCGAGACCCCGAGCACGAGTCGCATGTCGTGCTCGATGACGAGGATGGCGAGCCCGAACCGGTCGCGGATGGCGCGGATGAGCTGGAGCAGCTCGACCTTCTCGCCGGCGTTCATCCCGGCCGCCGGCTCGTCGAGGCAGAGCACCTTCGGCCCGGTGGCGAGCGCGCGCGCGATCTCGAGCCGCCGCTGCTCGCCATACGGGAGCCCGCGCGCGATCTCGTCGCGGCGGTGCGAGAGCCCCATCACCTCGAGGTACTCCTCCGCCCTCGCGACGATGCGCGCCTCCTCCGAGCGGTGGCGCCGGGTGAGGAGGAGCGCGTCGAAGAACCCGGAGCGCGCGCCCGCGTGACAGGCGATGCGGACGTTGTCGAGCGCGGTGAGCTCCTTGAAGAGCCGGATGTTCTGGAAGGTCCGCGCGACGCCGCGCGCGCAGATCTCGTGCGGGCGGCGGCCGTTCACGACCTCTCCCGCGACCCGCACCTCGCCCTCGGTCGGCTCGTAGACCCCGGTGATGGCGTTGAAGGCGGTCGTCTTCCCCGCGCCGTTCGGGCCGATGAGGCCGACGAGCTCGCCAGGGCGCATCGCGAGATCGAACTGCGCGAGCGCCTTGAGGCCCCCGAAGCGCATGCTGACGCCGCGGAGCTCGAGAGCGGGCTCGGCGGCGCTCACGCCTGGCCTCCCCGCCCGCCCTCGTCCCGCACCTCGGTCGGCGAGGCGCCGCCGGGCGTCACCGCGAGCGGGCGCGGGCGCGGCACCCGGCGGAAGAATCGCAGGTCCCACAGCTCGCGCGTGCCGAGGATCCCCTGCGGCCGCAGGAGCATCAGCACGACGAGCAGGAGCGCGTAGACGACCATCCGGAACTGCTCGAACTCGCGCGCCTTCTCGATCGCGACGCCGAGCACGACCGCGCTGATCACGGAACCCGTGACAGAGCCCAGCCCGCCGAGAACCACGATCACGACCACCTCGATCGAGCGGATGAACGTGAACATCTGCGGCGTGACCATCTGGATCGCGTGGGCGACGAGGCCCCCGGCGAGTCCGGCGTACGCGGCGGAGATGATGAAGGCGCGGACCTTGTAGCCGGTCGTGTCGACGCCCATCGCCTCGGCGGCGACCTCGTCCTCGCGGATCGCGAAGAGCGCGCGTCCCTGCGTCGACACCGCGAGCCGCCGGGCCATCACGATCGTCGCGAGGGCGGAGACCCCGAGCCAGACGACGTTCGTCCGCTTCGGGAGCCCCTGGAGGCCGAGCGCCTCCCCGAGGGAGGTCATGTTCTCGATGACCGACCGGATGATCTCGCCGAAGCCGAGCGTCACGATGGCGAGGTAGTCGCCGCGGAGGCGCAGGGACGGCATCCCGACGAGGAAGCCCGCGAGCGCGGCGGTCCCCATCCCCGCCGCGAGCGCGAGCGCGAAGGCGAGCTGGTCCGACACGGCCTCCGGGAGCATCGCAATCTTCACGCCGCCGAGGACGAGCGAGACCTTCGCGGCGGTGTAGGCGCCGACCGCCATGAAGCCCGCGTGGCCGAGCGAGAACTGCCCGGTGAAGCCGTTCACGACGTTGAGCGAGACGGCGAGGACGACGTTCACGCCGATCGCGACGACCCAAAGGAAGTACCTCGGCGGCATCACCTCCTGCACGACGAGGAGGACCGGGACTCCGATGACGAACGGCAGGAGCGAGCGGAGGAGGGACCGCATCAGACCTTCTCCACGCGGCCCTTGCCGAACAGCCCGTCGGGGCGGACGAGCAGGACGACGATGAGCACGGTGAAGGCGATGGCGTCGCGGTAGCGGGAGGACGTGTAGCCGGCGACGAACTCCTCGACGAACCCGAGAGTGAGCCCGCCCACCATCGCGCCCGGGACGCTCCCGATCCCGCCGAGCACGGCCGCCACGAACGCCTTGAGGCCGCTCATGAGCCCGAGGAGGGGCTCGATGCGGGGGCGCGCGGAGGCGTTGATGATCCCGGCCGCCGCGGCGAGCGCGCTCCCGAGGACGAAGGTCCCCGAGATGATCCGGTTCACCGGGATCCCCATGAGCCCGGCCACCTGCGAATCGAACGAGACCGCGCGCATCGCGACGCCGAAGCGGGTCCGATACACGATCCACTGCAGCCCGAGCATGAGGAGGATCGCGACCGCGAACCCGACGACGTCGATGCGCGACACCGTCGCGCCGAGCAGATCGAACGGCGCGCCGAGGTCCACGAGGGCAGGGAAGAAACGCGGGCTCGGGCCGGGCGGGAACTCGATTGGCGCGCGAAGGATCGGGTTCAGCTGGAAGCCGAACTCGAGCAGGAACGAGACGCCGATGGCGGTGATGAGGGCGGTGAGCCGGGCGCGGTGCCGCAGGGGACGGTAGGCGAAGCGCTCGATGACGAAGCCGAGCGCCCCGCAGATCGCCATCGCACCGATGGTGACGAGCGCCGCCTTGCCGAGGTTCGGCGCCCGGTCCGTGCCGAGCACCGAGCCGAGGTAGTACCCGGCGAACGCCCCGACCATGTAGACGTCGCCGTGGGCGAAGTTGATGAGCTTCAGCACCCCGTAGACCATCGTGTAGCCCAGCGCGACGAGGGCGTAGATGGTCCCGAGGGAGAGGCCGTTGAAGAGGTGCTGGAGGAGCTCGGTCACGCGGCCTCGCCGGTGCCGACGCGCCGGCCTACTTGCCGGCGGGCTTCGCCGCCGGGATCGGGTTCGGGGCGGTCATCGGGGCCGCCGCCGCGGGAGCCGGAGCGTCCGGCGCGACGGTCGAGACGTAGACGGCCTTGCCGCCCTTCACCTCGAGCACCACCGCGGGCTTCACCGCGTTGTGGTCCTTGTCGAGCGTGATGACGCCGGTGACGCCGGGGAAGTCCTTCGTCGCCGCGATCGCCTCGGCGGCCGCGTCGCCCGTCGCGTCCTTCGCCCGCGCGAGGCCGTCCGCCGCGACCATCGCCGCGTCGTAGCCGGTCGCCGCCATCGAGTCCGGCACCGCGCCGAACCGGGCCTTGTAGCGCTTGATGAAGTCCTGGATGCGAGGCGACGGGTCCTCGGGCGAGTAGTGGTTCGAGAAGAACGAGCCCTCGATGGCGGCGCCGCCGATCTCGAACAGCTTCGCGGAGTCCCAGCCGTCGCCGCCCATGAGCGGCGCCTTCATGCCGAGCTCACGCGCCTGGCGCGCGATGAGGGCAACGTCGGTGTAGTAGCCCGGGACGTAGATGGCCTCGGGCCCCTTCGCCTTGATGGCGGTGAGCTGCGCCTTGAAGTCCTGATCGCCCGCCTTGTAGCTCTGGTCGTTGACGATCGTCCCGCCGAGGTCCTTGAACTTGGAGAGGAAGTAGTCCGCGAGGCCGACCGAGTAGGCGTTCCCCACGTCGCGGAGGATCGCCACCTTCTTGACCCCCTTCTCGGTCGCGAACTTCGCCATCACCGTCCCCTGGAACGGGTCGATGAAGCAGACGCGGAATACGAACGGGCGCGTCTTGTCGCCGTCCTTCGTGACCTTCGGGTTCGTCGAGGACGGCGTGATCATCGGGACCTTGTTGGCCTCGGCGATCGGCGCCATCGCGAGGGAGCGGCTCGAGGCGACCTCGCCGAGCAGCACCGTCACCTTGTCCTGCGTGATGAGCCGGGTCGCGGCGAGGGCGGCCTCCTCCGGCTTGCCCTGGTCGTCGTAGGTCTTGAGGTCGAGCTGCATCCCCTTCACGCCGCCCTTCCCGTTCAGCTCGTCGATCGCGAGCTTGATGCCCTTGTCGGTCGAGTCGCCGAAGGTGGCCTCACCGCCGGTGAGCGACCCGACGTGGCCGAACCAGATCTTCGCGCCGGGCGAGGCGGCCTGCGGGGTGGCGGGGGCGGCGGCCTCCCCGGACTTCTTCTTCTCGCAGGCGGCGAGGGTGAGGAGCAGGGCAGCGGCAGGGACGAGTGCGCGGCGGAAGCCCATGGCGGATCCTCCAAGTATCAGGAAACGCCCGTGTCTGTAGCACGGCGCGCCCAAGGCCTGCCACCGTTCTGCGCCCGTTGATCGGCCGCGCCCCCGCCGGTATCGTCCGGGCCGTGCCGGCGAAGATCCTCCTCGTGGACGACAATCAGGAGCTGCTCAACCTGCTCGCCCGGCTGGTAGAGGCGGAGGGGTGGATCGCGATCCCCGCCGGCAAGGGAAAGACCGCCCTCGAGCGGATCCAGGCCGAGCGGCCGAGCGCCGCAGTCGTCGACGTGCTCCTCCCGGACATGATGGGCTACGACGTCGCCCAGGCGCTCCGGACCGCCCGGGTGCCGTTCGTCTTCATGACCGGCGTCTTCAAGGGCGGACGCGCCGCCGCGGACGCGCGCGCGCAGCACGGCGCCGCCGGCTACTTCGAGAAGCCCTTCGAGGCGAAGAAGCTCATCGAGGCGCTGCGCGCGCTCATGCCGAGCGTCACGCCCGCGCCGGCCGCGACCTCGTTCGCGGCCGGCCGCGCCACGGGCGACGAGCCGATCGAGCTCACCGACTTCGACGTGGAGGTCGCGGTCGAGGCGGACGAGCCGGTCGAGGCGATGGACCTCACGGGGCGCGTCGTCCTCACCGAGGACGGCAAGGTGTCCGCCGTCCTGAGGGGCGACACGGTGCACGCAGGCGCCATCGGCGCGCCGGCCCGCCCGCCGCCGCTCGCGCGGACTCCAGCGCCGCTCGCCGGGACGAAGGCCGCCGCGGCGCGGAAGGCGCCCGACCTCTCGCGCACGCAGGGGAAGCTCGAGGACAACCTTCCCGAGCTCATCACCGCCTTCTACCTCGCGCAGCAGACCGGCGAGCTGACGCTCCAGCGGGGGAAGGTGAAGAAGACCATCTTCTTCCAGAACGGTCAGCCCTGCTTCGCCATCTCGAACCTCGTCACCGACCGGTTCGGCCCCTTCCTCGTCCGGGTCGGGAAGATCAACCCGCAGCAGCTCGAGCTCTGCCAGGCAGCGGCGGAGAAGACGGACCGTCGAACGGGCGACGTGCTCGTCGAGATGGGGCTCCTCAAGGATACGGAGAAGCTCTACTACGTCGCACAGCAGGTGAAGGCGATCGTCTACTCGGTGTTCGGCTGGGAGGAAGGCGAGTACCGGCTCCATTTCACCGACCGCGCCGCGAACGAGGCGATCAAGATCGACCTCCACCCCGCGAACCTCATCTCGCGCGGCGTGAAGAAGCTCTACAAGCCCGAGCGGCTATTCCGGCTGCTCTCGCCCGAGGACCGGCTCGTGCCTTCGCCGCAGCCGTCCTACGCGCTCCACGAGGTCGAGCTCGAGCGCTGGGAGGCGGAGGTCCTCCCGAAGGTGGACGGCACCCGGACCGTCGCCGAGATCGTCCGCATCGCGCAGCGGCCGGAGCACGCGGTGTACGGCGCGCTGTACGGGCTCGTCGCGCTGACGATCCTGGAGCTGGGATAGCGGGCCGACGTGGACGTGGACGTGGCGTCGAGATCCCACGCCTGTAGAAACTCCCGGGGTCAGGCGTGCAACCGCCTCCTCGCACGGCCGGGGGCCCCCCTCTCCACGAGGCGATCCACATCTTTCTTACCGGGTGGGAGGCAATGCACGTACTCGATCTCCTGTTTGGGCTAGCCGCGCGTGGCCCCCGGTTCTTCCAGGACGGCTGGGGCGACCGGGCGCTGTGCGAGGCCATGGACCCCGAGACGATCTCCCGGCGGCGGATCCCGCGGCTGGACGTCCGGCTCCGACCGGCACTGCGATCGTTCGGGGGCCTCCTGCACGAGGGGACGTTCGAGAGCCCGGAGGCTCGCCTGCCCACCTGCGCGCGCAAAGCGCGCATCAGGCTCCTCCTGCCGGAGCCTTCGCCGCAGCGGCCCCTGCGCGCGGTCGCGGTGCACCTCGCCGCGTCGGGAGACCAGGGGTTCAACGTGCGGCTCAGGTTCGCGGCGCCGCTCCTCGAGCGCGGGATCGGGGCGCTCGTGCTCGAGAACGCGTACTACGGCGCGCGGCGGCCCGCGAACCAGCCCCACCATGCGGTGAGGAGCGTCTCCGACCTGCAGATCATGGGCGCGGCGACCTTCCAGGAGGCCCGCGCGCTCCTGCGCTGGCTCCGCGAGGTGCGGCGGGTCCCGCTCGTCGGCGTGACGGGCTACTCGATGGGCGGCCAGATGGCCGCGATGGCGGGCGCGGCCTCGCCGTTCCCCTGCGCGGTCGTGCCGGTCGCGGCCACCTGCTCGCCCGACACCGTCCTTCGAGACGGAGTGCTCCGGCACGTCGCTGAGTGGGCCGCGATCGCTGCGGGGGACGACCTCGAGGCGGGCCGCCGGGCGCTCTGCGCGCACCTCGCGCGCTTCTCGGTGACGACCTTGCCGCCTCCGCTCGTTCCCGAGGCGGCGATCGTCGTCGGCACCGCCGCCGACGGGGTGGTCCCGCCGTCGGAGATGAGGCGGATCGCCCGTCACTGGAAGTGCGAGCTCCGCTGGCTCCCCGCCGGCCACGTCTCGGCGGTCCTCCGCCACCAGGGCGCGATGCGTGAGGCGCTCGCCGACGCGTTCGAGCGGCTCGAGGCGGCAGGCGCGAAGGCGCAGCGCGGCGCGACCGTCCGGGGGGCGCTCGAGGCGGCGCGCAGCTCGCGGAGCGCCGGCTAGGCTAGCAGGCTGGTGAAAACCCCCTCTCCCCGACCCTCTCCCCCGCTTCGCGGGGGCGAGGGAGGATTCTGCGAGCCGAGGTTGCCGGGGAGTTTTCACCAGCCCTGCTAGCCTAGGCGTTCTGCGAGCCGAGGTTGCCGGGGGTTTTCACCAGCCCTGCTAGCCTAGGCGTTCTGCGAGCCGAGGTTTCCGGGAGCTTTTCACCAGCCTGCTAGCCTAGGCGGTCGGGTCCCGCCCCGCGGACAGCGCGGGGATCCGCGCAGCGAGGGCGAGGTGCGCGTCGGTCCGCAGCCGCGCCCGCACGAGCGCCGGGTCCGGCGGCGGCCCGGCGAACCGGAGCAGCCCCGCGATCCGCCCGCGCGCCTCGGCGATCCGCGCGCGCGGGATGCGGCCGTCCTCGACCGCGGCGCGGACGAGGTCGATCGCGCGGTGCTGCACCTCGGCGCGATGGCAGACGAGGAGTGCGTCCACGCCCGCGAGCACCGAGCCGGGCGCCGCCTCCTCGAGCGGGAAGTGCTCGGCGACGGCCTTCATCTCGAGGTCGTCCGAGACGGCGCAGCCCTGGAACCCGACCTCGTCCCGCAGGAGCGACATGACCCGAGGGGAGAGCGTCGCAGGGCGCCGCGGATCGAGGGCGTCGAAGACGACGTGCGCGGTCATGACCGCGGCGACCCCCGCCTGCGCGAGCGCGCGGAACGGCGGCAGCTCCACCTGGCGGAGCCGCTCGAGCGCGTGCGGCAGGCGCGGCAGGTCCTGGTGCGAGTCCTGGCTCGTGTCGCCGTGGCCGGGGAAGTGCTTCGCGCAGGCGGCGACGCCCTCGGCCTGGAGCCCCTGCGCGAGCGCGGCGCCGAGGCGCCCGACCGCGGTGGCGTCGCGCGAGAACGCGCGGTCGCCGATGACGGGGTTCGCCGGGTTCGTGTCGACGTCCACGACCGGCGCGTAGTCCTGGTCCACCCCGACCGCGCGCAGCTCGCGGCCGAGGAGCGCGCCGACCTCGCGGGCGAGCGCGACATCGCCCGTCTCGCCGAGGGCGCGCATGGGCGGCAGCTCGGTGAATCCCTGCGCGGCGCGCAGCCGCGCGACGCGCCCGCCCTCCTGGTCGATCGCGACGAGGAGCGGCCGGGCCGCGAGCCGCTTCAGCTCGGCGACGAGCTCGGCGACCTGCTCGGCGTCCTCGACGTTGCGCGCGAAGAGGATGACGCCGTGGACGCCGCGGCGGACGAGCTCCTTCACCTCGGGCGAGGGCGTCTTTCCCTGGAACCCGACGCAGAGGAGCGAGGCGATGTCGTGGTCGAGGGACACGGGTCTCATTCCAACGTGGTCGTGGTCGTGGACGTGGTCTTCGACCTCGACCTGGACCTCGACTTCGACTTCGACTTCGACCGGTCGAGGTCGAGGTCCAGGTCTAGGTTTAGGTCCACGTCCAGGTCCACGTCCAGGTCCAGGTCCACGTCTCAGGCTATGAGCAATCCCTCGAGGAAGAACGCCACCACCCCGAGCACGAGCAGTATCGACCAGAGCGGGACCTGCCGTCCCCCGCCGCCCGCCTGTGCGTCGCCCTCGACCTTCGCGTGGGCGGCGCCGCCGAGCCAGGCGGTGAGCTCGTCGGGGCTGAGCCGCCGCGTATCCGACTCGCGCGGGTCGAACGCGACCGCGAAGGCGAGCCGCGGCTCGAGCTTCTCCGTCCCGCCCGCGGCGACCTTCACCTGCCAGAGCCCCGGCTCGCGCGGCACGAAGCGTGGCCCGCCGCCGTCGTCGCGCAGCCCGGCCCGCTCGAGCTCGGGGCGGCGCCGCTCGCGTCCGTCGGGCCCGACGAGCGCGACGAGCTCCTCGCCTGGCTCGAGCCGGATCGTGCGCGGCTCGCCGACCTTGCCGGGCGGCTCGCGCCGATCGTCGAGGCCGCCTGCGAGCCAGCCGGCGAAGCGCTGCATGGCGGGGAGGAAGCTCGTCCGGATGGGCCAGTCGGTCCAGTCGCGGTCGGCGGAGGAGGTGAAGAGGAGCACGCGCCCCTTGCCCCGCCGCGCCTCGAGTAGCGCCGGCGCCCCGTCGTCGAAGCTCGCGAGGACGCGCGGAGCGTCCTTCGACCTCGCTCCGCCTCCGCCGAGGCCACGGTCAGGACGAACGGAGGGGAGGCCCGACGGCTTCGCGAGCACGTAGCGGTGCGTCCGCACGCCGAGGAGCCCCTCCCGCGCCTCGCCCTGGAACACCGCGAGCGCCGGGTGGGCGAGGTCCACCTCGCCGAAGCGGGCCGGGCGCCCTTCGGGCGCGGTCTTCACGACGTGGAGCGCGGCGGGCAGGAGCCCACCGAGCTCCTTCGCGTACTCCTCCGGCTCGATCTGGTCGCCGAGCGCCACGAAGAGGCCGCCGCCCGCCTCGACGAAGCGGGCGAGGTCCGCCGCCTTCGGCCCGGGCGCGCGGACATTGAGGAGGAAGACGACGTCGAACTTCGAGAGGTCCTGGCCGGCGAGCGCCTCGGCGTCGACGAGCGTCGGGTGCACGGGCGACGCGGGCGAGGCGAGCGCCGACTCGACGAAGTAGGCCTCGTCGCGGTAGCGGACCGGCGACGGCGCGCCGTCCACGAGGAGGACGCGCACCTCGCGCGGCACGACGACCGCGAGCGCGCGCGCGTCGTCCTCGGCGAGCGCGTCCCCCGGGAGCGCGACCTGGAGGACCGCCGGGCCACCCTGCGGGAAGGCGTACGAGAAGGTCTTCCGCACCGTGCCGTTCGCCGGGACGTCCGCGAAGGCGCGGATGGCGGTGCGCGCCTCCTTCCCGGTCCCGGCGAGGAGCGAGAGCGTCGCGTCCGCGAGCGGCTTCTCCGCGTAATTCGCGACCTGGGCCGTCACGCGGTAGCCGCGCGGGCCGGCGCCGGGATCGGGCTCCGCGTCGGCGGCGACGACCGCGGCGTTCGGGAGCGTCGCGCCACGGGCGGCGTCGAGGACCGTCACCTCGGGCCGCACCCGCCCGGCCGGCGTCTCGACGACCGGCGGCGCGACGTCGAGCCGCCACGCGCTCGCGGCGAGATCGGTGGCGACGACGATCCGCTTCCCGAGCGAGGCCTGCGCGGTCGCGCCGGAGAGGGCGCGCGCGGCCGCGGCGAGACAGGTGGTCACGTCGGCGTGGCCCGCCTCCGCCTCGGCGCGCTCGAGCACGTGCCGCACCTCGGCGCGGTCGAACGAGGGCGCGTCGACCTGTGGCTCGGCGCTCCCGCAGACGACCGCGGTCGCGGGCTCCTCCGGCGAGAGCGACGAGAGCGCGCCGAGCGCGTCGGCGCGGGCCCGCTCGAAGAGCGCTTTGCCGCTGAGCCGATAGCGCATCGATCCCGAGGCGTCGAGCACGATGGCGGTCGCGCGCGGCCCCTGCGCGACGGGCGCCACCGCGGCGGCGGGGGCCTCGAGGCGCGGGCGCGCGATGGCGGCGGCGATCGCGGCGAGCAGGAGGGTGCGCGCGGCGAAGAGGAGGAGCTTCTTCAGGCGCAGGCGCCGCTCCGTCTCGCGGCGCGCGCGCAGGATGAAGTCGATCGCGGGGAACGGCGTCGGGCGCGGGCGGCGGCGGAAGAAGAGATGGATGGCGATCGGGATCGCCGCGGCGAGGAGCCCCCAGAGGAGCGCGGGGTTCGCGAAGCCGAGGTTCATCTCAGGCCGCGGTCCGCTCGCGACGGGCGAGGAAGGGGAGGAGGACCTCGTCGAGCGGCCGATCGGTGCGGCAGAGCTGGTAGTCCACGTCGGCCTCGGCGGCGGTGCGCTTCACGTCCTCGAGCCAGCGGCCGACGAGCTCGAGGTAGCCCTTGCGCACGTCGCGCCCGTGCGCCTCGACCTGTCGGCCGTCCTCCATCGAGAGGAAGAGCGTCGGGTCCTCGAAGGGGAACTCGAGCTCGGCGGGATCGAGCACCTGGAAGAGCGTGACGTCGTGCCGGCGCAGGCCGAGCTGGGCAATCTTGCGGAGCACCTTCTCGTCCTCGTCCATGAGGTCTGAGAAGACGAGCACCGACGAGCGGCGCGGCGCGCGCTCGATGATCCAGTCCACCGCGCGGGCGAGCCGCGTCGGGCCCTGCGGGGTCGCCGCCTCGAGCGCGTCGACGAGCGGGCCGAGGTGGCTCGGGGAGGCGCGCGGCGGGATCGCGCCCCTCACCTCGTCGCCGACGAGGACGAGGCCGGCGGCGTCCTGCTGGCGGAAGAGGAGGAAGGCGAGCGACGCGGCGAGGGCGCTCGCCACCTCGAGCTTCGTCATCGCGCCGGGGCGGCCGCGGTAGCCCATCGAGCCGGAGGCGTCCACGACGAGGTAGGCGCGGAGGTTCGTCTCCTGCTCGAACCGCTTCACGTAGTACTTGTCGAACTTCCCGTAGGCCTTCCAGTCGATGCGGCGGATGTCGTCGCCGGGCGCGTACTCCTTGTGCTCGGCGAACTCGACCGACTGGCCGTGGTGCGGCGAGCGGTGAAGCCCACGCGCAGGCGGAGGTTGCCGAGCTTCGCGAGGACGGCGGGGTCGAGGGGGGACTGCTTGCGGTCACCCACGAGCGACCTCGTGGAGGTGGTCGTGGTCGTGGACGTGGTCGTGGACGTGGACGTGGACGTGGACGTGGACGTGGACGTGGACTTCGACCTCGACCTCGACCTCGACCTCGACCTGGACCTGGACCTGGTCCGACAACTGCAAACCGCTCGTCCCATGAACTACCGGAATCTGGACGTCTACCAGCTCGCTGTCCGGTTCCTGCCGATCGCAGCCGAGACGGCATCCGGGTTGCCACGGAAATACTCGGCGCTGGCGGACCAGATCCGCCGCGCCTCTCTCTCGATCTCGCTCAATATCGCTGAAGGATCCGGCAAGACGACCGGACCGGACCAGCGCCGGTTCTACGCCATGGCCCGAGGCTCCGCGATGGAGTGCGGCGCGGTGATCGATGCGTGCATCGCGTTGAGCCTGATGCGAGAGGACCGGGCAAAGGATGCAAACGAGATCCTGGAGTCCGTGGTTCGAATGCTCTCGAAGATGTGTAGGGAGTGAGGGAGGCACGGCCCGGGGTGGGTAGAGGTCGAGGTCTAAGTCGAGGTCGAGGTTCAGGTCGAAGTCCACGTCCACGTCCAGGTCCACGACCACGTTGCGTGGGGTTAGCCCTTCACCCTCTCCAGCAGCGTATCCACGATCTTCTCGCTCGAGACGCCCTCAGACTCCGCTCGGAAGTTCGTGAGCACGCGGTGGACGAGGACGTTCTTCGCGAGCGCGCGGACGTCCTCGACCGAGGC
>WNGA01011775.1_pt1 | contig 13844 bp, 11 predicted proteins | sample 5400061 | NCBI WGS metagenome assembly WNGA01 (sample SAMN13153366, study PRJNA577476) | soil metagenome | isolation source: 100 cm soil or saprolite under grassland replicate 2 | place: USA:California | collected 2016-06-15 | reverse complement strand
GCAGCTCCGGGCGGCGGAGTCTCTGGACGACGAGCCGGTGGGGCGGCCGGGGATGCACGTCGGGGCGAACATCGATCTCGAGCGGGCCTTCGAGCAATTGTCGGACACGTCCCGCTCGGTGGTGTGGCTGCACGACGTCGAAGGCTACACGCACGAGGAGATCAGTGAGCTGATGGGGAAGTCGGTGAGTTTTTCCAAGTCGCAGCTGGCGCGCGCGCACGCGCGCTTGCGGCGCACGCTAGGAGAAGGCGAAGGAGCGAATACATGATGCACTGCACAATGGACGACTTGCTGGCGCTGCGGGCGGGAGAGGCGTCGGTCTGGGCGCGGCGGCACACGGAGGACTGCGCGGCCTGCCGGGCCGAGCTCGACGCGCTCTACCAGCGCGTGGCGCAGCTCAAGGCGTTGCCCGCTCTGCATCCGCCGCGCGACCGCTGGTCGATCGTGCGCGCGGCCGCGCGGACCGAACGGAACCGCCGCCGCCGCACGTGGGGCGGCTGGGGCCTCGCCGCGGCGGCCGCGCTCGTCGGTGCGCTGCTCGTGCCGAGACTCGGCAGCGACGGGACGCTGCGCGCCGAGCTTTCCATTACCAAGAATCAGTCTGCCACGCTCGAGGATCAGCTCCAGAGCTATGACGTCGATGGCCGCGTGTTGACGGGGCGCATGGCGGCGAAAGTGGCGGAGCTGGAGGACCGGATTGCCGTCATCGATGGCGACCTGGCGCGGTGGGGCACGGTCAAGCCTCAGGCGCAGGACGCCGAGCTCGTACAACTCTGGAAACAGCGGGTGGACTTGATGCGCCAGCTGGTGAATGTACGCGTCAGCACTGCTCGCTATGTGGGCCTGTGACGGCCCGGAAAGACCTACCATGAATCGCAATTGGATCGCCGCGGCGCTGGCCGCATTGACTCTCTCGTCGGTCGCCGTGGCGCAAGAACCGGCGCCGCGCGCTCGCGCCAACACGCGTCCGCGGGTCCGCACGCGCGTCGAGACAGGCCCGTTTGGCGCGTTCACGTTCGCCGGCAGCCGCGGGCGCATTGGCGTCGTCGTCAAGACAGATCCCGACGCGACCAACGACAAGCTCGGTGCTCGCATCGAGGCCGTGACGCCGGGTGGACCCGCCGATGACGCGGGCCTCAAGGCCGGCGACATCATCACCCGCTTCAACGGCACCGCGCTGGGCGGCGTGGCAGCTGAGGAAGACGACGAGTCGGGCCCCGGCATGAAGCTGATCGAGCTGGCCCGCGCCCTGGACCCGGGCGACACCGTCCAGGTCGAGTACCGCCGCGGCACCACCAACAGCAAGGCGTCGATCGTCGCCGAAGAGCTGGGGATGAACGGCAACATGCACATCGAGATACCCGACATGGGGGAGATGCACGAGCTGATGCCCGAGATGGCGTTCCCCAAAGTCTGGGGTGGTCCGGGCAGCGGCCCTGGCGCGTTCGCTTGGACGGTTGGCGACGCCTGGGGCGGGATCGAGCTGGTGAGCCTGAACCCGGACCTCGGCGCGTACTTCGGAACGCCCGACGGCGTGCTCGTCGTTCGCGCCTCGGAAGACTCGACGCTGCCGCTCAAGGGTGGCGACGTGATTATGGCGATCGGCGGCCGCAAGCCGACGTCCCCGATGCACGCGATGCGCATCCTGCGGTCGTACGATGAAGGTGAGTCGGTGTCGATCGAGGTGCTGCGCAAGCAGAAGCGTTCGACCCTCACCTGGAAGGTGCCGGAAGCGCGCGAGCGGACGTTCAATTTCACGACGCCGCGTGCCCGGCGGCCCCGTGAGGAGCCGAGCCGCTACCGCATCGCGCCCAAGATCCGTATGGCGCCCGTATGGGCGAAAATGGCCCGGGCTCGTGCCGTGATCTAGCGCCTAGCGGTTGGGCCCGATCAGGATCGCGTTGGTCACGAGCCTGGCCGGGCCCCGCCAGAATGCTCGGAACAGGGGATCGCCGAGGAAGAGCACCACTCGGCCGGTCCCCTGATTCTCTACGGCCGCCCACGTCGTTCCCTTGAGCAGGCGAGCGGTGTTTCCCGGCCAGGTGAACCCCGACAGGACAAGGTCATCACCGGTGAAAACCACCGGGTTCGCCCCACCCTTCGAGGGTCGCCAGAACACGTCGCCGTCGAGGTAGACGGGGAGTCGCGCACTGGTGTAACCGAGTGTGAGCCAATGCGTTGGGTCGAGCGTTGCGCTGAAGATCGCCCCCGGGATCCACTCGGGCCGGTCCTTGGGCGCTGCAGTCGACGACACCAGCGGGGGCACGGTGCCTGGCGCCGTCGTATCGGCCTTCAGCGTCGAGTCCCCGCCTATCGAGGACACCGTCGAGAGCTCCAGGTCCTTGTTGGTCGCGAGCTCGCCGGCCCCGCCGAACCCGATCAGCACGCCGCCAGAGCGGACCCAAGCTTTGAGCGCCGTCGCCCCACCGTCCCCCAGCTCGCGCCGCATCCGGCTGCCGCTCCCGTCGGGGACGATGATGACGTTGTAGGTGTTCAGGTCGTCCATGCGGCCGATGTTGCGGAGCGGTACGGGCGTGAACGGCGCGCCGAGGTCGCGCGTCAGGAAATGCCAGAGCGACCCGTAGCTCGTTTCGTACACTCCGTCCCCCACGGCCACGAGAATCTTCGCGCCATGGAGCGCCCAGACGTCGCCGGAGCCGGTGCCGACGTCGCCCGTGTCAGCGAACGCGCTCTGGACCGCGCTGACCGGGACGCCGAACGACGGAGCGAGAGCGGCGATGCGCTCGTGCAGCGCGGGCGAGTTGCGCTGCACCCGGGCCACGAACGTGCCGCGGGGGTAGGTGCGGCCGTCGGCGCGCAACGGCTGTGTCGCGATGGCGAGCCGGAACCCCTCATTCTCGAGCGCCAGCGCGAGCCGCGCGGCCCCGAGGTTGTCGTTGCTGAACGCGTACGCCGATCCGGCGCGCGTTGGCGCCGCGGGAGCGGGGAGCGTCGTGTCGGCGACCACGGTGCCGGGGCCCGGAGCTGCGTCTTCGGTCCAGTACGCCTCGAGATTGTACGAGAGCGGCAGGGACCACGCCGTGATGTCGTAGAAGCCGTATTCGTCCTTGTCGGCGTTCTCGCCGCGACGCCGGTTCCGCTCGAACTTGCCGAGCTCCCGCGCCACAAAGCCGCGATCGAACTCGGCGTCGGGCTCGAGCATGCCCTTGGCGAGGCGCCGCTGCGGCTGATTGAGGTCGATCACGTAGCTGCCGCCGGGGAATGAGCGCGCCGCCGCCGCGCCGCCCAAGTAGCTGTGGGCCGCGCGGGAGCTGCCGGCCTGCGCGAGCCGCGTGACCTCGATCCCGTTGGTCAGGAGGAGCCCGATCACGTGCGCGGTCGTGCGAGGGTCGGTCCCCGGCACGATCACGACGCGCTTCATGCGATCGAGCGCCGCCTCGGCGAGGGCGGTGCGCCGGAATTCGTAGTAGTCGAGCAACCGGCTCTGGCGGTTCTTGGCGGTGGTCTCGAGGGTCGCGAGCGATGCAACGAAATGGTGGGCAATCCCATCGCGAAACGTGGTGACGGAGCCGTCGTCGCGGCGCTTGTTGAACTCGGGGCCGCCGTCCGTTTCGTAGGTCATTCCCGTTGCGCCCTGGAAGGTGGCCCACTCGTCCCAATAGCCGACGTAGAAGAAGTCGAACACCCCCCGCACGAAGTACTGCCAGCCGTAGCGATCGAACGCGGCCGCGTTGCCCTTGCCGTACGTGTCGAACCACCGCGTGGTCTGCGGGGGCAGGTTGTGGTTGACCGACTGTGCGACCGGCGGGAAGAAGTACGTCGGCGTCGTCGAGTGGTGGTCGACGAACACCTGCGGCCGCCAGCGCTGCACGCCGGCCATCATGACGCGCACTTCGGGCTGGCTCTGGGCGAGCAGATCCCGGTTCATGTCGAACCGGAAGTGGTTGTACCGGCCCGTCACGCTCCACGGCTCGGTCTGCTCGAAGGCCCAGGGATTCTCGGCGCCGACGGCGACCGAGTTGTACCACGCGGAGAATCGCTCGTGACCGTCCGGGTTGGCCGAAGGATTGAGGACCAGGACCACCGACTTGAGGAGCTCGAGGGTCTGCGGCTCATCGGAGGCCAGCAGCTGATAGGCGACCTGCATCGCGGCTTCGAACCCCGCGGGCTCGTTGCCGTGGACCGAGTACTGAAACACCGCCACGGCAGGGTCTTTCGCGGCGATCTCCGCGGCCCGTGCCGGAGACGTCTTCCGTGGGTCGGCCAGCTCGGCCAGGTCGGCGCGGATCTGGTCGAGACGCGCCAGGTTTGCCGCGTCGGAGATAATCAGCGCCCGAATCGGCCGATGCTCGAACGTCTCGCCCCAGCGCTCGATCCGCACCCGCTCCCCGGCAGTGGCGACCAGGGTGTCGAGATAGTGTTGCATTACTGCATACATCGTGTGCTGGTCGCCGGCGGCGTATCCGGTGATCGCCTCAGGGCGTGGGACCGCCGGCCGGTAGGGGCCACGGGCGTAGAAGTCGAACGTCTGCGCGGCGCCTGCTGTTGGGCAGACGAGGAGCAACAGCGAATAGACGATGGGGCGCATTTGTCTAAGGCAGGGGGTTGAAGGTTGTCGGGGCGAAGTAGGGGCGCAGCATTGCCGCGCCCTTACGCACGTCGCCGCGCCGCTGGCAAGACCTGGTCGAATGACGAGAACTCGAACGGCTTGGGCACGCAAGGCCGGCCCGAACCGTCCAGGAAACGCCGCATCTGCTCGCTCACGAGGTCACCCGTGGTGAAGATGACCCGCTCGGCGTGCTCGCGATCGGCGGAGCGCAGCTCTTCGAACAGCTGCTCGCCCGAGAGGTCCGGCATGCGCATGTCGACGATGACGGCGTCGTACTGGGCGGCGCGCAGTAGCCCGAGAGCATCCTGGCCGCTCGCGGTCGTTTCCACGGAGTGGCCGCGCGCCTCGAGGTAGCGTTGCAACGCCACGCGTACGGAAGCCTCGTCGTCTACCACCAGGATGTGCAGGCTGTCACCCACCGGGTGCGCCGCGGGCACGGCCTGGAACTCGCCCGACGCGTGGGGCGCAATGACCGGTAGCTCGACGATGAACCGGGCGCCGCCCTGGGGCCCATTCTCGGCCCAGATACGGCCTTCGTGCTCGCGCACGATGCCGAGGGAAATCGACAGGCCAAGTCCCGTGCCGTGCCCCGTGGGCTTGGTGGTGAAGAACGGGTTGAAGATGCGCTCCAGCAGGTTCGGCGGGACGCCTGCGCCGGTGTCCTCCACCTCGATGCGGATGATGTCCCCGGCGTTGCGCGTGCGCACCGTGAGCCGATGATGCCGCCCTTCGGCGCGCTCCATGGCCTGCTCGGCGTTCGTGATGAGGTTCAGGAATACCTGCTGCAGCTGGTGGCCATCACCCATCGTGTCGGGGAGGGCCTCGTCGTACTCGCGGCGCACATCGATGCCGCGCACGCGCAGCTCATAGCCCCGCAGCTCCAGGGTGTCGTCGAGCACTTGGTTGAGGGCCGCCGGGCCTTTTTCGGCTTTGTGCTGCCGCGCGAAGGTGAGGAGGTTCTGCACGATGCGGCTGGCGCGGCGGGCCTCGCTGTAGATCGTTTCCGCGGCGGTGCGCTGGTCGGGCGGGAAGCGCTTTTCGGCGAGCAGTAGCTGCGCGAACGCCGAGATGCCGGCCAGGGGGTTGTTCAGCTCGTGCGCGACGCCCGACACCAGCTGCCCGATCGCGGACATCTTCTCCGACTGGATGAGCTGTTCTTGCAGCATCTTCTGGTCGGTGACGTCACGGATCAGGCAGAGCACTTCCTCGTCCGGCTGCGGCGTTGAGTACGTGATCGAAATCGTGCGGGCCTCGCCGTCCTTGCGGTAGAACCGCGACTCGAAGAGGCCCGTCTCGCCGGCCAGCGCCTTTTGGAAGTGCGCCAGGGCCTTGGGGAGCTCGTCATCCGAGAGCATCGGGGCGAACCACTGGCCGACCAGCTCCTCGCGACGGTATCCCGAGATGATCTCGGCCGCGTGGTTGACGGTGGTGAACCGGCCGTTGGCGTCGAGTGTGACGATCGCGTCGGAGGCCGACTCCACCAGGTTCCGGTACCGGGCCTCGGAGCGGGACAGCGTGTCCTGGGCTCGCTTGGGTTCGGTGATGTCGCGCAGCGTGGCGACGGTGCCGATCAGCTCGTCGTCCACTCGGAAGGGACCGCTCGAGACGGCGACGTCGCGCTCTTCGCCGGTCGTATGGTTGACGATTCTGGTCTCGTAGCGCTGGGCCTCGCCGGTGAAGACTTTGTCTTCCTGCTCGGCGACGTGCACCCGTTCACCCGCCACGACTTGATCGGCGATCGGCTGGCCGACGAAGTCGGCCATCTGCCACCCGAACAGGTCCGCCGCCGCCTGGTTCACAACGAGGACCCGCCGGTCGAGCCCCGTCACCACCACGGCGTCCGGAAGGGCGGTGACGATGTCGGCGGCGGCCTGGAGGAAATCGATCCGCGGGCGCTTGACCGCCGTCGTGGGAGGCCGCGTCCGACCCTTGGTCACGCGATGTAGGTGGCTTCCATCGCGGCCCGCATCATGTCGAGGCTCTTCAACGCGGCGTCGGTCACGGCTTTGGGGTTATCGGGTCCACGTTTCACGCAGTCCTTGATGATCTCGAGGGCGTGAATGGGGTGCTCATCGTCGTACTTGGCGTGCTCCTCGAGCCACCAGCGCCCGCGCGGCCCAATTTTCTCGTTCTTGGCGAGGCCGCGGAGCGCTTTCTCCGAGATCTTCTGCGCCACGCCTTCCACCGCGTAGTTCGTGGCCGAGACGGCGGTCCCGAACTCCGCGGTGCGGCACATGTCGGTCAGGTACCCATGGAACACCTTGACCTCCGCACACATCGGCTCGGGCGCCTGGAAACGCTTCTTGGGAACGGTAAAGCCGTCGCCCATCGCCCGCCACATAGCGTCGTGCCGGCGCTCCACCCGGATGTTGTCGGTGAAGAATGACTTGCCCATCTCCGGTGAGCGGTCGAGCAGCATCTGGAGCCACTGGGGGAAGTCGCGGATGATTGGGTAGAAGCCGACCAGGAAGTTTTGGATCTGGCCGTCTATCAACTGGTTCTCCGACGCATCCACGATGACGGGAGTGTCGAGAATCGACTGCCGGCTCGGTTCGAGCGTCGCATCGAGCTCCGCTACCCAGCCGGGGTGCGGGGTCACCTGTACTGACATCTGAGACTCCTCTCGAAGGGCGCTGGGACCGCAGGGGACGTAGAATGTACGGCCCTGGCCCAATCGTGCACGCTCAAGTCTCACGATGACTTGTGACTAGTGACCTAGCGACACTTGACTCGATACATCGTGCGATATATCGTGACAACGTATCGTAGCGCAGTATCGTGACGACGTATCGACTGAATCAGGAGGAAGTATGCGACGCGGATGGGGATGGCAGGGATTCGGCCCGGGGTTCGCGGGATTCGGGTTCGGTCGCGCGGGCCGGCGGCGCCAGTGGTTCGGAGCCGGCGACATGAAGTATGTGATTCTCAAGCTCCTCAAGGACAAGCCGCGCCACGGTTACGAGGTGATGAAAGACCTCGAGGCGCAGATGCACGGGTGCTACTCGGCCTCGCCTGGCACCGTCTATCCGACACTGCAGTGGCTCGAAGACGAGGGACTCGTGCGCGCGAAAGACGTCGACGGCAAGAAGGTGTACGAGATCACCGACTCGGGCCTCAAGTTCCTCGACGAGCATCGCGACGTGGTCGAAGACATCTTCGACCGAGTGAAGGACGCCATCGACGAAGTCCTGGGTGGCGGGATGGGGGACCTGAACCGCGCGATGGGTAACCTGATGCGAAGTGCCTACCGGGGCGGGTGGCGCACCCGCGATGACTCCATCCGGCAGAAAATCAGCGACATCCTGAAGAAGGCGACGGAGCAAATCGACGCGCTGGTGCAGTCATGAGCGCTCCCGATCTGACTCGCGGCGTGCGGGCGTCCGACGACGAGCGGGAACGGGTGGCCAAGCTGCTCCAGCACGCGGCGGCCGAGGGGCGGCTGTCCCCGGAAGAAGCGGGGGAACGTCTGGCGGCCGCGTCGGCAGCGACCTATCGCGATGAGCTGCATCAGCTCGTCGCCGACCTGCCAATCGAGCGTCAGCAACGTCGACAGCCCAGAGCGTGGGTGCTCTGGGGCGCCGCGCGCTTTGCGCTGGTGGCCACCGTGGTGCTCACGTTCTGGGGCTTCTGGGGCGTGCGCCTGCTGCTGTGGCCACTCGGCTTCATGGCTGTCGCAATGCTGTCGCGTCCGTGGCGTCACGGCCGCTGGCGGCGATTCAGGGCGTGGGGAGTAGCAGCAGGTCCTGGAAGTCGAAGCTGAAATCGGTGGCGGCCGACACCGCCGCCATCTTCACGTTCTCGATCGAGCCGTCGGGCTTCAGGGCGAACGTCACGTAGGCGTCCGCTCTGAGTTCACGGTCCCGCCAGCGCGCGATGAACGTGTTGTACTGGAAGTGCTCCAGGTCCCCCGTCAGGGACGGCGAGTGCGAGAAGCGCATCACGAGCTTGCCGTTTTCCAATGCGATCGAGATGTCGCCGTACCAGGCGTCGCGATACGCCCCCGCATACTTCGCGAGCGGCAGCGACGGTCGTGACACGGTGTCGCGTGCCGCGGCGGCGGTGTGCTCCTGCGCCCCGATGATCGAGTCCTGGCGCACTTTGCGGGCACGGTACACCGCCAGCCAGTCGGTCGGTGCGGCGGCGGTGAAGTGATCGAGCAGTCGCCACGTGATGGCTTGAAACGCCTGCCCGATCTCCTGATTCGTGAACACCGCGATGCCGAGGCGCTCGTCAGGCACGAGGGTGATGCGCGACACGAACCCGGGCAACCCTCCCGTATGCGTCACGACCTTCCGGCCCCGCAGGTCTCGCACCTCGAAGCCCAGCGCATATCCCGCGACGTTAGCCTGCTGGGGCGCGAGATCGGGCGGCACCCTCCCCACGCGATACGGCGTGACAATGGACCAAAGCTCGAACGTCGTTTGCGGTTTGAAGAGGCGCGACCCGTCGGCCAGTCTGCCCGAGTCGAGCTGCACCATGAGCCACTTGGCGATATCGGTGGCGCTCGCGTTGATGCCCCCCGCCGGATTGACGTTGTCGCTTCCGAATGGCGAGATCGGGCGTACGCGCCCGTCGATCTCCGCGTGCGGCGTGGCGACATTGCCCCCGCCCGCGGCGGCCGAGTGGCGCACGCTGCTCCCCGTCATCCCGACGCGCGCCACGATGCGCGATGAGACGAAATCCTCCCACGTCTGCCCTGAGACCGCCTCGATGACTTCGCCCGCGACGCTGTAGAGCACGTTGTCGTACGCGTAGGCGCTGCGGAAACTCGTTTCGGGCTTGATGTAGCGAAGCCGGCGGGCGATTTCCTTGCGGTCGTACGTCGACGTCGGCCACCATAAGAGATCGCCGGCGCCGAGTCCCAGGCCGCTGCGGTGCACGAGCAGATCGCGGATCGTGAGCTCGCGGGTGACGAACGGGTCGTACATCTGGAACCACGGCAGGTAGTTGATCACCGGCGCGTCCCACTGCAGCTTGCCTTCCTCGACCAGGATGCCGATGGCCGTCGCGGTGAATGCCTTGGTGTTCGAGGCGATCCCGAACAGCGTGCGGTCGTCGACCGGCGTCGGGTCGCCGAGCTTCCGCACGCCGTAGCCCTTGGCGAGGAGCACGCGGCCGTCCTTGACGATCGCGATGGCGATCCCGGGGACTTCGAAGGTGCTCATCACGCGGGCGACGTAGGCGTCGAAGTCGCGGGGGAGCGCCGGGGGAGTGGGTCGCTGTGCGGCGAGGGACGAGGTCAGGAGACAAACGGCCAGGGCCGGTATTCGCATTGGCTGCTCCGGGGCGCGCAGGAATTGGGTCCGCGACGCGGACCTTTGCTTACCGGTCGCGCCGAGCGTATGGTTAAAGTGCGGGCGGCATCCTACTCGAGCAACCCATGCCGATCACCGCGAAACTGTCTCGGAAGTTCTACGACAAGCTCGGCGACGACGTCGCCAACGAGCTTGTGGATTGGTTCAACAAGGTGGATGCCACGTACCGGGCGGACTTGAGAGAGCTAAATGAGCTCAACTTTGCGCGATTTGACGCGAAGCTCGAGCAGCGCCTTGCGGAGCTCCGAGCTCAACTCCGTGCGGAGCTCAGCGATCTGCGCGGTGACGTGCACGCCGGTCTAGCGGGCCTTAAGACTGAGCTGGTGAAGTGGATGTTCTTGTTTTGGGTAGGGACCGCGGTCACGGTGATCGGGCTCCTCAGACCGTAGGGAGCCTTCCCCGTAACTCTTCCAGCGCTCGAGTCACATACACGCGCGTCATCTGCTTCCGCCACGAAAGATCGAAATCGGTGTTGTCCATCGGCTTCGAGGGCCGGTAGGCGGCATCAGCGGCGCGCGTGATCACGTCGTCAGATAGCGTTTCACCCTTCAAGGCTTCGGCTGCTTCAGGAACCTCTTGCGGCCAGCTCGCGACGCCCCCCAAAACGATCCGAGCCTCGCCAATCTCCTTTCCGTTCCACTTGATCCACGCGCCGACTCCCAGGACCGGAAAATCGAATGACCCCCGCCGCCGCAACTTGTGATAGACGGCATCCCACCCGTCCGGCGCGGGAAGACGCACCTCGGCCAGGATCTCATCGGGCTGCTTCGTGAGATAGGTGATCCCGTCGTTGTGGTAGAACCGGCCCGCCGGCACCACGCGCTCGCCCGTCGGTCCCACCAATCGGTACTCGGCGCCGATCGCCACCATGACGGGGGCCAGGTCCGACGAGTTGACCGCCCAACACCGCGGCGACGAAGGCGCGACCCAGCAGATCGCGCCGTCCTTCTTCATGCAGAAGTCGATCGCCTTCCGCCACTCGTACGACTGGTTGTAGTAGTTGCAGCGCGTATCGAGGCAAAGGTTGCCGCCGAGTGTGCCCATGTTGCGGAGCAGTGGGGTGGACACGAGGCGGGCGGCGGTGGTGACGGCGGAGTGGGAACGTTGGAACGTTGGAAGGTTGGACAGTGCGCTCAAGGTGACATTCGTTCCAACATTCCAACCGTCCAACCGTCCTAGTTCCGGAATTCCCATCAGCGAGATGACGGTCTTCGGCTCCTGGTGCCGCCGCTTCATGTTCGGGTAGAGGTCTGTCCCGCCGGCGACGAACATCGCATCGGGCCCCGCGTCGCCCTTCATGCGCAAGGCGTCGGCCAGGGACTTGGGTTGCCGCGGGCCGCTGCGATCACGTGGTCGAGGTTGGCCTTGCCGCGGTTGTCTGAATTGCGGAGCAGGAGCCCGAACTCGGCCACGGCCGCCTGGAACTGGAAGTCCACCGATGGAGCACCCGCCGCGTTGGCGAGGACAGGCCGGCTGATCAGCCGGCTCTGGTCGCCGTCCGGCGCCTTGTAGCGAACCTTCACGAACAGCAGCTCGGGACCGGCAGCACTACTCGGCGCCGCACTGCGCTGTTGGTAACGGAGCGAGTCGGGCATGCGGATCTTCACGTCGGTCTCGGCACCCACCAGCACGATCTCGTACAACGCCGTTACCGAGTGACCTGACCCGACCTCGCCGGCGTCTTTCTTGTCGTCGGTGAAGTCCTCGTTCCTGAGCATACGGTTCTCGTAGCCGATCAAGCGATAAGCGCGGACGCGCGTCGGGTTCCACTCTACCTGGATCTTCACGTCCTTCGCGACGGTGTAGAGGGTCCCGCCCAGCTCGTGCACGAGCACCTTCCGGGCCTCGAGAATGTTGTCGAGGTAGGCGTAGTTGCCGTTCCCGTGATCGGCGAGCTTCTCCATCTTGGCGGCCTGGAGGTTCCCTTCGCCGACCCCAAGCACCGTGAGGAACACGCCCGTGTTGCGCTTCTCCTCGATCAACTGCACCATGTCCGCGTCGCTCGACACGCCGACGTTGAAGTCGCCGTCGGTCGCGAGGATGACGCGGTTGTTGCCGCCGCGGATGAAGTTGGCGACCGCTTCGTCGTAGGCGCGTCGGATGCCGGCGCCCCCCGCCGTGCTGCCCCCCGCCTCGAGGCGGTCGATGGCGGCGAGGATCGCTTCCTTCTTATCGCCGGTCGTGGACGGCAGGACGAGCCCCGCCGACCCGGCGTAGACGACGATGGCAACATGGTCCTTGGGACGCAGCTCGTTCACGAGCATGCGCATCGCCGCCTTCACGAGCGGGAGTTTGTTCTCCGGCATCATCGAGCCCGAGACGTCGAGCAGGAACACAAAGTTCGAGGGCGGCAGATTCTCGAGGTGGAGGCGGCGCGCCTGCAAGCCAATCCGCACCAGGCGGTGCTGCGGCTTCCACGGCGCCACTCCCACCTCGGCGTGGACCGCGAGCGGCGCATCACCGTCGGGCTCGGCATAACTGTACGGGAAATAGTTGACCAGCTCCTCGATCCGAACGGCGTCCCGAGGCGGCAACTGACAATCCTGCATGATGAAGCGCCGCACGTTGCTGTAGGACGCGCGGTCCACGTCGATCGAGAACGTGGAGAGCGGGTCCGCGGCGACGGCGATGAAGGGGTTCTCGACGATCTCGTCGTACTGCTCGCGGTTGCCGGGCTGGCCTTGGACGCGCCAGGGCTCGGGGCGGGGCGCCGGCGGTCCCCAACGATCCGCCCGTGCCGCAGCGCGCTGCCGAAGCAATGAGCCGTTGATGGTCACCGTCGAAGAGACCTCGCCACGGGGCACGACGACGCCTTGTGCGCCTGTCACGACGATGGATTCGAGAACGGTGCTGGACGGTTCGAGGTCAAAATCGACCTTCGTGGTTTGATTCGCCGTCACGCGGACGCCTGACGAACTCTTGGGCTTGTACCCGATGAGGCGGCCCTGCAAGGTGTAGGTGCCGACCGGAACGTTGTCGATCGCATAGACGCCGCTGGTATCCGTGATGCCAACGAGACTCGTGCCCGCGACACTTACTTGAGCGTTGGCGATCGGCGCCTTCGACGTCCGGTCTGTCAGGTGCCCCTCTATGCGGCCGACGGGTCCGCAAGGCTGGGGTATGGCGAGGGATGCGAGTAAGACGAGGAGACGAACGGGATGAAGCGACATCGGTCCCTCCATGTGGGTGAATTACCCAGGAGAGACGCCGAGCCTCTCGTTTGTTGCACCGGGGAGCGGAACCCGCGTTGGCTCCGGCCAGGGGATCTCGGGGAATACCGTGGGGCCGTAGCGCGGCGGCTCCCCTTTTTCCTTGCGGCGCAACGCTTTGAGCACCTTCTCCGGCGTGATCGGCACTTCGTCCACGCGCACGCCCACCGCGTCGTACACGGCGTTCGCCACCGCCGGCATGACCGGGAGCAGGGGCCCCTGACCGACCTCCTTGGCGCCGAAGGGGCCGTTGGGGTCGGGATCCTCGATCAGGTACGTGACGACGTCGCACATCTCGAGCGTGGTGGGGCTCTTGTATTCGAGCAGGCTGGGGATCTTGTGCACCACCTTGAGGTCGCCGCGGTACGCCATTTCCTCCATCAGCGCCTCACCGAGCCCCATGTAGATCGATCCTTCCACCTGCCCGATGACCGACGCGGCATTGATGCAGCGGCCTACGTCATGTGCGATCCAGATCGTCGGGACGCGCACGATCCCCGTCTCGGGGTCCACAGCGACTTCGGCGACGCACGCGCTGTAGGAGTAGGCCGGCGAGGGGCCGACGCCGGCGCCCCGGTACTTCCCGGCGCTGCGCGGTGGTGTGTACGACCCGACGGTGCCGATCGTCCCCTCCGCGGCCTCGGCGAGCTGCACCGCCTCCGCGAACGCCATACCGCGCTCCGGGTCCTGCGCGTCGAACACGCGGCCGCTCGCGAACACGAGCCGGTCGCCCGGCACCGCGAGTTTCCT
>WNGA01008707.1_pt1 | contig 13845 bp, 13 predicted proteins | sample 5400061 | NCBI WGS metagenome assembly WNGA01 (sample SAMN13153366, study PRJNA577476) | soil metagenome | isolation source: 100 cm soil or saprolite under grassland replicate 2 | place: USA:California | collected 2016-06-15 | reverse complement strand
TCAAGGACACCGGTCTTGGAACCACCATCACCAGCGTCCAGATCCACCTGCACGTGGACACGGCGACCGCCACGTATCAGTGCTGGAACAACGGCGGCAAGCACCCCAAGGCCGGGAACAAGGAGACGGTCGAGGAGACGCTCGACATCGCCCAGACCTTCCCGGTGAGAAACGGATCGGTCACGGGCACGATCAGCGTGGGTCCGCCCAGCCCCGGCACCTTCACGTGCCCCGAGGGCCAGGACCTGTTCCTGGTGGACGTGATCAGCTACTCCGGCATCTTCATCTCGGATGAGAGCCCCGGAAACACGCTCGAGGCCACGCCCGATCCGGCCTCCGCGGACGTCGGGCATCCGCCCAACGGCGGGATCCTGATCACGCCCGCGCACGGGTAAGCGAAGCGAAAGGACTGCGGCAGAGGGGGACCGCCCCGAAGGCGGTCCCCCTCGCTTGTGCTCCCACGCTCGCTCGCCGTTCTGGGTCGCCGGCCGTAACGCGCCCAGGCACCGTTCTCGACGGAAGCGCTCGCCGCCAACATGTGGGGTGTGCGGTGCAGGCTCGTTCACCAGTGGCCGACGCTTAGTAGGGGCGGGTTGACGCCATCTGGGGAACTCATTCCCAGGGCGTCAAGGACGGCCACCTGAACATACCCTGTAGTCGCCTTGAAGGCAGGGGTGACGAAGAGGCGGCCTCCTTTCGCTATCGTCACCGAGCCCGGGCGGTTAGCTCAGTCGGGAGAGCGCCGGCTCGACAAGCCGGAGGTCACTGGTTCAAGTCCAGTACCGCCCACTCGCAAAGCCCCCGCTCAGACGGGGGTTTCGTTTTCGGGTCTGGCGACGCGCCGCGGCCTACCTGAGGACGCATCCCAAGATGGGCAAACTGGTCGCCGAGCGCCGCAAGTTCTGCCGAAGGGGAATGTACTCGCCGGAGGATGTGGAGCACGGCTTTTACGACTCTTGAGCCAGTCGGTTGTAATCGTAACTCTGGTGGGGGGACAGGACGCTCGTGCAGCGTCATCTCCTGTCGCAGGGCGCTTGACATATGTCGATATCGGAATATGATGTGGCTCGTGGCCCGCTCTTCCACGACGTCGGACGTCTTCAATGCAATCGCCGAGGCGCACCGTCGCGAAGTCCTGGACGCGCTGATCGCAGGCGAGAAGGCGGTCGGGACGATCGTGAACGACCTCTCGATGTCCCAGCCTCAGGTCTCAAAACACCTACGGGTGCTCAGCGAGGTCGGACTCGTCAGCTGCCGGGCGGAGGGGCGTCGTCGGCTGTACCGCCTGGAACCCGCGCGCCTTCGGCCGATGCACGAGTGGTTGGGCAAGTACGAGCAAGCGTGGAACGAACGACTGGATCGGATGGACGACTACCTCAAAGAACTACAACAACAAGGAGAGCGGCAATGACGCCTAATCGGCATGGGTCGGCAGTCATCGAATTCCCGAACGATCTCGAGATTGTCACCACTCGAGAGTTCGACGCTCCGATCGAACTCGTCTTCGACGTACTGACGAAGCCAGAGCATGTGAGCGAATGGTTCGCTCCATTTGCGTGTGAGGTGACGGAGTGCTCGATCGACCTGCGCGTTGGGGGGAACTACCACATCGTCTTCGTGACCGAAGACGGAACCGAATGCTCGTTTCGGGGCACCTACTTGGAGGTCGAGCCGCCGACCCGGACCGTCCAGACGTGGCTGTTCGAAGGGTGGCCAGATGCGGACGCCGTCGAGTCCGTGGATCTGCACGAAACGGACGGAGTGACGAAGCTGACGATGAAGCTCGCCTTCCGCGACAAGGCTGGCCGTGACCACATGACCAAGTCCGACGGCCAGGAAGACAGTTTCAACAAAATGGAGGATTACTTGAGGTCACTGCTCGATCAAAAGGCAACTGCCTCTGGGTAGTTGAGGCTCGAGCCAGACCTCAATACCTGGGCTTCACGAACCGCCCGCCGCTTGGGTCAGCCCCGTCCCAACCGCTCCAGGCAAGAACGGCCCGGAGCCGAGACGGCCAAGCCTGACTCAGGGGACATTCCCGAACGCTGGCCCAGGCGAGGGTCCTGCTCCCAACTACTGAGTGCCCTGAATACCGGACTGACCCGAAGGAGGCCAGGGCCGGGCGAGCGAAGTGAACGCTCCAGACCGCTACCCCGTGCCCGGCTCCAGCTCAGGCTACGCCCCGTGTTCGGCTAGGAAACGAACGCCTTCCGAACAGAAGCAGGCGTCCATCTGTTCGTGCCGTGGACGGGGGGAACCTTCTGGGCGTTCAGTCTCGTGGCGATCTCGTCCAGCGACATCCGCCTCCCGAGCATCACGTTGATCTTCACGCGCCAACCGTAGTCACGTCGGTTGCAGAGCAGATGCGCCAGCCGGACGTTGTCCGGGGTGAGGTGCCCTCCATGGGCCCTGAGTCTTGGGTAGTGGTCAGGCGTCGGGGACCAATCGGAACGAGGCGACCTCGGATCGAAGTACCTGCGGCCCCGGAAGCAGTAGCACTGCGGCATCTCGCAACGCAAGTCGACGATCTGGCCGTCCCGGGCGAGCTGCAGGAGGATTCCGCGAACTCCAAGGGCCCCAAGCTTCTCAACAGCTGTCTGTCCGGGGGCAGCCGGTGCCGTCGGCATTTCGTCGTGAAGGGTAACGCCGTCGCAGGGCGAGAGCGCCACCATGCACGCCGAGCTCGCTCGGCGGTAGCTACTCCGTAACTACAGAGTTGTCTTTATCCCCGACTGTCTCTAGCGACAGCACGCTCGCCCAGGCGAGGCTGAGCCCTGTCGGTCTGAGGCCCGGCGTGAACCCGGGACGCGACGCGCGTAGGCTCGACGCACCGAGCGGATTGCGGCCGGCGGCTAGAGCCAGATCACGTCGGTGTCGAGGGAGCCGAGGAATGCCTCCGGCTTGGGTATGGCCGCTTCCGGCGCATGGACGCCCAGCGCCGAGAGCCTCCCGCTTGCCAGCTCGACGGCGGCCCGCGCCGCCGGCTCCGCGGTCGAGCGGGCGCTGCCGCCGCGCGTGACCGTCATGCCGGTGACCACGCGACCCTCGCCGCGAACTTCGACCAGGTGCACGGCGACGGCCTGCTCCGACTGGACGTAGGGCTCCGGCAGCTCGCCTCCTCCAAGCTCGAGCAGCTTCTCCACAAGACCCTCCGGCAGGCTGAGCCGGAAGCTCGCCTCCTGCAGGCTGGGGAAGGAGGCGGGCAGCGTCGCCAGTTCCGAGTGGAGCGTGTAGATACCCTCCGCGCGGCCGATCGGCTCCGGAAAGTCACGCGCGGCCTTGCCGGACAGCGGCTCGACCTCTTTCAAATCACCGCCCGTCAGCACGACCGGCTGCATCTGCAGCTCGTCCAGCAGCGTCTGCACGGAGTACGGAGCGGGGAGCGGATGGCCGGCCGCCGCCGGATCGCGGGCGGCGGCCCAAATCTCGAGCGCCTCCGGCTCCTCAACCAGCCGCTCCACCGCCGCTCGCACGAGCAGGTTCGTCTTCCCCGGCGCCGATCCCATGCCCAGGATCGCGCTCAGTCCGGCCTTCCGAAAGCTCTCGTCGAGCCATAGCTGCCGGCGGGTCATGTGGAAGAGCCCGCCGAGGTCGAGGTAGTGGCACCCCGCCTCGAGGGCCGCCTCCATCACCTCGATATTGAGCCGGTAGTCGGCGCAGTTGACGCACACGTCGGCCGCGTCGAGCGAGCCCACGAGGCCGGAGGCATCGCGGATGTCGACGTGCTCCGCGCCTTCCAGCCGGGAATCGAGCCGCGCGACCGGCTCGTCCCAGGAGGCGAGGAACTCGCACACCTTCGTCCCGATCGTCCCCGCCGCTCCGATCACCGCGACCACGAGTTGCCGTCCACCTCCGATTCTGGTTGGGTTGGTCGATCGTAGACACCTTGGCCGTCGAGGAACGCACCCAGACCGAGCGACCCGAGGCGCCCGGGCGACCGCCGGACGTCCGCCTCGCCGCGTTGCGCAAGGCGTACGGAGAGGTGGTTGCGGTCGACGGCGTCGACCTCGAGATCGCTCCGGGCGAGTTCTTCACGCTGCTCGGGCCCTCCGGGTCCGGAAAGACCACCACGCTGCGGCTGATCGCGGGCTTCGAGCGCCCCGACGAGGGCACGATCGAGCTTGCTGGGCAGGACGTGAGCGGCCGGCCGCCCTACCTGCGGGACGTCAACACGGTGTTCCAGGACTACGCGCTCTTCCCGCACATGACGGTGGCCGAGAACGTCGGCTACGGCCTGCGGGTCAAGGGGATCCGCAAGGCCGACCGCCGGCGCAAGGTCGAGGAGGCGCTCGAGCTCGTCCGGCTGGCCGGCTTCGGCGAGCGCAAGCCCGCCCAGCTCTCGGGCGGCCAGCGCCAGCGCGTCGCGCTCGCCCGCGCGGTCGTCAACTCGCCGCGGGTCCTGCTGCTGGACGAGCCGCTCGGCGCCCTCGACCTCAAGCTCCGCGAGCAGATGCAGCTCGAGCTGAAGCGGATCCAGCAGGAGATCGGGATCACCTTCCTGTACGTCACGCACGACCAGGAAGAAGCGCTGACCATGAGCGACCGGATCGCCGTCTTCAACGAGGGACGGATCGAGCAGGTCGATCCCCCGGCGGAGCTGTACGAGCATCCGGCCACCGAGTTCGTAGCCGGCTTCGTCGGGGTCTCCAACGTCCTCGAGCGCGGCGGCCGCCGTTTCACCGTCCGGCCGGAGAAGATCCACATGGTGGCGGACAGCGAGCCCGCCACGCCGGGGCTGGAGAGCGAGACCGGCCGGGTTCGGGAGGTCGTCTACGCCGGCATGGTCACCCGCTACCTCGTCGACCTCGACCAGGGCGGCGAGCTCACAGCCGTTCGACAGAATCTCGAGACCACCTCTAGGGACGTCCTGGAGGAGCGAGGGCGCCGCGTCCGCCTCGAGTGGCGGCCCGAGCACACGTTCACGATCGAGGCAGGAAGGGAGTCACCGGAATGAGACCCAAGTGGAAGCGGATCGCGCTTGCGGGCGCCGCATTCACCCTTCTCGGGGCGTCGGCGTTCCTCGCCGCCGGATGCGGTGGCGGCGGGAAGAGCGAGAGCGCCACGACGACGGGGCCGTCGCTGCCGCAATCGATCGGGAAGGGGGAGGGAGCGCTCAACGTCATCGAGTGGCCCTACTACACGGACAAGAGCTTCAGCAAGTCGTTCGAGCAGCAGACCGGCTGCAAGATCCATCGCAAGGACGCCGGCTCCTCGAACCAGATGGTCGCCCTCATGCGGACGGGAGGAGGCGGCGGCGGGGGCCAGTACGACCTCGTCTCGGCCTCCGGGGACGCCAGCCTGCGGCTGATCAAGGGCGGTGACGTCAAGCCGATCAACATCGATCTGATCCCGAGCTGGAAGGACTTCATCCCGGTGTTCAAGTCGCCGCCGCACAACACCGTCGACGGCGTCCACTACGGCGTCTCGGTCCAGTGGGGCCCGAACACGCTGATGTTCAACACGGAGAAGGTGAAGCCGGCCCCCACCGACTGGAGCATCCTGTACAGCCCGCAGCACAAGGGGCAGATCACCGTCCCGAACAACCCGATCCAGATCGCGGACGCCGCCCTCTACCTGTCCAAGACCAAGCCCGACCTGGGAATCAAGGATCCCTACGAGCTGACCAAGGACCAGTTCGACGCGACGATCGCGCTGCTCAAGCAGCAGAAGCCGCTCGTCAAGACGTACTGGAACTACGCCTCGGACGAGATCCAGGCCTTTGCCCAGGGCGACGTCTCGGTCGGCGCCTCGTGGCCGTACCAGACGCTGCAGCTGCAGGCGAAGAAGCTCCCGATCACGGAGATCATCCCGAAGCAGGGAGTGACGGGCTGGGCGGACACGTGGATGCTCGCCAAGAAGGCGCCGCATCCCAATTGCGCCTACCTGTGGATGAAGCACGTCACGACTCCCCAGGCGGAGGCTCAGCAGGCGATCGTCTTCGGCGAGACGCCCGTCAACCCGAAGGCGTGCCCGCTGATGGACAAGCTGCAGGCCGGCTCGTGCGCCAAGTACCACCTGAACGAGCCGCTTTCCTACTACGACACGATCAAGTTCTGGAAGACGCCGATCCCGGACTGCGGGAACGGCGACAACAACTGCGTCGACTACAACGCCTGGCAAAAGGCCTGGACCCAAGTGACGGGCTAGCGTGGTCGACACCGCTGTTGAAGCGACTGAGACGGGCTCGTCGGTTCGGCGGGCCCGCCTCCGCCTCTCGGCGGCGTTGTGGAGGCGGCAGTGGCTACGGGTCCTCGTGCTGCTCGTGCCGCCCGTCGCCGCCTTCCTCGTCGTGTATGTCGGAGCGCTGGGGGCGCTCTTCGTATCGGCCTTCTGGGAGGTGGATGCCTTCACCGGCAAGGTCGTCCACGTCTGGAACCTGCACAACTTCGGTGAGATCCTCCACTCCGGCGGGACGTACCTCCGCATCGCGGGCCGCACGATCGGAATCGCCGGCGCCGTCACCCTGACCGACGCACTGCTCGCTTTCCCCCTCGCCTACTACATGTCGCGGATCGCCACTTCGCGCGTCCGCACACTGCTGCTGGTCGCGATCCTGCTTCCGCTGTGGTCGAGCTACCTCGTCCGCATCTATGCCTGGCGGACGATCCTCGGCCACGACGGCGCGCTCAACTGGACGCTGAACAAGCTCGGGCTCCCGGACGTGGGCCTGCTGTACACGAACTGGGGCATGTGGGTCGTGTTCTCGTACATCTGGCTGCCCTTCATGGTCATTCCCGTGTACGCAGCCCTTGAACGCATCCCGGACCACTACATCGAGGCGTCCCGCGACCTCGGCGCCCGCGGCTGGCGGACCTTCCGCAGCGTGATCCTCCCACTGGCGCTTCCCGGGGTCATCGCCGGCTCGATCTTCACCTTCTCGCTCACGCTGGGCGACTTCATCACGCCGCTCCTAATCGGCGGCGGCAAGAGCAACTTCATCGGCAACATCGTGGAGAACTACATCGGGATCAACGCCAACATCCCGTTCGCCGCCGCCTTCGCCACCATCCCCGTCCTGGTCATGGCCCTCTATCTCATCGTCGCGCGTCGGCTGGGCGCGTTCGAGGCGTTGTGATGGAGACCCGCGCCGCCCGCAGCGGCCTGCTCGCGTGGACGATCGCCGTCGTCCTCTTCCTGTGGATCCCGCTCGCGCTCATCATGGTGTACGCGTTCAACAGCTCGAACATCCAGAGCTGGCCCATCTCGGATTGGACGCTGCACTGGTTCCGCGACGCCTGGAACGACCCTGACGTCCGCTCGTCGCTCTGGCTGTCGGTGAAGTGCGGCCTGCTCGCCACCGGGATCGCGCTCGTGCTCGGCTCGATGGCGGCGTTCGCGATCTCGCGGTTTCGCTTCTTCGGGCGGGAGTCGGTGTCGTTCCTGCTGCTTTTGCCGATCGCCCTGCCTGGGATCATCACCGGCATGGCGCTGAACTCGTTCTACGTCTTCGCGGGCGTCCCGTTCTCGATCTGGTCGATCGTGATCGGGCACGCGACCTTCTGCGTGGTGGTCGTGTACAACAACGTTCTCGCCCGGCTGCGCCGCACCTCACCCTCGATCGTCGAGGCCTCTATGGACCTCGGCGCCGACGGCTGGCAGACCCTTCGCTACGTGCTGTGGCCCACCGTGGCGACTGCCCTCGTCGCCGGCGGGCTGCTCGCCTTCGCCCTCTCCTTCGACGAGGTGATCGTGACCACGTTCACCGCCGGCGCGCAGACGACGCTGCCGATCTTCATCCTCGACAACATCCGCCAGGGCTCCCAGCTCACGATCGTCAACGCGGTCGTCTTCGCGGTTATCGTCTTGACCATCATTCCGGTCATGATCTCGGTTCGACTGACGCGCGACACTGGGGTTCTTCGGCGAAAATAAGGAGGGCACCATGACCGTGACCACGTCCACGTACGAGAACTTCGTCGGCGGCGAGTGGGTCGGCGCCGTCGACGGGGAGACGATGGAGGTCGTCAACCCCTCGACGGGGGAGACGATCGCGGAGGTTCCGCGCGGGAGCGAGGCCGACGTCGACCGCGCCGTCGAGGCCGCGAAGAAGGCACTGCCTGAGTGGCTCGAGACTACGCCACAGGAGCGCTCGGAGGCGCTGCTCAAGCTCGCCGGCGTGATCGACGAGAACGCGGACGAGCTCGCGCAGCTCGAGTCGCAGAATGTCGGCAAGCCGCTGCCCGCTGCCCGGGACGAAATGCCGGTCTGCGCGGACAACCTCCGCTTCTTCGCCGGCGCCGCCCGCATCCTCGAAGGGCGCTCGACCGGCGAGTACATGCGCGGCTACACCTCCTGGATCAGGCGCGAGCCGCTCGGGATCGTGGGCGGCATCGCGCCGTGGAACTACCCACTGATGATGGCGGTGTGGAAGGTCGCGCCGGCGCTCGCGGCGGGCAACGTCCAGGTGCTGAAGCCGTCCGAGCAGACGCCACTCACGACGCTCCGCTTCGTCCAGCTGGCCCAGGACGTGCTCCCGCCCGGTGTCCTCAACGTCATCACGGGGGACGGCGAGCCGGTGGGCGCCGGAATCGTGCGGCATCCCGACGTGCGGCTCGTCTCGCTAACGGGCGACGTGGCGACCGGAAAGGAGGTCGCGCGCGCGGCCGCCGACACGCTCAAGCGCGTCCATCTCGAGCTCGGAGGCAAGGCGCCGGTGCTCGTGTTCGACGACGCCGACCCGGCTGCCGTCGCGGAGGGGGTCAAGATCGCCGGCTACTGGAACTCCGGGCAGGACTGCACCGCTGCCTCCCGCGTGGTCGCCGGGCCCAAGATCTACGACAAGCTGCTGGAGGAGCTCGTCCCGGCGGTGGAGTCCCTCCAGGTGGGCGATCCCGCCGAGAAGGAGGAGCTCGACATGGGGCCCCTCATCTCGGAGTCTCAACAGGAGCGCGTGCTCGGCTTCCTCGAGCGGGCGAAGGGGGCGACCGTGCTGACGGGCGGCGGGCCGGACGGCGACCGCGGCTTCTTCGTCCAGCCGACGGTGATCGTGGACGTCGGCCAGGAGGACGAGATCGTGCAGAAGGAAGTCTTCGGCCCGGTCGTGACCGTGCAGCGCTTCGCCGACGACGACCAGGCCATCGCGTGGGCGAACGACGTCCCGTACGGGCTCTCGGCGTCGGTGTGGACGCAGGACATCGGCCGCGCGCTGAACGCGTCCCGCAAGCTTCAGTTCGGGACGGTGTGGATCAACGACCACATCCCGCTCGTGTCGGAGATGCCGCACGGCGGCTACAAGCAGTCGGGCTACGGCAAGGACCTGTCCATGTACTCGTTGGAGGACTACACCCAGATCAAGCACGTGATGGCCAAGGTGGACTGAGTGGCGGTAGGGGTCGAGGAACGCGTCGAAGCTCCGCCCGCTCCCGCCGACGTCAGGCTGGAGCGGGTCACCAAGCGCTTCGACGACGTCGTCGCCGTGGACGACGTCTCGCTCGAGGTCGAGCACGGGAGCTTCTTCGCGCTGCTCGGTCCCTCCGGCTGCGGCAAGACGACGACCCTCCGGATCATCGGCGGTTTCGAAGAGCCGACGGAGGGAGTCGTCTACCTCGGCGAGCGCGAGGTCACCGGCCAGCCTCCGTACAAGCGCGACGTCAACACGGTGTTCCAGAGCTACGCGCTCTTCCCGCATCTGTCCATCTTCGAGAACGTGGCCTTCGGGCCCAGGCGGCGGGGGGTCGACCGGGGGCAGGTGCGCGGCCGTGTGCAAGAGATCCTGCGGATGGTCGGGCTCTCGGGAATGGAGCAGCGCAAGCCGCGCCAGCTCTCAGGGGGCCAGCAGCAGCGGGTCGCCCTGGCGCGGGCCCTCGTCAACAAGCCGCGGGTGCTCCTGCTGGACGAGCCGCTCGGCGCCCTGGACCTCAAGCTGCGCAAGCAGATGCAGCTCGAGCTGAAGGCGATCCAGCACGACGTCGCCGTCACATTCATCCACGTCACGCACGACCAGGAGGAGGCGATGACGATGGCCGACCGGATCGCGGTCATGAACAACGGGCGTATCGAGCAGCTGGGGACGCCGGACGAGCTGTACGAGCATCCGCAGACCGCATTCGTCGCCGGCTTCCTCGGCGTATCGAACCTCCTTGGAGGCACCGTCAGCTCGAAGGAGGCCGTCCGCGTCGACGGCCTCGAGGTTCACGTGACGCCCGAGGCGCTCGCGGGGCGGACCGGCCGCGTGGCCGTCGGGATCCGTCCGGAGAAGATCCGACTCGGTGCCGGTGGCGCCAACCGGCTCGAGGGAAACGTGAGAGAACGCGCCTACATCGGCGTCTCGACGCAATACATCGTCGACACGCCTGCAGGTGAGATCACGGTCTACGTCCAGAACGCCGATCCGGACTCCACCCGGGCCGTGCCCGGGGATCGCGTCGAGCTGAGCTGGAGCCCGGAGGCGACGTTCGTCGTCGACCACGAACAGGGTGAGGGAGAGGAGGAGGAATGACCGATCGGCTAACTCGCGATGAACTATTGCGCCGCGGGGCTCTCGGCGGTGCCGTGCTGACTCTGCCGGGGATTCTCGCCGCTTGTGGCGGCACCAGCACGAAGGCCGGCGGCACCACCGTCGAGCACAAGCTCGCCAAGACTCTGCACTTCTCGAACTGGACGCTCTACATCGACAAGGAGGGCAATCGCCACCCAACGCTCGACCAGTTCCAGAAGAAATACGGCGTCCACGTCGACTACAGGGAAGACATCAATGACAACGCGTCGTTCTTCGGAAAGATCGAGGGCCCGCTCTCGCGAGGTCAGTCGACGGGGCGCGACCTGATCGTGATGACTGACAACTCGCGCTACCCGAGCCTGCTGATCAAGAAGGGCTGGGTCGAGAAGCTCGACAAGAGCGCGATCCCGAACATGAAGAACCTCATCGAGCAGCAGCGGCACCCCAACTGGGACCCGAACCGCGACCACAGCCTGCCGTGGCAGTCGGGCATGTCCGGGATCGGCTGGAACGACAAGCTGACCGACCCGGTCCTGACGATGGGCGACCTGCTCGGCAACAAGAAGCTCAAGGGCAAGGTTGGGCTTCTGAACGAGTTCGCCGACACGCTCGCGCTCGTCATGGCCTACAACGGCGACGATCCGAGCAAGGTCACGGATGCGAGCTTCAACCGCGCGATCTCCACGATCAAGAAGGCCGTCGACTCCGGTCAGATCCGCGCGTTCTACGGAAACGACTACAGCGGGCCGCTGGCGAAGGGCGATCTGGCGGCGACGATGTCCTGGTCGGGCGACATCGTCCAGCTCCAGGCCGACAATCCACACCTGAAGTGGAACCTTCCGGACACCGGCGGCGACATCTGGACGGACAACATGCTGATCCCGAAGGGCGGCGACGTCTACACCGCCTCCGTGTACATGAACTTCGCGTACGACCCCAAGATCGCCGCGCAGATCGAGGACTACGTCAACTACATCTGCCCCGTGATCGGGGCGAAGGCGGTGCTGCTGAAGCAGGACCCGTCCATCGCCAACAACCACCTCATCTTTCCGACAAAGAAGATGCTCGACAACGTCCACGTCATCGACCCGGAGGCGCTGAACAACGAGAAGTACCAGACGACCTGGCAGAACTTGATCTCGGCTTAAAGAGGCCTTGGGCTTCCTGCACCGGCACCGGGGGCTCACGCCCTACCTGCTGCTCGCGCCCGGCGTGCTCTGGCTGGCCGTCTTCTTCCTCGTCCCGCTCGGCTTTCTCGCCTACCAGTCGCTGCAGTCTGGGTCGATCGACTTCGGATACGCCTTCACCTGGGCCTGGGGGAACTACTGGAGTGCGATCTCGAACTACAGCGCTCAGTTCCAGCGCTCGTTCATCTATGCGGGGATCGCGACCGCCCTCGCGCTGGTCGTCAGCTATCCGGTCGCGTACTGGATCGCGTTCCGCGGCGGGCGCTGGAAGAACCTCCTGCTTCTCTTCATCGTCGCCCCGTTCTTCGTCACCTACCTGATTCGGACGCTGGCCTGGGAGACGATCCTCGCCGACCACGGGCTGGTGCTTCGGATCCTGCGCTACCTGCACATCGTCGGCAGCGACGGCCGGCTGCTCGCCACTTCCGTTGCCGTCGTGGCGGGCATCACCTACAACTTCCTCCCCTTCATGGCGCTGCCGCTGTACGTGTCGCTCGAGCAGATCGACCAGAGCCTGATCGAGGCCGCACAGGATCTCTACGCGAGCAAGTGGAAGGCGTTCCTCCGGGTCACGCTGCCCCTCTCCCTTCCCGGAGTCGTCGCAGGGACCCTGCTGACCTTCATCCCGGCGGCGGGCGACTTCATCAACGCCCAGCTGCTCGGGTCGCCGACGAATCACATGATCGGGAACGTGATCAACTCGAAGTTCAACGAGCTGATCGACTATCCGGCCGCCGCTTCCATGTCCTTCGTGTTGATGGCGGCAATCCTCATCGCCGTGCTCATCTACGCCCGCGCGGTCGGGACGGAGAAGCTGACGGGATGAGCACCTTGGACACCGCGCTACCCGCCCGCAGCACGCCCGGCGTTCTCTCCCGAGCGTGGGGCTTCGTGCGGCGCCACGCACTGGCTGCGTACTCGGTCCTCTTCTTCCTCTACCTGCTGCTGCCGATCGGGGTCGTCATCGCTTTCTCCTTCAACAACCCGACGGGCCGCTTCAACTACACCTGGAAGGGCTTCACCTGGGACAACTGGCTCCACTGGAACGCGATCCCGGGTCTTCAGAGCGCGTTCGTGCTCTCGCTCGAGATCGCCTTGCTCGCGAGCATCGTCGCCACTGTGCTCGGCACCCTGATCGCCCTTGCGCTCGTGCGGTACGGCTTTCGCGGCCGCGGGACGACGAACCTGCTCATCTTCCTTCCGCTCTCGACGCCCGAGATCGTGCTCGGAGCATCCCTGCTGACCCTGTTCCTGAATCTCAAGGTCGCCCTCGGCTTCTGGACGATCCTCATCGCGCACGTCATGTTCTGCATCAGCTTCGCGGTCGTCACCGTCAAGGCGCGGCTGATCGGCTTCGATCGTCACCTCGAGGAGGCCGCGATGGACCTCGGCGCGAACGAATGGACGACCTTCCGCAAGATCACGCTTCCCCTGATCGCGCCGGCGATCCTGGCGGCGTTCCTGCTCTGCTTCGCCATCTCGATCGACGACTTCGTGGTGACGTATTTCAACGCGGGCTCGGAGGTGACGTTCCCGATCTTCGTCTGGGGTGCTGCGCGAGTGGCCACTCCGCCCCAGATCAACGTGATCGGGACCGCCATCTTCGCGGTCGCCGTTGCGCTTATGCTCGGCAACGTGCTGTACCAGCGACGACGCGCCAAAGGAGGAACATGACCGCCACTTCGCTCTCCGCCGCCGAGCTCCAGCAAGCCGCCCGCGAGCACCTGTGGCTCCACTTCAGCCGCATGGGCGCCTACCGCGACGCCGACATCCCGATCATCGTCCGGGGCGACGGCTGCTACCTCGAGGACGCGAACGGCAAGCGCTACCTGGACGCGCTCGCGGGCCTGTTCGCGGTCCAGATCGGGTACGGCTTCGGTGAGGAGATGGGAGAGGCGGCCGCGGCGCAGATGCGCGAGCTGCCGTTCTACACGAACTGGAGCTACGCCCATCCGCGCGCCATCGAGCTGGCTTCGGAGGTGGCCCGGCTCGTGCCCGGCGACCTGAACCGTGTCTTCTTCGTCTCGGGCGGCTCGGAGGCGGTCGAGTCGGCCTGGAAGCTCGCTCGCCAGTACTACGCCGCGCAGGGAGAGCAGCGGGCGGCATCCGTCCACATCGGCGAGGTGGGCGACCGGGTCGGGATGGGTGCACAGCAGCCGCACCTCATCAAGCGATGGAAGGCGATCTCGCGCAACATCGCCTACCACGGAACGACGATGG
>WNGA01018121.1_pt1 | contig 13850 bp, 9 predicted proteins | sample 5400061 | NCBI WGS metagenome assembly WNGA01 (sample SAMN13153366, study PRJNA577476) | soil metagenome | isolation source: 100 cm soil or saprolite under grassland replicate 2 | place: USA:California | collected 2016-06-15 | reverse complement strand
GCCACGCGCGCGACAACATCAAGAACCGACGCCTTGAGCGCGCGAATCTTTTCCGAGTTGTTGGAAAGCTCGCGCCCGACTTAATCCGAATATTCCTGGCTCAAACGACCCAACGCGAGCGCGCCCAGAGCCAGGCCTAAATCGAAACACGCTACATTGGGACGCTGGTACAGTACCGCGCGCGTAAGCAAGCGGCCGTCTCATAAGTCAGCCGCTTGCTTACGCGCGCGGTACTGTACCAATCTCACGTGTTCTGATTTAAACAAATGCCAAAAAAACCTAGTTAACGCACTAATGGGGTCTTGACAACACAACAGATTGATTTTTTGCGCCCTATTGAAATCCGTAGCTAATGGGAGATGTGTTCATGTCCAGCGCATCAACCTCGTTGACCACGTAGATATAACTCAGTCGGTTTGGTACAGAAGCCGCTTCATTCGCAGCGAAGCGCCACCATCGGATCAACCCTCGTCGCCCGTCGCGCCGGAATCCAGCAGGCCACGAGCGCCACTCCGATCAGCAAAGCCGCAATCGCCGCGAAGGTGATCGGGTCGGTAGCGCTTACGCCGAAGAGCAGGCTCGCCATCAAACGCGTCAACATAAATGTTGCGATCAGCCCGATGGCCACGCCCACCAGAGTCAGCGCCATTCCATGTTTGAGAACCAGCCCGACCACGTCGCTGGCCTGAGCGCCGAGCGCCATACGGATGCCGATTTCGTTCGTGCGTTGTGTGACCGCGTAACTCATCACGCCGTAGATGCCGACTGCCGCCAGAATCAAAGCCACCGACGCGAACAGCCCGAGCAAAAGCATATTCAATCGCCGCTGCGCCACTCTCGCCGACAAATTCTGCTCCATGGTCTGTATTCTCGGGATCGGCAGATCGCGGTCGAGCGACCAGACGGCTTCGCGCGCCGAGTTGCTTAACGCCAGCGGATCGCCAATCGTGCGCAACACAACATCCATCGAACCGGCCGGGCTCTGCGCCAGAGGCATCCAGGATTCGATCCTGATCGGCTGATCAACTCCCTGGCGTTTGGTGTCGCGCACCACTCCGACGATGGAGATCCATCGAGCGTTGGGACCCCCGTCGCCGAAGGTGAAGCGTTTGCCGATCGGGTCCTCGTTCGGGAAATAACGTTTAACGAAGGTCTCGTTGACGATCGCCACCCTCGGACTATCGCGCGTGTCCTGGGCCGTGAACGCGCGACCCTGCAGCAACGGAATGCCCATCGTCTGAAAATAGTTGGGCTGCACGCGGTCGAAAGGCAGTTCGAGCGCCAAGTCGCTCGGGTCTCGCGGTCTGTTCTCGATTGTGAAGCTGGATGAATTGGCCAGCCTTCGCAGCATGATGTCTGTCGTGGCGCTCACCGCCACGACTCCAGGGAGCGCGGAGAGCCGTTCTTGCAACCGTTCGAAGAAAGAGACGGCCTGCGCGCCGTCGGTATATCTCGAGCGCGGCAAACTAAGCCGCAGCGTCAGCAGATTATCAGCCTTGAATCCTGGATCGACCTGCTGCAATCGCCAGAAGCTGCGAATGAGCAGTCCAGCGCCGGCGAGCAATACCAGCGTCAACGCCACCTCGACGACGATGAGGGCTCCCCGGATCAGTTGCGCGCTCCGGCCGCCGGCCTCCGTGCGCCCCCCCTCTTTGAGCGTCTCGCCGAGTTTAAGATGCGTTGTTTGCAGCGCGGGCGCCAGCCCGAAGATCAATCCCGTGAGCAGCGATAGTCCGAGGCTGAACCATAACACACGGCCGTCGAGACGAATGTTTTCAAGCCGCGGGATGTTGGCCGGGCTGAGATCGACCAGCAGTCGCAAACCCCACCAGGCCAGCAACACACCCAGCGCCCCGCCCAGAACTGCGAGCAGCATACTCTCGGTCAACAGTTGGCGAACAATGCGCCAGCGCCCGGCGCCCAGCGCCGCCCGGACGGCGACTTCGCGGCGTCTGCCGGCGGCGCGGGCCAGCAGCAGGTTGGCGACGTTCGCACACGCGATCAGCAGCACGAAAGGTTGATCAGTCATCCGATGGCCCCGAAGAGGCTGGAGTATGCGTTTCCGGGGTCTGGTTCGATTTAGACGCCTCTAGGGCAAATGGCGCATGGCATCATTAGCAACTAACGTCGACTTTCGCGGGCCTTCAGCCCACGGATCGCGCCGGAGATCATGCGATTCACCGCCGAGAGTGAGAGTCCGCCCTCGTCGGTGGCCGGGATTGTCGCGAACCCAATCGCCGACGCCTTCGGGTAGCGGCCGAAGATCGCCTCGAACAAGCGGGCCAATTCCTCACTCGACGGGCCGTTGGGTACCTTGTTCCCGTGCCCCATCACTTCCCGCGGATCGAGCACGTCCATGTCGATATGCACATATATCTTGTCCGTCAGGCTACTCAGGCGGTCGAGTTGCGCGAACACGGCCGGCGTCATATTGCGGAGGTCATCAACGCTGAGTTGCTCGATGAAAGATTGGTCGAGCAGATGCTGTTCAAGCGGATCGGTAAGTCGCACGCCGCCCATCACGATGTTGCGGTCAGACAGCGGCGGATCGAGGCGCGCGTCCAGGCGCAGTCTTTGCAGCGCCCGGCCCGTCGCGACCGCCACCGGCATTCCGCCCAGCGAGCCGCTGCGCGTTGTCTCCGGCGTATTGAAATCCGGGTGCGCGTCGAGCCAGAGCATACCGATCCTGATCGGCTCACGCGTCGGGCCCGAATGCTGCAATCCGGCGACCAGTCCCGGCATTGACGGGCAGGTCGCCAGCAGGCCCACCGTGAAGTATCCGTCCCGCTCGTTCTTCGCCACGATGTCGGCGAAGTGACCCAGCGCCATCCCCAGCCGCTTCCATCCGCCGTACTCCGTGGCCTCGTCCGGCGTAAGCGCGGCTTCCTCGACTCGCACGACCGCGCCCATGCCGGCGAGTACTTGCTGGATACCCCCCTGGGCCATCGTGTTGGGGCCTGATGAAGTTCCGGTGGGAGAGAAGGGTTGCTTGACAAGGGCTATGCGCAACCGCCCGTCGGAGCCGGAGTATCGCTGCGCGAGCGCGAGCGCCGGGCCGAGCAGCCCCAGCAGTAAGACGGCAAGCGATGGGGTGATCAGTCTTCGCACCGCAATCTCCTTGGAAAATCAACCACGAAGAAACGAAGAGCACGAAGGTATTCTCTGATCTTTCTTCGCGCTCTTCGTTTCTTCGTGGTTGATTTTCACTCGAAGAGTCAGGATCATTTCCGCCCCAGAAACCGAATACGCGCAGTAAACTGGCGCCCCTGAACGCCGCTGAAACGGAGAAATCGGGAAGAGTTGATATTGTTGTCTACCGCAATCGCGTTCCGTCTGTTCGTGATGTTGTTGAACCCGCCGCGCAGAGCCAGGTTGAAGCTCAGTAATCGGACCCTCCGCTCGGCGTGCAAATTCAGTGAAACATAGGCGGGAAAGCGGCGGGAATTAGGCGCTTCGACCAACTGTCGATCCTGGTTGAAGACGCTGAACGGATAGCCGCTCCGCCATTCCAGCGAATACGCCAGGTCGAATTTCTTTATAAGCGGCGCCGAGCCCCATGAAATCAGGCGGTCTGGCGCGTCATAATCGAACGGCCCACCCGCCTGCGGGCTGAAGAGTGGCGTGTCCAGGCTGAAATCGAGAACGGCGTTCGTCCGCGCGGAAGAGCGCGTGTAGGAAGCGAAGATCAGATACCTTTCCCTGAACGCCCGGCGGGCCGTCAGGCTGAGCGCGTCATAGCGATCTTTGCGCGTATTTGCCAGCTCGAGAACGGTCATGAACGGCGCCGACGGCTCTACTCCTTGCAATTCGAACGTGTAACCATCTATCCCACGCCTCCCGATATATTCCGCGCGGAAATAAATTTCAGCCGGCAGCTTTCTTTCAAATTCCATGCTCCAGCCGAAGGAGCGCGGCGCTTCCAACCGATCCTCGTTCAAGGTGAAAGCCGTTTCCTTAGATCTATTGGCCAACAGCGTCATGCCGTTACGCGCAAAGAACTGATCTACGCGCCGCCCCTCCAGGGGGCGCGTCACGAAATCGAGATTCGAGGCGTCATAAAAAAGGCCCGCCCCCAGGGCCAATTTCGTATCGCCGTCTTTCGTCAGCAATGCGCTCGCCGACAGGCGTGGGGCCGCCAGAACCCGCTTGACGAGGCTGTCACGGTCTAACCTAATGCCTGATTCGATCAGCAGCCGATTCGAGACGGCCCACCGATCTTGCAGGTAAACGCCGGCCTCGACATTGTTGCGCCCGGCTTGCGAGACGCCGTCGTATAGGATTTGGCTTGAAAGGGTATTGTCCGCCCGCAAAATCTGAATCGGGGTGCGGGCCAGGAGCCGATCATAACCGACGTGATTGATGTCCGCGCCCAGCTTGACCTCGTGCCGCCCACGCCACTCGGCCGGCGAAAGCGTTATGTTCATGAGTCCTTGAAGGCGGGTGGCGACCACATTCGACGTCTTAAAAAAGCTGCCTCTCGCCATTCCAGGAACAAGCTGATACGGAAGATCGCCGTGCGGCAAGACGGCGGAACGGAACCGGCTTGCCGCCAATCCGGTCTCAACCATCAATCCGTTGGCGCGAAAAACCTGATCCTTCGCCGTGAGCAGATAGACATCCTGTTTCAATTCGGGCGCGGTCCCCAGGGGGTTGGCCTCGGACAGGTTGGCGTTCTCCGAATGAAACTGATTCACCAGCGCTCCGACGTTCACAAGATGAGTCGGAGAAAGATTGACCTGTCCCTTGGCCAGCTGGCCCAGGCGCCATGGCCTGTTCCGATTAGCGCCTTCGGGAAGATCAGTGCGAATGTCGAGGTCCACCTCGCCCTCTGTGGCGGTATAAAACCAGGCGCGCCCCTTCCGAAACGGTCCACCAATGGCCAATCGCGGCGTCCAACTGTCGAGAGTGATACCATTGACGAATTGGGCCGAAGGCGCGAAATCGGTCGCCGCGATGCGAAACCGGTCATCGCCCATTCCGGTTGTCAAATTCAACACGCCGCCCGAAGCCTTGCCGTATTCCGCGGAAAATCGGCTGCTCTGAATCTCGATCTTGCGCAGCGCGTCCGGGCTGACCCTCAATTCCAGCAGCCCCGACGCGGGATTCGAAATGTTGAACCCGTCGAGGGCGTAAAAGGTTTGATAAGAAGCGGCGCCGTTGAGGTGAAGCTGCCCCGTAGAATCCTGATGCACCCTGGGAAGGTACACCACCATGTTCTTGAAATCGCGCTTCCTCGGGTAAGGAAGGTTGGTGATTTCGCGGGCGCCGATCTCGTCGCTCGCCACCGTTCTGGTCAGATCGATGGTCGGCGGCGCGCTCGTCACATCGACAGATTCTCTGATCTCCTGTTCATGCTCCAGGGTGAGATCAAAGCTTTCGGCTTTGCCCACTTCCAGCCGCTCCAGCTTGGCGCTAAAAAATCCCTGCTTCTCGACACGCATCTGATATATGCCCGGCGCAATGCCGGTCATCGCGACTCGCCCCTGGAAATCGGTCTCCCAAGTGGCGACCAGGCGAGGGCCTTCCGCGTACAGATAGACCTTCGCCGATGTGACCGGCGCGCCATTTTCATCCCGCACCCTCAGAACCAACGACGCCTCTTGCGGCGGAGTGGAGGAGGCGGCGGCGGGCGGGGGGTCTTGCGCCACTCGCCGTAGAATTGTCAAAGGAGACTTGGGGGGCTCGTCTCTCTCGATATTGCTGGCGCCCACCCGAAAGGGCGATTGAACTTCGACCAGCAGAAAAATACTGAGACAAAGTCGAAGTGAGGATAACGTCATGATGGCCTCCTAATCTAAAGTGAGGGGAGCCAAACATCAGGTGGCGGGCAGACTAAAGTCTGCCCCACTGGAACGCTCTGGGCCTGAAGAGAAATTCCACAATGTTCCCTTCGTGCGGCTGCAACCAATCGAGTTGGATCGTCGGGACCGGCCCCAGGTTCAGACGATCGATGTGTGTCGCGTCTATGAGTCGGCGCTGAAAACGCTCGTCGCGCGTGATGGCGGTCCCCACAAGAGTCGTTCCGATCCGATTCAGCATCTCGTCTTGCGAGCAGCGGACCACGCTCACGTAGGGGAACATGAATTCAGTGTTGGCCAGTGAGCGATCTGGCGATTCGCAATGGATCACGACCGGGCGCAGGTACCCGCAGCGCTGTTTTTCCACCAGCCTCGGGCCGTATTTCGCCGTGACATGTTCGACCCCGTCTTCATGCAAGCCGTCCTCGATGCTCAGCCAGATGGCGCGCGCCGCGCCCGGCACAGTGAACGCCGCCAGGCTCGCTTCCGGGTCTTCGGGCGGCTTCGGCTCGACCTGGCCGATGCGGGAGGCGATGGCCTCCGCGATCTCCTCCGTGTGGCGCGAGGCCCAAATCCCGGAGCAATTGATGCACCCACGCCCGCTGTTCAGGAACACGCTGTCAACCATCACGTCGAGGTATTTCTCCCACTCGTCAACCACGTCGTCGCCCAGCAGAATCTTGCTGAACCCGGGGCCGTGAACCTGAACGCGCGTGTCGCCCCGGTAGCGTTCGACCGTGGCCGAGCCGCCGAAGATCATCGTGCGATCCGATCGCCGCACGACCTCGGCGCCCATGTCGCCGCCGCCGGGATAGATCGCAATCGCTTCTTTCGGCACGCCCGCTTCGATAAAGGCGGCGGCCATTCGATAGGGCGTCCACGGCTCCTGAGGGCCGGGCTTGAGCAGCAGCCCGACTTGCATCGGAATCACAGGCAGCCAAAGCGTATGTACGCCCGGCGAATTCGACGGCAGCACCAGTCCGAGGATTGGCGATTGAACTTGATAACTGACCGGCGCCCCGCGAGACTCGACCCCGTAGCCGCGCGTCAGGATGTTCAGATCCAACCCGCGAGTCAACGCGTCCAGAATTCTGTCCATATTCGACAGCACGAAGTGATTCTTCGACATGTTGGCCTTGCACATACGCTCGGGCAGCCCCGTGCTGGCCGACTGCTGGCGGGCGAAATCATCAGGCGTCTGCGCGCCGTCGCCGATCGCCAGCGCGCCGTTGAGATAAAGATCCGCGGCCTTCTTCATCATCGCGATCAGATCCGCGACCGGGATCTCTGTGAGCGAAGCCCTCGCGCGCGGCGCCAGCCGCATGTCGCGGCCTAGCAGACCTGTGTTGGACTGGCTCACGCGCGCCAGCTTCTCGCCGGTGATGAAATGAACCACATCCTCAGTATCGAGACTCGTGTAAGGTTGCCCCCATCTAAGAATGGGAATATTCAGGATCGCCATCGGCTCCTCACAGTATTGTTCGTAACCTCTGCCGCCCTCCTTGCCGCGTTAGCGGCGCCTTGAATTTAGCCGTGGGTTTCAACCCACGGGACGGCCGGCGAATATTCCTGCGTCGCGTCAGCGACGGCTGAATTCAATCGTCGCTGACGCGACGTGAAAAAAATCCCGTCGCGCCGTGGGTTGAAACCCACGGCTAAACTCAAGAGCCGCTACCGCGGCAAAAGGACTGAGTAGTCACAATTGTTCAATAGACGCCCACAGTGGTCTGGGCGGAGAGCTGCCGGAACGGACGAACGCCGCTCACGCCGTCCCACGGATATTTGTCGCAGGGCCGCTCGCGTTCGCCTTCGTCTCTTTCCAAAAACCCGGGGATGAAGGTCTCGCGGGTCAGCGTTGTCAGTCGCACGCGACCGGTTTCGCCGTAATCGACGACAACGTCGGGGTCTTCAATGGCGACCACTTCGATGACGGCGCGCGGCTGCGGCGCGTAATAAGTGATCCTGTAGCCGTCCTCCGGCGTGACCGGCTTCGAGCAGGCCAGCCCCATCAGCGTGTTGCCGTAGGTCGGCGTCAAGTAAACGCCCTCGCCCAGCAACTCCTCCATCGCGAAGCGCGTGTATTGCGGCGTGAATTCGGTTCCGCCCGCGAAGATGCCGGTGATGCCCATCGCCTTGATTGTGGCGCCGCGCTTCTCCAGTTCCTCGGCGAGCGCCTCGAGCAGTTTCGGCGTGGCGAACATACACCGGATATCGTGGCCGGCTCCGAGCAAGGTCACCGCCTGCTCGATCACGTGAGCTTTGTATTTCTCCAGGGCGGCGAACTCGCCCCACTTGATCAGCTTGATCACCCAGCGCGGGTCGAGGTCGACGCAAAAACAGATTCCGCCGCGATACTGGCACAGGTGCTCGACCGCCAGCCGCAACCTGCGCGGCCCCGACGGCCCGAGCATCAGCCAGTTGGCGCCGCGCGGAAAATATTCATCCGGGAGCGTCTCGCTGAAGATTTCATAATCGGTGCGAAAGTCTTCGATCTGAAGACGGCTTTTGGGCTCGTCCTGAAAAGGCAGAAATTTCCTGAGGTCTTCGAAGCAGGCGATTTCGCGCCTCGGATCCCAACCGAGCTTGGCCGCGAAGTCCAGCCAGAAGGGGCACCCCGTCTCGGGATTGAAATGCCACTCCACAATCTCGCCCACGTGGGCGTCGAGTCGCGTCTTTGCCGCCTGCTCCTTGATAGACAAGTCTGCTGCTACATCACTCATGCCGTTTTTCTTGCGCCCTTCGAAAACTTAGAGATCATCCGATGCCAATCTCTTTGCGCTATAATCGTATCCCTTCGCCCGCGCTAGCCTAGAATGAGTGTTAGACCCCCATGAAACGCTATGATCTGGAGTGAGTGGATACATATATCACTTCCTTATGTCTTTCTGTCCATATGGCTGAAACTAATGATCAAACCAGAATTTATCGTGGGACACGGGAAAGTATACTCGCCCTGCTATGCGATGGCTAGCCGTGGGACACGGGAAAGTATACTCGCCCTGCTATGCGATGGCTAGCCGCAACCCGGGCTTTAATTCGAGCGCGTCCGCGTATTCTAGATGGAGCACACGCCTCGGCTCGCCGGAGCGCGCCTTCGACGATGAGTGGACGAGCAGGGGCCTCATCGCCAACACTCCGCCGCGCGGGACGAGGACCTCTATATTTTCATGTGTTCTTGCAAGGCCGAGAATTTCATCGTCGCTTAAAACACCGGCAAGATGCGATCCTGGGATGACCCGCAGCGGGCCGTTTTCGCTCGTCGAGGCGTCGAGAGAAATGCGCAGCGCGATGACGCGAGACAGCGCCCAGGCCGGCGCAAGCGCGTAGAGAACCCCGGCCTTCAGCGACCACGGCCCCCATTCCGTCGAATTATTCCTCGATTCAAGTGGCAGCGCCGTATCCTGATGCCAGACGACGAGCCAATTCGCCGTCGCGGATTTATCGAAGAGCGTCGCCCGAAATGGAACTGCGCCGTCGCCTAGCGCGAGCCTGGCGATCCGAAGCAACCGTTCATCTTTCGCCGCCGACTCGATCGCGGCGATGGCCATCAAGTGGCGAGCGCCCGCGCGACTGCGCCACTGCAGGCCCAACGGCGCAGCCTCGATTAGATCATCGCATTCGCGATCCGAGAAGACCTCGTCTTCTATCCAGAACCCTGATCGATCTATGAGACCCACGACGTGAACTTTTCTTTGACTATCCATCGCTGTCCATTCTTCACAAGCAGTATGTAGCGCCCGCTCCCGCATAATGGTCCGCAATAATCCTGTATGTAAACAAGCGCCTGCTTACCGCTGGAATCGAAGCCGACCCTGGACAGCGCAATGGAGCCAACCAAATTGGAGAGATCCGACTCCTCCTTCGGGATAAGGACATATTCCAATTAAAGCGCCTGGAGCCGATTCGTATTCCTGCGCATTTGATTCCAATCAATGCGCCTCCCGCCGAAGACTGCACGCTGGAAGCGATGCGTACCCAGGCTTGCGCTAATCAATGTATGGATTTCAAAGGGCTTTTATTTGCACACCCTTCATTGTATATGAAAGCGTTCGCGGCAGGCTTTGGCGCCACAGCTCCTAAGCCTCATCTGAATCAGTAGTCGTATATGTGCTCGATATGAAAGCCCGAGGCGTTCAGTCTATTAAGACTCAGGCTCAAGGACCCAACCGGCACAACCATAACTACCCGCTTGAGAGCCGGTTGTGTCAGGATCGGCTGAGTGAAAAGAACCTCCGGTTCATCGGCCGCTGGCTGCCAGGATTGCGGAACCAACGCGGCGACAAGGATCACTGACCGATTCCCGGCAACCTCTTGAAAGTTGCAGCCACGCCTGGCGAGAGCCTGGCTGTAAAACTTGAAAGCGTCATAGCGCGGCACGGTGATGAGCGCCGAGCCGTCCGGCAAATGTCGCAGTAACTTCAGCTCCGGAAGCTCGGTTTCTATTCCGGCCGGCAGGCGGTCAACCAGTACGGCTGTCACGTCAATTGTCGGATCATAGCTTGCTTGAGTCGCTTTTTTGATGACCCAGCTATAAATCCCTTTCGCGAGATACTCGGTCGTCAGCGCGTATTTGCGCTCCCACTTCCGCAACATGTCCGGCCCCCAAAGGCTGGTTTCCTTCCATAACCTGGGCGCCTTACCCAAAAAGTCATACTCGTAAAAAGGGCGCGCGCGAATGAAGTCCACGTAATCCTGCGCGACTTGCGCGCCGAACACGTCCTCCTGCGTCATCCCGTGAGTCCGGGTCAGCTCCGTCAAGCGACCAATCAGCGTTTCGTAGGCCGACCTCAGCGAGTATTCGACGGCGGTGCTCGCGCTAATCACCACGATCATGACGTGATAACCGGCGTTGAATGGGTATCCGTCTCGTGTCGCGTCGTAAACCGCGCCGTAACTCTCCCAGAGCTGTTTGACGTGACCGATGAATGGGAACTCGCTCGGCGGTTCGCTTTTGACGAACGCCGCGTATTCCGCCGGGCTGCTGACCAGGAACCATTCGGGGAAAGTCAGGAACGTCTGTTCCGTCCCGCGCCGATGCTCTTCCGGAGTGACCGGGGCGGCGCCGGCCGAGCCGGCCCCGATAACAAATGCGAGGTTTGTCAGCGCGCACACGGTCAACAGGCCGCCGCGGCGCGCCAGGTCTGCCATCTTCATTACGTACGCTCCATCTCTGTTTTTCTGAAAGCCATCAGCACGTTGTCTGATGGGTCATTCGCCTGCAGCAGGCGGCGCCCCGTGTCATGGAAGCCGACCGACTGCAGCCGCCGTGACCATTCGCCTACCGAAGCGAAACGCCTGATCTCCTGCCGATTCACTTCCCAGGATAATCCTAGACCGGCGTTGAACACGGTGTGCGCCAGCGATACGAACGCGTTCATCTCGGGCGTCTGAACGTCATGGTCTCGCACTATGAACAGGCCGCCGGGCCGCAATATTCTCCAAACGGAGGTCAGGAACGCGTCGAGTAACTCGGGCTCCATGTGATGTAAGCCCACGTAGCAGGTCGCCAGATCAATGCTGCCGTCGGGGACGCTCGTTTTACCGATAGGCGCGTAATCGTTGAGCGGGACCCAAACGCCGAGCTTCCTCAACCCGCCGCGCTCAATGACGTCAACCGGAGAGTTCGTCGGCGCCAGATCATTGATTAAGACGACCGGGCCGCGAAAGCGCAGATGTTTGCGTAAATCGCTTATGTACCTGCCGGTAGTCCCGATTTCGACGTAGCCTTCGATCTCCCGCTTATCGCCAAGCAGTTCGAGCGTCTGCCTGGTCATCTCACGCTTCTGCTTGCCCAGCGACGGGAGGGCGTAAAAGAGGTCGGCGAGGAAAGGCTTGATGGTCGGCAATTTCTGCTGAATCTGGCGGTAAATCGCCTCGTCATCTTGATGTGAGGCGCAGGCCTCTTTGATGAGCGTGTGAAATCGGTCTTCGGGGTAGAGCCGGAAGATGTTCTGCAGGAATCGGTAGAAGGCGTCGTGCGCCTTCACGTCCGAGAAGACGGCGTGAAACTCGGATTTCGGCGCCGGCGCGGTCGCGGGAGGCCCGAGCGTCGGCGCGTAATATTTATCCCACAACACGTTTCGGAATCGGAACTCGGGGTCGAGCTTACGCTTCAACTCAAACAACTCCTTGGCCCGTGGATACGCCCTGTGGAACTGTTCCGGCGTCGCGTGCGCCTGGTAAGGCAGATAGTAGGACCCGCCGACACTCAATACCGCATCGATCAACTCCCGCGTCCAGACGGCCACCCGGTTCTTCGCGTTCTCCCGCGTCCGCTGCTTGTAGTAGAGGACGAAGGCAAAGCTCTCTTGCCTGGCCCACGCGAGCATTGAACCAGGGTCCGGGTGAGCGTGTCGCACGGAGACGTTGAGGGCGTTGACGCGGTGGCGGCGAAGGATCTCCCTCATCTTCGGAACAAATTCCTCGAAGCGGTCCACCGGCGTGAAGTACTCCTGCAACACGTAGGTGCGGCGCTTCCTCGACGGCGGCTCAAGCGCCGCCACGTCATAACCGGCCTCGAAGTTGCGCCAGTGAACCTTAGAGCGCAGGTACAAGACCGGATCGATCAGGTATTCCCGCCGCCACTTCCCGAATGGCGTTTCCGTGATCGCCCAAAGGAAGTAGTTCTCGAGCGGATAGGATCGCTTATGCGGTTGAAGCCGGTGTGGCTCAGTGACCGGTTTACTGGTCTCGACCCAGGTTTCACAACGAACCCTGGTATAGCTCGGCGGGTAAAGATCGGCGTTATGAAATACGACTTCGCGCGAATCTCGCACCGTCTTGCGAAAATGCGCGAGGTAGTCTTTGACCTGCAACTTGTTGGAAATCCGTTCGACCCGCGTGTTCTCAACCATGTCCAGTTCGGCTTCGACGATCACGCCGAGCCCTCCGTAGCCGCCGACGGCGCCGTAAAACAGCTCGGCGTTGCAGGCGGGACTCGCCTCCACCAGATCGCCGTTGGCCAGGACAACGGCTATCGAACGGACCGACATAATGAGCGGCCCGAGACCGACGTAGCGGCCATGCGCGTTCACGCTAAGCGCCCCGCCGACGGTAAAGTTGGCGTAGGTCTGCATGATTTTGATAGACAGATTGTGCGGGTCGATAAATCGCTGAATGTCGCACCAGCGAATTCCGGATTGCACGCGAATCGTGCGGCGCAGTGGCGAGAACTCGACAACCTGGTTGAATTTGCGCATGTCCAGGTGCAGGCTCCCAGGACTGGCCGTCTGGCCGCCCATGCTGAACCTGCCGCCTCCGATAGAGATCGGTCCGGTGGTCCGCCGAATAGCGTCCTGTATTTCCTCGATGCTGGTCGGGGTAGCGATGGCCCAAACCGGAATTGGATTTAGACCCGTGATGTCATTGACGATGTGCTTCTGCTCTGACATATCTTGCTAGTTGACTGTCATGTAATCAGTGTGGTCATCGAGCGGGTCGGCGCCATATCGATTCTCCCCAGGCGTGCCCCTTAACAGTCCTATATCAATCAGAAGCCAAAGAGGGCCAATTAGCGGGATCAGGGCAAGCGCGAGCCAGAGTGGAGATTTGCCTCGGTCTCGCAGCCGCTTGGCGACTACAGCGGCGAAGGCCCAGAAAAAAGGCGGGTAAAGCGCAAGCGAACTCGCTCGTCCGAAGATCTTTTCAATCAATATCAGCAGAACGACAAACGTGAGGCCCAGCGACAAAATCGTCAACCAGAATGTGGAACGCGAAATGCGACCACGAAATGACAGAAGTAGTCGGCTCATATCGCCCTCGCCGATGAATCGAGTTGTTATCGCTGAAAGAGATTGCGGTGGAACGGGCCGAAGTAAGTATACTCGCCCGGTTATGCGACGGCCAGCCGCAGCCCCGGCCCCAGGTCGAGAGTGTCAGCGTATTCAAAAGATCAGTGTCGCTTGTCAGCCTAAGTACTCTGTAAATTAAGTTTTTTGGTATTATTCAAGCCCGCGGAGCGGGCGGCAGAGTAAAGCCTGGGGTGGAGCCGAAGGCCGCAACCCCAGGTCAGGTTCGGAGCGCCATCAAGCCCGTGAAACGGGCGGCAGCCAT
>WNGA01008700.1_pt1 | contig 13850 bp, 18 predicted proteins | sample 5400061 | NCBI WGS metagenome assembly WNGA01 (sample SAMN13153366, study PRJNA577476) | soil metagenome | isolation source: 100 cm soil or saprolite under grassland replicate 2 | place: USA:California | collected 2016-06-15 | reverse complement strand
CCGCCTTGTTGACGATCACCACGGGCACGCCGAGGTTCGCCGAGAGCTGAGGCTGGATGACACGGATGGCGGTATCCGTCGGACCGCCGGGGGCGAAGGGGATGATGAACTCCACCGGGCGCGTGGGATAGGCCTGCGCGAGCACCCCGGCCGGCGCGCCGAGGGCCAGCGCGGCGGCGACGAGGGCCAGACGCGTCATGATCGTCATCGACTCACTCCTTTGGATTGCTCGCCTCGGACGGCGGGGCCCCAGCCCCGCGACGTCCTGCGGCTGGCCCTGGATTGCTCGTCTCGGACGGCGGGGCCCCAGCCCCGCGACGTCCTGCGGCTCGCCCTGCGTTGACCAGCGGGTATGACCACGGACTCATCTGCTCGGCCGTGCGGCCGAGCGGTTCCCATTCCGGCAATCGGGCCCAGACGTCCTCGGCGGCCGCCTGCGCCTCGCGGCGCAGCGCCCCCACGTCGACGCCGGGAATCTTCCGCTCGCTCATGCGCACCTGGCCGTCGACGATCACGGTCTCGACGTCGTCGCCGATCCCGCATTCCACGAGGCTCTTGATCGGATCGCGCACGGGACCGAAGCGCAGCGAGTCGCGACCGGAGAGATCCACGATCAGGATGTCGGCCTTCGCCCCGGGCGCGAGCCGGCCCAGGTCGTCGCGGCCGAGGGCCCGGGCGCCGCCGAGCGTGGCCGCCGCGAACACTTCCGCGGCGGAGGCCGCGAAGAGATCGTGGGTCACGATCTTGCCCATGTACGAGGCCACGCGCATCTGCATGACCAGATCGCGGGGATAGGTGTCGGTGCCGAGCGCCAGGTTGACGCCGGCGGCGCGATAGCGCGGCCAGGCATCGAGCGAGCGGCCGCGGCGCGCGATGTTGACCGGGCAGTGCGAGACGGTGACGCCGTGCCGGCCCATCAGCTCGAGGTCGCGGCCGCCCGAGTAGCCCAGCAAGCGGTTGTCGGCGATGAGATTGCCGTGGCCGATGGTCACGTCGCGCCCGAGGAAGCCGAGCGAGTCCAGGAGCTCGATCGGCGTCATGCGGTGCTCGGTCACGATCTGGAAGAACTCGTGCACGTTGTAGGCGGCGTGGGTGACGATCGGCATCCCGAGCTCGTCGGCCGCCTTCCGCGTCGCGCGCAAGAGCTCGGGGCTGCACGTCTCCACCTCGCGGGGGGCGAGGAGACCACGGAGGCGACCGCCGGCGGCGCCGTCCACTTGTTTGATGAACGCCAGGGCACTCGCGAACTCGCGGAGGCCCGCCGCCTCGTCGACGGCGCGAGTGAGCCGGCCGTCGCGGGCGGCGCCGACCCAGCGGCCGGAGTCGTAGCCGGAGCCCAGATAGCCGCGAATCCCCAGCCGCTCGACCTCCGGCACGAGGGCCTCCTGGACGCGGCGCTGGCTGCCGAACTCCATGAAGGTCGTGACGCCGTTCCGCAGGAGCTCGGCCACGGTGAAGGTCGCGAGCAGGCGGTTGCCGGCCCCGGCCGCGGGATCGTCCGGTCGCGCGTACCGCGGGTCGCCGCCGACCCGGGTGCCCTCGCGGGGCACGCTGATCTCGAAGAAGGGCTGGCCGAAGTAATCCGGACGGCCGGTATCGGTGATCAGCCGGTGGGATGCGCGATGGCCCGAGTGGACGTGAGTGTCGATGAAGCCGGGACAGACGAGCTTGTCCGCGGCGGCGATCTCGCGGTCCGCGGCGCCGTCGAAGCGGGGCCCGACGTGGACGATGCGATCGTCCTCGAATACGACGACGCCGTCGCGGATCAGCGTGTGGCCGCCGCCGGCGAAGCCGACGACCCAGCCGCCCCGGACCAGCGTCCGCATCAGATTAGATGGGGGGCCCCGACATGACCCCCTGCGGCCCGTTCATTGACCGACATGGGGGGCCCCGAAATGGCCCCCCAACCCCCCCCCAACGTTCGTCGCGCCCCGGCGAAGCCGGGGCGCTCCTCGATATCGGTGACGACCCGCATCAGGCCAGCTTGGGGTAGCCCGCGGCTTCGGCCGCGCGCTCGCGGTCGAGGAAGACCTGGAAGTCGCCGGGGGCGACCGCGACGAAGCGGGTGAGGAGCAGGTCCGCGAGCGTCGGTCGGATCTCCGCCGCCTCGTGGGCGGCCAGCAGCGCGGCGGTCAGGCGCTCGCGCGTGGCGGCGTCGATCAGCGGCGAGGCGACCAGCGGCGCGCTCGGCGCCGCGATCGTGGACTCGACGACGCGCACCCGCCCCGCCACGTCGGGGGCGTGCTTGCCGAGCAGCTCGAGCCCGTAGCCGTCGATGGCGGCGACGTCCGCGCGCCCGTCCACGACGGCGTCGAGGCACGGGCGCTGGCGAACGAACGGGCCGATGACCTCGCGGTAGAACGTCGGTCGCTCGGCCGTGCGATACGCCAGCAGGTGAAAGCGGGGGGCGTTGTAGCCCGAGTGCGAGTGCTCCGTCGAGTACGCGATGCGGCCGCCGAACGTGTCGGCGAGGGTCTTGTACGGGCCGTCGGCGCGCACGATGAAGTCCGTGAAGTAGACCGGACGGCCGCCGTAACGCGCGGGCGACGGCACGGGCGCGGCCAGCAGATGCGGCTTGTCCGTGCGCAAGGCCCACGGGTAGCCGCACATGAAGCCACACGCCAGATCGTCACGACGCCAGATGTCGTGGAGCGGCATCGGATCCGCCTGGTCCATGATCTCGAGCGGTACGCCGGCGCGTGCGGCCACCCACTCGAGCAGCCGATTCCAGCTGGCGGCCAGCGACGGCGACCACGAGTACATCCGCGCCGAGGCGATCATCAGACGGTGGCCAGCTGGGTCCGGATGTTGATCTCCGAGACGAGCGTGCGGTGCACCGGGCAGCGGTCGGCGATCTCCAGAAGCCGCGAGCGCTGCTCGTCGGTCAGCGGACCTACCAGCACGATCTCCCGGTCGATCCGGTCGATCTTGCCTTCTTTCGTCTCGCATTCGGCGCAATCCGTGGCGTGGACTCGCGAGTGCTCGAGCCGCACGGTCACGTCCGTCAGCGGCCAGCCCTTGCGTCGCGCGTACAGCGCGAGCGTCATCGACGTTCAGCTGCCGAGCGCGGCGAGCAGCAGGTCGTAGGGGTTCGGTCCCGCATCCGTGCCGCCGGCGGCCACCGGCTCGTCGACGGCCAGGTGGTGCTGCCCTGCCCACACCTCCTGCGCGAGCGTGGCTCCGCCTCCCCGAACGACGACAGCACTCATTTGCCGAGAAATGCCCTGGCCTGCGCCAGCTCGGGCCGCTGGTTGTCGGAGGCCGCCGCCACGGTGACGAGCTTCGTGTAGTATGTCCGCGCCTTGTCGCGATCGCCGGCGAGCTCGGAGGCGCGGGCCACTCCGTACAGCGTCTTGAAGCGGTTGGGGGCGCGGTTGAGCGAGGCCTCGTACTCCCGCGCGGCCTGGGCGGGCTGGCTCATCTCGAGCAGCATGTCGCCGAGCAGCTCGCGCGCGGTGGCGATGGGCCCGGGCGTGATGTTGTGCTTCTCCGTCGAGTCCTCCAGCTCGGCGGCGGCGCGCATGAGCGCCAGCGCGTCGTCCGGCTTGCCCTCGGCGCGGGCGACCCACGCCGCCGCGCCGCGCCGCTGGATCTCGACCTGCTCCGCCCAGTAGCCATCCTTGGCCTGCAGCAGCGCCTCGCGAAGCTCGACGAGGCGATCGACGTCGGCCTTGGCGCGCGCGGCGTTGCCCGTGCGCGCGGCGCCGACGGCCCGCGCGAAGTAGACCATCGCCTCGGTGTGGGGGAAGCGATTGGGCCGCGGATCGATGGCGGCCGCCTCGTTCCAGCGATTGCGCTCCATCGCGAAGCGCGCCTCGATCGCGGCCATCGCGAAGTGGGCGGTTGGCCGGCCCGAGTTGTAGTTCTTCGCGGCGAGATCGCTCATGATCCCGCGCGCCTCGTCGACGATGCGCTTGGCGTCGGCGTCCTGTGCCTGCTGCAGGTGGCCGTAGACCAGATAGTCGATCGCGTGCATGCGATCGTCGGGGTTGCCGCGCTGCTTCTCGGCCTCGGCGGCCACGATGTTGCCCTGGATCGTCTCCGGCCACATGCCGAGCAGCACGTAGATGTGCGACGGCATGTGCAGCGCGTGCGGCACCGACGGCGCGAACTGCGCGTAGCGGCTCGCCGCGGGCACCCCCTTCTGGGCCAGCGCCGGATAATCGTAGGCGTGGATGATGTAGTGGGCGGCGCCGGGATGATCCGGCTCCGCGGCGAAGACCTTCTCGGCGATCTCCGCCGACTTCTTCTGCCGCGCGTACGTCTTGTCCTTGGGGTCGGCGGTGGCCTGGAGCGACAGCGCGTAGAAGATCGCGACCTCACGGTCGCTCGGGTACTTGGCGTACGCCTGCTCCATCACCTTGCTGTACGCCATCGCCCGCGTGCGGTGGTCGGCCTTGTCCGCGTCCTTGAAGAACGCCTCGGCCGCCGCGACGTAGTCCGCCTCCTTGGCGTTCTTCGTCGTCGCCGCCTTGGCCTTCTCCACGGCCTCCCAGCCGCGCTTGAGGGCGGGGGGCGGCGGGGGCGACCAGATCTGCGTCCAGTTGCTCATGGCGATACCCCAGTAGCCGATCGCGCACTGGGGATCGATCTGGGTCACCTGGGTGAATCCCTTGACCGCTTCGAGATACCAGAACGAGTGCAGCAGCGCGACGGCGCGCTCGAAGGGCTTCTGGGCGGCCGGGGCGCACGAGATCGGAAAGCTGATCTGCCCGATCTTCTCGGCGGCCACCGGTCCGGGATGCGCCTGCTGCGCCGCCACCGGCCATGCCGAAACGATGAGCAACAGGATCATGATCGCGCACGTGCCTGACCGCATGGAGTCCTCCTCGTATCGCTCCCGTCGCTCCACCACGCAGAGAGTAAGAGCCGACGTTAGGGCAACCGCGGCGGCAATGCAAGACCGCGGGCCGGCTACTGGGGGAGGCGAGGCGGCGGCGTGACCTCGGCGGCCACCTCGCCGGTGAGCGCCTCGAGGAACGCCACGAGATCGACCTGCTCGTCGTTGGTCAACCCGAGCGGCCGGAGCTCCCCGGAGAGCCATGGATTCGGCGTGCCGCCGCGATTGTAGAGGGCGACGACCTCGGCCAGCGACCGCACGCTGCCGTGATTCGGGTCGTGACAGCTCAGGCAAGCGATCGTGCCGTTGCGCGACCATCGCGTGTCCCAGAAGAGCTGCTTGCCGAGGGCGGACGGCAACGCAAGGCCGGGTATAGTGTTCGGGTGAATTCGGCCTCGCCGCGCGGCGAACCGGGGCGCCGGGTGCCGCCCGTCCGCATCCTGCTTCCGCTGATCATCGGTGTCCTCGTCGTGCTGGCCTTCAATCCCCTGACGTTCGAGGCCTGGTGGCTGCGGTATCCGGACGTCCCGCGGCACTGGGCCTTGCAGGTGCTGGGCTGGGATCTCGCCATCCTGGCCGTTGCGGTCGCGCTCACGCTCGTGGCGCGTCGCGCGCGGCGCCGCGACACAGCGGCGCCGGCGCGCCGGTACGTCGCCGCCTACGTGGTCATGCTCCTCGTCGGGATCCTGATGGCCGGGCTCGTGCTGGAGGCATACTTTCGCATCAGCGGCGCGCGGAACGTCTTTGCGCCGAGCTTGCGCCGCGAGCTGAGCTGGCGGACACGTCACGCGGGCACCGCCGGCTCACCACGCCCCGAGGCGAGCTACGCCTTCTCACCCACGCTCGGGTGGGCGCTTCGCCCCAACGTGCGGACGGACCGCGTGACGTCGAACTCGCAGGGGCTGCGCGGCCGTCGCGAGTACGGTGCAGCGCCCGGCGCCGGCATCCGGCGGGTGCTCTGCGTGGGCGATTCGTTCACCTTCGGGGCGGGGCTCCTGGACGAGCAGACGATGCCGGCGCGCCTCGAGGTCGCGCTGAACGGCGACGGGCCGGCCCGCTGGGAAGTCCTCAACCTAGGCGTCGAAGGGTACGGGACCGATCAGCAGTGGCTCTACTTCGCGGACCGCGGCCTTCGCTACAAGGCGGACATCGTCGTGCTGTCCTTCTTCGAGCTGAACCTCGAGCGCAACATCATGAGCTTCCGCGACTATGCCAAGCCCTACTTCACGCTCGTCGACGGCCGCCTCGTCCCGCACAACGTCCCCGTCCCGTCGCCGCCCGAGGTCCTCGGGCGCAAGCCCGAGCTTCCACGGATGCGGCTCGCCTCACTCGTCGGCACCCTCGCCGAGGAATTCCGGATGTCGATGTCGATCGGCGATCTGGGCCGCACCCGAGCCGGGGCGGTGACGCTGGCCATCGTCGAGGCGATGCGCGAGGCCGTCGTCGGACACGACGCCCGCTTCGTGCTGATGACCATTCCCCGACCCATCACCCGGCGAGGGAGCGACACGGAGCGAATGCTCGCCGCGTGGGCCGCTCGCACGGGGACCCCGTTCCTGAATCTCCGCGCGGCCTATTTGACGCTGCCCGAGGCAGAGCGCGCGCGCCTGTACAGCGGCCACTGGACCCCGTACGGCGCCGACGTCACCGCGCGGCTCCTCGCCGACGAGCTCCGCCGCGTCGCGCCGATCACGAAGTGACGGAGGGAACGTCGGTCACGTCGCCACGCGGTCGACGAAGCGCCCGCCGGGGCCGAGGTGATTCCAGGCCGGGGTGAACTCGAGCGTCGAGAAGACGGCGTGGAACCCGAGGTTCAGGGCCACGAAGACCGCCAGCTCCATGACCTGCGCCTCCGTGTAGTGTCGGTGGAGCTCCTCGTACCAGGCCCGCGTGATGACGGCGGGATCGCGCTGCATCTGGTCGGCATAGCGGAGGGCGAGCTTGTCCGCCTGGGTGAGCTTCGTCGACGCTTCGTAGTTGTCGGCGTCGTCGAGATCGGCCTCGGTGACTCCCAGCTGCCGCGCCGCGGCAGAGCGGACGTTCGCTCAGTAGGCGCACGTCACGTAGCGCGACATCTTCACCCGGATGAGCTCCTTCAAGCGGTGGTCGACGGTCCCCCGATTGAAGGCCTCGTGCCAGACCTCGTAGGTCTTGCGCGCGAGGTCGGGCACGTGGCCCATGATCCGGAAGAAGTTGGGATCGGGGGCGCCCCGCTCCGTGGCCTGACGCAGCAGCTCTCGCAGGCCGGGATCCTGGATTTCTTCGTCGCCGAGCATCCGGACGTTGGGCATCGCGTCGTCCTCCTCGCCAGACCGTAGCATGGCCGGTCGTGACCCGCCTCGACACCATCCGGGGGACGACGGATAATCCGAGCGCGCACGGCAACCTCGGTGTCGATCATCGGGACAACAGGAGACACGCCATGCTGCGAGAGTTCAGGGCCTTCCTGATGCGGGGCAACGTCCTCGATCTCGCCGTGGCCGTCGTCCTCGGCGCGAGCTTCGGGGCCATCGTCACCTCGTTCGTCAACGATCTGCTCATGCCCCCGATCGGCCTGGCGCTGGGGCGGGTCAATTTCGCCGATCTGTTCGTCAGCCTCTCCGGGCCGTCGTATCCCACCCTGGCCGCGGCCAAGGCAGCGGGGGCGCCGACCGTCAACTACGGCGCGTTCATCAACACCGTGATCAATTTCATCATCGTGGCCTTCGTGGTGTTCATGCTCGTGCGCCAGGTCAACCGGATGACGGCCAGGCCGGCCGCCGCCGCGGCTCCGTCGACGAAGGAGTGCGCCTTCTGCGCCTCGATGATCCCGCTCAGGGCCCGGCGCTGCCCGCACTGCACCTCCGACCTGGCGAAGGCCTGAATTCGAGGAGCGCCACGGCTTCGCCGGGGCGCGACGAGCGTCGGGGGGGGGTTGGGGGGCCATGTCTGGGCCCCCCATGTACTAGATGGAAAACTGGCCGGGGCGGCGGCCGGAGCCCGGCGGGCCGGCGAAGGCCTGGGCGATCTCCATCCACTCGCGGGCGACGGGACCCTCGGCGAGGACATCAGTGTCGGCGACGTGGCGACGGCGGGTGACGACGAGGCAGAAGCCACGGGCGCTGCCGGTGACGCGGTTCGTCGCCTTGTCGTCTCCCCAGGTCCACGTCTCGCCGCCCGGGCTCCGCAGCTCCACGCGCACGTCGTCGGTCGGCGCGGGCCGGCCCTGGTTGGTGAAGCTGTAGCCGCGCGTCAGCACGCCGAGATGGGCGATGTGGCGGAGGCGATCGGTGTCGGCACGACGCACGCCGAGGGCGTCGGCGACGTCCTGCCCGTGGCCCCACGTCTCCTCGAGGCGCGCCGTGGTGAACGTGAGCGCGCTCATCGGCGGTCCGTACCAGGGAATCCGCGCGCGGCGCTCGAGCGGACGGAGCACCGCGAGCATCGCGCGCCGGCTCTCGCGCCACCACGCCAGCAGCTCGCGTGGTGAGCGACGACGCGCCGACTCGAGCTGGCGTCGCTCGCGCTCTTCGCGATCGAGCCCGACCTCCTGGGCCCAGGCGGCGGCGTCGCTCACGGCCAGCCGGGCCGCGACGTCGTAGGAGGCGAGGTGGGCGATCTGATCGCGCACGGCCCAGCCCTCGGCGGGGGTCGGGGTGTCCCAGCGCGACGCCTCGAGGTCGGCCACGAGCGCGTCGAGCGCCTCGTGCTCGGCCTCGAGGTCGTCGCAGATCGCGCGCACGGGAGCGGCGGGGTCGGCGGGGGACAAGCCCCCGCCCTACAGCGAATAGAAGCGGCGCGCGGTGCCCGAGAGGATGCTCGCCCGCTGTGTCTCGGTGAGGTCCGCGCGGTCGGCTAGCTCCTTCACCGATTTCGGATAGCTGTGGTCCCAGTGCGGGAAGTCGGACGCATACATGATGCGATCGGGCGGGACGTAGGCCAGCGCCTGCGGCAGGAGCGGCTCGTCCGCCTCGCACGAGAAGTAGACGTTGCTCTCGCGGATGTACTCGGTCGGCGACTTGGTCAAGAGCTTGGCCTCGACGTGGCCGCGCTTCTCCCATTCCTCGTCGAGCCGCTGGGCGAAGAACGGCACCCAGCCCGAGCCCGCCTCGAGGAACGCGATCTTCAGGCGCGGGAATCGGACGAGCACGCCGTTGAGGATCACCGAGGTGAGCTGACGCATCTGGGCGAAGACGTGCGAGCACGCGTGCGCCTGGATGAACTTGGGGAAGGGCTCGTGGCCGGCCACGCCCATGTCGGTGCCGCCGGCGTGGACGGCGATGGGCACGCCGAGCTCCTGCGCCGCGGCGTAGATCGGATCGAAGCGCTCGTGGCCGAGCAGGTAGTAGCCGTCGGCGGCCAGCATGGCGCCGACCAGCCCGAGCTCGCGCACCGACCGTCGCAGCTCCTCGGCCGCGGCGTTCGGATCCTGCAGCGGCAGCAGCGCGACGCCCTTGAGCCGCGGGCTCGCGCCCGTGAACTCCTTGGCCAGCATGGTGTTGTAGGCGCGGCAGAGCGCCACCGCCCACTCGGCGTCGCGCAGGAAGGCCGCGAAGAGACCGAGCGTCGGAAAGAGCACCGCCGTCGACATCCCGCCGGCGTCGAGGGCCTCGACCCAGCTCTTGCCATCGCCCGCCCAGTTGCCCTTGGTCCCGATGAGCCGCCGGTCCCACGCGTCCTGGGGGAACAGCGGCGTCTGCAGCGGGCGCCGGCGGTAGGGTTCGTCGAGATACCGCGCGATCTGCTCGGACGTCTCCGTGATGTGGCCGTCGCCGTCGACGATGTCGAAGCTCATGGCTTGTACTCCTTGGCCTGTCTGATGATTGCCGCCTGGTCGAACTTGTTGATGGCGTCGACGAGCTTGTCGGTGTAGAGCTCGGCGGCGGGCACGCTGCCCTGGACGATCTTCTGCTCCTTGTAGATGTCCTCGAGCTTCTGCCACTGGGCCGGCGAGGCGAAGCCGAAGCGCTTGTCCGGGCGGTTGTCGACCCGCTGCAGCTCGAAGCGGGCGTTGAAGACGTGGATCGCTTCCTTGAGCAGCTTCGCGTCGTCGCCCGTCTGCGGCCGGGTCTGCGGATACATCTTCCAGTGGATGCGCACCGCGGCCTCGGGGTTCGTGAGCCCGAAAAGCGTGGCCTTGGCCACGCCGCGCGCGAAGCCGACGAGGATCTGGGAATTCTCGGCGATGAGCCCGTCGGTCGAGGAGATGGTCTGGCCGATCATCTCCTGCACCATCGGCAAGTCGAGGCGGCGGAATTCCAGCCCGCGGTTCTCCAGGCTGGCCTGGAGCGTGTCCCACAGGCCGAGGGCGTCGACCTTCTTCTGCTGCAGAGCGAGCGCGCCGGGCGCGCCCACGCCCACGGCCAGGAACTTGACGTCCTTTTCCGGATCGACGCCGACGGAGGCGACGAGGGCCTTGGCGAAGGGGACCGAGCCCGAGGCCAGCGCGGGCACGCCGATCGTCTTGCCCCTGAGCTCCGCGACGGTCTTGATCGGGCTGTCGGCGGGGACCACGAGGCGGAAGATCGTGGTGCGGGCCTGCACGTAGAAGCCCTTGATCTTGACCCCCTTCTCGCGCCCGATGATGATCTCCTCGGGGCCGAGGGAGACGATCTGGATGTTGCCGCTGCCGAGCTGTTGCAGGCCCGCCGCCGAGCCCTCCACGCTCGCCACCTCGACGTCCAGCCCCTCGTCCTTCCAGTAGCCGAGCGCCTGCGGCAGCGACGAGTGGGCGGCGTGACCGACCGAGATGTCCTTGGTCGTGAGCGCGAAGACGACCTTCTTGAGCGGCTTGACCTGCGCGCCACCGATCCCGACAGCGGCGAGCGCGAGCACGGCAGCCGTCACCACCACGAGCGAGCGTTTCATGCCGACCCCCTTGCTCACCTGACGTTCAGTCCCGAACGACGAGCTCGTCGACGGGCACGCCGGCTCTGAACTTCCGGACGAGCTCGTCCGGATCGAACTCGACCCCGATCGGGTTCCGGTCGAACGCGGGCGAGAGCATCCACGCCTGGCCTTCCTCGGCCGTCGCGAAGTTATCGATCTGGAGCTCGATGCGATTGCCGTCCGGATCGCGATAGTACATCGACGTCGTGGGACCGTGGTTGACGCAGAAGAACGGGCGGATGCCCTTGTCCTTGATGCGCCGGTAGTTGTCGAGGTAGTCGCCCATCGAGCCGAACGTGAACGCGACGTGGTGCAGGCCCGGTTGATCGCTCGGCTGCATCATGAGCGCGGTGCCGGCCTTGGGGTCGCGGGGCGCCAGCGGTCCGAAGTCGAGGAAGGCGACGCGATGATGCTCCTCGTCGTACGTCACGAAGGACAGGTGCGCGTTCTCGTAGATCACGCGTCCCCCGAGCACCGTGCAATACCAGTCACGCATCTCCTTGATCCGGTTCGTCTGGAACACGACGTGGGCGAGCTTGGTCGGTGGCATGATCGATCCTCCTGAAGCCGCTACGCGCCGATGACCTGCTCGGGCTCGGCCCAGAAGATCACGCGCTTCTGGATCAGCTGCATGATCAGGTGCAAGGCCACGCCCATGATCGAGAGCAGGATGAGCACCGCGAAGACGGCGGCGATGTCGAGCTGGAAGTTGAATTGAAGAATGAGGTTGCCGAGCCCGCGCTGGGCCCCCACGAACTCCCCGACGATGGCGCCCAGCACGCTGAACACGATGGCGATGTCGAGCCCCGCGAAGACAAACGGCAGCGCGTTGGGGAGCTTCACGAGCCGGAACGTCTGCCAGCGGGTGGCGTTGAGCGAGCGCATGAGGTCGAGCTTCGACTGGTCGACCGTCTTGAGCCCGACGATCACGTTCACCAGGACCGGAAAGAAGCCCACCATCGACGCGATGACGACCTTGGACGAGATGCCAAACCCGAACCAGACGATGATGAGCGGGGCGATCGCGATCTTGGGCAGCGTCTGCAGGGCGACGAGGTAGGGATAGAAGGTCTGCTCGACGAGGCGGAACTGCGCGATGACCGCGCCGACCACGACGCCCCCCACGGCCGCGATGAGGAAGCCCGCCAGCGTCTCGTAGAGCGTGACCCAGAAGTGCTCGAGGAACAGCCGGCTCCGCAGCCCGCCGACGAGCGCGGCGAACACCGCGCTGGGGGCCGGCGCGATGAACGGCGGGATGTCGAAGCGGCGCACCGCCCATTCCCAGAGCCCGAGGAACGCGACCAGCACGAGCGGGATCAGGATGACCTGCGGCCGGCCGGCGAAGAATCCCGCCGGGTCCTCGCGCAGCTCGCGCGTCCACGAGCCGGTCGCCTCGATCGTGTCCTCGGCCACTGGCGTCCCCACCGCCATCAGTCGAGCCAGCCCCGGGCGTCGAACAGATGGCGGATCTTCCGCGTGTACACCCCGAACTCGTCGGAGGCCATCATGTCGAGATCGCGGGGCCGGGGCAGGTCCACGCTCACCACCTCCACGATGCGGCCGGGGCGGGCCGACATGACGACGACCCGATCGGCGAGGAACACGGCCTCGGGGATCGAGTGCGTGATGAAGACCACGGTCTTGCCCGCCTCTCCCCAGATCCGCAGCAGCTCCAGGTTCATGAACTCGCGCGTCATCGCGTCGAGGGCGCCGAACGGCTCGTCCATGAGCAGGAGCGACGGGTCGTGAACGAGCGCGCGCGCGAGGGCCACGCGCTGGCGCATGCCCCCCGACAGCTCGTGCGGGTACTTGTCCTCGAAGCCGCGAAGGCCGACGAGGTCCAGGAGGTGCATCGCTCGACGGCGCGACGCCGTCCAGTCGAGCCCGAGGACCTGCACAGGGAGCATGACGTTGTCGAAGACGGTGCGCCACGGCAGCAGCACCGGATCCTGGAAGACGATCCCGATGTCGCGGCTGGGGCCGTCGACGCGCTTGCCACGCAGCGTGACGTCGCCGGACGAGCGCGCCAGCAGGCCGGCGAGGATCTTGAGGAAGGTCGTCTTGCCGCAGCCCGACTGCCCGACGATCGTGACGAACTCGCCGTCGGCGACGTCGAGCGAGATCCCGCCGAGCGCGCGCACGAGCGTGCGGCCGCGCGTGCGGTAGGTCTTCTCCAGATTCGACACGGCGATCAACGGCGCTGCCACGAGGGCCCGATTCTACCCGATCGGCCGGCGAAGCCTAACGTCGACCGGCCTTGGGGACGAGGTGGGCGACGCCCGCCGCCCGCGCGGTGGCGCGCAGCCGCGTATCGCGCGTGGCGAGCGGGAGGCGCTCCCGCATCGCCAACGCGAGATACGCCAGATCATACGCAGACAGATGGAACTCCCGACCCAAGTCCGTGAGCGTCCCGACGGACGACGTCCCGTCCAGGCCTTGGATCTCGAGGGGGAGCGCGGCCAGCAGCTCGAGGAAGCTCGCACTATCGGCCCGCCGCAGGCGTCGGCGCCGTTCGGCCCCGAGAAGCACGTTCGCGACCTCGTACGCCCACAGGGGCGGTACGAGGGCCCGGCCGTCTCGCAAGACATCCAAGATGCTGTCGGCGTAGGCGTCCACCTCGTCCTCGAAGCACCAGGCCATGGTGACGGAGCAGTCGAGGACGAACCGGGTCAGCGTCGGCCCTCCCCGATCAGCCGATCAAGCGACAGCCCGCGGAGGCGCCGTCCCTTGCGAAACTCTCGGAGCGCCGCTATGGCCTCGGCCGCCGACAGTTTCGACCCTTCCTGAGATGGCACCAGCATGGCGACGGGCACACCGTGGCGGGTGATCGTAATCCGTTTGCCTCTCGCGGCTTGGGCCACCAGGCTCGGCAACCGGGTCTTGGCTTCGTAGACGCCGACCCTTTTCACGGCCATCCTCCCGCGAGTCATCTATTCAGACCAGATCAAGACCAGATTATCTGACGGAGTCGGTGTCCGTCAACTCACGCCGCGGAGACGTAGTGTCTCAGTTCGAAACTATGGCGACCCAATCGCCCCCGATCCACCGGGCGGGTGGGGCGGGTGGGGCCTTGGGAAACCCGATCGGACTGTCTGGCCCACCGCCCGCCTGTCGGTTGCCGGTACGCCTGTCACGACGTACG
>WNGA01033054.1_pt1 | contig 13851 bp, 12 predicted proteins | sample 5400061 | NCBI WGS metagenome assembly WNGA01 (sample SAMN13153366, study PRJNA577476) | soil metagenome | isolation source: 100 cm soil or saprolite under grassland replicate 2 | place: USA:California | collected 2016-06-15 | reverse complement strand
CGATTCGGACGGGCCAGGCGGCCGATTTCATGGCCGTCGCGCTCACGAGCACCGGTGACACGGCCATTGCGTCCGTGACCTGGAGCGTGACGAGCGGCAGCATCACGGATACAAGCACCAAAGGCGGGCGCCACTACGGTAAGTACAAGGCCGGCCCGGACACGGGCAGGGTGAAGGTCATCGCCCGGGGTCAGGCGAGCGCCGTGTCGGATACGGCGACGGTTACGGTGACCCTACCGCCCGTGGCTGCGGTGAGCGTCAGTCCCGCGTCGGCCAGCCTGCTGCCGACACAGACGGTGCAGCTCACGGCGACGCTGCTGGATTCGACCGGCGCGGTGCTGACCGGACGGACCGTGGCCTGGTCGAGCAGCAGCACGGGCGTGGCGACGGTGAACAACAACGGGGTGGTCACCGGGGCGGCCGTGGGTTCGGCGACGATCACGGCCAGCAGTGAGGGGCAGAGCGGCTCCTCCAGCGTCACGGTGACGACCGTCCCCCGGCAATCCGCTGACCGGCCGCGCAATCGCCTGGTCGAGCGGCAGCACGGGCGTGGCGACAGTCAACCCGAGCAGCGGGCTGGTCACCGGAGTTGGTGCGGGCTCGGCCACGATCACGGCCGCGAGCGGGGGCCAGAGCGGCACGTCGGCAATCACGGTGAGGAACGTCACCATCGCCTCGGTGACGGTCAGCCCGGCGTCAGCAAGCCTGTTCGTCGGGCAGACGGTGCAGCTGACCGCGACGCCGAAGGACTCGGCCGGCAATCCGCTGACCGGCCAGACCATCGCGTGGTCGAGCAGCGACACCACGATCGCAAAGGTGAGTGGCAGCGGACTGGTGACAGCGAAAGCCGCAGGCTCGGCGACGATCACGGCGGCGAGCGGGGGAAAGAGCGGCACATCCACGATCGCCGTGGCGATCGTCCCCGTGGCCTCGGTGGCGGTGAGCCCGGCGTCGGCGAGCGTGCAGACGGGTAGCACGGTGCAGCTCACCGCAACGCCGAAGGACTCGGCCGGCAACACATTGTCTGGGCGCACCATCACGTGGTCGAGCAGCGCGACGCCGGTGGCCAGTGTGAGTAGCAGCGGCTTGGTGACGGGGGTGACCGTCGGCTCGGCGACCATCACGGCCGCGACCGGGGGCAAGAGCGGCACCTCCGCGATCACCGTTGCCACGCCGACATCGGGTCCGCTGCCGGTGTTTCCGGGGGCGGTGGGGTTTGGGACGGCGACGCCGGCGGGGCGCGGTGGGGCGATCCTGCGAGTGACGAATCGCAACGACGCGGGCGCCGGGTCGCTGCGCGCGGCGCTGGAGGCGACGGGGCCGCGGACGGTGATCTTCGAGGTCGGCGGGATGATCGACCTCTCCAACGACATCGACATCACGAGCCCCTACCTGACGGTGGCGGGCCAGACAGCGCCGAGCCCCGGCATCACGCTGCGCTACGCGGGGCTCCAGATCCAGACCCACGACGTGCTGATCCAGCACCTGCGGGTGCGGGTGGGGGATCTGGTGGTCCCGCCCTCGCTGGGCCAGCGCGATGGCATCCAGATCCAGAATCAGTCGACGCCGCCCTACAACGTCGTGATCGATCACGTGTCCCTGAGCTGGAACACGGACAAGAACATGAGCACGTGGTACCCGCTGCATGACGTGACCATCAGCCACTCGATCATCGCGGAGCCGCTGTGGAGCAGCCGATCGCAGAGCTACAACCTGCTGATCGGCGACTACAGCACGAACGTCACGGTGCTCGGCAACCTGTTTGCGCATGCCGACGAGCGAAACCCGTACGCCAAAGGCGCGACGAGTACGGTGGTCGTGAACAACCTGCTGTACGATCCCGGGCAAGATGCCATTACGTTCTCGGACTATGATGGCAGCGGCCCGCTCACGTCGAGCGTGGTGGGCAACGTGATGATCGCGGGCCCGAGCACGACCGATCCGTGGATCGTGTCGATCGTGAGCCCGATTCCATCGGGCACGGCGGTCTATCTGGCGGACGACGCGGGGCCCGCCCTGTTGTACAAGTCGTCGAACATCGGGTTCGAGCCGGTGGTGGCGACACCGCCCGTGTCGCTCGCGGGCCTGACGATTCTGCCGAGCAGCCAGGTGGAGGCGTGGGTGCGGGCGACGGCCGGGGCGCGGCCGGCGGATCGGGACGCGGTGGACCTGCGCTTCCTCACCGAGGAGCAGACGCGCACCGGGCAGCTCCGTAACAGCCAGACCGATGTGGGCGGCTGGCCGGTCCTGACGCCGACCGCGCGCGCGCTCACCGTGCCGGCGAACCCCAACGGCATCGACGCCGCCACCGGCTACACCAACCTCGAGCTCTGGCTGTTCCAGTACGCCGCCCAGGTCGAAGGCCGGTAAGGCACGGCTGGTTAGCCGCTCCGGTTAGCCGCTCCGGCCGGCACAGCGGCGCTCCACTGGAGACAAGCGGTCCACGAGGCGGTGGTTGTCCGGCGCCCGGCGAATGACCCTGGCGATGCGTTTCCGAAGCATGTGGCGAATCTCAGCGAACGCGGGCCAAGGATCGTCGAGCACGAAGGTGTCGCTGCGTTCCCGGAGTTTCAGAATGTTGCTAAACTCCGCGACCACCTGCCACCAGGGGCGGGTGAGGAGGTGCGGGTTCGATTGGTCGCCGGTGAGCTTCTGCAGCAGCCAGCTCGCATCCTGCACCCAGTTGCGCGCGTATAGCCCGGTTTGATAACCAGCCGGAAAATCCCGCCTTCCGTGGACCAGCATCTGATACAGGTAGTATGGGAAATCCGCTCCCGCTGCGACCGCCAGCGGCAACGAACCCCAAAAGCGCCCGTTGGTTTCGACGAGGATCCAGCGCCCAGTTCGTGAATCGATCTTGAACTCAACCATCGCCACGCCGGTGTAGCGAAGGGCCGCCATCAACCGCTGCGTGGCGTGTAGGAGGTCCCGGTTCAGCGGTACGCTCTTCCGGTAGGAGCTGCCGCCCCCCTCGGGTGGCTCGTGGACTCTCAGGTGTTGAAACGCGAAGAGAACGTTGCCGTCGTGCACCAGGACCTCCACGCCCGCGCCCGAGCCGCGAAAATGCTCCTGCACTTGGACAGGCCCGTGCCGGAGCAGCTCGCTCAAGCCCTTGCGCACACCCTCGACCGTGTAGGCGGTCTGGACATCCCGCCGGACGGTCAAGTCGTCGATGGCGAACGAGCTGACGGGTTTGATCACGAGCGGCAGGCCCAACTTCGAAACGATCCCGTCGGCGTCCACGGTCGACGAAGCCGCGCATTCGCGTGGAACGGGAACGCCGAGCTGTCGTGCCAGCTGACTGGTGCGGTGCTTATTGGTGGTGACGTCGAAGGCTTCCTGGCTGAGGACGTAGAGGTATCCGAATGGCTCGAGCTCGGCTCGGTGAAGCTGGAGTGGCAGGAGCGTAGGATCGTCGCACGGGATGACCAGGTCGAATGGCTCGCGTCGGAGCAGGGCACCCAGCGCCCGCGTCCACGCGTCAGGGTCCGCGGCGTATGACGGCAGGTGGTGGATCGCGTCGACGTACCGCGAGCGGAGCGCTGGTGCGGTGGGCGGAGCCCCGGCGACATGGACGCGCAGGCCCCGGCGCCCGAGAGACCGGATCACCGCGAGGAAGCTGCGGGTGTCGCTTCCCAACACAAGGACCGACCGCGGCCGGTCGCGGGACCCCTTAGCCGATCGCGGCATGCGTAGCGGCGTCGAAGGTGGTGCGGTACTCGGCGAGCGTCGAGGCGATGAAGCGGCCCTGCGCGAAGGCCAGGACCGCTTCGAGATCCGTGTAGAGGGTCGCGATCTGTGCGGGTGTGCGGAAGAGCGGACTGCCGCCGGGCATGAGCTCGGAGGAATGGAGCGTCAATTCCGCGTGGCCACGCCGTTCCTCGAGCACGCGTGCCAGGATCAGCAGGAGCTGCGGCTGGTTGGTGCCGTCTGGGTACAGCCAGTGCGCGGGCGGGGACAGGTGGTCGAGCACCCGGCGGAGCGGTCGAGCGACGGCCCCTAGCGGTGGCCGGAGCTTTCGCAGCCGACGGGAAGCGCGCGCCATCGGTGTGTCGGCGCCCGGAATCACCGACACCGGGACTTCCAGCAGCGGCGACTGCCCGGGCCGCGAGATGTCCGCAGGGTCGATCCAATAGGCGTCGGGCGGGAACTCGGTGTAATCGGTTCCGCCTTCGCGGGACGGGTCTCCGAGCGTCTCCCGCCAGGAGATCAGCGGCGTGACCGAACAGTCCACTCGGTAGCCATGCTCCAGCAGGATGCCGGCGTATCGCTCGTCGAAGCTCCACCGGCCGGCTCGGTGGCTGACCATCTGGGCTCCGAACACATCCTCGAGAACGGCCGTCATTACTCGCACCTTCTCGCGCATGACGGGCTCAGGATACTCCAGTAGATAGGGCTGGCATGCATGATCGTCCGACGTCAGCGGGACGAGCGGGGGCGAGTCCCATGCGTGGAGGTGCATGCCGATCTCGCCGACCCCGCGGTCCAGCACATCGCGCCCGAACTGCTGAAACTGTCGACACCCCGCCATTTCGTAGTTCGTGAGGTAGGTCGGTTTGAACCCGAAGCGCTCGCAGAGTTCTTGAAACCGGGCCAGATACGCTGCATTGCGTGTCGTGGCGACCCTGGGCCGAGCCCAGGCGTTGTCTCCTTCGGTGTCAACGGTGATCAGAAGACGTGGCGCGCTCATGCCGGGTCTGTCTTGCGTGGCCGCCGTCGCGCGGTGCTCCCGCAGAACTCTCCGATGAGCGCGGCGACCGCGCGGGTCACCGCCTCCTCCGGTTGAGTTGCATCCACGACTGCAAAGTGCTTGACGAACGGTCGGATCTGGAAGTACTCGCGACGACGTCGTTCAATGGCTTCAACGGTGCCCTCGGGCTTGCGGGCGAACAACACCTCCGCCGGCGCGTCGAGGCAGATCACTACATCGGGTTTGGGATAGAGGTGGCTCAAGAGGAAGCCGTGGATCCGGCCCGCAAGGGTCCGCCGGGGCGCGCCGGGCGCGATGTTGAGATGGCCCCGTACGCCCCTGGGACGAGCCGCGGGACGCGACGTATCCGGCGGTGCGCCCGCCGAGGGTCCAGTGCCCCGTCGCTCACCCCGACGCCCACCCGCGACGCGCCGCAGCAGGCGGAGCAGGCGGGTGCTGGGGAGCAGCCGATTCGCGCTGTCGGCGTTGTCTCCCATGTAGAGGTACTTAGCCGGCAGGGGAAGGGTGGCCGCGAGACGGCGCCCGATCGTCGATTTCCCCGCGCCATCCGCGCCTATGAGCGCAACGGTGCACATGACGTTCTCCAGAGCCGTGTCGGTGTTGGCCTTGCCGCCGATCCCGCGGCGCGGACGACGCTGACGTGCGCGGCGAGGAGCCCAAACACGAACCAGGTGGGCTTGCGGTGTTCCCAGCTCAGCAAGAACACGCCGACCCCCCACGTGACAGCAAGTACGAAACACAGCCGCCGTTCGAGCGGCGCGAGATGCCGCAGAGACGCCAACAGGACACCTCCCAACAGCAGGAAAAGCGAGAGCCCCACGATCCCTCCATCCATCAGGATTCCCAGGTAGGTATTGTGGGCGACCAACGCGCGGCCCGTTTCCAGCTTGGTCGTAACGGGAAAGGTGCCCGCCCCCATGCCCGTGAGGACGTACGGGCGGAGGCGACTCAGAGCGTCTTCCCAGATCGCGGCCCGCCCGGTGAGGTCCCAGCGCCGAAGCGATTGCTGGCCCTGAGCGAGCCGCTGCCACGAAGACTGCGGCACCACGGAGACTCCAGCGAACAGAGCTGCCGCGATCATCATCAGGCCGAGCACCTTCGTCCGCAACGGGATCCTGGGCATGCTCCCGAAGATCATGGAGCTCGCGATGACCGTTGCGACGAACGCCCCTCGCGACGCGGTGAGGAGCACCCCGACCACCGCTGCCGGAACGTATGCAGCATTGATCCACCGCATGACTCGGCCTCGCTGCGTCAGCACGAGGTACCAGGCCATGGGGATGCCCAGTGCCAACATGAGACCGAGATCGTTGACGTTGAAGGTGCCCGCCGTGTAGCGCTTGGGCACGAGGTGCGCGCTGGACGAGAAGCCCAGGAGCATGATGATCAAAGACACGTAGGCTCCGAGCACATACGCCTGGGTGAGCGCGTCGCGCCCTCGCGAGTCCGCGCCGAACTCCCACATCAGCCACATCAGCCCCAGCAGCTGGACGTATGTGACCAGACGATCGACGGTACTGACCACTTCGATACTCCAGAACACGCTCAAGCAACCCCACAGCACGAACAGCGCGGCGAGCCATAGCGCCGGGCCAAACTGCCGCAGCTTCCCGTCGAGGATCACGGCGCAGATACCGACGCTTGCTGCCGCCAGGCCCAGCAGACGCACCAGCGAGCCCAGCTGCTCGAAGATGACGAGGTTCTCCCACGGGATCGCAAACGCGACGACCCACAATAGACGCTCGGACACCCTACGCATGTTGTGCGACTCGAAGCGTGGACCGGTATTGGTCGACGACGGTATTGAGGGCGAAGCGCTCCCACGCGTCGGGCGAGACCCGAGGCCGAGGCTCCCCCAGCACGGCCGCGACGCCTTCGGCGAGCGCGGTGTGGTCACCCACCGGCACGAGGCGACCCAGACGCCCGTCCTGCAAGATTTCCCTTGGGCCGCTCGGGCAGTCGGTGGATACGACCGGCGTGCCCGTGGCAAGCGCCTCGATCAACGCCGTGGGCAGCCCTTCGCTCTCCGATGAAAGGACGAAGACGGCGGCGCGGGACATGTACGCATAGGGATTATTCACGAACCCCGGCAGCTGCACGTCTGCTTCCAACCCCAGGTCGCGCACGAGTGCTTCGAGCCGCGGCCGCTCCGGCCCTTCGCCCAAGATGATCAGCCGGGCGTCCCGGCGCTCGCGGACCATGGCAAAGCCGCGGATCAGGCAGCCGAAGCGCTTCTCCCAGGTGAGCCGACCGACGCCGAGGACGACGGGAGGGGCCCCGGAGACGAACCACGGATGGTCGAGCGTCGCCCGCGCCCCCTCGAACACTTCGGGCGTGACGACGGGGTTGTAGATGACGTGAATCCGCTCTGGCGCCGTCTTGGTCCGCCGAGCGATGTCCTCGGCGACGCCGTGGGAGACCGCGATGATCCCGTCGGCCCAGGGATAGAATGCGGCGACCAGGTAGGGGATGAATCGGGCGCCATCCGCGGGCCCTGACGGCATTTCCCATAACGCGATGTTGTGCTCGGTGATGTACACACGCGTCCGCACCCGGGCGAGGGCGCGGGCCCAGAGTGCCACGACGTTCGCATGACTCAGCGACGCCACGAGCACGCCGGGCCGCTCGCGCCGCAGGTAGCGTACGAGTCCGGGCAGGCCGCCCAGCACGCGGCGCGCCCCCAGATCGATCACGCGCACCGTGCCCGGCAGGGTCGCGAGATAGGGGCCGCAGGCCTTGGTGAGCACCATGTCGACGGGGAACCCGCGCTCCGCGAAGCCGCGCGCGATATTGACCAACACCCGCTCCGCTCCCCCGGCGATCAGCGAGGGGATGAAGAACGCGATGCGGTCTTTGGCTGGCGAGGGGAGCGGTTCGCTGATCATGGAGCGCGTACCGTCAGATTCGCAACTGCCGAGCCCCCGCTCCCCGCATCGGCCGCGCCCAGCGGGCCGGCCGAGCCCTCACGTAACTTCCCCTGGTCCCAGGAGATAGGAAGCGGCGCTCAGCGGGGTCCGACGCGCCGGCGCCACCGTTACGGGGCTGGCATGGCGGAGATGCGTCTCAGGAGCACAAAGTTGTCGCGCTTTCGTTACAGACGCAGTCGAGGGCGGGCGCTATCGGCCCCCGGTGCACACGGCAACCCCCACGCCGCCAACGGATTTGGGGCGCGGCCGCTCCTGACGCTGCGGTAGCACAGGGGGTGCGCTAGGCGGGACAGAAAGGCCAGCTCAGCGACTGACATGTGCGGCATTGCGGGATACTTTGAGCCGGGCGGTTTCCGCGAGGAGCTTGCGGTGGACACGCTCGCGGCCATGACGGCCGTCCTCCGGCATCGCGGTCCCGACGACTGCGGGATCTGGAGCGATCCCGCGGCCGGGATCGCGCTCGGCCATCGCCGGCTTTCGATCCTGGACCTCTCACCGCTCGGTCAACAACCGATGAAGTCGGCAACTGGCCGGTACGTCGTCACCTTCAACGGGGAGATTTACAACTTTGGGGCGCTGCGGCACGAGCTCGCGGCGCTCGGTCATCGGTTTGTGGGCCGTTCCGACACCGAGGTGCTGCTGGCTGTTCGCCTTCGCCCTGTGGGACCGCGAACGGCGCACCATGCACCTTGTCCGGGATCGAGCGGGCGAAAAGCCCCTCTACTACGGGTGGATGGACCGCATGCTGGTGTTCGGCTCCGAGCTCAAGGCGCTGCGAGCGCACCCGGCGTTTCGCCCCGTTATCGATCCCAACGCCGTGGCGCTGTTCCTCCAGCACGGCTATGTGCCGACGCCGTACACCATCTATCGGGGCGTCTACAAGCTTCCGCCAGGTACCTCACTCACTGTGACCGGCGACCGGCCCGGCGCACCGGAGGCGCCAGTGGCGTACTGGTCCGCCCGCGAGGTCGCGGAGCGGGGCACCGGGGCGCCGTTTGGCGGCACGTCCGACGACGCCATCGCGCAGTTTGACACGCTGCTCCGGGACGCGGTGAAGCTCCGGATGGAGGCAGACGTTCCGCTCGGGGCGTTCCTCTCCGGCGGCATCGACTCGTCCACCGTAGTCGCGCTGATGCAGGCACAGAGCACGCGCCCGGTCAAGACGTTCACGATCGGGTTTCGCGAGGGCGGCTACGATGAGGCGCGGTATGCGGCGGCCGTGGCGCGCCATCTTGGGACGGAGCACACCGAGCTGTACGTGACCGCGGCCGACGCGTTGGCCGTGATCCCGCGCCTGCCGACGCTGTACGATGAGCCCTTCGCCGATGTCTCCCAGATTCCGACCTTCCTGCTGTCCGAGCTGACGCGGCGCCACGTTACCGTGAGTCTGAGCGGCGACGCAGGGGACGAGCTGTTGGGGGGGTATCCCCTCCATCGCACGGGCCCCGCGATCTGGAGGGCGATCGGCTGGATGCCTCCCATCGTGCGGCGAGGGCTCGCCGCAGGCCTCATGCTACCCGCGGTGCAGCAAGGGGCGCTAGTGCGGGCGCTCGGCCCCCTGGCGCGTGGAGTCACCGGAAAACGCAACCTTCGCGAGCGGCTCCGCCAGGCCGCGGAGATCCTGGCGGTGCCGTCCGGAGCAGCGCTGCATCGGTATCTCATGTCGTACTGGAAGGCGCCTGCGGCCGTTGTTTTGGGGGCCAACGATCCGCCGGGCGCGACTCTCAATGGCAAGCCGGGGACGGTTCTTCCCGACCACGAGCACGAGGCGATGTATCTCGATCTGGTCAGCTACTTGCCTGACGACATCCTCGTCAAGGTGGATCGCGCCAGCATGGGTGTGAGTCTCGAGGCCCGGATTCCGCTCCTGGATCACCGTATAATCGAGTTCGCGTGGCAGCTGCCGCTGCGATTCAAGATCCGGGACCGGACGGGCAAGTGGATTCTCCGGCAGGTCCTGTATCGGTACGTCCCGCGGGCGCTGGTCGATCGCCCGAAGCAAGGCTTCGGCATCCCGATCGCTGCGTGGTTGCGTGGCCCGCTGCGGAGCTGGGCCGATGCACTGCTCGACGAAGACCGGCTCGGCGCGGTGGGAATCCTCGATCCCCGACCGGTGCGGCGAAAGTGGACGGAGCACCTCTCCGGTCAGACGAGCTGGGACTACGACCTCTGGTGCGTGCTGATGCTCCAGGCTTGGGTCGAGGCGAACGAGCGCCCGTCGGAGCGCGGTCCGACGAGCGCGACCCGCTTGCGGGCTCACCACGCGGCTGCGTCGTGACGGGTTTCACACCAGCCGCGGGCCAGGTGTTCGTCAAGAAGCGGCATGATGCCTGATCGCGTGCTGGTCCTGGACGGCTCCACGAACACGGCGCTGGCCTGCGTTCGATCGCTGGGCCGGGCGGGCTACACGGTCTTCGTCGCCAGCCAGGGGCGATGGCCCTTGGCCGCGTGGTCGCGGTACTGTCAGGGGCACTTCCGCTACCGCCAAGCGACCCCCGAAGTGTTCGCGGCGCTGCGCGCCTGGGCGCAAGCGCGCGGCGTGCGCATCGTATTGCCGCTTACGGAGCTGACGTGCCAACTGTGCAACGCTGAGCGGGAGGAGTGGGAAGCGCAGGGGACGATCGTCGGCTGCGCGCCGGACGTCGTGGCGGCCCGTGCCTTTGACAAAGCCCAGACGTTCCATCGGGCGGAAACATGTGGGGTCGAGATCCCGCCCACCCGCTACCCGGCCTCGCTCGACGAATGTCGGGAAGCCGCGGAGGCCCTTGGGTATCCCTGCGTCGTGAAGCCGCGCTTCAGCATTGCCCGGAACGGCGCCGGCTTCCTCCCCGACCGGGGCATCGCGTACGCCAGCGGCGCCGCCGAGCTCGCCACGGCGGTGCAGGCGCGCCGGCAGGGCACGTATTGGCCCATGATCCAGGGCTTCGTGCCCGGCCAAGGCAAGGGTGTGTTCACGGTGTGCGACCACGGACGGCCGGTGGCGTGGTTCGCGCACGAACGGCTGCGCGACGTCCGACCGTCGGGCTCGGGGAGCAGCCTGCGGCGCTCGGTGGCGCTCGATCCGCGCCTGCAGACGCGGGCCGAGCGCTTGCTCCAGGACATGGAGTGGCACGGCCCGGCGATGGTCGAGTTTCGCGACGACGGCTCCCGCTCCTGGCTCATGGAGGTGAACGGCAGGTTTTGGGGCTCGCTCCAGCTCGCGATCGCCGCCGGCTGCGACTTCCCGCGCCTCTGGGCAATGATCCTCACGGGCCAGCCGCTCGATCCGCCGGGAGCGTACTGCGAAGGCGTAACGATGCGCTGGCTGTGGGGGGACGTCAAACGGTTTCTTTACATTCTCGCCGGCCCGCCGGCGGGATACCCTGGACGCTATCCGTCGGTAGCGCAGGGTTTGCGGGACCTGTTCGGCCGCCAACCCCCAGGGACTCGGCTGGAGGACTGGGACCCACACGACCCCTGGCCCACCCTCGGCCAGTGGGTGGAGGGCGTACCCGAGGTGCTCACCCAGGCGGTCATGCGGCGATGACGATCCCCGAGTGTGCGATCAGGACCTTGATGATCACGAGCGAATGGCCGACACCGGGCCGTCCGCGCACGACGCACTTTATTCGACGCCAGGCGGAGTTCCTGCATGCGGCGGGGGTGGAGGTGGACGTCTTCCACTTCAAGGGCGGGAAGCGGCCCTGGAATTACCTCAAGGCCTGGGTGCGTCTGCGCCGCTGCCTGGCCCGAACGCGCTACGATCTGGTCCACGCCCAATTCGGGCAGAGCGGGTTGCCGGCGCTGCCGAAGCGCCTGCCGCTCGTCGTGACCTTCCGAGGCGACGATCTGGAGGGCATCGTGGGTCGGGACCTGCGGGTCACCCCGGCCGGCCGGGTGCTGCAGCTCGTCTCCCGGACGGTTGCGCGCTCCGCCGACGCGTGCATCGTCGTCTCGGAGCACATGAAGCAGTTCCTCCCGCCCGCCGTCCCGACGCGAGTCATTCCGTCGGGCCTCGATTTGGACCTGTTCCGCCTCATCCCCCGGGAGGAGGCGCGACGCCATCTCGGCTTGCCGCTCGAAAAGCGGCTGGTGCTCTTCGTCGGGCAGCCGGCGACGCCACGCAAGCGATACGCGCTGGCGCGCGAGGCCGTGGACATCCTCAACCGGTCGCTCCCGGCTGAGCTGATCATCGCTTGGGGGGCGTTGCACACGGACATGCCGTTCTTCCTCAACGCGTGCGACGCGCTCGTGTTCACGTCGATGCAGGAGGGCTCGCCAAACGCGGTCAAGGAGGCTCTCGCGTGCAATCTGCCCGTCGTGTCCGTCCCGGTCGGCGACGTCGCCTTCCGTCTGCAGGGCGTCGAGGGCTGCGAACTGTGTGTTGATGATCGTCCGGAAACCATCGCGGCCGCGCTCGAGCGTGTGCTACGAAGCGGCCGGCGGAGCGCCGGCCGCGAGACGGTACAACACCTGGACGAGCGCCGGTTGACGCAGGAGGTGATCGCCGTCTATCGGTCGGTCCTGGCGCGCCGCGGCCTGCGGCCGCAGCCGACGGGCGCACCGCACGTCGTCGCCTGATGCTCCGCGTGCCGCCTGAACTGCACGTCGCCGGCTTCGGCTACCACGATGTCACCGACGAGCCGCGAGCCGCTGGGTTCCAGCGCGCAGGGGCGCTGCCCTACAAGCACCGTGTCGCGGCGTTCGCCCGCGATCTCGATGCAATAGCGACCGGGCCCTGCGTACCGGCGCTGGTGACTGACATCGACCTGGGTGAGCCCGGTCGCCACGTCTTGCTGACCTTTGACGACGGCGGCAAGAGCGCCGTTCAGATTGGTGACACGCTGGCAGCGCGAGGGTGGAAGGGGCATTTTTTCATCGTCACGAGCCTGATCGGTCGCCGCACGTTCCTGACGCGCAGCGAGATTCGCTACCTCCAACGCTGTGGACACCTGATTGGGAGCCACTCGCACAGCCACCCCGACATCTTTAACGAGCTTACGCAAGAGCGCATGCTCGACGAGTGGCAAGTGAGCTGCGACACGCTCTCACAGCTACTCGGCGAATCGTGCGTCACGGCGGCCGTCCCAGGTGGCGACAGTTCTGCACTGGTGTTCGAATCGGCGGGCGCGGCGGGGCTTCGATATCTGTTTACTTCTGAGCCCTGGCTCGCCCCCCGGCACGTCGACGGGTGCTGGATCCTGGGCCGCTTCATCCCCAAGTCTTGGACGCGTTCGTCCCGCGTTGGAGAGCTAGCGAGGTTCCGCGGTTGGCCAAGCGCACTGTTCGTGCGACGCGCCAAGGTGTTCGCCCGGACCGCGCTCCCTTCACTGTACCGATACTACGTAAAGCGCACCTCACGGGAGTGGGACGCGTTGGGTGAAGCGCCGTAGCGCGCGTCGACCGGCCTAACTGATGTGGAAGGCCCGCATCCACATCTCCAGCGACAACACTCTGCACAGGCCGAGGTAGGCTTCGGTGCGGGCCGCCTGGGGTGAGCCGTACCAGCGGCGCACGACCTGCGGGTCGACGTACTTCTGGCAGCGAAGGGTGTCCTCGAGGAGGGCCGTCACCTGGTGCTTGAGATCTGTCCCCAGCCAGCGACGACCCGGGACGGCGAAGCCCAGCTTCGTCTTGCGCAGCCGTACCAGGTCTTGGAGAGTCCCCTCCATCGCCCGGCGAATCGCGACCTTGCTCCAGCCGTCGCGGATCTTGAGATGGTCGGGCAGGGAGACTCCGTACTCGACGACGTGGTGGTCGAGGAGGGGCACGCGGGCCTCGAGTGAGAACGCCATCGACGATCGATCCTCCATGCGGAGGAGCATTGGCAGGGTATCGATCATGATGTCGTCGACTTGCATCTGCTGCATGATCGTTGCGGGCGAGCTGCCCCGACCGTTGTGCGACGCGTAGCGCCACCACCGTGTCGCGGGTGTGCTTTCACTCGTCACGGCCCGGTGCCAGTCGCCGCGCAGTGCCTGGCGCATCAGCGAGTCGACGCCGAGCAGACGGCGCAGCTGCCAGGGCAGGTAGCGGTAGCCGTGTCGGATGTCCAGCACGTACCGGTCGCTCTGCAGCAACATGGCGCCGAGCTCCTTCGTCAGGCGCACGAGTCGGCCCGACCCGAGCAAGGAGGCGAGATACGCGTAGCGGAACTTCGCGTAGCCCCCAAACACTTCGTCGCCGCCCTGGCCGTCCACCAGGACCTTGACCCCGGCTTCCTTCGCCGCCCGA
>WNGA01013787.1_pt1 | contig 13852 bp, 13 predicted proteins | sample 5400061 | NCBI WGS metagenome assembly WNGA01 (sample SAMN13153366, study PRJNA577476) | soil metagenome | isolation source: 100 cm soil or saprolite under grassland replicate 2 | place: USA:California | collected 2016-06-15 | reverse complement strand
CTCGTGGCCAAGCCCTCGACTAGATTCAGATATCCGCGTGGCAGTTCCCCCGTTTTCTACATCGGTCAAGCCAAGAGCTTGCGCGAACGTCTTGTGCAGCATCTTAGGCATTCACGGTCCGCCAAGGCTGACCGCCGAGACAGACCACGCTACTGGCCGCGGTATGAGATACCTACCGAGAGATCGTGAATATTGATCAAGTTCTTTCATGCAGCGAGTGGGCGAGGCCGGGCGATGCCCAGGGTGATGAGCAAAGCATGCAGGGCCGCGGCGATGGGATCGTCGATGACGCCGGTGCGAAATTGATGGATGCCATCGGTGGCGGCCTGAATCACGGGCGCGAGCAGGTGCCGGTAGAGCTTGACCAGGAACGCGACGATGGGGCGGCCGGTCCGCGTGAGCTGGTATCGCCGGCGTTCGCCTACTGGCTCGATCAGGCCGTGGGCGCGGAGGGTCCGCAGCCGGTAGGTGGCCTGCGAGGAGTTCAACGGCACCCCGTGTTGTTCCTGCTGCTTGGCCCTGAGCTCTTGGTTGCTGAAGCCGTCGGCACAGTGCGCGAGCGAGAAAATCGTGGCCAACAAGGCCTGTTGCACCGGGCGCTCTGGCCTAATAGCGGGATAGCGACGCCCGGAGGCGTGCGTACCGGGTTCAACCAGAGACTTATAGGCGCGAGTGCTCACCGGACAGAAGACGGCCGTGAGGCACGTCCGCTCCAGCCGTTTGCAGACCGACTGGCCCAAGCGGGTCAGCGTGTGCAGGTTGGACAGGCTCTTGTTGGCCACGAAGTCGGTGGCGAGATTGATGACGAGCTCGAACCGCAGGATGAAGCCCTGCTTGTCGTAGCACTTCAGCCAGTTGCTCCCGTAGAAGGCCTTGAAACAGCCCATCGGCGTGCTGAGGGTCCCCTGGCTGCTCGTCGGCCGCCGGGACCGGCGGGTCAAGCCGAAGAGGTAGCGGATGGTGTCGGGGCTGCCGAGCAACTGATTGTGTTGGAGCAGGGTCTCGAAGATGGGGCGACACTCCTCCGGGGAGCGGAACACAAAGTTGTGGCTGACCTCCAGCACCTGCAGGTACCAGTAGTAGCCGCCGAGCAGCGCGAGGTGCGCCGCGGTCAGGCCGTGGGGGAGGCGGGCCAGCCAGTAGGCCCCGAACCGGCGGACTGCGGGCTCCAGGTCGCTCCCGGCCAACGCGCGGAGGGCGGCCCAGTCGGCGACCGCGGCGACCGCATTGCTCGCCATGGTGATCTGGCGCCGCTGGCGGTGCAGCTGCCGCTCCAGATAGTCGTGTCCGTTGAGTTGCAGCGTGACCTCGAAAGGGAGGTAGCTCGCGACGCGCACCGAGGCGCGCCCCCAGTGCGCGTCGAACACGAAGAAGTAGTAGGCGCAGATATTGTGGCGGCCCCGCGTCAGGTGATGCGCGGCCGTCTGAACGGGCCGGCGGCCGGTCTTGGGATCGCCCTTGGCCTTGGGATGCTTCCGCGGGCGGCAACTGAAGCTACTCACCCCTTCGATGGTGCGGACGACCGCGACCACGCTGCCCGCGCGGGGGCGCGCCGCGTACAAGGGCTCCAGCCACGCCTGCACCGCGGGGTCGCTGACCCGGACGGCCTCCAGATAGGGAATGCCCTGCCACACGAGTCGCTCCACGCCGGCCGTCAGGTGCCCGGTCAATTCGGGAAAGTGGTCCAGCGGCCGCTCCTCCCCCGGGTAGATGGCCTTCATGAAGTTGACCACGGCCCCCGCTTGCTGCAGACCTCGCAGCATTCCCCCTACCCGCAGGCGATCGATGCTGTCGTACCACCCCAGCAGCTGCTCGTTACAGACGGCGAGTACGCTGTCCATGTCTGGCGTCCTCGGGTCCGCCGCAACGCGGAGTCGTTAGAGGGCGTCATTGGGCGAGGGTATCGTTTGCCGTGTTGTCCACTCGACGCGAGCGCTTGCCCTCCCCATCCTGCCGATCAGAAAAAGAAGAAAAAATCCTTCTTTCCCCCCACCAGAATCTTCGCCAACCAGCACATTCAGATACGTTCTCCGGCGACCCCATGATCAACTTCTGTGTCCTTCAACCTCGACCGTCGACATCCCTCGTCGGTCCGGGGTGGAGTCTCGCTGCCACTTTACTCCGGTTCGATCCTTACCATTGGAACGGAGTTCGCCATGAATTTTCCAGGCTAGGGCCTCGATCGGCAAACACGGCGGCGGCGCCAAGGCGACCGAAGCCGCTCCCGCACGGCTCCCTCTCCCTTCCCGGGAGAGGGGAATGGCGCGGAACCCGCTTCGCATCATGTCGGATCAAGGGTTCGTTCCCTCCGCCCGGCCAACGTGACCGGTTCTTCGCGAACGCCGCGCGTCGATGGCGCGGCGCCGCCATCGAGAAACCTCCGGCACCACAGCTCGAAGGACATGAGGGTCCAGAGCTGGAAATCGAGATCTCGTCCCCTCTCCTGCATCCGCAGCAATTGCTCGATGTACTGGGCGTTGAAGACCCCGCGGGCCCGGCACCGCTCGGACAGCAACAGATCCTGGACGACGCTGCGCAGCTGTCCCCGGAACCACCGCCCCAGGGGAACGGCGAAGCCATGCTTGGGCCGATCGATGACCTCGTCGGGCAAGATCCCCCTCATGGCCCGCTTGAAGATGTACTTCGTCGTGCCTCCGCGAAGCCGGAGCCGCGGCGGAATCGTCGCTGCGAACTCGACGAGCTTGTGATCGAGCAGCGGCACCCGCGTCTCGAGGGAGTGCGCCATGCTCATCCGGTCCACCTTCGTCAAGATGTCCAGGGGCAGGTAATGCTTCAGGTCCTGATACTGGAGGACGGACAGCCAGTCGCCGTTCGCGGCCGCCAGCCGCCGGGAAGCCTCGGCCACGGGGTCGCACGTCGACAGCCGCTCGAAGGCCTCGCGCTGGAACAGCAGCCGTGTCTGGTCGGCCTTGAACAGGGCCGAGCCGTCCAGGTAGCGATCGGCGCCGTCCAGCGCGATGTGCCGCAGAAAGTTGCGCCCCTTCATGCCCTCACGCATCCGGCCTCCGACCCTCCCGAGGGCTCGCCGCAACGGAGCCGGCACGAGCCGGTACCGCCGCTCTCTCCTCTCGACCCGGTACTTGTCGTAGCCCGCGAACAGCTCGTCCCCGCCATCGCCCGACAGCACCACCGTCACGTGCTCGGCGGCGAGCTTCGACACCATGAAGGTCGGAATGGCCGACGGGTCGCCGAAGGGCTCGTCCAGGAACCACGCCAGGTCCTCCATGATGCCGAGCGCATCCGGCTCGAGGACCAGCTCATGATGCTCGGTCCCGAACCGCGCGGCGACGCGACGGGCGTGATGCAGCTCGTTGTAGTCCGCTTCCGCGAATCCGATGGAGAACGTCTTCACGGGGCCGGACGTCAGCCGCGCCGCCGCCGCCACGACGGAGCTGGAGTCGATGCCACCGCTCAGGAAGGCGCCCAGGGGCACGTCGCTGACGAGATGCAGGCGCACGGACTCCTCCAGGAGCTCGCGCAGTCGCTCCGCGAACCAGGCCTCGCTCCGATCACGGTCCGGCGCGAACGTCACGTCCCAGTAGGGCTCGATCCGCAGTCGGCCGTCCGATCGAGCGACGAGGATGTGACCGGGCGCCAGCTTGCGCACGCCCTCGATGATGCTCTCCGTCTGCGGCGTGTGGAGACTCGTGAACACGTGGTGGACGGAGCTCCAGTCGAGCGTGCGCTCGATGTCCGGGAGCTGGAGCAGCGCCTTCAGTTCGGAGGCGAAGAGCAGCCGTCCGTCGGCCACGGTGTAGTAGAGGGGCTTGATTCCGAGTCGGTCGCGCGCCAGGAGCAATAGCCGGCGGCGCTCGTCCCACAGCGCGAAGGTGAACATGCCCCGCAGCGAATCGACGCAGCGATCCCCGTGCTCCTCGTAGAGATGCACGATCGCTTCGGTGTCGGTGGACGTACGGAAGGAGTGCCCCCGTGCTTCCAGGCCCTGCCGGAGCTCCTCGAAGTTGTAGATCTCCCCGTTGAAGACGACGTGGATCGAGCCATCCTCGTTGCTGATCGGCTGCCGGCCTGTCTTCAGGTCGATGATGCTCAGCCGTCGCATCCCCAGCCCGACGTCGTTCCTCAGGTACACGCCCTCGTCGTCCGGCCCGCGATGGGACATCGCGTTGCACATCCGGCGCAGCTCGCTCGGGAAGACAGGTCTTTGGTCGAAGCCGAGGATTCCGGCGATCCCGCACATGTCCGTCAGCCTCTATTCGGTGAGACGAGCCAGGGCCCACGCGTTCAGCGCGGCCTCGCGCAGCATCCGCGCCGCCGGCTGTTGCTTGAGCCTGGGAAGGAGGCAGAACTTGCCCCAGTGGAGGAGGCGCGGTTTGGGGCGGTCCGGGAACACATAGAGCCAGTAGTGGGGGCGGCTGGCCGCGGTCCACTCCAGCTTCCACGGGTCGGCGGCGGCCAGGAAGTCCAGTTCAGCGACCCGGCGCTCGAAGGCGTCGCGCAGGACCAGGTAGCAGAGGAGGTTCGACGGAGAGTAGGGGGCGAACCGGGGGTCGTACCCCGGCTTCAGGAGATAGAGCTTGTTCCCGCACTGGAGGTAATAGCCGAACGCGATGCGCTGGCCGTCGAGCCTCAAGAAGGACAGGCGCAGCCACCCGCGCCGGGCGGCGCCCTGGGCCAGTCGCGTGTAGAAGCGATACGCCTCCGGCTGGACTCGAATCGCGGTTCCGGCTTGCCCTTTCCAGGCCGCCGCCTCGAGGCGAAACCCGTCTTCCAGGGCGTCGGCGAGGCCCTCCACGGATGAGACGACCTCCAACGACACCTCGCCGAGCTGGCTCAGGCGCTTCAGCCGATTGCGCAGATTCGAGCGGTGCTTGCCATGAAGGCCCTTGAGGTAGCTCTCCCACGACCCGACCAGCGGCACGTACGGGGAGTCCCCCGACCGCCACAGACCGACCCGAAAGCCGTGTTCAGCCGCGAGACGCGGGAATTCCTCCAAGGTCGGGGACCCGGCCGGCACCTGGTGCAGCAGCAGCACATCCCAGCGTGCCCTCTGGTTCAGGAGATAGGTCCAGATCGCGCGGTAGGCGTCCTTCGGCCGGCGCCCCACGATGACGTCGAAGCGCTCGGCATAGACACTCCATATGAATTCCAGGTGGCGGACCGGTGAGCCATACAGGCGCCTCTTGCTCAGCATCAAGGGGGCGATGGCCACCGGTTCGCCCCCGGCCTTCACGACGAGGACATGGAGTTCCTTTCCCGCGCCGAAGCACTCCCACCACGCGCGGACCCATTCGTGGCGGACAAAGGGGTGGTCGATGCCGGCCTCGTCGACCAACCTGCTCCAGAGCGGCTCCAGGTCGAGGAAGCCCTCGTAGTCGGTCACCGCTTCGACCGTGCATGCCGGAACCGCGCCCCGATAGAGAGCGGTTGCTGCGGTCGCCGTCGATTCCATCGAACAGTCTCCTGCTGAGGAACTCACGCTTCCACCCTCCTCGGGAGGGCGGGAATCGACCCCATCCGCTCGCACGAGAAGGATTCGTTCTCCCGTTGGCGTTCGGGAGGAGCCGGGCTCGAGGCTGCCCGGGGGGGCGGGAGACGGCGAGCAAACGGTCCGGCTCTCCCGCTGATCCGGCGAAGATGGGCCTACCCGTGTATCCGCTCTCGCAGTCGCGCCACTCACCGGCATGGCCTCCACCCGTCCCGGTCCAGGCCCTCTGTCGGGGCCCGAACACGTTGACACGTTCGACCCTCTTCGACTGCGGATGCCCCGGGGCCAACGTCGCTCAGCCCGCGGGATTCGACGTATTAGGGAAGCGTTACCCCCTACAGTAGGAACCGCGGCGGAGGCGGACAATCAGGCATCTTCCTGAATTGAATCCTGGAAAATTCCCGACCCTGGACGGACAGGGCGGCTGCGAGGTGGACCAGCTCACCGGTCGCCGGCCCCGAACATCCTGCCCTTCGGCTCTCCCTCCCGGGCGTCGGGGGGCCGATGCGGCGGGTCGTCGAGATCGATCGGGACATCCGGCGCCGCGCGGGGCGGCGCTGGGGGGAGCACACTCCAGGGCGGGCGGGACCAGACCGGACGGGTGGAGCCCGACCCGGCTGGCGCCGGAGGTCACCAGGCGGCGAGCAGCGCGATCGCTCGCCGAGCGGCGACGAGGCCTCCTTCCAGGTACACGACGCCCAGCACGGCTTCCAGGGCCGTGGCCAGCACCGACTCCTTCGCCCGCCCGCCCGTCACCTGCTCCCCCCGGCCGAGACGCAAGTGAGCACCCAGTTCCACGCGCCCCGCCCACCGGGCCAGGTTGGCCCCCGACACGATCTCCGCGCGCCGCGGCGTGAGGGTGCCGACGCCCTCTCCCGGCGCCGTCCTCCACAGGTGCTCCGCCACGATCAGGCCGAGGACCGCGTCCCCCAGGAACGCCAGGCTCTCGTTGTCGGAGGCCTCGGGGTGCTCGTTGGTGTAGGAGCGGTGGGTCAGCGCCCGGAGGAGGAGCGCGCGATCCTGGAAATCGTGACCGAGATGGGCGGCGAGGGCCGGGAGCGGATCGGTCGCTCCGCTCACTACGGAATGTATTTTCGAAAGGCCAGCGTCGCGTTGGTCCCGCCGAAGCCGAAGGCGTTGCTGAGCGCCACGTCCACGTCCTGCTTGCGCGCCTGGTTGGGGACGTAGTCCAGGTCACAGTCCGCATCCGGCGTCTCGTAGTTGATCGTCGGAGGCAGGATGCCATGGTAGATCGCGAACGCCGTCGCGATGGCCTCGACCCCGCCCGCCGCCCCCAGCAGGTGCCCCGTCATCGACTTCGTGGACGACACGGCGAGCTTCCGCGCATGCTCCCCGAACACCCGCTTGATGGCCAGCGTCTCGAACTTGTCGTTGTAGGGGGTGGAGGTGCCGTGGGCGTTGATGTAGTCCACCGCGGACGCGGGAATCCCCGCGTCGCGCAGCGCGGCCGCCATGGCGCGCGCGGCGCCGTCGCCCTCGGGATCCGGCGCCGTCATGTGGTGCGCGTCGCTCGTCATCCCGTAGCCGATCAGCTCGGCGTAGATCCGCGCGCCGCGCCGGAGGGCGTGCTCGAGCGATTCCAGGATGACGAGGCCGCCCCCCTCGCCGCAGACGAACCCGTCGCGGGCGGCGTCGAAGGGCCGTGACGCCCTCGCGGGCTCGTCGTTGCGCGTGGACATGGCCTTCATCTGGCAGAACCCGGCGATGCAGAGCGGGATGATGATGGCCTCGGCGCCGCCGGCGATCATGACATCGGCGTCCCCGCGCTGGATGATCTTCGTGGCGTCGCCGATGGCGTGGTTGCCCGTCGCGCACGCGGTGACGACCGATGAGTTCGGCCCCTTGGCCCCGAAGCGCATGGAGATCAGGCCCGACGCCATGTTGATGATCAGCATGGGGATGAAGAACGGCGAGACGCGATCGGGCCCCTTGGCGTTGAGCACGTCGTGGGTGTCGAGGAGTGTGGTGATGCCGCCGATGCCGGAGCCCACGAGGACGCCGAAGCGCGTCCTGTCGACCTGCTCCAGGTCGAGGCCGGCGTCCTCGACCGCCATCACCGCGCAGGCGATGGCGTACTTGAGGAAGGGGTCGAACTTCCGGTCGTCCTTCTTGTCGATGTACTTGAGCGGCTCGAAGCCCTTGAGCTCGCCGGCGATGCGCGTCGGGAAGCCGGTGGCGTCGAAGCGGGTGATGGGGCCGATACCGGACGCGCCCTGGATGAGGGCCGTCCAGAACTCCTCGGCCGTGTTCCCGATGGGGGTGACCGCCCCGACCCCGGTGATGACGACGCGCCCTGGCCTGTCCACTCGGGTGACCCGCCCCCGGCTACTGGTTCTCTTTGATGTAGGTGATGGCGTCCCCGACGGTGACGATCTTCTCGGCATCCTCGTCGGGAATCTCGAGATCGAACTCCTCCTCGAACGCCATCACCAGCTCGACGGTGTCGAGGGAATCGGCCCCGAGGTCCTCGATGAACTTGGCGTTCGGGGTCACCTCGTCCTCTTCGACGCCGAGCTGCTCGCAGATGATTTCCTTCACCCGCTCCTCGACCGGTTTCGCCATGAAGCCCTCCTGCCCTCGAATGAAATGCTGCGCATGCCCCCGGCGCGGCCGGGGGCCCGGTTGCTACATGTACAGCCCGCCGTTGACGTGAATCGTCTGCCCCGTGATGTAGGCGGCGCCGTCGCCGGCCAGGAAGCGCACGACTTCCGCGACGTCGCGCGCGACCCCGATCCGCTTGAGCGGCACCTGCCCGAGCAGGGCCTCGCGCGCCTCGGCGGGGAGCGAGGCGGTCATGTCGGTCTCGATCAGCCCGGGCGCCACCGCGTTGACCAGGATGTTCCAGTGCGCCAGCTCGCGCGCCGCCGCCTTCGTGAGGCCGATGACGCCGGCCTTGGCGGCCGAGTAGTTCACCTGGCCGGCGTTCCCCATCGCTCCCGCCGTCGAGCTGATGTTGATGATGCGACCGCTCCGCTGGCGCATCATGACCTTGCCCACCGCGCGCGTCATGAGGAAGACGCCCCGCAGGTTGGTATCCAGGACCTGGTCCCAGTCGTCGTCCTTCATGCGGACCAGGAGCTGGTCCCGGGTCATGCCGGCGTTGTTGACGAGCACGTCGAGCCGTCCGAAGCGCTCGCGCGCGGCCTCGACCAGCCGGTCCACGTCCTCGCGCCGGGCGGCGTCGGCCCCCACCCCCAGGACCGCCGCGCCGGTGGCCTCCAGCTCTCTGGTGGCTGCCTCCAGCCGGGCCGCATCGCGCCCAGAGACTACCACGGAGGCCCCGCCCTCTGCCAGCAGGCGGGCGCTGGCGAGACCGATGCCGCGGCTGCCGCCGGTCACGATTGCCACGCGGCCGGCGAGGGGCTTGGCATCGATCACGACGCCGCTCCTCCCCCCGCCGTCACCGCCGCCAGCGCCTTGTCGAGAGAGGCCGGATCCTCCACCGCGTAGCCCCGGCCATCGGTCAGGGTCCGCTTGAGGAGCCCCGTCAGCACGCGTCCCGGGCCCACCTCGAAGAAGATCGCGGCGCCCTCGCGCCGGAGCCGCTCCACGCAGTCGGTCCAGCGCACCGGGCTCGCCACCTGCTGCACGAGGAACGGCTTCACCTCATCCGCCGACGTCGTCAGCCCTGCGTCCACGTTCCTCACCACCGGGATGCGCGGTGGGCTCACCGGCACGCCCGCGAGCTCGGCCGCCAGCCGGTCGGCCGCGGGCTTCATCAGGGCCGAGTGAAAGGGCGCGCTGACCGGCAGCATGACGCCCTTGATCCCGCCCCGCTCCGCGGCCGCGCGCACGGCGCGCTCGACGGCCTCCTTGTCGCCGGCGATCACGACCTGGCCCGGCGCGTTGATGTTCGCCACCGCCACCACCTTGCCGTGGGCCGACTCGGCGCAGAGCTCCTCGGCGACGGACAGGTCCACGCCGAGGAGGGCCGCCATGGCCCCCGCCCCGACGGGCACGGCGTCTTGCATGAACTGGCCGCGCTTGCGCACGAGCCGCACGGCGTCAGCGAACGACAGGGCGCCCGCCACGACCAGCGCCGAGTACTCGCCGAGGCTGTGCCCCGCCGCAAGATCCGGCGTCAGGCCGCGCTCGGCGAGGGCGACCGCCGCGGCAACACTGGCGGTGAGGACGGCCGGTTGAGTGTTGGCCGTCAGGGCGAGCTTGTCCGCGGGGCCCTCGAAGCAGAGCCGGGAAAGGGAGAAGCTCAGCGCCTCGTCGGCTTCGCGCCAGACGGCGGCCGCCCCCGCCGAGAGCTCGGCCAGCGCCCGCCCCATCCCCACTCCCTGCGAGCCCTGTCCCGGGAAGAGAAAGGCGGCCCTCATGCGCGGCGCTACCACCGAAGGAGCGCGGCGCCCCAGGTGAAGCCGCCGCCGAAGGCGGCCAGCAGCACGAGGTCGCCGGGCTTGAGCCGCTGGCCGGCCCACGCTTCCTCGAGCGCCACGTAGACCGACGCGGCGCCGGTGTTGCCGTACCGGTCGACGTTGACGACGACGCGGTCCATCGGGAGCTTGAGTCCTCGAACATGCGCACGGCCACCTTGAAGACCTCGTTGCCCTTCATCTTGGCGAAGTGCAGGCGGCGATCCACCGTCTCGTGGGTCGCCGGGCTGCGCGACCCGCCGGCCGGCCTGATCAGGAGATCCCCGTAGCGCCCGTCGGAGTAGAGATCGACGTCCAGGATGCCCGACTCGCCCGTGGCGGGGCGCAGGACGACGGCCCCCGCCGCGTCGGCCAGCAGGATGCAAGTGCCCCGGTCCGTGTAGTCGGTGAGGCGTGAGAGACAATCCGCGCCCACGCAGAGCACCGTGCGGTACTTGCCCGTCTCGATGTACTGGGAGCCGATGGAGAGGCTGTAGATGGAGCCGGAGCAGGCGGCATAGACGTCCACGGAGCCCGCACTCCGGCAACCGAGGCGGTGCTGGATTAAGTTGGCCGTCGTGGGGAACGCCATGTCGCCCATGGTGGTGCCCACCACGATGAAGTCCACCTCCTCGGCCTCCACGTCCGCGCGGTCGAGCGCCTGCTGGGCGGCCCGGAGCCCGAGATCCGACGCCGCCTCGCCCTCGTCCGCGATGCGCCGCTCGCGGACCCCCGTACGCTGGACGATCCACTCGTCCGAGGTATCGACCATCTTCTCCAGATCGTGGTTGGTGAGGATCCGCTTCGGAGCGTACGCGCCGATGCCGGCAATGCGGGCTCGGGTCATTCGCGGCCTCCCTCTCGCCCTTCGGCCAGCACCGCCTCGGCCTCGAGCGCCGTCTTGATGTGCTCGTTCACGTCGTTCTTCACCCACTCGGCGGCCACGCGAACGCCGTTCTTGATGGCCTTCACGGGCGAGGCGCCGTGGCAGATGATGGACGCGCCGTTGATCCCGAGCAGCGGCGCCCCGCCCATCTCCGTGTAGTCCACACGCTTCTTCATCCGCTCGAACGCGCGCCTGGAGAGCGCGGCGCCCGCGATGGACAGCACGTCCCGTCCCAGCTCTTCGCGCATCATGGCCGTCAGCATCTCGGCCAAGCTCTCCGAGATCTTCAGGCACACGTTGCCGGTGAACCCGTCGGTGACCACCACGTCGCAGCGGCCGTTGTAGATGTCCCGACCCTCGACGTTGCCGATGAAATTGAGGGAAGAGCCCCGGAGCTGCTCGAAGGCCTCTCGCGTCAGCTCATTGCCCTTGCCCTCTTCCTCGCCCACCGACAGGAGCCCCACCCGCGGGTGGTCCTTGCCGACGATGTCGCGCGCGTACACGTGCCCCATGACCGCGAACTGGAAGAGGTGACGGGGCTTGGGATCGACGTTGGCCCCCGCGTCGATCAGGACCGTGTAGCCCGAGAGGCTCGGCAGCGCGGCCGCAATGGCCGGGCGGTCCACGCCGGGCAGCACCCCCAGCGCGAACATGCCGATGGCCATGGCAGCGCCGGTGTTTCCCGCCGACACGAGCGCGTCGCACTCGCCCTCCTTCACCAGCTCGGCCGCCACCCGCAGCGAGGAGTCGCGCTTGCGCCGGAGCGCCTGGGACGGCGCCTCGGCCATGCCCACCACCTGGGAGGCGTGACGCACCGACAGCGGCAGATCCTGGGCCCGCAGCCGGCCGATCTCGCGCTCGATGGCAGCCTTGTCGCCGACCAGCACGGAGGCGAGGCCGAACTCGCGGGAGGCGGCGACAGCCCCCTCCACTACCACCGCGGGGCCGAAGTCGCCTCCCATCGCATCCACCGCGATCTTCATGCGCGGCCGGCCGGCAGGAGGTTAGGTAGTTCGGAGGAGGTCTCGACGGCCCCCTCCGAGACTTCCCCCAGGACGCCGCAGTGCGAGCCGCAGGACGGCCGTGGGCTGGGCCCCACGCGTCCGAGGCGAGCAATCCGGTAAGGCGAGCCGCAGGACGGCCGTGGGCTGGGCCCCACACGTCCGAGGCGAGCGGTCCGGAGCTTGCGCCGGCAAAGCCGGTGCTCGAACACGTCGATGCCGTCGCACGAGCTGTACTCCGACGGATCTCCTAGTCGCCTTCGACCGAGACGACCTCTCGCCCCTTGTAGAACCCGCAGTGGGGGCAGACCTGATGGGGCGGCTTGGCCTCGCGGCACTGGGGGCAGGTGGACCGGGTCGGCGCCGCCATCTTGTAGTGCGTCCGGCGCTTGCGGCCGCGGGTCTTGGAATGACGTCGTTTGGGCAGGGGCATCGATCGACTCCTATTCTGCTCAGGGTTATCTCGACAGGCGCTCGGCCCATGCCTTGAGAGGCGCCCACCGGGGGTCGGCGACACTCACCTCACAGTGGCAGGCGGTCACGTTCCGGTTGCCACCACAGATCGGGCAGAGACCGCGGCAGTCCTCACGACAGAGCGGTTTCATCGGGAGCAGCAGCGTCGTCTCCGTCTCGAGGAGCGCGGTGAGATCGACGACGCCGTTGTCGTAGACGTCGGTCTCCAGGTCATCGGCGTGCAGCTCCAGCTCCTCACCCCGGCCGCGGGGATTCGGGATGAAGCGCGCGTCCACCTGTGGCGTGACGGTTAACGTGTAGGGCTCGAGGCAGCGGCCGCAATGCTCCGGCACTCGCGCCAGCAGCCTCCCCTTGACGAGTACCGCCTCCCCGTCCTTCTCGACCGTCAAGGACAGATCGTCCAGCGTCCAGGCGGCGTCCTGGAAGGGGTGCGGGAACGCGCCGGGGCCCTCGATCTGGAGGCCTTCTTCGGGAATCTCGGCGACCCGGATGATCATGGCGGGTTACCTCGCTCTTACTTCGACTGACCTTCTGCGTAGCTTCTGTCTAACTTTATACGATATAAGAAGTTTCCCCTAAAATCACGTCACTATAAGCGCGGGGGGTGGCCTTGTCAACCTAAAAGCCCCCGTGCTTGACGCCCCCGGGGCCGACTGCTAGCATTCCACGTGGGAGGGCCGACGATGGGGAATCTCTTCAAGACCGCGGTTCTGCTGGCCGCGCTCACCAGCCTGGTGGTCCTGATCGGTCAAGCCATCGGGGGACAGCAGGGCATGGTGATCGCCTTCATCCTGGCCGTCGCGATGAACTTCGGGAGCTACTGGTTCTCGGACCGCATCGTGCTGGCCATGTACCGGGCTCAGCCGATCGAAGAGGCCCAAGCCCCGGATCTCTACCGCATCGTCCGCCGGCTGACGACCAGGGCCGGCATTCCCATGCCCCGAGTGTACCTGATCCCCGGTGACACGCCCAATGCGTTCGCCACCGGCCGGAGCCCGCAGCACGCGGCGGTGGCCGTGACCGAAGGCATCATGCGCATGCTCGACGACGAGGAGCTGGAAGGCGTGCTCGCCCACGAGCTGTCGCATGTGAAGAACCGCGACACCCTGACCATGACCATCGCCGCCACCCTGGCCGGGGTCATCACCTACCTGGCTCACATGGCACAGTGGGCGGCGATCTTCGGCGGCGGCCGGCGGGACGATGAAGAGGGCTCCGGAGGCGGAGTCTTCGGGGCGCTGCTGATGGCCATCCTCGCCCCTATCGCCGCCATGCTGATCCAGCTCGCCATCTCCCGGGCGCGGGAGTTTCAGGCCGACGCCAGCGGTGCCCAGCTCGCCGGGCGCCCATGGGGGCTGGCCAAGGCGCTCGAGAAGCTGGAGATGGCATCCAGGATGGCGCCCATGGACGCGACACCGGCCACCGCTCACCTGTTCATCGTCAACCCGCTCCGAGGCGAGGGCCTGGCCACGCTCTTCTCGACCCACCCACCGATCCAGGAGCGGATCGCGCGGCTCCGGGCGATGGCGACTCGGTCCTAGTTAGGGCGAATTATTTACGCAGCCCTGCCTCGCAGATCGAGGTTCCGGGGGAGACGGACAGCGTCTCCCCCTTTTTTTGTGAGATGATCGCGGCCAGCGGC
>WNGA01009322.1_pt1 | contig 13853 bp, 16 predicted proteins | sample 5400061 | NCBI WGS metagenome assembly WNGA01 (sample SAMN13153366, study PRJNA577476) | soil metagenome | isolation source: 100 cm soil or saprolite under grassland replicate 2 | place: USA:California | collected 2016-06-15 | reverse complement strand
GTCCCAATCCTGGGGCTGGCCTTCAACAGCCCCACCCGTCCTTCAGCGGATGCAGACCCGAGCGAAACGGTCTCGACGATCCTGCGGTTGTCCGGACTCCACTCGTTCGGCGAGCTGCCATATTGCGAGGGCCTCCCCTCGGCCTGGGACAAACACCGGGATACCCTCATCGCGCGACTGGACATGCCGGGCTTGCTGGAAGCGCTGGGCCTGAGGGGACTGGCCTGAGCGTGTTACGCCGGCTGTTCGCCGGCCGGCCCGATCAGTTCCTTGATCTTGGCGCCGATGTCCTGGGCGGCCAGCAGGGACTCGCCGACCAGGATGGCACGGGCCCCGGCTTCCACGACGCGCTTCACATCATCCCGCGTCGAGATCCCGCTCTCGCTCACGATCAGCTTGTCCTCGGGAACGCGTTTGGCCAGCCGGAACGTCACATCCAAGGACGTGACAAACGAGGTGAGGTCTCGGTTATTGATGCCGATGATCCGGGCCTCCGAGAGCCGCTCGAGAACGAGGTCCAGCTCGCGCTCGTGATGCACCTCGATCAGCACATCCAAGCCGAACTCCTGCCGGGCCAAATGATAATAGTCGAGCAGTTGCGGACGGTCGAGTGCCGCCACGATCAACAGCACGGCATCCGCGAGATGCGCCCGCGCTTCGTAGAACTGGAGCTCATCCACCATGAACTCCTTGTTGAGCGCGGGAAGAGGGACTTGCTCGCGAATCGTCCAGAGATCGTCGAGGCTGCCTTGAAAGAATTCCTTGTCGGTGAGGACGGAGAGGGCCGACGCGCCATGCTGGTGATAGGTTTTGGCGATCGCGAGGGGATCAAAGTCTTCGCGGATCACTCCCTTGCTCGGTGACGCCTTCTTGATCTCCGCGATCAGTTTCGGTGTCTCGCCCTTCAGGGCGGGAACGACACGGGCCGGTCCAATGGCAGGTTGCACTCCATGCCCGGCGAGGGCCCGGTAAAAGCCGAGCGGCGCGGGCAGGTCGCGGATCTTGGTCTTCAGAGCAGCCAGGTAACCGGCGTTCTTCTTCTCCTTGACCTCCCGTCGCTTCTGTTCGAGGATCCGATCGAGAATCATGCGTGCAGGGCGCTACCTCGTCGTCCACTTGATCAGTCGTTCCAGCTTGTCCATGGCCGCCCCCGACCGGATGACCTGGTGCGCCAGCGCGACCCCCTCCTGCAACGTCGCCGCCTTCCCGCATGCAACCAAGGCCGGTGCCGCATTGATCAGGACGAGCTGCTGGCGCGGCCCTTCTCTTCCCGACAGAATGTCCCGAACGATGCGCGCGTTCTCCTCGGCATCTCCGCCGGCCAGGTCCTTGGGCCGCGCCCGCTGGAACCCGAAATCGCGGGGCTCGAGGACATAACTGGTCAGGCGCCCGGCTTTTCCCTCACAGATGCGGGTCCGGTCTGTCAGCGTGATCTCGTCCAGTCCGTCCATGCCGTACACCACGTAACAGTGACGTCCTCCGAGCCTCATCAGGACGTTCGCGATCAGATCCGTCAATGCCTCGCTGTAGACACCGACGATCTGGATGGCGGCCCCCGCCGGATTCGTCAGCGGGCCCAGGAGATTGAAGATCGTGCGCACGCCGATCTCCTGGCGGGGACCCACGGCATATTTCATGGCGTTATGGAACAGCGGTGCAAAGAGAAACCCGATGCCGATCTCGTTCACGCACTCTTCCACGCGATCAGGCGCGAGTTCGATGCGTACTCCCAGACAGGTCAGCACGTCCGCACTGCCGGTGCGCGACGACACCGCGCGATTGCCGTGTTTGGCCACGGTGACCCCGGCTCCCGCCACCACAAAGGCGACCGCCGTGGAGACGTTCAAGGTCGCTCCCACATCCCCACCCGTTCCGCATGTGTCCACGACGACTGGGTCGTTGGGTTGGATGCGTGTGGCCTTCGCCCGCATCGCCCGCGCGGAGCCCGTGATCTCGTCCGCTGTCTCACCCATCATGCGAAGAGCGGTGAGATAGGCCGCGATCTGCGCCGGTGTCGCCCGTCCCTCCATGATTTCCGACATGACGGCCTCGGCCTCTGTCTCCGTCAAATGTTGCCGGTCGGTGAGCTTGGCGATGGCGTCTTGAATCATGGTCGGAATGGGCTCGTGCTACGGGGCCAGAAAATTGCGCAGCAGATCCTTGCCCGGCCGCGTCAGAATGGACTCGGGATGGAATTGCACGCCTTCGACCGGAAGGGTCCGGTGACGAAGCCCCATGATCTCTCCCTCGGCAGTCTCGGCCGAGATTTCCAGGCAGGACGGGAGCGTTTCCCGCCGCACGATCAGGGAATGGTAACGCGTCGCCTCGAACGGGTTCGGCAGGCCGCGGAAGACCGTCTTCCCATCATGCTTGATCCAGGAAGTTTTCCCATGCATCAAGCGTTCAGCCCGGACAACCTCTCCTCCGAAGGCCTCCCCGATGCTCTGATGGCCCAGACAGACACCCAAAATCGGAATCGTCCCGGCCAACCGTTTGATCGTTTCCACCGACACTCCCGCTTCCTTCGGCGTACACGGTCCCGGTGAGATCACGATCCGGGCCGGCTTCAAGGCCGCGATCTCGTCGACCGTCATCACATCATTGCGGATCACGCGCACGTCCTCGCCGAGCTCGCCGAGATACTGCACGAGGTTGTACGTGAAGGAGTCGTAGTTGTCGATTACCAGCAGCATGGCTCAATCCAAGCCCCGTTCCGCCATCTCAACGGCCCGCATCATGGCCTTGGCCTTGTTGCAGGTTTCAACGTACTCCGCCTCGGGGTCCGAGTCCGCCACGATCCCGGCGCCTGCCTGGATGAAGGCTTGACGGCCTTTGATCACGACGGTCCGGATATTGATGCAGGTGTCCATATTGCCCGAGAATCCGAAATAGCCGACTGCGCCCGCGTAGGGTCCCCGCCGCGATGGCTCCAGTTCCTCGATGATCTCCATGGCGCGGATCTTGGGTGCGCCGGAGACCGTTCCGGCCGGAAAGCACGCCCGCAGCACATCATAGGCATCCTTCCCTGTTGGCACACGTCCTTCCACTTGCGAGACCAGGTGCATGACATGCGAGTACTGCTCCACGACCATGAAGTCTTTGACACGGACGCTCCCTGGGCGAGCTACGCGCCCCACATCATTGCGACCCAGGTCCACCAGCATGACGTGTTCGGCGCGCTCTTTGGCGTTGGCCAGCAGTTCTTCCTTCAGCGTGCGGTCCTCTTCCTCACTCGCGCCGCGCGGGCGGGTCCCGGCGATCGGCCGCAGTTGCACGAGGTCATCCTCGCACCGCACCAGCACCTCCGGCGAAGCCCCGACCAATTCCACGCCCGGGAACCGGAGGTAGTACATATACGGCGAGGGGTTGATGACCCGCAAGGCACGATACAGATCGAAGGGGCGGGCCCGCATGGACGCCTGCCATCTCTGCGACAGCACGCCCTGGAAGATATCGCCGGCTTTGATGTAGTCCTTCGTCTGTACCACCATCTTCTCGAAGTCGGCCTTGCTCATGTTGGAGGTGAAAGTCAGGGGACGGCGGCCCACGGTCCGCCGGGTAGCAGGACGGCGGCCCGTACGGAGACGCGTGATCATTCCCTCGATCCGTCGGACCGCATCACCGTAAGCCTCCTTGTCACTGCGTTCCCCCACCCGGGCGTTCGCCACCACTCTGATCGTCTGCGTAACATTGTCGAAGATGAGCAGCGTATCCGTGAGCAAAAAGCACATCAGGGGCAACCCCAGGACATCTTTGCGCAGCGCAGGAAGCCGCTCAAACTGGCGGGCCACGTCGTAGCTGAGGTACCCCACCGCACCCCCACAGAACCGTGGCAATCCCGGGACTTTGACCGGTCGGTACTCCGCCATGACATCCCGAAGGCAGGCGAGGACATCCGTCTTGACCGGGATCCGCCGGCGCCGCCGGCCGTTCGACACAATCACTTCCCGGTCGTTTCCCTGGATCAGGGTCGGCGAGCCGCTTCCCAAAAACGAGTAGCGCGCCCACTTTTCGCCGCCCTCCACGCTCTCCAGAAGATAGGCACAGGGACCCCGATCGATCTTGGCCAGAGCCGAGACCGGCGTCTCAAAGTCGGCCAAGACTTCGCGGGAAACCGGAATCAGGTTTCCCTGCTTGGCCAGCGTACAAAACTCTTTGAAATCAGGAGTGTATCCGCCTGCAGTCATGTGGCCACCGTACCACAGGCTTCCGGGGCGAGTCAACGCGACAGGATTAAATGATTTCACCTATTGCTGAATAACAGACTAAGCAGTCGGCAGGAGTTTGTGTGCGAGGTTCAGCGATCGTAGAAATCCTTCTCCGGAGCCTCCTCGAAGTCGTCGGCATCGTGCCCGTGCCCAGCCCCCTCGCCCTCCACGCGCTCTTCGAGGTCGGCCAGACGGTTCCACACCGCTTCCACTTTCTCGTCCAGACGGGCCAGCCGATCGGCCACCACTTTATCCTGGTCACGCCGCGAACTGCCGCCGTTTCCGCCCATAGCGGGGCGTTTGCTTAACTCCGCCTTGATCGCATCCATTTCACGAGCCAAGCGCTTGACTTCCGCGGCAAGGTCGCCTCCCGTGCCGCCCGATGCAGCCTTTATCGCCTGCACGACCACTCTATCGTGGTTTTTGTTCCGCTGGGGTCCCAGAGCCTTCACCGTCGTAACTCCTCGGACCGCCTTCTTCATCTTCTGCTTCCCCTTGGCAGGCATTGCTTCCCTCCTCCTTTCCTCTCCCGCGTAGGTCGATGCAAACTATGTAGTCAGCCATCCCTGGTCGGCAAAGCTGACGTACCGGCGATCTCCGATAATAACGTGGTCAAGGACTCGAATGCCAATAATCTCACCCGCCGAGACGAGTCGACGAGTCAAGGCGCGGTCTTCGGGGCTGGCCTCCGGATCACCGGACGGATGATTGTGCACAAAGATGACAGCGGCGGCCGACTCGCGGACAGCGGGAACAAACGCCTCACGCGGATGCACGATACTGAGCGTCAAACTGCCCTCCGAAACCGTCACGTCCCGAATGATGGCATTCTTCCCATCCAGCAGGACCACCTTGAAGACTTCCCGGCGAAGATCCCGCATGAGGGGGCGGTAGTGCCGGAAGACGTCCTCGCTCGACATCACCCGCTGCCCCGTGGTGAGGGGAGCGGCCACGGCCCTTTTCCCGATTTCCAGCGCCGCCTTGATGAGGACAGCCTTCGCCGGCCCGACGCCGGGAACCTCGCAGAACTCTCGTACCCCCAAGCGGCTCAAACCGACAAGGCCGTCGTGCCGGTCGAGTAAGGCAATGCCGACATCCAATGCCGTCCAGCCTTCAAAGCCGGTTCCCAGCAGGATGGCAAGAAGCTGTCCATCCGTCAAGGCCTCCGCTCCATAGCGAACGAGCCGCTCGCGCGGACGCTCGTCCGGCGGCCATGTGTCGATTCCCATCGCCCTCCCCGTGTCTGCTTCTTCTCCAGCTATGTAATCGCTTACATACCAGATGGACTTTTTGACACAGAGAACACGCTGGAAGGTAAACGGGTAAGGCCGTCATGCTCATAACCTGCTGAAATTCAATGCAGTAAAATTTTGGGCACTGACCTTGCTTGGCTGCCCGTCCAAACATTCACACGTCCACCGGCAGGGAGGAAAAAGAACATGCAATGTGAGAAATGCAAAGGCCTTATGGTGAGGGAGCGTTTCTCCGATTACTTCCTCATCGTCTACGCATGGAAGTGCATCAATTGCGGAGCGATTGTCGATTCCACCATCACTCATAACCAGAAAAAACACCCCGCAGTCGATACCGCCGAGACTCTTTCCCGGTAATTCGTAGCTCCCTGCTCCAGCCTCGTTTCGCGGTCGCGTGGTGAGCGTTCGCTCTTCCTTTCGTCCCCATAGCGCGAACTTCGCAACCTTGTCAAGCTGATTTTCAGCTGTCTCAAACGACGAGGGCCATGTTAGACTCGTATGACCATGCGAATCATCGGCGGCGCATCGCGCGGACGCAGGCTGACCGGGCCTGGAGACTTGGCAGTCCGTCCCACCGCGGACCAGGTCAAAGAGGCTCTCTTCAACATTCTCGCCGACCGGATCGCCGGCACGCGTTTCCTCGATCTCTATGCCGGAACCGGCAACATCGGGATCGAGGCCCTGAGTCGAGGAGCCCAGCAGGCAACGTTCGTGGAGTCCAGTCCGGCTATGGGCCGGCTGCTGCGAGCCAATCTCCAGCAGTGCGGGTTTGAGCATCTGACCGAGGTCCGGCTCGTTCCCGTGTCGCGCTTCCTGAAACAACGCCACGAGTCGCCCTACGACATCATCTTTCTCGATCCGCCGTACCGAACCGAGGAAGTGGAAAAGGTGTTGCCCTCCTTGGGACACGATGTTATCATCCGCGCCAACGGCGTGGTGGTAGTCGAGCACTTCCATAAATCCCCCCCGGTCGATCGGATCGGCCATTTGGCCCTCGTGAAAACGTACCGCTATGGGGATACCTGTCTGTCGGTGTACCGGTCCATCCGGGAGGAGGTTTTGGCGTGAGAATTGGCGTCTATCCTGGCACGTTCGACCCGATCACCAACGGACACGTAGACCTCATCTCCCGAAGCCTGCGCCTCTTCGATAAGGTCTATGTGGCGGTCGCGGCGAATCCCCAGAAACATCCCGTCCTAACCCTTGAGGAGCGGGTGGAGATGGTGCGCGTGGCCACCAAGGAGCTGTCGCACGTCGAAATCGCGCCGTTCCACGGACTGCTGGTCGATTTCGTCCGCGAACGGGGCGCGCATGCGGTGATCCGAGGGCTGCGGGCCGTCTCGGACTTCGAATTCGAGTTACAGATGGCGCTCATGAACCGCAACCTGGACCAGAGCGTAGAGACCGTATTCCTCATGCCCAGCCAGGAATACATCTATCTGACTTCGACGATCATCAAAGAAGTCGCCCGCCTGGGTGGCGATCTGGCGGGTCTGGTGCATCCGGAAATCGCCAGTCGGTTGGCAGCGCGCCTCAGGAGCATGCCTCGATGACGCTCGCTCAGCGGGTCGGCCGCATCTCTCCGTCCCCAACGCTCCGTATCACCGCCGAAGCGAAGGCCATGGCCGCCCGCGGCGTGGATGTGATTGATTTCGCCGCCGGCGAGCCGGATCTCGACACGCCCCTTCCTGTCAAAGAAGCGGGAATCGCCGCCATCCGCAACGGCTTCACGAAGTATACCGCGGCGGGTGGCATCGACGAGCTCAAGCTTGCGGTCATCGAGAAACTGCGTCGTGATCAGGGCCTCACATACGACACCTCGCAAATCCTCATCTCCAGCGGCGCCAAGCATTCGCTTTACAACTTGGCCCAGGCTTTGATCGAGGCCGGCGATGAAGTGATCATCCCGGTCCCCTATTGGGTCTCCTATCCGGAGCAGGTCCTTCTCAATGACGGCACGCCGGTGCTGGTGCAGACAGATGAGGCAACGGACTTTCAATTGACGGGAGCGTTGTTGGAGCGCCATGTGACGGCCCGGACGAAGGCCGTCATTGTGAACAGCCCGGGCAACCCCACAGGGTCAGCCTACGCGCGCAAGACACTCGAAGTCATCGCCGAGGTCGCGCTCCGCCACGGGCTGCTCATCATTTCTGATGAGATCTATGAGAAGCTGCTGTATGACGGGCTCACACACGTCAGCATCGCCTCGCTGGGGCCTGAGGTCCAGGCGCGGACGGTCGTGGTGAACGGAGTTTCCAAGGCCTATGCCATGACTGGATGGCGGATCGGTTACGCCGCGGGGCCGAAGGACTTGATCGCGGCCATGACGACGGTGCAGAGCCAGAGCACCTCTAACCCCACCTCCATCGCACAGAAGGCAGCGGTGACGGCCCTGAAGGAGGGAGCACCCTTCATCAAGGAGATGGTCGTGGAATTCGACAAACGGCGCCGGTTCATGGTGGAACGGCTGAACAAAATCCCGGGCGTCCATTGCGCGATGCCGCAGGGAACCTTCTATGCCTTTCCACACGCCGGACGTCTGGTCGGGCGCCGCGCCCCCGATGGTCCCATCACGTCTGTCACCACGCTCGCTGCCTACCTCCTGAAGGAAGCACGTACCGCTCTCGTACCCGGAGAAGCCTTTGGCGCTCCTGACTATCTCAGATTCTCCTATGCCACGAGCATGCCGAAGATCGTGGAAGGCCTGGAGCGCATTGACAACGCGATTCGCAAGCTGACCTGATTCTTTCATCCGCCGGCACTTGAAGGCAGAAGGAACGGACTTATAAAGGACTGTGCCATGCCGATTTATGAGTACGGATGCGAGGCGGGCCACCGCTTTGAAGTCACACAGAAGGTGAGCGACCCTCCCGTGACCACCTGTCAGGTCTGCGAACTGCCGGTGTCCAAGCTGATCTCGGCCCCAGCCATCATGTTCAAGGGATCCGGCTGGTACGTCACCGATTATTCTGACAAGATGAAGCCCCCGGCCGAGGGGGGAAAATCCGGCACGTCTTCAGAATCCAAGAAGGATGGTTCGGAGAAACCTGCCGCGCCCGCACCACCCACGCCTCCAGCCTCCCCTTCGCCATCCACCACCGGCTCGTCCGGGACCGGACCGACGCCGGCCCCGTCGAGTACACCAAACTCTCAAAAATAACGCGGACACGAGACGGATTTATTTCTTGCCCGGCTTCCCCTTCTTGGTCAGCAGCGCCGTTTCCAGATCCGCCTTCAGCTGAACGACCTGCGCTTGCAAATCTGCCTGGGCCTTCGCTGCCTGAGCGGATTGCGCATTGCAATCCTCAGCCGCTTTGGTCAAGCCGGCCACCTTGGTCTGGAGCGCGGTTTTCTCTGCTCCCAGAGCCTTGATCTGCGCCTCCTGGGTTCCAATCCGTTGCTGGAGAGCCGGGGGCCACCAGTCGCACCCGCTCAACATCACCACGCACCCGATCACCGCCATCACCCCAGCTACCCGCCTCGTCTTGTCGCTCATTCGTCCCTCCTTCGCATTGAGACTGTCCGCTCTCATTCAGGCCCGTGACTCCTGCTCCTCGGACACCTCCGGCGGGATGTCCTTTCCGCCGGAGGGCCCCCGTCCGATCTGAAATTTCTCCAATCGGTACTGCATCGTCTTGTAAGTCAGACCCAGCATCTTCGCCGCCTTGGCGATCACGCCGTTGCTCCGTGCCATCGCCGTCTCCAGCAGCCTGCGTTCAAATTCCTCCAATGAGAAGCCGTCCGCCGGCAGGTCGAAATCCATCTTGTCGAGCAGAGTTGCACGGGTCCGCACTTCTGCCGGGAGGTCTTCGCGGTTCACCCGGCCACCGTCACACAACAGCACCACGCGCTCAATGACCGATTCGAGTTCCCGGACGTTGCCGGGCCAGCGATACTCCAGCAGCGCCCGCAGGGCGCCATCAGTCACTTCCTTCACAACCTTGCCAGAGGAGGCGGCGTACTTCTTCAGAAAATGCTCGATTAACTCCGGAATGTCCGTGGTTCGATCCCGCAGCGAAGGCACGTGGATCGACACCACGTTGAGACGATAGAAGAGATCTTCGCGGAACGCCCCTTGTTTGATTGCCGTCGCCAGCTTGCGATTGGTCGCCGCCACCACACGGACATCTACTTTGATGTCTTCACGCCCCCCGATGCGGCGGATTTCCTTTTCCTGGAGGACCCGCAGGAGCTTGGCTTGGAGAGGCAGACTGAGGTCGCCGATCTCATCCAGAAACAAGGTGCCCTGGTCCACGGCCTCGAACAGGCCGACCTGCCGCGCCTGCGCTCCCGTGAACGCGCCTTTCTCGTGGCCGAACAGCTCGCTCTCGATCAAGGTTTCCGGCACGGCCGCGCAATTGAGGGCCAGAAACGGTTGCTGCGCGCGCGGACTATGCGCATGCAGGGCCCGTGCGACTAGTTCCTTGCCTGTTCCACTCTCGCCGGTGATCAGCACAGTCGCCTGGCTGGCCGACACTTTCTGGAGCAGGCGAAGGACCTCCTGCATCAGTGGATGATGACCCACGATGTTCTCGACCTTGAATTTTTCCTGCAGCTGCTGATGCAGTTGCCGGTTTTCCTTCACCAGGTGGAGCTTTTCGAAAGCCCGTGTGATCGTGATCAGGAGCTCTTCCCGATCCACAGGCTTCGTCAGGTAGTCAAACGCCCCCTGTTTCATCGCCTGGACTGCCGAGCCGATCGTGCCGTAGGCCGTGATGAGAATGACCAGCGCTTCCGGATCGACCTTGATCAGTTCCGCCAGCAATGAGAGCCCGTCACGCTCGGGCATTGAGAGATCGGTCAGAACGACGTCGGCGGGATGCCCCTGGTAGCACGTGAGCGCTTGCGGCACGTTGGACGCGGTCTCGACCGAGTAGCCTTCCCCTTCAAGAATCACCGTCAGGATATCCCGCTGAGACTTCTCATCATCGATGACGAGCACGTGGCCGGCCTTCATACCGACACCTCCATGCGTGCGACCGGCAGACTGATGACCACGTCGGTCCCTTCATGCGGCCGGCTGAGGACGTTGATCCTACCCCGATGCTCCTCCACGATCTTCTTCGTGATGGCTAGGCCGAGACCGATTCCCAGCTTCTTGGTCGTGAAATACGGATTGAAAATCCTGTTGAGGTTCTCCTCGCTGATGCCTGGCCCGGTATCTGAGACGGTAATATCGACAAACTCGGGGCGTGAGGCGGTGGCGACCCGCAGCCGCCCGCCGGCTGGCATGGCTTGGATGGCGTTGAGCACGACGTTCATCAGGCAGGTTTTGATCTGCACCGGATCGGCCTGAAGATGCGGGATGGGGACATCGGTGGCGACCGTGATTTCGACACCTTGCTCGACTGCCTTCTGGTGCGCGAGCCCGACTACATCTTGAATGAGTACGCCCAGATCAACTTCACTCTTGTTCAAAGCGAGCGGCTTCCCGACCGTGAGGAAATTCTCGATCATGCTGTTCAGCCGATGGATCTCAGTCTTGATGTTGGACATGAGGGCCAGCGCCTCGGCGATCCCGTCCGGCTGTCCGCTTCGCAGCCGGCTTCGGATGTGATCGATGCTGAGGTTCATGAAATTCAGTGGATTCCTGATCTCATGGGCGATGCCGGACGCCAGCTTGCCGACGGCGGATAACCGTTCGGCCTCCCTGAGGCGTTCTTCCAGCTCACGGTGCTGGCGGAGCTTCTCGACCATCTCATTGAAGCTGCGGGTCAGTTCGGCGATTTCATCCTCGCCTTCCACTTCAATGGTCTTCGTCAGGTCGCCGGACGCAACGTGCTTGGCCGCGTTGACCACGTCATGGAGCGGCTGCGTGTATTTCCGGGCCAGGTAGAGCGAGACCAGGATGCCGAGCGCGAAGATGAGCAGGGTGACGGCCACCCGCTTGTACAGGTTGGCCTTGGTCGTCTTCGCCACGTCATCCAGGGTGAACGTCACGTGAATGTACCCGAGCACCTCGTTGCCATCCACCAACGGCGCCGTCACGTTGTACTCGCGCTGCCCTCTTTGGGTAACCGTACTTTCCATCTTGCGACCGGATGCTTGCGGCGATTGGCTGACGAGGACTTCCTTCTTCTCCACGTCGAGCAGCTTGATTTCTTTCACGCCCTTCTTGCCCAAACGAGCCATCAACTTCTGCAGCGCCTCCGGATCCGGCTCGCCGGACAATTGCTCCACGCTGACGGCCGTCGCGTTCGAGAGCTCATTGATGCTGTCTTCCATCTCCTGCACCACAGCCTGTTGCGACAAATAGGAGAAGATGACCGACGCCGTGAGTGACAGGACCAGCAGCGCGAACATCATGATGACCAGCTTGGTCGTCAGCCGGAGTCGGTGGAAGATCTGGTTGTTGAGCGATCGCATCGTTCCTACCACTATCAGGCCGCCAAGGAATCGAGGATCGAGAGCAGCGCGGCCTTCGGGATACGCCCTTCACGGACCAGACGGGGTGGAGCCATCGTCGTATCCACGACCGTGCTCGGCAGGCCGCCGGGGGTTTCACCGCCGTTCAGGATCAGATCCACGTCCGTCCCCACGACACGATCCACCTCCTCCGCCGTCGTCGCCGGCGGATGACCGGAGCGATTGGCGCTGGTCCCGGTCAACGGTCCTCCGACCGCTGCGAGCAAACGCTGAACGTCGGCGTGAGCCGAAAGCCGAATTCCGATCGTCCCGGTCCCGGCGGTCAGGACGGAGGGTACGGAGTCCGACGCGCGAAAGACCAGCGTCAGCGGACCCGGCCAGTACGTCTCCATCAGCCGTTCGGCGGTCTGAGCAATCTCCGAGGTCAGCGCCTCCAGATCGGTCCGAGAGCGGATCAACACCAGGATCGGGGCAGCTTGGAGCGCCCGGCCCTTCAGGTCAAAAATCCGCTGGACGGCCTGGGCATTGAAAGGACAGGTTCCGAGCCCATAGAAGGTCTCCGTCGGAAACGCGATGACGCCGCCTTCCCGCACCACCTGGACGGCCTCGCCGAGCGAAGATGCTGACAAGTCACGCAATTTGTTCATAAGAGGTGGCGGTATTATACCATGGCCCGCGCGCCGATATCGGACCGGTAGTGCATGCCGTCGAAACGAATCCGGCGCACGCCGGCGTAGGCGCGGTCGCGCGCCGCCGCGAACGTGTCCCCGATCCCCGTGACTCCCAGCACGCGACCGCCGGCCGTCACGACACTGCCACCAGGGCCGGTCGCCGTCCCGGCATGAAAGACGACAAGATCGTTCTGCCCTTCGGCCTCCGCGAGGCCGAGAATCGGCATCCCTTTTTTCGACGGGCCCGGATAGCCGGGAGCGGCCAGTACCACACAGACCGCCGTGCGCGCGTGCCATTCAACGGCTACGCGGTCGAGACGATGCTCAGCCGCCGCCGTGAGAATCTCGACCAGATCGCTCTTCAAGAGCGGCAGCACGACTTGGGTCTCCGGGTCGCCCATACGCGCGTTGAACTCGAGCACCCTGGGTTCTCCACGGACAATCATCAAGCCGGCATAGAGCACTCCTTGAAAGGGGCTGCCGACGCGGGAGAGGCCCTCGACGGTCGGCTCGAGGATCGTACGCCGGACTCGGTCGATGAGCTCGTGTGTTCCGGTCGGCGCAGGCGCGTACGCCCCCATTCCCCCGGTGTTGGGACCCGCATCGCCGTCCCCGACCCGTTTATGATCTTGGGCGGGCACCATGGGGATGACAGCCTTCCCGTCCGTAAAGGCCATGAGCGTCAGTTCCTCGCCTCGCGTGCTTCGGTCCGGGTGGCGGCCACGATGACACCCTTCCCCTGCGCCAGTCCATCAGCCTTGATCACGATCGGAGCGTCGTGGCGCTCGAGGTACTCCAGCGCGGGCGCGACCGCCGTAAATGTCTGCGCCTCCGCGGTGGGAATCCGTAGCCTGACCATGAGTTCCTTGGCGAACGCTTTGCTGGACTCGATCCGGGCGGCCGCGCTGTGCGGGCCGAAGATGAGTTGCTTGTCCTTGCGGAATTCATCGGCGATGCCGGCGGCCAAAGGGGCTTCGGGGCCGACGACCGTCAGGTCCACACGGTGGCTGCGGGCAAAGTCCCGTAAGCCGGTCAGGTCGTCGGCCGCAAGAGGGAGACACTCAGCGACCTGCGCGATGCCCGGATTCCCCGGCGCGCAGTAGAGCTTCGTCACCCGAGGGCTTTGGGCAATCTTCCAGGCGAGCGCATGCTCCCGCCCGCCTCCGCCAACGACTAAAACTTTCATGGAAGAAGAAACCTAATGTCTGAAATGCCGCATGCCCGTCAAAACCATGGCCATGTTGTGCTCATCGACGGCCTTGACCACTTCCTCATCGCGAATCGACCCGCCCGGCTGGATGACGGCCGTGATGCCCGCCTGAGCCGCCGCGTCGATCCCGTCGCGGACGGCAAAG
>WNGA01008696.1_pt1 | contig 13854 bp, 9 predicted proteins | sample 5400061 | NCBI WGS metagenome assembly WNGA01 (sample SAMN13153366, study PRJNA577476) | soil metagenome | isolation source: 100 cm soil or saprolite under grassland replicate 2 | place: USA:California | collected 2016-06-15 | reverse complement strand
TCCTCCGTACGTTGTCGGCAACGATTTGGACGATGTGCGCCATCTCAGCCTAATTGCCGAGCTTGTCCGCTTTCGGCGCAATTTAATTTTTCTGGGCGGCAAAAATTCGTCTCTACGGCCTCACATCCAACAGACCGGCAGCTCCGGTCGGCATGATCGTGCCGTACATTCCGTTGCTGACATGTTGTAAGACAGGCGGTGTCTCGTGGTGATAGATAAATGCGCAAATCTTGGACAGAAGATAACGAAGTAAACAAAGAAGTGCGCTTTTCCCCGCCATTCATTTCCCTCTTCGTTTCCTTTGTTTTGTACCGTGAATCGACGAGCGCTGGCGACGGCGCCTGGCCTAGGAAGCGATACGATTCCCGCCAAAATATTGAACAGAAGATCGCGTAGAAAACGAAGCTGTTCGGATTCTCGAACCATTCGTTTCGTACTTCGTTGTCTTTTGTTTCCTTCTGTCAGAGGCTTCCGCGTATCAAGCGCGCTTGCTGCCAAAGCGTGATGCTAATCGCAAGATCGGCATCGGCGTTATTCGGACGAGAAACATGCCGATTTTCATCGGCAGTCCCGGAATGACAAGCGGACGGTCGGCTTCCAACGCAGTGAGTGCGTCACGAACGACCTGTTCGACGGAAACGTGAACGAACTCCGGACCATCTTCGCGCTGGGCGTCTGGCCGGTTTGCGACTTCCTGGAACTCAGTGTGCACGGGACCGGGACAGAGAGCGCAGACGCTCACACCAGTTCCGCGAAGTTCGGCTCGGAGCGCTTCGGAGAAACTAGTGACATACGCTTTTGTCGCAGCGTAAACAGCAAAGTTTGGGATCGGAAGAAAGCCAGCTGATGAGCTGACGTTCAAAATCGCGCCGCGCTTCCTCGCGATCATTTGTGGAAGCAAATGACGGGTGAGGGAAGTAAGCGCCACCATGTTTACGAGCATTATTTGCTGGTTAAGAACGGGATCGCTCGTGGCGAAGGGACCGAGGTCGCCGAGCCCGGCGTTGTTGATTAGCAGATCGACATCAATCTTTTCATGATCCAGCCACGCCATCAGTTCCTTCAGTTGGGCGAGATCGGCGAGATCGGTTTTGCGAATGCGAACAGTGAGATTCGGATATTGCTGTCTTAATTCGTCGCGTAGTTCACTTAACTGTTGCTCGCGTCGAGCCACCAAAATGAGCAATCGCGCGCGGCCGGCGAGTTGCCGCGCAAGCTCGCGTCCGATCCCGGCCGATGCTCCGGTGATCAGGGCGTTACAACCGTCGAGTTTCATTTCTCGCCTTATTCGGCGGCTTGGAAACCGCCGCTCCTTGCTGCAATGATTCGACTTCGCGCTTCGTCAGCGGCCGCCAATGACCGGGGGGCAAATCGCTGAGCCACAAGTTGCCGATGCGAATACGGACAAGACGTTTCACTTCGTAATCGATTTCGTGAAACATGCGGCGGATCTGCCGGTTGATACCTTGTCTCAAGACAACGCGCAAGCGTTTCGGACCGCGTGAATGAACCTGCTGGATACGGGCGCGTTTGCCGTCGAGAAAAATTCCTTCGGATAATCTGGGCGCCAGTGCCGGATCCCACGGGCGATTTAACGTTACTTCGTACTCCTTGTCGATTTTGTAGCTCGGATGCGTGAGCCGCTGAACGAGATCGCCGTCGTTGGTGAGGAGGATGACGCCTTCGGTTTGGGCATCCAGACGGCCGACGTTGAAGTGACCCGAAAATTTTTTCGGCAGAAGATCGAAGATCGTGTCGCGGGCGTGTGCATCTTTTCGCGTCGATACGAAGCCCGCCGGTTTGTGCAGCATGATGGTGAGCGGTGGTCCGGCATGAGCCAGTTTGCCATCCACTTTGACATGATCGCGCGGGGTTGGCTGCGCGCTGAAATCGGTACAGACTTTACCGTTGATCGTGACGCGGCCGGCGGCAATTAATTCATCACAGTGACGCCGTGAGCCGACGCCAGCGGCGGCGAGGAAGCGATTGAGGCGCATGGCGGTGCCCGGGAATGTGATCAGTGATCGGTGAACGAGAACGATTGAGAAGCGTGGAGACGCCTACCGATCATGGTTCACCGATCAGGTGCGTTCACACTTCCGGTTAAACGTCGGGCTTGGTTTTCGGAAGGCCGATCACTTTGCTGCCTTCCTTCCACTGGCCGCGCTTTTTCAACAGTTCGACGCGCTCGAAACGCTTTAGCACATTGCGCTTGGCGGCGATGGTGCTGGCCCCTTTTAAACTGCGGTGTTGCGACATGGATTCGGTAGAAGGTTATCCGCCGTAGGCGGGTTACAATCGTTACAAAGGAAAACGAGCCGGCACATTAAGCGTCGATCCGGATTTTTCAAATGGAGATCATAATTGGTTGCTGAGCACGACATACGTGCCCGAGGCGGTGATCTGATGAAAAACGTGAAAGCGATCGGTCAATAACGGTTTCCAGTGACCGACGCGCCCTTGCTCAACAATCAGATAAATAGCCTCGATCTGGCTCCATTTCTTTAGAACTGCGTCTTCATCAAGAAAGATGTCGAGCGGCGGTGTGCCGAGCGGAGCCTCTTTTTGCGGATTTTGATTCACGAGCGAAAATTTCCGGTTCAAATAAAAAATAAGGCTACTGCCGTCGTTGAGCGGACCTTCAAAAAGCACTTCGCCTTTTTCATCCAGCCTCGCATTAAGGAACCGGCCCAGATCGGCAAGAGAAAAATAAGGAGCGATTCGGGCGACGCTTTCCATCATGCTCAGGCCGGTGGGAATCATCGCGACGCTCAAGGCAACGACCGCAAGTTTCTCGCGTTGCTTAAAAATAAAATAAAGCGCTACCAACGAGAGAGGTGCCAGAGAGACGCCAGTGATCAGGAACATCGGGCGAAGTGCCAACCACGTTGACACCGGCATATTGTGCAACGCCTCCCAAGCCGTCCAGCGATCACCCATCGCCCCCCAACTTCCGTTGCGAGCGCGTGCCGCGTTTGTGATGAACAGCGCAACCGCCGCGCTCATCATCCCGATCGAGCCGACGGCGATTGCACCGGCGGCGCGCAATCTGCCCGGCATCCGGTCCCAGGCAAGCGCGATCCAGAGCGCGAGCGCGCTCCACATGCTCATCGAGTAATAATCCTGGCGCTGCCCAAGAAAGAGAAGCGGGACGAAGATCACGCCCATCCAGCACAGGGGCAGCGCATCGGAAAATTCGATTTCGCGCGGCCGCACGACGCGCCGCCAGGCGAAAATCAACCCCGGCAGCAGCGCGATTGACCATGGGAACCACCAGGCCAAATGCATCCCCAAAAATTGATAAACAGGCGCGCCTTTAAAATCATGCGTCGCATCGTTGAGCCCCCGCAAATGCCCGATCCATTCCGAGCTGACCAGATAACCAAGATATCCCGGATAATGGTATTGCGCCCAAATGTGCCACGGCGTGACGATCAAACAGAAGATCAACAAGTACTCCCAGCGCAGGAGCGCGCGAAAGCGGACGCGCGCTTCTCGATAGAAAATTGAGAGCAAAAGAAAAATCGCCGCCGGATAAATGATGCCGAGAAAACCTTTGGTCAGGCAGGCGAGTGCTGAACAAATCCAGAATCCCGCGAACCAGGCGGACCGGTAGCGCCGGCGCTGATAACCGCACAGACCGCACGAAATGGCGCCTGCAATTAACGCGCTGAATAGCGGCTCAGGCATGACGATGCGCGCGAGGAGAAAGACGCAGCAAAAGCTGACGTAAATCAGACCGGCGATGGATCCGCGCCAGTAGTCAGTGAGTTTCTCCCCAATCAGGAAAATCAGCGCAACCAGAACCACGCTCGCGAGCGCAACAGGGAGTCGGGCGGCGGCCGCATTGACCCCAAAAAGTTTGAACGAGATAATAATGAGCCAGTAGAGCAACGGCGGTTTTTGCAAGCGCGGAATACCGTCATTGGTGGGGAGGAGCCAGTTGTGCGTTTCGACCATCTCCTTGGCCGCACCGCCGTACTGGCCTTCGGTCTGACTGTAGAGGTCGCCCGAGCCTATCGTCGCCACGTGCAGAAGCACTGCGAGCGCAATCAGAATGGCAAAGAGAGCATGACGCGTCGGTGGCGGAGTGAGCACCACCGGCTCCAGGAGAGTTTCTTCGATCCTAAATGTGCGGGCGCCTGCCGTCATCGGTGCGTCAGGCTGTTCGGCGGGCAGGCTGAAGTGTTTGCCTCCGAGTTTCGATATTTTTCCCAGCTCTCAGGCAAGCGCAGCAGGGTTCCGGCGGGCATCTCGATGAGCGCGAGTGATTGGCGACAGTCGGCAATTAACACATTGTCCTTCAGGCGAACGATGCGAAACGCGCACCAAAATCGTACGCGCTCCAGTCGCTCGAGCCAGCCTTCAATCGCGAGCCGATCCCCAAGTCTTGCCGCGCGGCGGTAGTCGATCTCGGTGTGGACGACCACGGGATATTTTTGCGTCTCGGCCATTTCTGCAAGGGCGAGACCGAGTTCTTCAGCGAGGAGTGTGCGAGCTACTTCGATGAAGCGTAGATATGCGATGTTCGACACAACGCCGCCGCAATCGGTGTCGAAAAACATCACTTGCACTTCCGTGCGAATGCGCGGCATCTTGGCGGCGGTCACAATCAACAATCATTCCGAAAAGCTTCCTAAAGCAATGCCAATCATTGAAAGGATAGGACACATACGACCCATGTGACCTATGCGAATCTATTGAGGGCTGTTGCCCCGCCGTAGCTGGAACTGAGGGTCCAGTTGGATCGCACGTTGGAAGTGTTTCTCAGCAAGCTCGGTCATTCCGAGATTTTGCAGCCGGAGCCCGATCATCCAATGGAAATGCGGATTATCGGGAGTGGATTGGTCGGCTTTGTTTTCGTGAACGCTCGCTTCCTGGAATCTAGCCAGCGTTCGCTCAGCGCCTGCGAGTTGATTGTTGGCTAGGACAAGGTGCGGATTGCGCTGCACGGCGTCGCTCCAAACCGAAATGGCTTCCTCCCTGCGACCAAGTTGCCAGAGCGATTCGCCTTTTTCCTGGCGAGCGAAAATTAGATCGGACCGCTCCGCCAAGGCTTCATCGAGACTCAGTTGTGCCTGGTCGTAGCGTCCCAAACGATTGAGGATCGTACCCCGATAATACAGGCTTAAGGCTTTACCCTGTCCTTTTTGGCGAGCTGCGGCCTGGCCGAGCAGCGCAACCGACTGCTCCGTGTCGCCAGAGAGATATTCAAACCAGGCAAGCTTTGATAGCGCCTCGCGGTTTGCAAAGAGTCCGAAGGTCGAAGCCGTCTGAAAGTGTTTTTTTCCTTCGAGGATGTTCTCGCGCTCAATCGGACTGAGCCACGGGGCGGGATCTTTCTGCGCAAGGGCAAGTTCGTCCGGGATTTGGATTTTCTGGAAGGCGCGATCGCCCAGATATTCGTGATAACGAATCCATCCGCTGTGCACATTCAAACCAACCCAGGCGACCGAGAACGCCACGAATGCCCATCCCACTTTTCGAATTCTTCCCGAAGACTTCAAATTGAAACGGTAAAAGGACAATTCGTTCGCCTTAAATAATCTCCATGTTTTCAGAGTGAGAAACGTTGTGATCGTCGCGCAACCAAGGGCCATCAAGAATGGGACGAGTGCGTAAACCCCCCGGACAGCGAGGAAACTTCCCAGAAACACAACCGCGCCGACGATTTCTTCGGACCATGTGACAGAGTAATTCCTTTTGATCGCGTTCGATTTCGGAACGAGAAGCGTCGGTTTCCCAAAACCGAAATACAAAGCGTCGTTCGGACAGACGCTGACGCAATCCATGCATTTCATGCAACCGGGATCAACAACCATTCCATATTGTTTCACCTCCGCGTGGACGACCACGTTTGAAGTGCAGGTGGCGGTGCAATGGCCACATTGGTTGCAGGCGTCCGTCACGCGGATTTTTCCGGGCGAGAACTTGTCGGCGAGAGCGAAAAATCCGCCATACGGGCAGGCGTAAGTGCAGAATCCCTTTTGTCCCAGAAAATAGACGGTCATGAAGCCGCAGATAAAAAGAAAAGGAATGGCGACTGCGACTGAGGGAAAAGTTTCCCAAAAACTGGTCGTGACCAGATGGTTCGTAAATTTCGGGATAAGGCGCTCGGTCTCTGGTTTTGTGAAGAATCGATAGACAGTAGGCCAAACGAACATGTAGAGAGCGCCGATGAGCGGGACGTAGACCAGCAGCCTCGATCGAAACGGCTTCGGAGTGAGGCCAATTTTCTTTAGCATCCACCCACAGAAATCCTGGAGGGCCAGAATATGACAGCCCCAGCCGCAGACAAAACGTCCGAAGATTAACGTTGCCAGGATCGCCAGAGAAAAGAAGATGAATCCGGCGTTGATTGCTCCCTGCTGGAGCGTGTACATGGTCTCGGAAGGCTCGATAGGCGAAACGGTTTTGCCCATGATCCGCCACTGAATGATGTGAGCGATCATAAACAGATTGAGCAGAATGAGGGCCAGTGCGCGCCAGCGGCTGGTCTTAGATTTGCGAATGCCGCTCTTTTGAACAGGCGAATTCTTGCCAATCCCTAAATGCCGGGAACCCGATCCCCGATTCTTCACTTCAAGACTTACACAACGGCTTTTCACAACTCTTTCCAGATTCCGCACAGAGGACCGGCAGAACTCATTTTAAACCCAACTCGATGATGATAGTGCAAAAAAGGCTTAAAAATTACTCTACTTCCCCCCCAAGAAGTATATAAGTTGGCGGGCTCCATTCATAACTTTTCCAAGTGGCCCACAAATTGGAGGACTAAAAACAATGTCGAAGAAACTGTTTACGTATCTCACGCTCCCACTACTTTTGCTTTTCTGCAACAGTTCGCAGAACTCCGTAGCAGGATCCAAACAGAAGAGCCCAGATGCCCAGAGCGGGACCTTTGAAAAGATGATCGTCGCCAGCGGGAGCGTCGCGATGGATGTCGATCTAAATCGGCTTAATGGAATCAGCTCTGCAACGGCAAAATCAGAGACATTGCGTTTCGCCGTAGCGGCTAATTCCTTTTTCCCTGTTCTAGTATTTAACGAGGTGTTGCGTGGTGCTGAGCCGGGGTCGATAGCGCTCATCGCGCAAAACAGCGCGACTCTTCCTGCTGCCTTAAGCGCATCCCTCAATCAACTCGTGGTCGAAAAACTCCCTTCGGGTGAAGCTTTCGATCTTGCCGTGCGCGACGGCAAAACGGGATTCGCCTTTTTCAATATTGAAGGACATCAGTACAATTACGATGCCAAGGCCCAATTGCTCAGCATCAAAGACGGACGTCTTCTGATTTCACAAGAGTTTGCCCAAGCGCTTGGGCGCCCGTCGGAAGCCGGTTCAGTGGTTGGAAAAATTTCTATTGGAACGAGCATGCAGCCGGTTGAAATCGCAACGGTTGTCAATGGCGCCCTGCAATCGGTGACGATGCCGTCTCTGCAGGGTTCGGCCAGTGCGGGAGCGCAGGCTGCCCAGCCCTCGATGGGAACCATCCCAGGCCCGGATGTGATCGTTGGAGATCTGCCTTCCGTAGAGCAAGCCCCTGGAAGTAATGGAAGCTTTGTCGGCCTTGGGGTGGGAACGACCTCCTGTAATAACGGAAAAGAGCCATTGCATTGGTTTAGCTTGCCGAATAACGATCATCCCGTCATACCGCAAAACCTCTATCGCATGAGCGGCGGAACTGACAACACCGAGCGGTTCGAGCAAATTGGCCAATCCTGGCTGAAACACGCATTTTTTGCGTTGGAAGGCAACGACTGCGGCTTTGGCTGCAGCACCAGTGGTTGCACTACTGGCTCCAATCTATGCTCTGGATGCTCCGATCCATACTCGGCGAGCTTAAACTATAGCCAAAGCGGGCTGGGCTCACGCGCGTGGGTGAATCCCTTTACCGGCGCCTTCCCAGGGTCGCCAAGCCCGGCCGACCACACCGGCCACGCGCATACAGCCACCTCGCACCGGGTCACGGTGGCAATGAGCGACCTGGACACGACGCAAAATCCGGGCGCGACCTATTTTGCCGAAGGTCAATATGTCACTGCGCATGAATACACCTGGTGCCAGGCTAATCCCGGGCAATGCAACATGTACAACAACGTCTCCTATCGTCAGTTCAGTGTCAGCGGAACCACGAATTTCACATTTTCGGCGGTTGGATCCACGGTGCGATCGACTCCTGCCATCTTTGCCTGGACCGGAGCAACCATCAATCAGATCGAACCCGATCCGGGAAACGATGGTATTGCATTCGTTGGCTATAAAGTGACAAACCCATCCGCTGGAGTTTGGCATTACGAGTACGCGATCTATAACGAGAACCTGGATCGCGCGATTCAATCGTTTGCTGTCCCTACGGGACGCCGCATCAGAAATATAGGGTTTCATGCGCCGCCCCAGGAGCCTGGATGGGCAAACGATGGAACGGTGGGAAACACGGGATACAGCAGCACTCCCTGGACATCGGCGGTAACGGGCGGCTCTCTGACATGGAACAGCGAGACGCTTGCCCAAAACCCAAACGCAAATGCGATCCGCTGGGGTACGCTCTATAATTTCCGTTTCGATTCCAACCGTCCGCCGCAAGCTGAATTTGCCGTGATCGGTTTCTTCAAAACGGGAGTGCCAATCACGGTTCCCATCCAGGCGCCACAGCGACGGCCCTAACTAACTAAAGCGGCTGCGCCTTTAAGATCGACAAAACCGCGTCGATTACTTCCTGGATCGCAACCGCTTTCATGCAGCGGAAATCGATTGGGCATTTCCGCAGGAAACACGGGCTGCATTCGACGTGATGTCGCAGAACAATGTGGTGATCGCCGAGCGGTCCGGTGAGACCCGGCTCGGTCGAGCCAAAAATCGCCACGACCGGAACTCCGAGCAGGGAAGCCAGATGCATTGTGCCCGTGTCATTTGTCAGCAATAGACGGCATTCGCGCAGAGCAAGAATGAGTTGATCCAGCGTGGTTTGACCAATTCGATTCACACATGAATCGCCGAGCCCGGCGGCGATCTGTTCGCCAACTTCCGCATCTTTGCGTGTTCCGAAAAGAATCCACTGCACTGGCACTTGTGCGGCGACTCTCGCGGCCGCGTCCGCGAATCGCTCCGGCAGCCATCGTTTGGCCGGTCCGTATTCTGCGCCGGGGCAGAGACCGATCAATGTTTGATGTTTGAGGTTTGATGTTTGATTGGAATCTGCCAATTGAGCAGCCGAGCCGCCAACGCTTTCGCAGTTGAGCGATGTGTCGTGAGCGCCTGCCCCGCCGTAACATCGCGAGGGCGGGTTGAGCGTTTTTTTCTCCACCGATAGCTTTCCATTGGCGACATTCGCGCCACATCTCTCGGCAATCCGGAGATAACGAGCGGATTGATGTTCGAGTGGCCTGGGCGGCGACGGCTGACGTATGATCTGATTCAATAACCAACTCCGTGAATGGCCACGATAACCAACCCGACGGCGTACGCCGCTTAGCCGGGCTTCGAGAGCAACGCGCAACGAATTCGGGAAGAGAATGGCTACGTCGAAACCCGGTCGTCCTCGGATCGAACGGACAGCCGCCAGGAGCGATTTGCTCGCAAGAGGAAGGATCGCGTCCACTTGTGGAACGAGCTTCCACACCGGAGCGATCTTCGCTGGCGCGGCGATAGTGACATGCGCGTCCAGCCGCCCGTTTTTAATCGCCCGGACGGCCGGCATGCTCATGACAGCATCGCCCAGCCAGTTGCTTGATCGAATAAGAATCCGAAATGGCTGGAGGTCTCGAGCCGAAATATCAGGGGGCAGATAAACGCCGCGCTTATAACCAGCGAGAAGAAAACTCGGCTTGGGCATTTTCCAGCGATCGTGCACCCAAAACCAATCTTCCGGCGCGTGGCGGACTTGTCGTGCGACCAGTTCGTTGGCCTTGGCCGTAAGCGCTTCCACCGAGTCGCCAGGTGCGCCGACTTGATCGGTAAATACCATCCGCCAACGAGCCGGCCCGTCGGTATAAATTGCGATGCCCAACAACGCGGCACCGGTGCGTTTTGCGAGCAAGGCTGGCAACGGCGACGTCGATGCAAGCTTGTTAAAAAAAGGCACCCAAAGACCCAGATCGCCAGCGTGTTGGTCGCTCAGGACGCCGATGGCGCCGCCCCCGCGGAGCAATTGGATTGCTTTCTGGAATCCTTCGCGACGATCGAACAACTCCACGCCGACCCGCCCGCGGAGCGCGCGGACGTGTTTGTCAATGTAGCGGTTGCCGAGCTGTTGGAAGATCGCGCCGCTGCGCACGTAGCCGATCACGACCGGAAAAATCTGTGCCTGCAGCTCCCAGTTGCCGAGATGGCTCAGCACGAAAACAATGGGCCGGCCTGCGCGTAACTCGCGGTGCGCGGCCTCTGCGTTTTCGATCTTGACGCGGGCACGGACTTTTTCAAGGGGCATCACCGCGAGCTTTATGCTGCACAAAAGATTCCCGCCCAACCGCTGGAAATGGCGGCGCACCAGACGGCGCAATTCCCGCGGCGACTTCTCATTGTCGAACGCAATGGCAACGTTGCGCTGCGCCAGGTGCCGATAGTTTCCCAGAACGATCCAGGCGCAGAATCCCAGAAATTCTCCTAAAACAAAGAGGGCCTGCAACGGCAGCGCGCTGGCAATGGCCGATCCTGCGCGATAAAGAAGATAAACGATGAAATCAAGCATGCAGGATCGTTCAGTATCGCGGGACAGTGCGGCAGGGTAAATTTGCCTGCGGCTTGCTTCAACCAATATAATATGGGCGTGTTGCCATCATCTTTCCATGGCCTTGGTGTTGATTTTGCGCGGGTAATCTCGCAGAAATTTGAACGTGGCCGCTTCCTCGTGGTGGGCGCCGGCTCCGGGAAACTTGAGCGGCAGTTTGCCGAAATCGGAAGGGAAGCTGTGCTTTGGGAGTCCGGCGCCGATTTAGCAGCGAAGCTTCAGCAGGATGTAACCCCGACTCGCTTTGAGATTGCGCTCTGGTTTTATTCCTCGGAAAAAGGTGTCGATGATCGCGTGGTTGAGGAGCTTTCGAGCTGTGCAGACGAGATCATAATAATACCCGGTGCCGGGGCAGACGTTGCCGAGCGCCGGCCGCAACTTGTCGAAAAATTTGGCCGATTCAGATTGCTCCCTGATTACGAGTGCGATCTTGGCAAGATCGATCCCGGGGCGGTATGCCTGCGGCGGCGGCCGGGCGAAACTGCCGATGCTCTGGTTCCGGCGATGGAAATGGCTTTCGCGAAGTTAAGCGCACGCCTGAACGGGCTGGAGCGGACCCTACGTGCTCGCCTGTCCGAATTGGAAGCAGCCCATCGTCATATCGCTGCGCTCGAGGAAAAATTACTGAAACTGAAGGAATACCAGCGGGAACTGAAATTGTTGAAGGAACAAAAACAAACGCTGCGCAAATCGCCCGAGCGTAGAGTCGGTCAGGCATTGCTAGCGCCATATCGCATTCCAGAAAAACTGGTCAAAGCGGCATGGAAGAAATTGTGGCCTTGGGGCGGGGGAAGTAAACGCTCGATTGCCCGGCCTCAATATCAGGACTGGCTCCAGCGACACCGCGCGAGTGCGGGTGATCTGGACCGGATGCGCCACGAAGCGCGTGCTTTTGCTTCGCAGCCGCTCATTAGCATTATCACGCCTGTTTTTGACACGCCGGTGCGCTGGCTTGAAGAAGCTGTCGAATCAGTTCTCGCGCAAGCGTATGAAAACTGGGAGCTCCTTTTGATCGACGATGGCTCCAGCACATCCGATCTGCTCGAAGCATTGCCTGCGTTGGCTGCGCGCGACCGCCGCATCACCCTTGCGGAAGTTGGGAAACACAAAGGGATTTCTGCGGCGTTGAATCAAGGGCTCGAACTGGCCCGTGGCGAATGGGTCACTTTTCTTGATCATGACGACGTTTTAGAACCAGACGCCCTTTTCCAGATTTTGAGCCTTTTGCAAACCCATCCCGACGCTGACCTGATTTACTCGGACGAAGACAAACTGGCCGAGAATGGCTACGACGCGCCTTTATTTAAGCCGGATTGGTCGCCCGATTTTTTGCTTTCTTACAATTACGTCGGCCATCTTACCGCGATGCGACGCGAGATTGTCCAGAAAGTGGGCGGGTTTCGTTCGGAATTCGACGGAGCGCAGGACTACGATCTCTATCTTCGTGTGATCGAGCAGAGCGATCGGATTCATCATATCCCACGGGTGTTGTATCATTGGCGGCGAAGCGCGGCCTCCAGCGCCAGCAGTGTTCGGCAAAAGCCCGGTCAACTCGACGCTTCACGGCTCGCGATTGAAGATCATCTGACGCGTCGGGGCGAGCCCGCTCATGTTGCAGTGGATTGGCGCACGCACGCCTTCTGCGTCAGACGTGAACTGTTAGTGGCGAGGAAAATCTCAATCATTATTCCGATTTGCTCCGAGCCGGAGCAAGTCACGCGCGGTGTCGAAAGTCTCACGAGAGCGACTCGCTATCCTAATTACGAAATCGTCGTTGTTGGCACGGAGGATATGCCAGATAAAGCTAGTGATTATCTTCCCGGCATGGCGCATCGACCGTTGCGCTTCTCAGGCGCATTCAATGCCTCCGCCGTCAGAAATTTCGCAATAAAACAAACCGACAGCCCCTGGCTTCTTTTTATGGACGGCAATATCGAGGCGATCGAGCCGGATTGGCTGACGATCATGTCTGAGCACATTCAGCGGCCGGAAGTTGGCGCAGTCGGCGGACGATTGCTGAATCCGAACGACACGATCGAACACGCGGGCTTTGTTCTTGGGGTCAATGGGATTGCCCAGTCGGCGTTTCGCGGTTCTCCGGCGGAACATCCTGGAGCGAATCGCCAACTGCAGGTCACTCGCAACTGCAGCGCGGTCTCTGGCGCGTGCATGTTGGCGCGCCGCGATGGCTTGCAAGAAGTGGGCGGGTTCGATGAAAACCTGCCGGAATCGCTTGCCGACATCGATCTTTGCCTCAAAATGCAGCGCGCAGGTTACCTGATCGTTTACACTCCGTTTGCAAAACTTTACTGGCGCGCACCGCAATATGACAGAATCGACCCGCGCAGCGAGGCGACTATGCGCGAGCGATGGCCCGACGTTTTGCGGCGCGATCCTTATTACAATCCAAATCTTTCTCGCGAACGCGCCGATTTCTCGTTAGGCAAATGAGCGGTTTTAGAAAGTCGAAATGAATAAGGGCGAAACAAATTTGTGGGCGGGCGTGAGCGAGTCGGCACGAAATGCATTGACCCCGCGCGATTATGAATTGGGCTCTCTGCCGCAACGAGTCGCGCATTCAGGTATTCCTGCCAGCGAATTGGCGAAGGCGGACCGGTCGAGGCCAGAAATAAAGCGCGCCTGGATCCCCGGCGTGGAAATTTTTCCACGAAAAATTCATCCCCAGCGTCATCGCGGAGTTTTCGGTGAATTTGTCCGACGTGATGAGGGAGTCCTGGCGAAAATCGGATTTTGGCCGAAGCAATGGTCGGCAGCGCGCATGTTTGCAGACAGCGCCAAAGGATTTCATGTGCATCCGCCGAGCATTCCGTCCGATACGACCGCCGAGAAATGGCTGCGACGCTTGTTCATGCGCGGGCCGCAAAATTATTCGCTACGTCGTTACGATGATGAGCAATGGGACGTCATGTTTTTTCTCCAGGGACGCGTGGAGATGATTTTGTGCGATGTGCGTGCCGGTTTTTCCAAGCGCATTATGCGCTTCTTCATCGATGGCGACAATCATTACAGCAACAACAACGTGGGAGTGGTCGTTCCACCTGGGGTCGCGCACGCCATTCGCGTAGAAGGGTCGGAAGACGTGATCATGGTTTACGGGACAAGCACGA
>WNGA01010002.1_pt1 | contig 13863 bp, 11 predicted proteins | sample 5400061 | NCBI WGS metagenome assembly WNGA01 (sample SAMN13153366, study PRJNA577476) | soil metagenome | isolation source: 100 cm soil or saprolite under grassland replicate 2 | place: USA:California | collected 2016-06-15 | reverse complement strand
CGCAAGAAATATCGATCGACGAAGGCAAAACGTTCCGACCGATGAAAGACGATTACGAGGTTATATCGCCAGATAGCTCCGGAAGACAGCACATCACACTTCGCCTAACGGATAGCAAACGACGAACGGCGGTCGACACGCAAGATCTTATTGTGCAGAAAGGGGCGCCCTCCACGCCGCAACCGTTTCCACAACGTCCAGGCGAATCACCTAAGGAGCCAACGACATATATTGCGCCCGATAGTGTTCTATTCGAAACAGGCTCTGCCGAGTTATCAGACAAAGGCAGCCGAATTTTAGAGCGATTCGCTGCAGCTGTGAAATCTCAACCCTACGTAATCCAAATCATAGGTCATACAGACGATCGCCCGATCAGCATCTCGTACCCTGACAATTTGGCTTTATCAGAAGCACGCGCTAAGAAGGCTGCTGAATTCCTTGAGAGCAACGCAGGAATCGCCGCCGATCATATTAAGGCGTTTGGAATGGGAGAATCTGAACCGATACTTCCAAATACAACGGAATCAAACCGCGCCAAAAATCGGCGAATAGAAATCACCGTCCTACCAGTAGATAACCAACAGCAAAATGACTAATTCGCGGTGAGATAGCCAAGCCGATGACTCACACCTACTCAACCGATAAGGTTTTGGATGTAATTGCGACTAGGAACTGCGAAGCGATGACAGCTAAAAACTTCACGGTTCTTTGAACTCGACCACGTTGCCAGCTTCATCGTAAACGCGAATCCGCGCGGCGTAGAACGCAACGTTACTGACCGGCTGGCTCGACGGTCATGGTATCGGCATAGTCTCTCGGCACTTTGGATAGTTCGAGCATCCGTAGAACTTTCCGCGGCTGCCACTGCGAATTGTGAGCGGAATACTACATTTAGGACATAGTGGTACAGAAGTGATACCCCCCAAATCCGGAAGAGGTGGCGAACGGGATCTCCGGCAAAGAATGGCGACAAACGGGATGCAACCTCGGAAAGATTATAGGCACGCTGCGCGGGAAAGCGCAGAAGTGCCAGCCCGGCGGCATCGAAGGCTTGCTGGATAAATGCGAAGGAATAGACCAAGGCAACCTGACTTACTGCTGGATGCGTTATTCACGGCACGTGCTTCATGCGCCTCCGAAACTCAGATTGCCAAATGGTATCCATAGGCGTTCGCGGTGGAGAGTTCTGAGTCGATTACTCTATCGGCTCCCATCGGCCCGACCACGTCGTCAATGGCCTCGCCAGCATTGTCGACCCGAATATGTCTTTCGTCTGGATCGTTTACTGTTACTTCGAGCCAATCTTGATCGAGGTGCACCGCTCGCAGAATGCCTGTGAAAGTTACATGGTCGCCGCTATCGGGTGCTGCCAGCGGCGCGCTTTTCTTGATCGTTTCGTCAATTGCCTTCCGCGCAGACGGAGCGAAAACAATTCCGTCTAACTGCGGGCGAATAGCGGATTTTATCTCAAGCTCCGAAAAGCTCTTTCCGGTGGGGGCTAAGTTTCGTGCGAGCTTTAAGAAGGTTTTACGATAACCCTCATCTGGCACGGCGATAGCGAGCGCCTGTCCCGGGTCAGAGGCCGCGGAACTCACGATATCGATGAATTTGCGAGTAACCTCGTCTACTGCAGGCACGTATTGTGTGCCTAATCCGAGTTCCATTTGGGGTGGACTTTCCAATCGAACTGCAAATTGATAACTACCAGTTGGGGCTTGGATCAGCCATGGTCGGAACAGATGTTGGATTTCGTATTTAGGAGCCCCGTGAATCCGCAACGGAACGTCCATCAGCATTTCAACGGTCCGGTAAAACATTGCTCGAACTTCTTCGACTTTACGTAGAATGAGGTCGAGAGGGGCGCCACCCTGCATAACCTGCCCGCCCCGGACTGCGACCAAGATATCATCCTTAGAAAATTTAACCCCCGCAGCTGTGATCGCCTCTTCCGTCCAAATCGTTTGAACCAGATTTCGGAGTTGAGAAACAGCGAAGGGTGGGAGGGATTCTTTTCCCAAGAATCTGTAGGCGAGTTCTTGCGCCGCCGTGAAGTTTCTAGCCTTATAGGCAAGTACGACAATTCCAACCGCGGAAATTCCTCTCGTTCGGGCTTTTTCTGGTGTAAGTGCTTCAAAAGCTAACTGCTCGGAATCTGACGCTTGCCTGAAAAGGTCCTCTGCGGCATCGGTCCGACCTTCGCGCAACGCCGTTTCGGCGGCCTCGGCAAGTCGCTCCGTCTCGCGATGGTGCTCGGCCCAACTCATACTATCGTGTCGCTAAGTGCCACTCTTGACGTTTTGAAGCCCACAACCGCGGCGAGCGCCGGAAGGTTGCTCGCCCCTTCTCGCGCCTGATTGATTTTCCTCAGTAAACGCGCTCGGATTTGGGCAGCCGTCCCTTCGTCCATTCCAGAAACTTCAAGGCGTTTTGATGTCTCAAGGTCTTCATGCTGACTTCCTGGATCGTTGAGGTAATAGTCTGCGCCTGTGCCCGTTGGGGCACGATAAACTGCAACAAGGTCGAGCAGAAGTTCGGTCGTCGCGAGCGCACAACAATAAGCGCCCCACTCAGTCGCATCGATCTCGTTGGCATGTGCTGCCAGGCACCGCTGATCGGGTTTGTCCCACTTCACCAGCGCAGAGGTTGTCGCTTCGGTGGTTTCGAGCGAGAACGAAGTGGGGGAATGATGATGTCGATCCAAGCAAACGCGGGCTGCCTCGTGGTAGCTTAAAGCCGTCCCGGCTGAGAGACCAGGATGTCGTTCGGCCATACCGCTAATTGGTAGCAACAACTGTTCAGCGCTCATGGCTCATGTGTCGATTTCACTCTCGACAGCGTCCTCCGATTATATATGTTCATACGAACATGAAAAGACTTTTACTCTCATTCTGGATGCGGATAGCGCGCAAACTAACTCACAAACCTCAACAGATGGAATTGAATTTATGGACTCGCGATCATCTGCCCCTACTGCAAAATTTCTCAAAAGGACGAACGGGCGAATGGCTCTATTTAGATACTTTTCTCCAGAACAAGGCCTCCGGGTGCTTGCCACGCGCGAGCTAGGGGTCACACCGCCAAAATATCTCAATGACCCGTTCGAATGCAGTCCGGTGATCAAATGTAAAGACCCGCACGTATTTGCACGCCGTCAGATCGACAGATTGATATCTCCGGAGTTCTTTGAAGAGCATAGAAGTCACTTTCCGGACCATACATTCGAGGAATTCAGGAACCGTTTATTGAGCAAGGCTGCTGAGCTGGAAGAGCGAATCCTAGCAGACGTTCCCTCGGCGGATTCTCACATTCAAACCCGAGCGCAAGAAATAATAAGTGAGCGTTTTGGCGTGGTCTGTTTTACGGGGGATGGTCTTAATCAGACGATGTGGGCTCATTACGCATCATCTCACGAAGGCTTGGTGATTGAGGTTCAGCAAAATCATTTACTTTTTTCAGGGCCGTCATTTTTTCACATCCACTATTCGGACGAGCCTGTTATTTTCGACGCCTCAGACCGAACCGCACGAGATGACGCCGAGAAATTTCTTAGCCGTAAGCGCTTACAGTGGAGTTCTGAAATGGAGTCGCGACTCCTCGTGGAGCTTGCACTGGCGACAGTTCGCGACCTTCCGGAGGGGCTTCGTTATTTCATACCAATCGGGCCGGAGGTGATCGTTTCAGTCACATTAGGTTTACGTGCAACGCATCAGACTCAAAACAGGCTTAGCGAGCTTTTGCGTGCACCGCATTTTGAGCATGTGAAAGCTTTCAAGATTCGGAAAAACGTTGAGGCAGGCATACTCGAGCGCCGACCTTTGTAGGCAATCCAAAAACTACGGAATCCTTCGAGTAAGAGTCCGGTTGCGGTTCTCGCCCTTTGTCCACTTCTTTGTCCACCGACAACATTTTTTGAGCACATTTGGGAACACTTGGGCTAGAGCCGCCTAAGCGTTTTACCTATGAAAAAGCAGGTGAGGGGACTTGGGAGCAAATGCGCATATTTGTTAGGCGCTCGGTGTAAACGAGACGCTCTACCACTGAGCTAACCGCCCGGAATCGTTTGACTGTAGTGGCAAGCGTCTGCGCTGCAAATCTTGTGGGGCGGTGGTGATTGCCAAGGCAGGAGATTCCTGCCGAACTCCTTCGACTCCATGCCCTGGGATCTCGCGCGCTGCGGAATTTACTTGAGAAACTCCGGCGTGTTTCCAGTCAAAAGTGTGCCTTAGGGAACAGAAGTAGCCCTCGAGCGAACCGATAATTTCGCCTATCCAAGATACACGAGTTTCTCGCCCGAAATTGATGCTTCGTAGCGCGCTGCTCTGCAAGTCGCCGCTCTTCGCGATTCTGTTTGCGAATCGTCCGGTCGATGAGTGCTCTGAAGCTATATCCAATCGGATCTCGAGCGAATAAATGATCCTTTGCGTAATTCATTGTTGGTAGGTCTGATGAACAATTCGCGTTGAGCTTGGCATTTGGATGTGCGGACCTCGGCAACCAGAACGCGATGCCATTTTTATCACCACGGCATTTCCGCCCTTAGAGCCACGGTGATTGAGGTTTGATATCGACACCCGAGCGGGATTCCTTCAAAGTTCGGCCTATGAAAACAACGATTCGCCTATGTTTCGCGTTGCTCTGTCTCTCCGTTGCTGGACCGAAAGCACAAGCGGTCAGTCCTCCACCGGACGGCGGCTATCCTGGTGGCAATACAGCCGAAGGCCAAAACGCGCTTTTGAGCCGCACGATCGGCAACTACAATACGGCAGTTGGTTTCTTTTCGCTGAAAGCTCTAACTTTTGCTGAGTTCAATACAGGCGTCGGCGCTGGTACGCTTTTTTTCAACAATGCCCATCAGAATACTGCCACTGGGGCTGGGGCGCTTCTTAACAATGTTACTGGCCACAACAACACGGCGAACGGAGCATTCGCTCTTTTCAATAACACAAGTGGCGATAGCAACATCGCACTGGGAAACAGCGCCGGCTTATTTCTCACCACGGGCAATTCCAATATCGACATTGGCAATCCCGGTCTTGCTGGTGAGTCGAGCACGATCCGCATCGGTAACAACCAGCACACAAGAACCTTCATCACAGGTATTCGCGGAGTTACGACGGGCATTGCGAACGCCATACCCGTGCTGATCGACTCGTTGGGCCAGCTCGGCACGGCTAGTTCTTCGCGTCGCTTCAAGAAGGAGATCAAACCAATGGAAAAAGCCAGCGAAGCGATCCTGGCACTTGAGCCCGTGACCTTCGAATACAAGAACGACCACACAAACACGCCGCAATACGGATTGATTGCGGAGCAGGTAGCTGACGTAAATCCCGATTTAGTGGTGCGCGATGAAAACGGTGAAATTTATACGGTGCGTTACGATGCAGTGAACGCAATGTTATTAAACGAGTTCCTGAAAGAGCGCCGCAAGAACGCGGAACAACAGGCGATTATCACGCGTTTGGAAAAGCGAATCGAAGCGCTTGCCATAGGCCTTCAGGAAGTGAGCGCGCAACTCGAATTGAGCAAGCCGGCACCAAAGACTGTACTTAACAATCACTAGAGTGGTCTTGCCCCTCGTTAGCCATGGCAGATGAGCTTGTCTCTTCCGTCAGGGTCGCGTTCGCGGCCTCATTTCTTAAAGCAGTTTGCAATTGTCGGATACAAACCGTTGCTAAATGCCTCTTCGTGATTGACAGGCACAGCCGCCTGTGTCGCAAATACTTCTATCACAAGATTGGTTTTGCAGGCATTGGTCTAACCAGCGTTTTGCTTAATACGGGCTACAGCGCGGACGCGCTAAAGCCAAAGCAAGGGAGTTCGGGAAACGCGAGTCGTTCGGAAGGAAGACTTGTCCATCTTATCGTGAGGTCTTCGGCGGAGATAAAACAGACATTTACTTACTCTCCGTACCCCGCCGTTCCCGACGAACTTGGGGGTTACGCGGGCTCTCAAGTAGGCGGTACAGGCACTTACCGCCTGAGCGTTGATGCCCAGGGCGCGGTCACTCAGGTAACGATCTTGAAAGCATTTACTGTTACCGCAATCTACGATGAGCGATTCTCCAATGTGAAAGGCACTACCGTTCCTGCCTTAGACAAAGTGATGGTTCAGGCACTGATGCGCTGGCGAGCCAAACCCGGACCGATGCGCGTCGTGGATATTTATTGGAGTTTTGGAACACGTCCGTGGGTGAACTACGGGAAATCTAATGGATCACAGTAACGCCTGTAGTCCCAACAACGCTGTTGTGATTTAGGCCGAGCTCTCAGCCGCTGATTCCGAGGCGCGAACGATCTGAATTGAGGCATATCGCGACGATGGGAAGCGTTTCGTTGTGCGGGGCGGAGGGAAAGCTGACCGCGTTTGTGGAGCTTGAATCGGTGATTCGTGCGGCGGAACATCCAGAGCACTGCGCAGCGCGTGAAATAAAGCTCGACAGACTGTCGTGGATTAAGTAAAAGCCTCTTCGATTACGTCACCCGACGTTTCAACGCATCTTTGGCTGGACTGAAGAAGTTCGTGGGGCTGGACCTTCGCTGGAACAGTCGCTTTACGCGATCTCCAGATCCCAACTGGAGCCCTGAATTAGCCGAAGGAAGGCCCGCTTCTTTATAGCTCCTCGTGAGGATGGTTCCTGGTTCCGGGCGAAACTGATTGCAGTTAAAGCAATTCAATAATCCAGCCTCAATAAAAAACCAAAGATGACAACTCCTCTACGCTTAAAGAAAAATTTGCGCGGCATCCCCCAATTCTTCTGCAATGTAAAAAAGCTTCTTCTGCCGTTGTTCGTCATCGTTTGCCTTGTAAACGACACCAATACGCGTGCGACTACTGTCACAACCAGCGCTGCGCCGATTATTGCATCGCAACTAAGCAACATCAGCGCTCGGGGCTTTGTTCAGACGGGCGACAACGTAATGATTGCCGGATTCATTATTCAAGGAATCCAACCAAAGAGGGTCATCGTGCGTGCCATTGGTCCTCAGCTCACGCTATATGGGGTTCCCAATGTATTAGCCGATCCGACATTGGAACTGCACGATGGCGGAGGCGCTTTGATTGCCTCTAATGATAACTGGCAGCATACAATCATTGGCGGGATTATCACGGCCGGCCAGGTCGCCGAAATTCAAAACAGCGGGCATGCTCCAGGGGATCCGAGCGAGTCGGCAATCGTAGCAACCCTGCCACCGGGAAAATACACCGCGATCGTACGTGGCAAGAACCTCATTGTCGGTGTTGCTCTCGTGGAAGTGTACGATCTCAGCCTCGGTAGTAATTCTCCTTCAATTCTAGCCAACATCAGCACTCGCAGTTTTGTGCAGACGGCTGACAACGTGATGATTGGCGGTTTCATCGTTGCAGGGACTGAACCAAAGAGAGTGATTGTGCGTGCCATTGGTCCTGAGCTCACGCGATATGGCGTTCCCAATGCACTCGCTGATCCGACATTGGAATTGTACGATGGCGGAGGCGCTTTGATTGCCTCTAATGATAACTGGCAGCATACAATCATCGGCGGGATTATCACGGCCGGCCAAGTCGTCGAGATCCAAAACAGCGGCCATGCTCCGGGGCGGGCAAGCGAGTCTGCGATCATTGCAACGCTGCCCCCGGGTCACTATACCGCTATCGTACGCGGTAAGAACAACACCACCGGGGTTGCTCTGGTGGAAGTGTACGATTTCGATTCGAACTCGTCGCCGCCTACCTACGATGCTGCGATTCAGGAAGGGCAGACCGCTGCCCAAGAGCTCATCAATCAGGGCGCCTCCGCGGTCGCGATCGCCCTCGTGGATGACAAACGCATCATTTGGAGCCAGGGCTTCGGCCTGGTCGATCGCGACACCGGCCAGCCACCCACCAACACCACGATGTTCGGCGTCGGCTCGGTGAGCAAGATGTTTGCGGCCATCGCCGTGATGCAGCTCGTAGATCGGGGTGTCGTCGACCTTGACACACCGCTGGTCACGTACCTGCCGGCTTTCCGCATGGCGTCTCCAGGATATGAGAACATCACCGTCCGGATGCTCCTCAACCACTCCTCGGGTTTTCCGGGAACCGATTATCGCAACGCCGATATCCGCTCGCCCGTGCCGGGATATTTGGATCAGGTCCTTCAGACGCTCTCCATGTCGCGGCTCAAGGCCCCGCCGGGCTACATGAGTGTCTATTGTAATGACGGCTTCACCATTACCGCGGCCCTCGTCGAGGCGATGAGCGGCAAGAGCTACGTCCGGTTCGTACACGACGAGATCCTGACACCCCTCGGCATGGCGAACACCCGCTACCCGCTCAGCGCATTCCCGGCCGGATCATACGCCAAGGCGTACGTAAACGGCGCGGCGAAGCCGCAGGAGTTCGTGAATACCCTCGCGGCGGGCGCGGCCTACGGCACCGCAGACGACATGGCTCACATCGCCATGATGTTCCTGAGCGGTGGAAGAGTCGGAACGACGCGCATTCTTTCCGGCGCTGCGGTGGCTGAAATGGCCGTGGATCAGACTATCGGCAGCTTCGACCCAATCCATAACGACTCCGCTGCTTTCGGCCTCGGATGGGACAGCGTCTCGCAACCCGGCCTTGCGGCAGTCGGCTTCGACGGTTGGGTCAAGGGCGGCGATAGCAATGACTACGGCGCGGCGATCATCGTTTCCCCGCAGGCACAGCTCGGCATCGTGGTGCTCGCCGCGTCGTTCGGCGGCTCTGCACGAGCGATTATCATAGGGGAGCGGGTGTTGCTGCGCGCGCTCTATGAGAATCGGCGGATCGCGGCCTTTCCATCGCCGCTTCCACCCGTCGTACCCCCTGTGGCGCCGGTTCCCGACGGCCTGCTTGCGGCCATTGCCGGAGAATACGCCCAAGGCAATCTCATCGTGCAGCTCCAGGCTCAACCCGACGGCTCGCTGCAGGCTTCATTGCGCTCCGACGCCGGCTGGAAGCAGTCCGGATCAGCGCTGAAGTACCGCGAGGACGGATGGTTCGCGAGCGACCAGGACCCCCTGAAGGCATTCAAGGTCGTCGACGCCGACCTCCTGGGCGTGCCTACCCAGTACATCCTCAATCGCGCTCCTGCCGGCTACGGGCATTACCTCGACTTCGGCGTGTTCGCTCAGCGAGTGCGGCGCAGGCCCGGCAACCTCTCGGCGGCCTGGCAGGCCAGGCTCTCCTCGACCTGGCTCGTCGTGAACGAGAATCCGGCTGAGCTCGCGTGGAATGGCATGGACCCGCGCCTGCGTCTGGCCGCCGTGCCGAACCTTGACGGGCTCATCGCCGTTCGGCCTCCCTCCGACGTTCCGGCGCCGGCTGCGGGGCAGATCGATACCCGGTTCCATATCGTCGACGCCTCGGCAAGCGACACCGTTGCGACGATGATGCTCATCATCCCGCAGCTCAAGGGACGCGATCTCGACGACCTCGACATCGTGGAGCGCGACGGCGCGGAGTGGGTCCGCTTCGGGAGTTACATGCACCAGCCGCTCGCATCGGTACCGGTGCTGCCCAGGGGTGCGACGGACGTGGTCACCATCGGCCCCGAGGGCTACGCCGAGTGGCGCGCCGTGGCAAGTGACGTAACCGCGGTCCAGGTCACTATTACCACGACCGGCGCGTGGCACCTTTACGACCCGGCATTCACGAGCCTGGCGAACCGAAAAGGAAGCGCTGTGACTTCTCTCCCTCCCGGGAGCGGGCTCGCTTACATGACGCTGTTCGGAGAGCCAGGGCAGACCATAATGCTGACGGTGCGGTAGTTCAGCAAGGTTCTGGCGTAATTATCACGGAGCTTCCACTAAACCGTTGTGAAGCGTGCAGAGCAGTGAAGAATCGTCTCGGCTATATCGAGTTCCGCACCGCGTCGTCGCCGACCTGCTCGATTGCGTCGACCACCACCTGCGATCGTTCGACTTGGTTGTAGTGGCTGCTATCAGCGACGACGATGTGGCGATTCGCCGACGCAGCCGAAGTCATCCAACCCGACGGGGCTGCCATTTTTGTCCCGCAGGGTCGATTCAACAAAAGGGACCAGCCGTGGTTTCCGAATTGGAATCACGACTGGCCAAGGTCGGAGTCATTTGCGACCGTTCATATCAGTTTGTGATTGGTCTGTGGAGAGCAATAGAGGCAGAATGCGGCCTACGTGAAGTACTCGGAAATAATCTGCCGTAATGTCAAAAAAGCGGCTTCGAGTTTGGGCTACGTCTCAGCGATTGATTCCAACGCGCGAACGATCTGGATTGCAGACGCGCATCGCGGCGGAAAGCGTTTCGCCTGTGCGTGCGGATGAAAAGTGGCCGCGTTTATGGAGGTTGAAGCGGCGAGTCGGGGTTGCGGTTTTTTTGCTTGACAGACTGGCGGTATTTTTTGCAGAGTCGACGCCGTCAAGCGGATCTGAAACCGGCGGAGGAGTTTTACCCGCTGGGTTCTTCGCTCGTTCCGGACCCGCAACCCAAAAAGTAATCCCAGCGGGCAAAAGGAAAATCTTATGATTACTAAATTTCTTGCCCTCATGTCTGTAATCGGACTTGCCACCATCTGCGTTGCGCAAGGTCAATCACCCACCCCGGCCGAGTCGCCCGCTGCGTCGCCTTCACCGGCGGAGAAAGCTGCATCGCCTTCACCCGCCGAGTCACCAACGGCTTCGCCGAAAGCAAAACCCACTCCCAAGAAAGCGAAGGCTGAGAGGAAAGCGTCGCCGGCGGCAACTCCAGCGCCTGCAGCGCGCAGTGCCGAGGAAGCGACTAACCCGCCCGCGCCGGGCGGCGGCCATGGCCAAGTGTGGGTTAACACCGAGACAGGTGTTTACCACAGGGAAGGCTCGAGTTTTTACGGCACGACGAGGAAGGGCAAATACATGACCGAGCAGGACGCAAAGCAGGCGGGATACAAACCTGCGCCGAAGGGACGATAGGAAGACGAGGACTAAGTTAGAGTCGCTAGCATTGCGTAGCCGATAGCGTTGCGGACTCGTTTGGCTCGCCGTACCACAGCCGGGCAATTGGCAGCGCATCAGAGATCAGATCGACGCCGCGATGATCTTTGCGCGGGCGGACTTCGTAAACGTGCATCGCCATCATGCCTTGCTAATCTGACCCTTCATCGCTTGACGGTCAGCTTTGCGGATCGCCCTTCGCTCGCGCCATTTTGCAAATTGGAGCTGCAATCCATTCGTAAGTTCAATTCGAATTAAATGTGTTCTGGGAGCGGCATTGTTGGCGGATGCTACGATTCGAACGATATATGTTCCCGCCGGTAATGGGGTGCGCTCGCCCGGCATGGTAATTTTAGTCGCGACGACGCTGACGCTCGTCGCAACCGGCGGAAGTTTCCCAAAGAGAAATCCCGAATCAAAATCACGGATTTGCTTGCGTCCGAGTAACGAAATCGAAAGTGGCAAACCGGGCGGAAGATCTGAGTCCGCAGCGAGAGTTTCTTGTGGATGGTCGCGCCATTGGAATGACTTGCCCGAATCTATGTATAAGTCTGTTATGACACAGCGCACCCTAAGAGCAGCGGAAGCTCCCGTATTGTGTATGAGCATGCCAGCGGTTGTGGTGATCTCCGGCGGTGTCGGTTGACCTAAAATGCTGACGGTTGTTGCCCGTTGATCTCCCGGAACATTCTTGACCGTTGGCTGCTTAAGCTGGATCGCGAGCTTTGGCCGTTTCTTCCATTTCCAAATCGACGGAGCAAGCGCAATGAACGCTACGGCGAACGTAGCAATTACCCCGAGCGTGTTGATTACACCAGCATCGTTCAACCGTTTCAAAGAGCTGAGGAACTGATCGAGGTCCGTGCTCATGGAGCGGCATTCAATCACAAAGCGCCGTGTGCCGTAAAGCGTGCAGGATTCGTTGATATTGGGGGCGACGGAGCATTCAACGTCCGCCGATCATCGGCGATTCTGGCGCGATCCTACGCGCTTCGTTGACTCGCTTGCCTACAAGCGCGACGGTGAATTAAGCCAATCACAACATGAGGAAGAAAGACCCTAAAAGGTCTGCCGCTGGCAGGAAAGCAATCCAGACAATCTGTAGGAAAGCGGGTGATGCTACCTGTCTCGACTAGGGAAAAAAGGGGCGGCTACGAAGCGTCGCAAGCGCAAAAAGTAATAAGGTGCTTTATCCACCGTTTTATCCACCGGTGGAAAAATTTCGGCATATTGTGAGCGCAAATCAGATAAAGCGATTTTCGCGATTTACCTAGCGTTGAGCACGTCAGATCAAGTCGGGATAAAGTGAAAAAATCAGCTAGGAATCGGCGCAAACGAGACGCTCTACCACTGAGCTAACCGCCCCTATTCGAAGAGAGTTATAAATGATGAGTGAAGGGTGATCAGTCAACGAACATTTCATCTTGAATGACTTTAGCGTGTCGCGGAAGGCAGTAGAGGCACTTACCGCTTGACTGTTGATGCCCAGGGCGCGGTCACTCAGGTCACCATCCAGAAAGGATTTGCAGGTACCGCGGTCTACGATGAGCGATTCTCTAATGTGAAAGGCAATGCCGTTCCTGCTTTAGACCAAGTGATGGTTCAGGCACTGATGCGTTAAGTCTTCTTCGGCAATTCGCGGCGCGGCTGGCCGACAAAGATCTGGCGTGGCCTGGCGATCTTTTGCTCCGGATCAGTGATCATCTCCTGCCATTGCGCCAACCAGCCTACGGTGCGCGGGATGGCGAACATCACCGGGAACATTGCCTCCGGTAGGCCCATCGCCTGATAGATAATGCCGGAATAAAAATCCACGTTCGGGTAAAGTTTGCGCGAGATGAAATATTCGTCCTCCAGCGCGATACGTTCGAGTTCCAGCGCGATATCGAGCAAGCGATTGCGCCCGGTAACCTCGAATACTTCGTCCGCCACGCGTTTAATGATGCGCGCGCGGGGATCATAATTTTTGTAAATGCGATGCCCGAAACCCATCAGTTTGCCTTCGCCGTTTTTAACGCGTTGAATGAATTCGGGTATGTTGCGCGTGTGGTCGATGCGGGAGAGCATCTTCAGCACTTCTTCATTCGCGCCGCCGTGCAGAGGACCGTAGAGCGCCGCCGCTGCGCCAGCCATCGCACTATAGGGATCCACGCAACTTGAACCGATCGCGCGCATCGCATTGGTGCTGCAATTCTGTTCGTGGTCCGCGTGCAGAATGAACAGCACGTCGAGCGCGTGTTCGAGCGCCGGGTTCGGCGTGTACTTGGCGTCGGTCATCTTGAACATCATGTGCAAGAAGTTGCCGGTATAGCTCAGGTCGTTAATCGGGTAGATATAACGTAGGCCACGGTTGTGGCGATAAGTGTACGCGGCGATCGTCGGCACCTTGGCGATGAGCCGTTTGATGTGCGCCAGCCGATTGTCCGCGTCACTGACCTTGTTAGCGTCGGGATAAAACGTTGAAAGCGCAGCGACAGTGCTGATGAACATTCCCATCGGATGCGCGTCATAGCGAAACGCCTGCATCAGCGTCTTGATATTTTCGTGGACGAAGGTGTGATGCGTGATGTCGTAGGTCCATGCCGCCGACTGTTCCTCGTTAGGCAGCTCGCCAAAAAGGATCAGGTATGCGATTTCCAAAAAGTTGCATCTCTCCGCGAGTTGCTCGACCGGGTAGCCACGGTATTCGAGAATTCCCTTGTCGCCGTCAATAAACGTGATCGCGCTCTTGGTGGACGCTGTGTTCATCAACGCAGGGTCGTAGGTCAGCAGTCCGAAATCGTCCGAGTCCGTCTTGATCTGGCGCAAGTCCATCGCGCGGACCGTCCCATTCTCGATTGGCAACTTGTACGATTTTCCGGTGCGATCGTCCGTAATCGTTAAGCTTTGTTCAGACATATCCTTTTCCTCTCAAGGAATTAATACCATCGAGC
>WNGA01015022.1_pt1 | contig 13866 bp, 16 predicted proteins | sample 5400061 | NCBI WGS metagenome assembly WNGA01 (sample SAMN13153366, study PRJNA577476) | soil metagenome | isolation source: 100 cm soil or saprolite under grassland replicate 2 | place: USA:California | collected 2016-06-15 | reverse complement strand
TTTACGCTCATTTCTAAAATTATGTATAAAGAATTCAAAAAAAAAGGAGTGAATTATGCCGAACGATCAAAATAATTATGGTTCTGCAGTTTCTCTTTTTCGCTACCCTGTAAAGTCAATGATGGGGGAGGAATTAAGTGCAACTGATGTTACCCAACAAGGGCTTCTTGGCGATCGCATGTACGCTGTTGTGGACAGTTTTGACGGTAAAGTGGGAAGCGCAAAAAATCCCCGCAAGTTTCAATAAATGTTTTTTCTTTTCATTTGGATTCATAATGATTTTTAAAAAATTAAATCATTTTATATGAAAACGTTTTTTTCCATGTTCATAATTATGTTTATAGCCATTCCAATTTTTGCACAGGTAGATAACACACACGTAAAAATTCCGGAAGGTTTTGTATCCTTATTCAACGGGAAGAATCTTGATAACTGGAAAATACCTGCGGGGGATAATGGACATTGGAAAGTATTAGACGGTGTGATTGATTATGATGCTGAAAGTGAATCAAAGGGAGACAGAAGTCTTTGGACTGAAAAATCTTATAAGGATTTTGTTTTGTACATAGATTGGCGTATCAAAGCAACGCCATGGAAAAATCAGCATGTGCCGCTTATTTTACCAAGCGGTCTGCATAAACTGGATGAAAATGGTAAGGAAATAAATATGATATTGCCGGATTCCGATTCCGGAATTCTTTTGCGTGGTATCGGAAAATGCCAGGCGAATATATGGTGTTGGCCTATTGGTTGCGGAGAAGTATATGGATACAGAATGGACACAACAATGTCGCCGGAAGTGAGACGTGGGGTAACTCCAAAAACAAATGCCGATAAAAACATTGGAGAGTGGAATACATTCAGGATAACCTTTAAGGGTGACCGTTTAACTGTGGAACTTAACGGTATTACAGTAATTGAAAATGCTCTTATCCCGGGAATACCGGAAAATGGACCAATCGGATTGCAGCATCATGGGGATAAGAAAGAAGGTGAATGGGTAAGCCCGCCAAGTTTGGTTCAGTTTCGGAATATCTATATAAAAGAACTTTAAAAGATTAAACTTTTTGGAGAGTACACTTGCAACAGTTAATTGGTTTTTACAATAATTATCTCTTGAAATATTTCAGCTTCGTATAAATAAGCAGTCAATGAATATCGTGCAGCACAACGGTAAAAACAACTAATGAAAAAATACTTACTCTTTGTAGTTTTATTATTATCGTTTAAGGGTATTTGTCAAAATAAAAAATTGGTTTGGTCTGATGAGTTTAATTATATCGGGCATCCAAACCCGGATAAGTGGAATTATGAAGAAGGTTACGTTCGTCATAATGAACTTCAGTACTACACTGCAAACCGGCTGGAAAATGCCCGCGTAGATGGTAATAACCTGGTGATAGAATTGCGAAAAGAAACATCTAAAAGTTTTTTACCAACTTCCATTAACGATGAATGGCACAGGTACACATCAGCAAGTATTAACACGCGCAATACTTTCTCACACAAATATGGTCGCTTTGAAATAAAAGCTAAGATGCCCCAGGGCAAAGGAACCTGGCCCGCGATCTGGTTTCTTAGTCCGCTCAGAACTCCTAATATATCCGGGCCGCCCCAGCCAAGAAAAGCAAATGGTAAAGAAGTGGAAGGTCCGCCGCGGGGACCTAATAACGGAGAATCATCACAAGGTGAGATCGATCTTATGGAAGCATGGGGCACACATCCAAATGAAATTGCTGTTCACATTCATGGTACCAAAGGAAAAACTCCATCGGCAACTGTTTCGGTAGACGATATGTATAACGAGTTTCACATTTATGCTATGGAATGGTATCCTGAGCACATTGACTTTTTTGTGGATGAAAAAAAAATTCTTACATATACAAAAGATGAAACCACAGGCTGGGCTTTTGATAAGCCTATGTACCTAATCATGAATATTGCCTGTGCAGGACCTGATGAACCCGCTCCTGATGATTCCAGACTTCCGCAATTCATGATCGTGGATTATGCACGCGTTTATGATCTGCAATAGAAACCTGGTGTTTATGTTTTGGCAACAAGGAAGAATACTTTTCACCAGCAAATATTATCTTTCGCAAAGGGATGCTTTTGGAACAGTAACAAATTTTTTTATTGTCAGATGAAACACAGAAGCCTTCTCATCGTTAACGGCCAGTTCTGAACACCCAAATAATAATTAGTAAGATAAATGAACAAAAAGCCATTAAAAAATTTTATAGCGGTAGTTGCCGGGGCAAGCCGTGGTGCAGGAAAAGGCACAGCTCTTGCACTTGCACAATTAGGTGCTACTGTTTATGTTACTGCACGCAGCACCGGAAACAATTATACCTTTTCTGACCTGCCATACTCAATAGAAGAAACTGCCAAACAAATTAACGAGTGTGGAGGAGTGGGTATTCCGATGCAATGTGATTATACGGACGATACGCAGGTAAAACAATTATTTCAGAAAATACACCGACAGAGTGATAAAATTGATTTACTTGTAAATGCAGCCTGGGGCGGAGAAGAAATTAAAATAAACAATGAACCCTTTTGGAAATATCCACCTGGGCAATGGAATACTCCTTTCTGGACACATTATAAGTCTCATTGGGAATATATGTTTAACCGGGGAGTGAGGAATTATTTGGCTGCAAGCTGTTATGCTGCAGAAATAATGGTGAAGCAAAGAAGTGGATTAATTATTAATATCTCTTATTGGGATGATGGCAAATTTATGGGCGAACTTTTTTATGACCTTGCAAAAACAACAATGAATCGTTTAGCATTTGGTCTTGCCCACGAGTTGAAAAAAGACAATATAGTTGTTGTATCATTAGCGCCCGGTTTTATGCAAACCGAAGTAGTAATGGCTGCAATAAATCTGAATACTGAAGCAATAAAAGAAGCTTTTGGATTCCCAACCCAGACGACAACTTATGTAGGTCGGGCGGTAGCGGCTCTTGCCTGTGATTCAAAAGTGATGGATAAATCAGGGAAGACATTTCATGTTTCTGACCTTGCAAAAGAATATGGTTTTACAGACACAGATGGTTCGCAACCCTGATAGTTGTTTGCCGCTTGATGGAGTATTTTTATACACGTTCTTTTTATACCCCAGCTTTTGTTTTTTATAGCATCGTTCCTTGCGTCGCATTTCTTTCATCTACAGTGCTGGTGGCATCATTGACCGTGTTATAATAATGCTTGGGTGTTCATCTCTTATATTAAATATTCGCTAATTGTTTATGGAAAAAATGATAAATTGAACCTTATGTAAAACTTTAAGTAGCTTTCGTATTAGTCTTCATTTATCTATTCCTCGAAACTTAAACTTTCAATTAAAATGAACAATTATAAAAAATCAACAGTAAAAAATTTGTGCAAATATGTATTTGCATTTGGTATAGTTGCAATAATTTATTTGATTATGAGCTCTGCAAATGCAGAGCCTTTACAAAGATTAAAAGAAAATGGAGTTCGGGATACGCAGCAACTTAAAGCTTTTGAAGGTTATTACCAGTTTCAAAATGATAAAGATGTTTTTCTTCAAATTACAGTAAAAGGAAATAATTTAACTCTTAAACAACTATGGGATGGGCAGGAAATAGTTTTTGTACAGAAATCAGAATTGGAATTTTTTAATGAAGAAAAATCATTTCCACTTAAATTCAGTAAAGACAAAGATGGAACTATTACCCAAGTGCTTGCATTTGACAGGGACTTGTGGAATAAGGTGAAAGATTATAAACCCGTTATAAAAAAAGAAATCAAGCTTACACCTCAGCAGCTTAAAGCTTTTGAAGGAAAGTACCGGTTTCAATTTGAAAAAGGCGAAGATTCATTTTTGCAAATTACCACGGCTGAAGATCATTTGGTTCTTAAACAATTGTGGGATAATAAGGAAATAAATTTTGTTCCCGAATCAGAATTAGAATTTTTCTGTAAAGACAGAAACTTTCCACTCAAGTTCATTAAAGATAAAAACGGAAACGTTATACAAATGCTGGTGTTTAATAAAGATCTCTGGGAAAGAGTGAAGGAATGAAGGTAAAACTTGTCTTTAATCCAAACCCCTTGCATGCAACTGCGGCATGCCTACTACAACCGTAAGAATTATTGTTCATAAAGTTCAAGCCGTTCAGGTGACACAACAACCGATGCCATATGCACCGCAGTTTGCAACATAAAAATCACGCTTATAAAAATCTACCTTTATAAGAAATTTATCAAACCATCTCCACAGAAAATTTTCAAATAAACCAACTCGTTGATCATCTTTTCCGGCACGACACGGGAAAGATGGTCGCTGTATTAACACGCATTTTCGGCGCTAAAAATTTAAGCCTTGCCGAAGATGTTGTGCAGGATGCTTTAACGGAGGCCATGCAACTGTGGTCATATAAAGGCGTGCCTGATAATCCTTCTGCATGGCTTTTCAGGGTTGCGAAAAATAAGGCACTCAATTTGCTCAACCGTGAAAAATATAAAAGGCAATATGCATCGGATGTTGCCCATTACCTGCAAAGCGGGTGGACAGCAGAGCCCGCTTTGCAACATCTTTTTTCGGAACAGGAAATCCTGGACGATCAGTTGCGCATGATATTCACCTGTTGTCATCCTGCTATTTCCGCTGATTCACAGGTGGCTCTTGCACTGAAAACACTTTGCGGTTTCAGCATTCCGGAAATTGCAAAGGCATTTCTCACTTCAGAAGAAAATATCAACAAGCGACTGGTGCGTGCAAGACAAAAGATACGCGATGATAAAATTCCTTTTGAAGTGCCACAAGGCAATGCATGGGAACAAAGACTGGGAGCGGTCTTGGAAACGATCTATCTTCTGTTCAACGAGGGTTACAGTGCTTCCAAAGGAAACGATCTTATTCGTTATGAGCTTTGCGAAGAAGCCATTCGTCTTACAGAAATTATTGAAGCGCATCCCGCAATTCAAAATAAATCGAATGTATATGCATTGCTTGCACTGATGCAATTAAATGCTTCACGATTTGCATCACGGCAGGATAGTGAAGGCAACCTGCTTACGATGGCAGAGCAGGATCGCTCGCTATGGGATCATACATTAATTGAAAAAGGAATCTTTAACCTGTCAAAAGCAACTGGGAATGATCACATTTCCGTTTATCATATTCTTGCAACCATTTCGACTGTGCATTCCACGGCGCCTGATTTTGAATCTACAAATTGGCAAATCATTTTATCGCTTTACGACAACTTAATTCAACTCGATAGTTCGCCTGTTGTTTTATTGAATCGCGCAATAGCGCTTTCAAAAGTTGATGGTGCAGAAAAAACGCTGCATGAACTGGAGCGCATAAAAAATGATCCCGCACTAAAATCATATCATTTGTTTTATTCCACGCAGGCAGAATTTTATATGCAGTTAAACAAATTTTCAAATGCCGCAAACAGTCTTGAAAAGGCAATTCAACTTTCATCAGTAAAAGCAGAGAAGGATTTACTGAAAAGGAAATTGGATTTATGTAAAGAGAAAATGAATACGAATAAAAATAGTTGACTTGATTTTTTTATGAACCCGGCAGAAGTGCGTTGTGGCGTCATCTGTTGCGTCGCACTTGTACTGAAAGATTTCTAATAAACTTCAAGAAATAGATGCTGCCTTCGTCAGCATGACAAGCTAAAACCCTTTTCTTCAGATAAAAATTTACTTTTTAGTATTTCATCTTTCCTTAGCTTGTCACCTCGACGAAGGAGAGGTCTATACGAAGAATCAAAAAATATTTTTCGTATCATGTCCCTTTTACAAAAAACTGCTTGTCATTAATGCATACAAACACATTTATTAACACGTAAAAAATAAAAATCATGAAAGATTTCTTATTGCTTATCAGAACAGAAGGTAATGTTTGGTCTGACCTTTCCCCTGAAAACCTCCAGGAGCATATTCAAAAAGGAACTGCCTACATTACTAACCTTATAAAGGAAGGAAAACTTAAAAGTGCTCAGCCACTTGATAAAGGAGGCAAAATTGTTACAGAAAGTAATGGAGTAATTAAAGACGGGCCTTTTAATGAAAGTAAAGAAGTGATAGCAGGTTATTTTCACATTATTGCGAATGATATTGATGAGGCAGTGGAGATCGCAAAAGCCAACCCGATATTCAAAGACATTCCAACAAAAATTGAAGTGCATCCGATGATGGCAATTGGCGGAAATTAAAATTGAGCAAAACACTTTTATCGTTTAAAATTTACAAAATGAAATTTTTAAAAATAAAACTATCAGTTGTCACCCTAATTGCAATTCTGTTGTTTTCCTGTACTTCAAAAAATAACGCAGAAGCAAATGCTTCTGATAATGCTGACAATAAAAAAGATACATTTTCTTATCCTTATAAAGCAACATACTCTTCTGATGTAACTGTTCCTTCACATCCCGATTATGCACAAGAGGTTCTCACTGTTTGGAAAAATTTTGAAAGCAACCGGATAGATTCGATAAAAAAATATTTTGCAGATACAATGACTTATGAGAATGCTGAAGGCATGAGATTTCATGGCAGTTCTAATGACCTTTTAAATCTTGCAAGGAAAGATATAGAGAACCTCGATTCACTCAGGTTTGATATATCTATGTGGCAAAGCCTGCATGTGAACAACAAAAATGAAGATTGGGTTTATATATGGGCTGCTGAAAGAAGATACGATAAAAAAGGAGGCGCAGACACTACATTAATTCATGAACAATGGAAAATAAAAGACAACAAAATAATATTTTTTAATCAATACAAGGCGAAGCCTGTAAAATAACATAATCAAAAAAAGTAAAAGCTATGAAGGAATTCATGTTACTTATCCGTAACCAGGGAGATCAGCTCTCCGATTTATCGCCGGAACAACATCAGTAATTTCTGATTGATTGTATGGTGTACATTAATAACCTGGTGAAAGATGGAAAACTAAAAAGTGCACAGCCTTTGGTAAGAGAAGGCAAAATGATCTCCGGCTCAAAAGGAGCATGGAAAGATGGACCTTTTAATGAAACAAAAGAAGTGATTGTCGGCTATTATCACATCGTTGCAACAAACCTTGATGAAGCCATTGAGATTGCAAAAGGCAATCCTGAATTTGAATACACTTCAACCGCACGAATTGAAGTTCGCCCGATAAAAATGAAAGAAGAAAGTAGAGGTTTTGAATATCCGAAATAGTTGGCAGTTCTCAATATGCAGTCTTCAGCATGCCAACTGGAGACTGGCTACTGAAAAAATATTTCTCCACGTAAAAAATTAAAATACAATGGCAGACATTAAACATTTTATAGTCATAAAGGCTCCTGCGAAAACTCTTTGCAAAAAGTTCAGCTTTAATTATCCGAACATTTGAATGCTCAAGGTTCAACATTCAAACTTTTTGAACACCAGAACTTCCAAACTTTTCCGTCTTTACTGACTTTCCGACTTTAGGGTCTTCACTGACTTCACCAACGATAATTTATTTTGCTTACTACGTTGCACCACACTCATGATCAGACCAGTCACCATAATAATAATCCCTAACCATACCAAACCGATAAGAGGAAACTTATATACTTTCAATGTCATCAGGTCATTGAGTGCTTTTGTTTCTTTGATGCCTATCTGAATTTTGCCGTTTGTTTCATCACTTATTTTATCGAAACGCACAATTAAACTTTGTGCAATAACAGTATCAGGTAAATTCCTGACGCTACTATCTTTTAAGTTAACCGCGAAGCCGGGAGTCAAAGGATATTTTCTGCCATCCTTTGCAATCACTGTCATATCAAGCATTACAGGCGTTTCACCTGGCAAAACAGGACGCTTGAAATTTTCAGGATTAATAGTAACCTTGTTCAGCACAATAATTCCGTTTGAATAAAATGTTGTATCACCTGCTTTTATCAATGCAGGTCTGAAGGTTGCCGTATCTTCTTCATTGGTTGTTCCTGTCCATGTGGTAACGTATGCGAAGATGTCGTTGGTGAGATAATGTTTTTTATCAGGGTTTGGAGAGAAACCTTCCTGTCCTTTATTATTTTTCAGCACATCAGGATAGAGATAAAAATTTTCTTTTCCATCCTTCCTTTCAAACTTAAGTTCAAAATATTTTTTGCGATCAAAACCATTTGCGGTATCTCTCACATAGGTAACATCATATTTACCCATATCTGTTTTCACACCTTTGAACAACGTAATATTTTCTGCAGGGTCCTGGTCTTTTGTCTTTTCAAAAACATTAATGCCTGTTGTGTTCATGCTTAATGTTTCCTTCTTGCTTGATGAAATTAATATACCCAATAAAAAAAGTGTGAAGCCAACATGTGCGACAGATGCACCGGCTGATTTCATTTTACCTTTTAATCCCACCCATATATAAGCAGCATTGGCAACCACACCATACACTGCTGCAAAAATGGCGATATGAATTGCGGCAAGAAAACCAATACCTTTTTCATTGTAATCAATATTGCCAAAGAAGCTGATGCATAAACTTATTATAAGCGCAATCAATGTTGGTAATCCGATCTTCTTATAGAAAAGAGATGCGGGTGTATTCTTGTATTTCAGGTATTGTGTAACGGCGGTTAAAATGCCAATGATGATGGCAATAAAAATCTGTACCTGGTTATGAGAGAACTTAACATCTTCAGGCGGCGCAATATTGGTTCCGAAAATTTTATTGAAAACGGGAGTAGATGTTTTTGCAATAATGATGATACTTGAAAGAAATAAAACCAATGCACCAATAAACATCCAGAACTCACGACTATACGTGCTTTCCTCTTTGTGAATCGTTGGAATAGATCTTCTGCGCATGAAATAAAGCGTGAGTCCAGGAACAAAAAATACAGCAAGAAAAAAAATCAGTTGCAGTGTCATATCGGCGCCTGTAAATGCATGCACAGAAGTATCTCCAAGAATACCGCTTCTTGTAAGAAAGGTTGAATACAACACTAACGAAAAAGCAAATATGTAAAAGAGGTATGTGCTTCGTAAGGAGTAACCGCTGTGTTTGTAAATAAGATTGGTATGCATCCCCGCAATCAATACAAGCCATGGCACCAGTGATGCATTCTCCACAGGATCCCATGCCCAGTAACCACCAAAGCTCAAACTTTCATAAGCCCATGCAGCACCCATCATAATACCTGTTCCCAGAATGGCAGCAGAGAATGCAGTCCATGGAAGTGAAACCTTTGTCCAGCTATGATCTTTATTTACCAAACCCGCATAAGCAAAACCAAAAGGTATAATCGTGGATGCAAAGCCAAGAAACAAAATAGGCGGATGTATCACCATCCAGTAATTCTGCAGCAGTGAGTTTAGATCATTACCATCTTTTATCAAACTTAAATAATCAGCCCTTATTGGCTGACTGATATCAAAATTGACATGCAAGACCGGAGCATTGGTTAAAATGCCGGCGGTTCTCATTAATTGAAAAGGATCGCTGCCCAGTTTTGTTGTAGCTTCCCATTTTTTGGTACGCCAGGTAAATATCCAGCCCAGCACACAATGCCAGAAACTCCAGAGCATAAAGCTTCCCTCCTGCCCTTCCCAAAAACTTGCTAATAAATACCGCGTTTGCAATGCACGTGAAGTATGATTCCATGCATAAAAATATTCGTAGTAATGGTTGGAGATAATAAAGTAAAGCGTAATAAAAATGGAGAATACAGAAATGGTTTCCACCAAAAATGCAGCACGCGCAAAACGAAGCCAGCTTTCTTTTTCCGTTGGAATAGCCAGGCTGTTTGCTTTAAAATAAGCGATGGTGGCCACCAGCGAAGCAACCAGTGAAAGAACAGCAAAGAAATGACCTAACTGACCCGGAAATAAATGTTCTCCTATATAATTCATCAGGGAGTCGTTTACGCGAATTAAGATTTGGCAGAGTCTTTATAGTCGTAGGATGCCTCTTTTAAATTTTGCTGTGTGGCATTTTTATCATCCTTATATTTCGACGGGCATTTCAGCAAAATATCCTTACATTCAAAATGGTCGCCCTGCACACTGCCTTTCAGCACGAGGCGTTCACTCTTTTCCATGTCAGTAGGTTTGGGATTATGGTACACCACTTTTATAGAATTACCCAGTGTATCCAGCGCAGTAAAACTAAGATAGTTGGGGTTTTTTACAGCGTCATATTCCATTGGAGCGGTCTTGTCAATTTTAGCAACGAGTGTAACGGCTTTGCCCGGTTTTTGTTTCGCCACGGCAATGGTATCATAAGTAGTTACATCTCCCATAAAGCTGATCAGCACGGCAATGGCAACGGCAATAAATACAAGCGCTACAATATGAATTTTTTTCATTAAACAAAATTTCGCTGCAAAGGTAGGCTAAAATGGGTTTTTTCTACGAATCGTTTACAGTTCATTCGTTAAAAGGTTTTTAAAGAAGAGAGATTTTTTTATGGGACGGGCTTTTGTTTTTTATGGCATCGCCGCTTGTGTCACTCACTTCGAGGTTCGGAAGTTTGTTAAACAAACCTCACGCATCAGCGATTTTACAGTGCCTTTAGAGATTGGTATTTTTATTTCTTGCATGTAGCAGGACATAATGCAGAGGTGACATTTTAAGTAAACAACGATTTATATTTTTTTTTAATAGTCTTCCAAACATTTTTTTCTTAATTCAGTCCTTTCTTCCTCAGTTATTTTATCCTGTAAAAAAAGTCGATCTATATCGAGAAGCTTTTTTTTCAAATCCGATACTGTTTTTGTTTTATAACCTGGAATCCAACCCAAACTGTACATGGCACCCAGAAGAATGCCTAGGGCATGCCCAATATTTGAATCTGAAACATAACTATCAGGAATAATCAAACCAATAACATTTCCCACAACTTCGCCAATGGCGGAATAAGCCATCACATTACCGGCTCCTTTATAATTATTAAAATTATCCAGAGATATCATTTCACCGATTTAAAATATCTTTTAGTTCTTGTTTTTAATGCCGGTTTCTTTGAATAATTTTTTTTATTTTTTGCCATTCTTTAGATTTTTTATATGCTATTTCTCCTAAAACACGAAAGGATAGCCACATAATTAAGTAACTAACTAAAACATAGAAGAAAGAAGGATCAGGATTCCATTTTCCATTAATAATGTGATTAGGTACTCTCACATAAATATAGAGGCCACTTATTATAATCAATAATTTAGGAGTAATATTTACAGCAAACTCTCTTATATTTTCTTCAACAAGCTCATCTTCTTCAGTACATGCGTAATCATATTCCTCGGCATAAAAATAACTCCGAAATAATTGTTTATCCTCCTCACTTAATTCAGAAAAGTATTTGCTTCCCTCAAAATTTTTTGTTTTGTAACTCATCTCAAGTATTTTATAATATTCTTTATTTTTTGGAGCGAAAATATATAGTTCGTTAGTCTTAATTATTCAAATATATAAACTCTTTTTCCCTTCCCCGTAATATCTCACCCAAAGACTTGTGTATAACAGAGGGTAGTCCCAGCTTGTAGTGGCCAAGTTTCAACAAAGCAAATGAAAGATGAGTTTTAGCATAATAAAGGATACAAATAAAAAAGCCAGATTGTAACTGGCATAGAAAGAATAAAAATTCAATAAAGCAATAAATACAATGGCGCGTCATGCTGAACTGGTTTCAGCATCTCTTGATAAAACATAAAAAGAATAACAAGAGATATTAAAACAACTTCAGGACGAAGTACTAAAATTAAAAAACAGGATAACAATATGGTCATTTTCAGAAGGCTTTAATCCTATACTTAAATAGCTCTCAACATTTGATTAAAATGCTTTTCATGTGATTGAATATGCTGCAAATGATCTTTACTTTGTATCACGAAAGGCGGAGAGTCCAGCCCAACACCCATAAAAAACGAATTTATTATCAATTTTCTTAGAAAGCCACTTACTAAACCCGGTGGTTTTTTTCTTTTTATATCCTTCACTTCACAATAGTTCATCTCCGAACAAACATAAAGACACAACAAGAGGCTCCGAAATGCTTGCATTATGCGTAAGCGAATATGCCGTCATGCTGAACTGGTTTCAGCATCTCCTGTCAAAACATTTTCTTTCAATTTTACCTTCTCCGCAGTGTCTCTCCCAAAGCTTTGTGTTTAAGCAGAGGACATTGCGGCACTTGCCTACCGGCAGGCAGGTTCAAAGAACAAAAGTTACAACAAAACAATAGGTGCAATGGTACGTCATGCGTTCTCCCCTGCTCTTCGTGGTATGCAATTTTCAGCAAAACTTAAAAGCTGATGCTACCTGTATGTCTGCGACTACGGATGCAAATGAAAGCCAGTCTCCCGACTGGACTTTGAAAAAACAAATGCCCGGCAACATTTCCCATTAGCCTATTTTTATACAAAAGCAAAAACTGCTGTATGAAAGATGATGGTTATAAAATAGAGATGAATTCGGAGTGTATTACCTCACATTTGCGGTATCGTGAAATTCCTATCGCGTATAATGAGGACATAGCAATATCAATTGTATAAAAAATTTTATTGCCAAAAAAATACTGTAAATAATTATTGCGAAGTATGTCCACTAACCATTAATTTTATTAGTATAGGTTAGGAGTCCTGAATTTAATTCTTAAATCATTTCACTATGAGCTTTGCACTTACCCAGGCATCCGGTGGAATGCAATACCAATTGCAGATCTACATGAGGGGCATGCAAAATATAAAACCACAACTACCTGTTTCGTTCGAGGAACTTGAACAAAAAGCACAGGGAGTCATGAAGCCTGAAGCATTCGCATATATTGCGGGAGGCGCCGGTGGTGAAACTACAATCCAGAATAACAAAGAAGCTTTTAATAAATGGAAGATCGTACCACGGATGTTAAATGATGTGTCACAACGAAGCATTGAAGTGCAATTGTTCGATGCAAAATTTTCAACACCTGTTTTGCTTGCACCTATTGGCGTGTTGGGCATTGCACACCCTGATGCTGAAATAGCAGTCGCACGTGCTGCAATGTCTTTACAAGTACCGCAAATAGTAAGTACGGTATCGTCAAAATCGTTGGAAGAGATTGGTAATGTTTGTGGTAATCATCCACATTGGTTTCAATTATATTGGGGGCGTGATCATGACTTTACACGAAGTCTAATTAGTCGCGCAGAAAAAGCAGGTTATACTGCTATAGTCGTAACGCTTGACACACGCATATTTGCATGGCGCGAACGGGATCTTAAACTTGCTTACTTACCTTTCTTATACGGTGATGGATTAATCAATTATTTTACCGATCCTGTTTTTCTTGCTGCAGTAGATGATCCTCAAAAAAATAAGATGCAGGCGATCATGCATTTCGCAAACTTGTTTGCCAATCCTGCACTTACCTGGAATGATCTTGCAATTATAAGAAACGCTACCAGGTTACCCGTAATACTCAAAGGCATTCTACATCCTGATGATGCAAAAAAAGCAATAGATTACGGTGCAGATGGAATTGTGGTTTCTAATCATGGTGGAAGACAATTGGATGGTGGAATTGGTTCGCTTGATACGCTTGCATCAATTGCCGATACAGTTGGTGATAAAACAACAATTTTATTTGACAGCGGTATTCGTCGCGGGGCTGATGTATTCAAAGCAATGGCTTTAGGTGCAAAAGCGGTGTTGGTTGCAAGACCTTACGCTTATGGATTAGCAATCGCAGGTGAACAAGGCGTGAAAGAAGTTGTCGGAAATTTACTTGCGGATGTGGATCTAACCCTTGGACTTGCAGGTTGCAGTTCGTGGAAAGAAGTATCAAGAGATAATATTGTAAGAGATTAGAACAATTTATTAGCCGTGAATTAAGTTGAAAATTGAACTAAATATTTCCTTAGTTGAAGACCCCCG
>WNGA01008685.1_pt1 | contig 13867 bp, 14 predicted proteins | sample 5400061 | NCBI WGS metagenome assembly WNGA01 (sample SAMN13153366, study PRJNA577476) | soil metagenome | isolation source: 100 cm soil or saprolite under grassland replicate 2 | place: USA:California | collected 2016-06-15 | reverse complement strand
GTGTCCGGCGCGCCTCCTGCACGAAGATCTCGCCGGCCGGCGTGACCGTGACACCGCGGTTGGTCCGCTCGAACAGCTGCACCCCGAGCATCTCCTCGACCGCTCGGACCTGTTGCGAGAGCGCCTGCTGGGCGATGTGCAGGTCACGGGCGGCGCGGGAGAAGCTTCGCTGCTTCGCGACGGCGGTCACGTATCGCATCTGCCGCAGCTCGGGCGTCACGGCCGGCGATACTACGCCCGCCGGTACAAGCCCAGGTTGTCTCGGATGGCACCGAAAGATGTTGGACGAGCCGCGCGCGTGTCCCTAGGTTTCTTCGATGGGGCGCGATGCCACGAGGGAGGGCAGATCCCGATGCGCACTCCGAGGAGCGTGCCGTTGACCAGGTGGCAGGTCGTCACGTCGTGACTGAGATTCGCATCGCTGTCGTCGGTGCGGGACAGATCGGCGGCAACCTGGCTCGACTGTGGTTCCGCGCCGGCCACGACGTGTTAATCGCCTTCTCCCGGGACGCCATGCAGCTGCCCGCTCGTGCGGCTGCGCTCGGTGATCATGTCAGCGCCGCTACACCCGAGCACGCCGTGTCGGTGGCCGACGTGGTGCTTCTTGCCGTGCCCTGGGACGTGATCGACGAGGCGCTCCGTCAGGTCGGCCCGCTCGCCGGCACGATCGTCATCGATGCGACCAACCAGTTCGGCCACAGCGCCAAGCCGGGGAACGGGCAGACCGTCGCCCAGTACAACTCCGCCCGGATGCCGGGAGCTCGCTACGTGCGGGCGTTCAACACGTTGACCGCGGGCTTCCAGGCGGAGGCGTCGAGCCGGCCGAAGGACGAGCGCACGGTCATGTTCCTGTGCGGTGACCACGCCGAGGCGAAGCGCGTCGTCGCCGGGCTGATCGACGACGCGGGCTTCGTCGCGTTCGACCTCGGCTCGGCATCTGACGCGGCGATCATGGAAGCACCACGCCGCCCCGGCGCCGTCTATGGCGAGGAGTTCCGCCTCGAGCGAGCCCGGACGTTTGTCACCTCGAACAGGGCTTCCCGATGACCATGGCCGACGAGCTGGTCGCGATCTGCGCGTCGGCCCGCGCGCTCGCCGACACAGCGCAGGACGAGGAGGTGATCGCGCGGCTGCACCGCTCGGTCATCCGACCGTTGACGGTGGTCGCCGCCGCGGCCGAGGGCGGTGCGGTCGAGGATCTCGTCGAGCTCGCGCGACGGGCGACCAGGCTGCGACTGGAGGCGGGCGCGCCGCCCGCGCTTCTGGAGGCCGTCGCCGCGCTGCAGGACCTCGCGGTGCGCACCTCCGAGGACGGTGCGGCGCTGACGGTTGAGCTCGCCGGGCTACAACCCGCGTTGCCGCCGAGCATCCACACGCGGCACGACGGGCCGTACCTGCTCACCAACGTCGCGGTGCGCGACTGGCTCGGGCGCGACATCCCGGCAACCCCGCAGCTGGCGTTATGTCGCTGCGGTGAGTCGGCGATCAAGCCGCTGTGCGACGGCAGCCACGCCGAGGTGGGCTTCACCGACGTCAAGGACCCGGACCGGGTGCCGGACCGGCGCGACACCGACAGCGGCGAGCAGGTCACGATCTTCGACAATCGCGGCACCTGCGCGCACTCCGGCTTGTGCAGCAGCCGGCTGCCGAGCGTGTTCCGCGTCGACACGGACCCGTTCGTCGCGCCGAGCGGCGGCCGCCTGGACGAGATCATCCGGGCCGTTCGGGCCTGCCCGTCCGGCGCTCTCGGCTACGCGATCGGCCGGCGTGAGGCCCGCGAGCAGGTCGACCAGGACCGCGCGCCCGTGGTCGAAGTCTCCAAGGACGGTCCCTATCGCGTGACGGGTGGGATCGGGCTGGTCGATGACACCGGTGTCGCCGTGGCACGCAACGTCGGGGCCTCGCTCGAGCACTACAGCCTGTGCCGGTGCGGCCATTCGCAGAACAAGCCGTTCTGCAGCGGGATGCACTTCCACGTCGGATTCGCCGATCCGCCGATGCCCGAGCGGCCGACCCTGTTCGAGTGGGCCGGCGGCTTTCCGGTGCTGCTGCGCACGACGCGGCTGTTCTATGAGAAGTACGTGCCGGCCGATCCGCTGCTCGCTCCGGTACTCGCCAACATGGCACCAGATCATCCCGAACGGGTCGCCGCATGGTTCGGCGGACCCAAGCGCCATACCGAGCAGTACGGTGGCTATGACCGCATGATCGCGCAACACCTCGGCAAGGCTCTGACCGAGCAGCAGCGGGCCCGCTGGGTGCAGCTGATGATCCGGTCCGCGGACGAGGCCGGGCTGCCGCGCGACCCGGAATTCCGTGCCGCGTTCACGTCCTATCTGGAATGGGGCTCACGCATCGCGGTGGAGAACTCGACGCTCGGGGCGCGGCCGCCGCGGCACCTGCCGGTACCGCGCTGGGACTGGGTGCTCGGCGCGACCCCGGGCACCCGCGTATCCGCACTGCGCATCGAGCCCGACGAGGAGGAACCCACCGCGGCATTGCCCGCCCCGGGCGAGCAGATCCGGTTCGCCGAACACGTCAAGCCGCTGTTCCGGCGGATAGATCGGCAGTCGATGAGCTTCACCTTCGACCTGTGGGACTACACCGACGTCAGCCGGCACGCCGACGCGATCCTGCAGCGCCTCGAGGCGGGCAGCATGCCCTGCGACGGCGCCTGGCCGCCGGAGCGGATCGCAGTCTTCCGAAACTGGATCGCCACAGGTAAGCCGGAGTGATCGCAATGGCGCCGTTCCTGCTGCTGCTCGTCGGGCTGAGCGCACTCAACCACATGCACGTATGTTCTGCAGGAGAGGATGCGGAGCGGGAGCAGCAGCAGGCCGACCAAGCGCTTGGCGGGCAGCCGCGGCGGAATCTGAAAGCCGATGTCGATGTCGATGTCGTCTGTCGTCTGTCACGTTCAGGGCGCGGACCGCACGGTAGTGCGGTTGTTCGACCATCCGGCGATCGCCAGGTATCAGCTGGCGAAGAACACCTTCGTCGGCCACATCACCACTGAGTCACGACGAGCCCACACTTCCAACCCGCCACCAACGGAGGCCGACCATGAGAAAGATCATCGCTTCGGAATACGTGTCGCTCGACACCATGATGGACGAGCCCGGCCTGTGGTCGATGCCGTTCTTCAACGACGAAATCTCCCAGTACAAGCACGACGAGCTGTTCAGCGCCGACGCGCTCATCCTGGGCCGCGTCACCTACGACGGCTTCTCGGTCGCCTGGCCAACGTCTACCGACGAGTTCGGCTTCGCCGACCGGATGAACGGCTTACCCAAGTACGTGGCCTCCCGCACGCGAACCGACCTCGACTGGAACGCCACGGTCATCCGGGGCGACCTCATCGACGAAGTGGCCAAACTCAAGCAACAGTCCGGGCAAAGCCTGCTGATCGGCGACAGCGGCCAGATCGCCTCCTGGTGCACCCCATCGTGCTGGGAGACGGCACCCCGCTATTCCGAACGGTCCCCAAGACCACCCTCACCCTCACCGACACGAAGACCTTCAGCACCGGCGTCGTCGCTCTCACCTATCAGCCAGCAAAACGCGACCCGGCCTAGCCTGCGGGTGCGGTGGTATCGCAGGTGGCGAAAACTCGCAGCAGGGGACAGCCGACCTTGGACACAGACAGCCATGGCGCGACCCGCATGACCCCCGAGCGCCGGCTTCGCTTCGGTGTGGTGAACGAGCTCGTGCCGGACGCGACGCGATGGCTCGACCACGTGCGCCGTGTCGAAGACACCGGTGTGGACGTCCTGCTCGTTCGAGACCACCTCAGTGTGGATGCTTTCGGTCCTTCGCTCGCCCCGTTGCCTGCGCTGGCAGCAGCTGCCGCGCTCACCACCCGACTACGTCTGGGCACGCTCGTGCTCGGCAACGACTTCCGCCATCCAGCATTCGTCGCGCAGGACGCGGCCACGATCGACTTCTTGTCATCAGGGCGCCTTGAGCTCGGCCTCGGCGCCGGCTGGCAATACGCCGACTACCACGCATCCGGCATCCCTTTCGACCCTGCCGGGAAACGTATCGCCCGCCTCGAAGAGGCGATCTCGATCATCGACCGACTGCTGTCAGGCGAGACAGTCACCTTCGACGGAACGCACTACAAGCTCGACTCGTTGGCGCTACCCACAATCGGAGTGCAACGTCCGAGGCCTCCACTGCTGGTAGGTGGCGGCGGCCCGAAGATGCTCTCGCTTGCCGCCCGACGCGCCGACATCATCGGTCTGCTGCCCGCACCCATCACCTCGGGCGACCGGGAGACCAACGAGCCCGCGGATCGAAGCCCCGCGGCGGTCGATGCGAAACTCGCCGTGCTGCGCTCGGCCGCCCCGGAAAGGTTCGACACGCTCGAGCTCAGCATGTTCGCCACATTCGTCGTCACCGATCGACGTCGTCGCGACACCGAGTCTCTTATCGATCGCATGGGCTGGGGCGGCGTCACGGTCGAGAAGGTGTGGGCCATGCCGTCGGTCTTCATCGGCTCGCCCACACAGATCTGCGAAGACCTCCGACGTCGCCTGAACCGGTTCGGGTTGTCGTACTACGTGACGACCGATCACGCCCTCGACGACCTGTCAAAGGTGATCGACACCTGCAACACGACCAACCCGCGGGGCGTCGATCCCAGCTTCCCGTCCGCGAACAGATCAGCATGAGCGCAACAATCGATGTACTCGATCCCCGTCAGGGTCGCCGGCGATCCGCTCAACCGTGCACGACCGTCAGACAGCCGTATTCCCGCAGCTCACGGTGGATCCTCCAGGACGACTGGCACGGGCTCTGTAGTGGACACGATTCGTTCACGCGACGGCACCACGATCGTCGTAGCCAAGACGGGCGCGGGACCGCCAGTGGTTCTCATCGAGGGCGCCTTCGGGCATCGCGGTTTCGGCCCGAACGAGTCGCATGATGTTCCGCTTCAACCGCAGAAAGTCCCGAGCCAGAGGACTGCTGTTCTACCGGCTCCTGCAACAAGCCGTCGCCACCGATCCACACCCGCTCACCGAGCTGATCAACGGCCCAAGACCCTAACTGCACTCAAGCAGACATGCACTACGCGTGATCACCGAGTCCCGTGAAGGCCGCGACCATCTCGAGCGGCAGGTGCTCGTCCAAGAACTGCGGCGCCGCCGCAGCCGGGCCTTCGCATTCACCCATCAGCCGCCCCACGTCGACGCCGGAATGTGGTGCGTGAATGGATGCACCGCCTGGGCGTACCTCATCGAGTCAGGGCTTCGCTCCCAATGCTCGGGTCGGCCGGATGGAAGGGCGGACGCTGGGTCGGCGAGAAGCCCGGAGATTCAGGACGGGTTCGGCAGCGGATAGCTGGTGTCAGGGCGAGCTGGCTGAGGGACACGACTGCGGCGACGGCGCCGCAGGTGAGCCAGAGGGTCGGTGCGCCCAGGTCGAGCAGCGGGGTGCCGCCGAGTGGTGCCAGTAGCGCGCCGGTCGACCAGGCGGCGCCGAAGAGGCCCAGGTACCGGCCGCGCAGGTGTGCCGTTGCCAGCCCGGCGACGATGGCGCCGCCCACCGCGGCGACGGCGATCTCACCGAGAGTCCAGACGAACACAGCTCCCATATAGGTGAGGGCAGATGACGCCAGGCTGGTCACCGTGAACCCGGCGCCGATCAGGACGTTGCCGACCACGATGACCATGCTGTGGTCGTGGCGGCCGAGCCATCGGCTGATCAGCGGCTGGACAAGCACGATCGTGATGCCGTTGAACGCCATCGCGAGTCCGTAGGCCCGTGGTGGTAGGCCGTCGGCGCGCATGGCCAGCGGCAGGGTGGTGAAGGCCTGCTGGTAGACGGCCGCGTGCCCGAGCATCGCGAGCGTGAAGCCGATCATGACCCGGTCGCGCAGGACCTCGCGGAACGCCCTGGCCTGCGTGCCGTGCTCGGCTGGGCCGACCCGCGTCTCGGGCACCGCTCTCCACACGAGCAAGGCGAAGACCGTGCAGCTGAGGGCGTCCGCCCAGAACAACCAGCGGTAGCCGGCCTGTGCGAGCGTGCCACCGAATACCATGGCGATCGAGAAACCGAGATTGGCCGCCCAGAACATCAGGCCGTACGCGCGGGTACGCTCCGCGGACGGGATGAGGTCGGCGACCATGGCCTGCGAGGCGGGCCGGTACAGGTCGATGGTCACGCCGAACGCGAAGGTCGTGGTGATCACCGCGGCGATGGCGGTGACGTAGCCGAGGGCGATCATCGCGGCGCCGTTGGCCAGTATGCCCATGGTGAAGGTGGCCCGCCGGCCCAGCGTGTCGGCCAGGAAGCCGCCGAGCAGTTGGGAGATCATTGAGCCCACCCCGTAGACGGCCAGCACCGCGCCCGCCGCCACGACCGAGAGCTCGCGCATTCCGACCAGGTAGAGGCCGAGGAACGGCTCCACCATGGTGCTGAGCCGGTTGATCAGGGTTCCTGAGCACGGCACCCAGAACGAGCGCGGTAAGCCGCGCGGGCGGCCAGACGCAGCGCCGGGCCGGGCGGACGGAGCCTGGTACATGCTCCGACCTTGTCCGGCGCCCTGGCGGCGCGACGTTCTTAGCGGCGACTAAGTAGAGATCATCTCGTGGCGGCGGCCAGCGTGTCGCCTGATCGCGTGCGCCGGTAGAGCACGGAGCGGCCTACGCGGGACCGGGTAACCAGGCCGCAGTCGAGGAGCACTGACAGGTGCTGGCTGACCGCGCCCGTCGTGATCGACAGCCGTTGGGCGAGGGTGGTGGTGGAGATCGGCTCGACCAGGGCGATGAGCATGGCCGCGCGGGACCGTCCGATGAGCGCGGCGAGGGCGTGCGGGGTGGGTGCCGGGCCTGTTTCCCACAGGGTGGCGATGCCGCGGGGCGGATAGGTGATCGTCGGCTGGTAGGGCTCGATCATCTTCCGGACGGTCGGCCAGGCCATCGTGCAGGGGGTTAGGAGGAGCCCTTCTCCGGACAGTGAGCCGGAGTAGTTGTGGGGGTCGGTTGCTGAGAGCCATTCGCCGTGCCAGGTGATGGTCTCGTGTAGATCCTCGAACAGTGCGCGGGCTCCGCCGGTGGCCAGGCGCCGAGCCCGCCAGAGGACGTCTGCTTCGAGCAGGGCGTGGATCAGTGGCCAGTGTTCGGCGAGTGCGATGTCCCAGTAGGCCTGCAGGGTGTCGGCGATGCGGCTGATCGCGGCTTCGGGGTCGGCGCGGATGCGGTCGGCGATCGGTGCCGCAAGCTGGTGGATCTCGGCCAGTTCGGCCACCACTCGATCGGGGGGCATGCGGCGAACTAACTCCAGCTCGGAGGAGAAGTCGGGCAGCGGCGAGGTGGGTGGCGGGGTGAGGAAGTCGGCGGTGTCGCCCCGTAGCGGCACCAGTGCGAACACCTCGGACAGGTCGAGATCGGACAGACGTGGGCGGGTGGCGCGGACCCACGGCAGGTGCAAGGAGTGCCGTTCGGGTGCACGCAGCACGATCAGGCTCAGCACGAGTTCGTTCAGCGGGGAGAACGCAAAGCGGATCCGCGCGACGTCATCGGGGGTGAACCTCCACCTGATCACAGCGACCTCACCCTATAGCGGTGGCTAAAAGTATGGCCGGCCCGAGGACCGCCATCCACAGTCGACGCACGGCGCATCGGCGCCAGGTGTATCGATTGAAGGGGTGGACGAGATGTTGTCTTCGACCGCAGCCGCGGCCAGTCGACGCGAGTGGTTCGGGATGGCGACCCTCCTGCTCCCGACGTTCGTTGTGGCGATCGACTTGTTCGTGATGCTGCTGGCATTGCCGAAGCTCTCAGCAGACTTGGGTGCCGATAGCAATCAGCAGTTATGGATCACCGACATGTACGGATTCCTGCTCGCTGGCTTCCTGTTCACGATGGGCACGCTCGGCGATCGGATCGGACGACGGCGCCTGCTCCTGTACGGCGCTGCGGCGTTCGCCGCGGCGTCGCTGCTGGCTGCATACGCCGTGAACCCGGGCATGCTCATCGCAGCTCGCGCGTTGCTCGGCGTCGCGGGCGCGACGCTGGGTCCGTCCACTCTGGCGCTGATCGCAAACCTGTTCCGCGACCCTAAGCAGCAGGCGGTTGCGTTCGGCATGTGGGGCATGACGTTCACGCTCGGCGCACTGCTGGGTCCGATCCTTGGCGGCGTCCTCCTCGAGCATTTCTGGTGGGGGTCGGTGTTCCTGGTCGGCGCGCCCGTGATGGCCGTCGTCATCGTCGTCGGACCGACGGTGCTCCCCGAGTACCGCGACAGCGATGCCGCCCGGCTCGACCCGACCAGCGTGCTGCTATCGCTTGCTGCCCTGCTCCCGGTCGTCTACGGCATCAAGCAGATCGCACGCGACGGCTGGGAGGTGGTTCCCGTTGTCGCCCTCATCGTCGGGCTGACCGCGGGCGCCGCCTTCCTCCGGCGGCAAAACCGGCTGACCTACCCCCTGCTCGATCTCAACTTGCTCTGCAGCAAGACGATCGGCACCGCGCTGTCCGGTCAGCTCACGTATACGTTCATGAGCGGCGGCTTCATGCTCTTCGTGGCCATGTACCTGCAACTCGTGCGCGGGATGTCCACCCTCGAAGCGGGTGCGGCCATGATCCCCGGCATGGCTGGCGGGGCAATCGGCTTCATGGTCGCGCCCAAGATCGCGAGTCGCGTGCGTCCGAGCGCAGTCATCGCCGGCGGCCTCGTCGTCGTCGCGGCGACGCTCGCGGTGTTGACGCAAGCCGGGCCAGACACGGCTGGCGCCGCGCTGCTCATCGCCGGGTTCCCGGTCATGGCCTTCTTCGGCGCACCGATGGCTGGGCTCGGGACGGGCCTCGTCGTTGGATCAGCGCCGCCGGAGAAGGCGGGATCTGCAGGCTCCCTCGCGCAGATGGCCAACGAGTTCGGGGCGACGCTGGGGTTCGCAATCCTCGGGACCGTGGGTACCACGGTGTACCGCCACGAATTCGGCGACGGCGCCGCACTGCCTCTGTCCCACCACGCCGCCGTGGCCGCGCATGACAGCCTCGCCGGCGCGACGACAGCGGCCCGGCAGCTGCCGAGCGAACAGGCCAGGGCCGTTCTCGCAGATGCACACGGCGCCTTCGCCAGCGGCATGCACGCGATCGCCGGAATCGGGTCGGTACTCGTCCTGGCGACCGCCGCACTCGTCGCCGTGCGCCTCCGGCACGTTCCGCCCATCGGCGCCGCCTCCAACCCCGCCGACAACGCAGTGTCGGCGGACACCGCGGAACTAGAGCAGCCCGCAGCATCGGCCGCGTAACCGCAATGGAAGGCGTGTTCAGTCGCAACCGCAGCGTCACAGAAGCCCTGCATGAGGTTCAAAGGGAGATGGTGTCAATGGCTACCACAGTGTTGGACATGTCGATGTCGCTGGACGGGTTCATTGCCGGCCCGAACGACGAGCTCGACCGCGTCCATGCGTGGCAGAACGGCGGCCGGCCAGGTCACGGCGTGGACGTCGTCGAGGAAAGGCATCGAACAACCGGTGCCGTCGTAATGGGCCGGCGGAATGACGACATCTCTGTCCGACTCGACGAGCGCGCTCAACTCGCTGCCGCGGTCGACGCCGCCGAGGCGGCCCTCGCAGCCGCCATCGAGCGCGAGTACGCAGAGGAATGCGCGCTGCACTACGCCCGTCAGGCAGCACGTACCGCGTCTGCCGAGCAAATCAGGCAGGCCGATGCGTGGTGCGCCGCCGCCGACGACCAGCTGCACAAGGCAATCGTCGACGTTCAGCGAACAACCGCGCAGCTGCGATCGGCAAGGCACGCTCTTGTCGTCTTCCAATCAAGGTCGGCGGCCTGATGACAGCGACTCAGCCGGACTCGCGGTCAACCACGCGCGAGCATGCCCACTGGACCCGCCTGGGCAAGGTAATGGGCTCGAGCTCGGAGACGAGGAGAACAACGGCTGGGTCGCCGACCCGCCGCTCAACGTGCCGATGTTCGTCCCTGTGCACGACGTTCCCGACCGGTTCAGGCGGGATTCAGCGTCCACGCTGTCGTTCGTCACAGACGGCCTCGACAGCGCCCTGGAGCAGGCGAGCGCCGCCACCGGCGACAAGGCTGTGGTCGTCTGCGGCGCAAGCATCGCGCAACAATGCCCTGCAAGCCGGCCCACTGGACGAGATCGCGATTCACCTGGTGCCGGTCCTGCTCGGCAACGGCATCCGGCTGTTCGAGCCCAGCGCCAAGCAGGTCGAACTTGAGCTCGTCGGGATCATCGAATCCCCGACCTCACCCACCTGAGATTCCGGCTGCCACAACGGTGAGTTGTAGCGAGCCGGCGCGGTTGATGTTGGTCGACGGACCGGTATGCGTCCTAGACTCGCGCCGTTCACCCCGATGCACGTCGACGACTAGGCGACCGCACAACTGAGGCCTAAGCGGCGGGTCCCAATGATTCGACACGGCGTATGCCTCATGACCGGCGCCGCCAGGACAGATGACTTACAGGCTGATGTGCCATCGGCGACGGCACACCTGTATCGGAACGGAGTTGTCATGGGCAAGGTCGTATTTGACATCAGCATGTCGCTGGACGGTTTTGTGACCGCGTCGGATCGAAGCCCGCAGGAGCCGATGGGCGAGGGCGGCCAGCGGCTGCACGACTGGGCGCTTGGCGACGACCGCAACCAGACCTATCTCGCGGAGATCGTCGCCGGAGTCGGCGCGGTGATCGCGGGACGCGAGACGTATGACACGTCCGTGCCATGGTGGGGACCCGACGGCCCGACCGGGGCGGCGCGGCGGCCGGTCTTCGTCGTCACCCACGAAGCTCCTGCCGATCCTCCGGACGGCGTCTATACCTTCGTGACCGACGGCATTCACAGCGCCCTGCAGCAAGCAAGAACCGTCGCCGGCGACAAGGACGTCGAGGTAATGGGTGGCGCCAGCATCGGCCGGCAATACCTTGCGGCCGGCCTTGTCGACGAGATCCTCATTCACCTGGTGCCCGTGCTGTTCGGGAGCGGCACGCCGCTGTTCCACTCGCTCGACATCGGACATGTGCCGCTCGAACCGCCCGAGGTGACCGAATCGCCGACCGCGACGCATCTGCGTTATCACGTCGCCACCCGGCAGCCCGGACGAGGACAAGTCTCGCCATGACTCGATGCCGAGCCCGCGTCGCTGTTCATCGCCGGGGAGGCCACCGGGCAGACCTCGCGGCGGCTGTGGTGCTACTTGCGCGACACAACGGGCCGCCGCCGATCGCCCGTCAACTCCTGATCCTTACGGCTGGCGGCACCGCGCAACTGCCCGACCCTCCATGGACCGCCTCGTCGAGGTGGTCAGTCCGCACCACAGCGCCGTCTGAACTCGGTGCCCTGACGAAGGATGGATAACCGCGATGACGCGCATCATCTCAGAACTGGCAGTCTCCCTCGATGGCTACATCGCCGGACCGGACGACAGTCGAGAGCAACCGCTCGGCACCGGCGGAAACCGGCTGTTCGAGTGGTACCTCAACGGCGATACCCCGAGCCGGTTCTTCCCGTCGTTTCGGCTCTCCCAGCCCAGTGCCGAGGTCGTCGACGAGCTCGCGAGCCGGACTGGGGCAGTCATCACCGGCAGGCACACCTACGACGTGGTCGACGCCTGGAACGGCACCGGCCCGATACCCGGCGTGCCGCTGTTCGTCCTCACACACACCATCCCCCAGGACATTCCTGACAGCGACCCGCCCTACACCTACGTCACGGGCGGCATCGCGGACGCAATCGACCAGGCCCGGGCCGCAGCCGGCGACAAGGACGTCTCCATCATGGGGTCGGCCGGGGTGCAGGAGGCCCTGCAGAAGGGGCTGCTCGACGAGATCATCGAGCACCTGGTACCGGTACTGCTCGGCGGCGGGGTACGACTGCTCGACGATGTCGCAGCCGACCTCAGGTGCACCCGCGTCGTAGCTGCCCCAGGTGTCACACACCTGGCGTACGACGTGGTCAAATGATCTTCTCGCCTCAACTAGGTCCGAGCGGCAACGCGACGGCTAGGTCCCGACCAGGTGACAGCAGTGGACCAGAGCCCACCGAAGCCGCCGGCGGTCCCGCAGCCGCGGAGGCGCTCACCACCAGCCCGTCAAGGCAACCGGGATCCGCGTGGCGTCGCCCCGGTCCCGACAGCCGATCGATGCCCGGCCCGGCGTGCGCGGCGACGACCAAGTGCTGTTCACCAAGCTCAGCCGACCTCGCCCGGTCGGTACGGTACAGCACGGCATCAGCTCAGGTTCGTCGATCGATCAGTACGGTCACTGGTCGACTTCAGGAGGCGCACCGTGTATCCATCGTTGACGTACCGTGACGTCGGCGCCGCACTGGCCTGGCTCGAGAAGGCGTTCGGATTCGCCGGCCGCGTCCTCGACGACGCCGGCGCCACGGTGAGCTACGGCGGCGGGATCGCCTTGATCCAGTCGGAACGTCCCAAGGACTTGCACGGCAGCCACACCGGCCAGGGATGGGTCTACGTGGTGATCGACGACGCCGACGCCCACTACGAGCGAGCCAAGGCCGCCGCCGCCAACCTGCAAGGGGAGCCCCACGACTACGGCGACGGCTACCGCGGGTACAGCGCCCGCGACCTCGAAGGGAACCTCTGGAGCTTCGGCACCGGTCCCGTTACCTAGCAACGGGCGCGAGCCGACATCGCCCCTACTCCGACGGCCGACCACAGCACGCTCGATACGACCACGCGACCAGATACACCCGTCGCACAAAATATCCACTCTCACGGAGGAAGAGATGCCTGCACTCCCCTGGTCCAGCCGGACCCCGGCGGACCCCGACGACGAATACGTCGTGATGGCGTCCCGGCTGCCGTTGGCGCGCTACCGGCACATCCCCAAGTTCCTCCGGGCGACGCGCAGCGTGCGGCGCCAGCTCACCAGCGCGGACGGTCTGATCGGCTACTCGCTCGACGCCAAGGTGCTGGGCAAGACGTTCTGGACGGTCTCGGCGTGGCAGAGCCGCGAGGCGCTCGACGCCTTCAGCACGGCGAATCCGCACAGCACGCGCGCCGCGGGGATCCGCCCGCACATGCGTCCCACGACCTTCGTGTTCTGGACGTGCAAGGGCAGCGAGCTGCCGGTGAGCTGGACCGACGTGCGTCGCCGCATCAACGAGGAGGCAGGCAAATGACCGCCGTCGACATCGCCCGCGACACCGGCACCGCGCTGGTCGACGCGGGCGGGCGCTTCATGACACGCGAGGAGATGTCGGTGCAGGCGAAACCGTTCGGGATGCCGGCCGGCGGGCTCTACTTCCGAGGCCGGGCCGGCGCGCTCGGCGACGTGTCGGCGACGGTCGCGACGTCGCTCATCGGCATCTTCCCGTCCTGGGTGATCGAGCTGACCTGGCGTGACTCGGCCGCACTTCCCGCGCACGTCGCCGTCGCCGCCTACATCCGGGCCAATGCGCAATGGGGCCGGGCCCACCTCGCCGCTCTGAGCGGCGCCGAGCGGCTCGCCAAGCTCGGCGAACGCGTCGTGGCCGCCGCCGACGCCTCCGCACTGCCGCTGTTCGCGGCATGGCGGGAACAGCCACGCCCGGACGACGCGCCGGCCCGGGCCGCATTCGCCCTGATGCTGCTGCGCGAACTGCGTGGTGGCCTGCACTTCGCGGCCCTGCGCTCGGCGGGCCTGGGCGTCCCCCTGGCCGTGGTCGCCGACCCGCGTGGCGGCGAGGCACGCCTGCGGCGAACGGCCTGGCGCGAGGAGGATCTCGCACCGCTGCTCGCCAGGGCCGAGGCGACACCCGGCCTGCACGAGCGCTGGGCCGCGGCCGAGGAGGCAACCAACGTCGCATTCGCCGCGCACCTCGACGTCCTCACCGACGACGAGCAGGCCGAGCTGGCCGAGCTGATCCACGCCGCAG